>Ga0116188_1003683_pt1 | contig 11122 bp, 10 predicted proteins | sample AD_JPNTR2_MetaG_FD_89807 | JGI IMG/M metagenome (GOLD analysis project Ga0116188, IMG submission 89807) | Active sludge microbial communities of municipal wastewater-treating anaerobic digesters from Japan - AD_JPNTR2_MetaG | ecosystem: Engineered > Bioreactor > Anaerobic > Digestate | place...
AGTAATATTGTCTTCCAGCATGTGTAAACTGTCGACCTCCTTACTAATATTAATTTCGGTGCTCAATCCCTTCACTTTCATTACGGTCTTATACCTCCTATCTGTTGGCTTCACTTGATTTTATACTCTGGATTCCGCATCAAGTGCGGAATGACAACACTATGTCATCCCCAACTTGATTGGGGATCCAGTGTTTCCTTTCTTTTTCTTTGTTATTTTCATTTTCTGTAATTCCTGAAATCTTCAAACATGAATCTGTGTTCTTTTCTCTCTAACATTAGAAGAAGAAATACTTCCTGGATTCCCGCTTTCGCGGGAATGACAAAAAGTGTTTCTGTATCAAGTGTTGTATAACAAGACTTCTACTGGACTTTAACCAGTAAGAGACTACAAGCTTTGCTTGGCGCACGTATACTACTTATTATTCTGTATTTCTACAATCCTGATGAAAATGATGTTGAAATATGTAACACTGCAACAGCAGAAGGAGATGATATTAAGTTACTTGAGCAAGCTAGAAAGTATCCATTTACCTATATTAGAGATGGAGAGTATCATGAGTGTGACCTTTTTCGTCCCGATATACCTGCCAGAGATAGTAGTGGAGAACAAATCGATTCTAAAGGAGTTTTGGAATTACTATATGAAATAACAGCTGATATTAAAGATCAAATTCCCAATGGAGAATTTGTCAGATTAAATGCAGTTCCATGCCCTGAAGAGGAGGATGAATCTGCAAATGACTTCTCAGATGTGGGAGGACTTGACTGTGACGAAGATGGAAAAATAGATATTCCAATCGATAATCCCTACAATGAAGAACCCTAAAATTTGTAACTACAATTAGAAGACTCAGGGGTTGAATTAAATTTTAAGCAGTATAAACTCTTACAGTAAAGATAAAACCTAAAAATTTAAAAAATTAGTTTGGTGATGTTGTGAAATTATCTAATACAAAGTTTTTTTTAATCTTACTTCTAATAATATTATTTTTCTTTCCTCCCAGTGAAATTGTGCTTACATTACAAAAAACAAATTGGATTTGTGTTGGGGGAAATCAGGAAAGAACATTTTGCTCACCTATTGAACTAAATTTTCCTCTATCTAAAAAATGGCAACTTTGGAATGAGAGAATTATAGATTTTGTAGTTTCCGATGAATATATGTTTGTCTTCTTATCAAGTGGAGTAATTAGAAGGTTCGATGTAAATTCGGGTAAATTGATCGACCAGAGAAAACCTATTTCTGGAAGTTTCTCAATCGCAATGAATCATTACCCAATAATAAAAGAATATGAATTAAAAGAGGGAATTCATCCATCAATTGTCCCTAAAGTTAGATATACTCTATATTTTATTGAATATGAAACTGGAATATTGTACTCCTATTCATATTTTCAGGATGAAATAAAATGGATTTGCAAGCTAAAAAACGAAAAAGATATACTTCCACCACGTTATTATTACTTTACATGTAAAAATGAAAATCTATATGTGGTCATCGAAAGCAATAGAATCATAAAAATTGATCGTGAAAGTGGAAAAATATTTTGGCTAACTAATCTTGGAGCAAATAATGAAAGTGGAAATTTTACTTTTCTCGCTCCTTCTTATCAATATGCAACTTTTTATTTAAATGAAATAAATGGACGAGTAATTTTTACACTTTCACCCGGATACACGCTTTTATTTTGGATTATTAATGCAGATAATGGAGAGCTTACAAATATGTTTGAAGTTGGAAGAGGAGAGGTTTGTGGAGTTACTTCCTATTTTCAATGTCCATCCACATTCTGTTGCTCAGAAGATTTAAAAACAATGTATGCATTCGTTTTAGAAAAAATTTACGAAATTGACTTAAATAATTCAATGCTACCACAAGAAATTCTTTTTTTACCAAAGGATTTGGAAATCTATTTACCCTCTTTATTAATAGATTCATACCCTTATATCACTTTAAATGAGAATATTCTATCAATCCTAATTCTTGAAGGAGAAAAATCAATAATAAATGGAGATGATCCTAAAATCCATTTTATTAATATAGACATTGAAAACAAAAAACTTCTTTCACATGAGATCTTTGATGGCATTCCCTCAGTTTCTGTAAAACCTATATTTGGTATAAAAGGCATAGAACAGTATAAAGAATCTTTAATAATCATTGAAAGAAGTGGAGTTTATAAGTTAAATAACGAATCAGGTTTGGAAGAGATACATTTATTTAAAAATTATCCTATTGATACTTATGAACAAGTAAATCCATATATAAGATATCATAATACTTTGTACATCTATCACTGTGGTGAAATTATGTCTCTAAATTTAAAGATAATGGAAGTTAACTGGGAAATATCAGTAGGAACAGAAAATATATTAGAGAATGGAATATATTATTCTGATGGAATTATATACTGTAAAGCAAACGATGATTCTGCAATTCTTGCAATTGACGCATTGACAGGCAAACAAATCTGGAAAACTCAACTTAGAAGAGAGCTCTCTAATAATATTCTCATTACTGACCAATATATTATTGCAGGAAATGTTGATCAGTGCCTTCCATTTAATCTTTTTAATAATGGTTTGGAAACTTCTATTTGGCTAATAGACAAAAAAAATGGGAAAATCTACTGGGAAATCAATTCAAAAGAGTTAAAAAAAGAATGTTGTAATGACTCAGACTCTGATAGTAGAAGGAAAGGATTACTAACTCCACCAATACTATTTGATAAGAGTATCTACTTCTTTATGGACGATAAACTATACTCTATTCCTTTATCTTCCGCTAAGAATTTAGGCTCATTAAAGGTTATTGAGCTTTCCAGTCGTGACAATATATTCCAATTTTGTCCAAGACTTCTTCTTGCAGATAATAGAAAAGCATATTATCTGGCAGGAAGACTTATTTATTCTATTGAAAGCAATTACAGATTATCTTCTGATAGATTTGAACTACCATTATCTGCGGAAAATACTATTACCTCTATTTGTCTCGATGAAGAAGGTTTATTTGTTGCAGCTTATCTTGAAAGACCGAGAGCGGAAGCAATGCGTATTTACAAATTGGGGAGAAAATTTGAAGAAATCTGGTCAGTAAACTTATGTAAGGAGATAGAAAATTGCCCAATAACTTTAATGAGTTTATCTTTGGATGATAAAAATGTTTATGTAAATTTTAAAGGTTTTGATAAATTGAGTAATGGTATAATTTGCATAGATAAGAAAAGTGGAAATATTAAATGGAAAAAGGATATAGAGTTTCTGGATTTTTTTAAAATTTTGAAAGAAAGGTATTTATATTTTCCTTTGTGCGAATATTTCCCTTTTAAATTAGAACCGGTGTCAATTAAAAATTCACTAATAATTACTAACCAGAATAGTAAAAGTTTAAGCTTCATAGATAAAGAGAATGGAAGAGAGATATACAATCTATCCATACCATATGCACTACCTACTGCTATTACATCACATTCATTTATACCAATTGATTTAATTTACAAGGATAAATCTACACTTAAAGGACTTTTATATCAAAATTCAAGCGGCAATCTGATCTTTTATGAAGAGCATAATAATTAAACTGATCGAGTTTTCACATCAATTTCTATAAGGCAAGACAATATGGATTTATTGTAATTGAAGCATAAGCATGTAAAGTAGAATAGTTTATTTGCAGGAGCATCAACTACAGCATGGTGCTTTTCTAAAGAAAAAACAAAGGCAATAGACGAATACATTATAAAATACAACCAATATGCAGGCATAGGCTCAGGCGCATTTGGACTCATTGGAGGGACCATATACTCAAACACATTCTCTATAAAGGAATATATTGAAACTCTTTCTAAAGGAAAACTCCCATTGAGGACAAAAAAGAGATTTTTACCAAGGGTGCTGGCACAGTATGCATTTCTTATGAAGCTCTTTGGCCTTGAGCTGGAAAGAGATTATTTTAAGAAAAAATTGGTTGTAATCTATGGAACACTCTTTGGCTCGAATGCCTGTTCTTTTTTCTCATAAAAGGAATTACCATAGATAATTACAAACTTCGTCTCTCAAAAATGCTCCATAATCTTATCTAATATTTTGTTCATAGATAATGCAGTTGAACTCTCTTTCTTGAAATGCAAAAAAGGATTTCCTGAATCACAAGACTCTACAATTTCAGGTTCAATAGGAATTCTCCCTAAAAATGGAACATTTAAGTCATTAGCAGCCTTCTCGCCACCACCTCTGCTAAACAGGTTTATTTCCTTTCCACAATAAGGGCAAATTAAACCACTCATATTTTCTATAATACCTAATACTGGGACATTTAGCTCTTTTGCAAACAAGACACTTTTTCTGGAATCTAAAATAGCTACATCCTGTGGTGTAGTTACGATAACAGCTCCATTTATATCCGGGATAAGCTGACATACACTTAATGGTTCATCGCCTGTACCGGGTGGAGAATCAATAATTAAGTAATCGAGATCGCCCCAGTTAACATCACTTAAAAATTGCTTTATAGCTATCATTTTGAGTGGTCCTCGCCAAACAACTGGTTGATCTTTATTTTCTAAAACAAAAGCAATACTTACAACTTTTAGAGATGGATTAACTTCAATTGGTTCAATACCAGATTCAGACATAACGAACCTTCTCTCCTCAATCCCTAACATCTTGGGAACATTTGGTCCATGAATATCAACATCTAAAATACCAACTCTTTTTCCTTTATCAGCTAATCCATACGCTAAATTGACTGCTACTGTAGTCTTACCGACTCCACCCTTTCCACTCATTACAATAAGTTTGTATTTTATCTTGAGCATTCGCTCTTTAAGTCTCTTTTCTTGCTCAATTTTTTCCTCTTCATCTGCTTTTTGCATAGATAATCTCCTTTTAACTTATATTGTGATTTTTTTAATATTTTCCCACAAATTTATAATCTCTTCAGATATTTCTGTATCTGAATACTCAACAACAGGTATTCCATTTATCAAAGAATGATTCACTTCCTCTGAAAAAGGTAATTGTGCTAAAACTTCAATATTTCTTGTTTCGCAAAACAATTTTATCGTATTAGTATTATTTAAATTAATATCATACTTATTTATAACAACCTTAGTATTGACACCAAAGTGTTTAGTAACATCTGCAACCCTCCCCATATCATGAATTCCAGAAAATGTAGGCTCAGTTACTATTAAAGCCAAATCTACATATGCTAAAGAGGCAATCACCGGGCAACCGATACCTGGGGGTCCATCAATAATTACATATTCCCTACATTGCTCTTCTGCTATTCTCTTTGCATTTTGTCTCACTTCAGTTACAAGTTTTCCTGAATTTTCTCTGGCTACTCCTAATTTAGCATGCACCATAGGTCCATATTTTGTTTCTGATATAAACAATTCACCAGATATATTCTCTTCCATCTTTATAGCTCCAGTTGGACAGATTTGGCTACATATACAACAACCCTCACATGAAATAGAATCTACTATATAATCCTCGTTTACTGCTGAAAACCTACATACATCAATACATTTATGACATTGCTGGCAGATCTCTTTATCTATAGAAGCAGTCTTTCCTGATCGAAATTCATGTCTTTCAATAATCTCTGGGTGTAAAAGAAGATGTAAATCTGCAGCATCTACATCACAATCAGCAATAACTTTATTTTCGGAAAGTGCAGCAAAAGAGGCAGTAATTATAGTTTTACCTGTCCCACCTTTTCCGCTTATAACTACAATCTGCTTCATTTTATCCTCTATTCAAACTTTGTACTGAGTAATTTCATTGCTGAAATAGTGAGCTTTACCTCACATTTCAAGTCTACACTACTTTTGTCTTGATAAATTCAAATAGTTGCACAAATCTCTCCCTATATTGAGGAATTATCTCAACAATAGTGATTCCTTTTGAATATGCTTCGGCTATTTTTCTATCAAAAGGTATTTTCATTAAAACTTCAATACCTTCTTTACTACAGTAATCCTCAACTTCATTACTTCCTGTATCTGCGCGATTTACGACTACACCAAAAGGAATATCAATCTTCTTTAAAACTTCTACAGCTAAGACCAAATCATTTAAGCCAAATGGAGTAGGTTCAGTAACCAAAATGCAGAAATCACTTCCTTTAACAGCTTCGATAACTGGACAGGATGTGCCAGGTGGAGCATCAATGATAACAGTTCTTGTAAAATCAATGCATTTTTTTACTGCTCTAATTAATGGAGGAGGCATTGTTTCTCCAATATTCAATATACCATGTATAAATTGAATATTATTTAAACTACCAATCTCTATAATGCCTATTTCTTTATTTATTTCGGTAATTGCTTTTTTAGGGCAAAGCAGTGCACAACCACCACAACTGTGGCATAATGTGGAAAAAACTAAAACTTTGCTTTTAAAAACAGCAATTGCATTATAAGCACAAATCTCTGCACATTTGCCACAAAAGTTGCACTTAGATTCATCTATTTTAGGAATGAGAACACCAATAGATTTATATTTTTTTATTAAGGGTTTTAAAAAAATATGTGCATTAGGTTCTTCAACATCGCAATCTAAAAATTGAACCTTGTTATCTTTTACTGATCCTATTGATAGAGCTAAACTCGTAGCAACTGTAGTTTTGCCTGTCCCACCTTTTCCGCTCGCAACAGATATAGTCACCTATCTTCCAAATTCTCCTTTAAAGTTATTGCTCCTTGAGAACATATATCTATGCACAATCCACATCCTATACATTTCTCTTCATCTACAAAAGCTTTTAGTTGCTGCAATTGATATGTTTTAGGTTTTAAGCTCGAGAGTGCTTCCCTTTGTCCGCCTCTTCCTATACCTCTTCTTAGTCCTTGACTTCTTCCTGTTTTAAGTCTGTCTCTCCAAATTGGTCCTGTTCCATCTCCCCTTGGCATTTTTTAATTCATCTCATTCTTATACTTTTCTATAGCATCTTTAACTAAACCTGCTCTCCCTGTCACAATTTTAATACCAGCCGATTGTAAGGCTTGAGAAGCGTTAGGTCCAACATCTCCTGTTAAAACTACTTCTGCACCCTTACTAGCAATAAGCTGTGCTGATTGTGTTCCTGCTCCTCCTGTAGCATCCATATTAGGGTTCTTGATTATTTCATACTCCATAGTTTCAAGGTCAATAATGACAAAATATTTACATCTGCCAAATCGCGGGTCAATTTGAGAATCCAAATTGTCACCTTCAGAAGTAATGCAAACTTTCATAATTTCACCTCTTTAATGATCGCATTCTTTTCCACCATGATGGTCGCATTCTTCTTTATCTAATCCATATCCTTTACCTGCTCCGTGTTTACAAAGACTATCTCCACCCTGCAAAGTTCCTTTCTTAAGCTGCTCTATAACATCATCAATTTTCCCGCTTATTCCAACAATTGTTTTAATTCCATATTCACTGAAAATTGAGCTTGCCCGTGACCCAATACCACCAGAAACAATACATTCCACACCCATATCATGCAAGAATTGTGGAATAAACCCAGGTTGATGACCGGGATTTGCAATTTTATATTGTTTTATTATTTTACTATCTTCAATATCAAGAATAGTAAAAGACGGGCACCTACCAAAATGTGCTGATACAAAATCACCCTCTGTTGATATAGCTATTCGCATATAATAATCACTCCTTTCTTTATGATTTAAAATATGATTTTTACCTCTAAGCTATATTTCACAAATCTTAACATAAATACCTCCTTTATAGATAATGTAAATCGTTATCATTATTAATTAAAAAAAATAAATATTTCTCATTTCTTCTTCTTATTCTGACATTCACTACATAATCCATAAAATTGAATTAGGTGATTAGTAATTTTAAAATTAAACTTTTTAGAAAGTCCCTCTTCAGTTCGAGTAAGTAATTCAACCTCCTCATCAACAAAATCTGTATAATCTATTATTCTGCCACAATTTGTACAGATTAAGTGATGGTGGTGATTTTTGCCCTGTGGACTCTCAGATAATTCATATCTTGCTCTACCATCACCAAAATCAAATTTATAAATAAGCCCCATTTGAACAAGTATTTCTAAAGTTCTATAAACAGTTGTAAGTCCAATGTTTGGATAAATTTTATGAACTGTTAAATAAATATCCTCAGCACTTAAATGTTCATATGTTTTGCTTAAAATATCTAATATTGCCTCCCTTGATATGGTTAATCTGTAACCACAATCCTTAAGTTTGCCACACAACCAAGGTGATTCCTCTCTATTACGCCTTCCCATTTATTTTTTCCTAATGCAAATGATTTTCATTATCACTTATATTATATTAATATAAAAATTTTTGTAAACTCTTATTTTTTCCCATCGATATAATCGTAATTAATCATTTATACATGTTTTTTACTTTTTGGGTATCAATTATAACTGATATATTCTATGTTTTCCTATATACTTCATTTAAAGGTATGTAAATAAAAGAAATTACCGAAGACAATTTTAGTAAAAGTTCTGTTATAGTATAAACAACTATTTATGAAATAACATGAGGGCATGTAGTTTCATCTTTGCTTAGTAAGGATCTCTAACCATCCACCCCTTCACCCTAAGGGAATGTATATTGCTATCTTAAGAATCTCCCCTTTTTACTTTCACCTGCGCTATTCCTCCGAAAATAATAACTCCAAAATATAAGATTAAATTTAATAAAAATAGATAGTTCAGTTATACAAGATTATATAAGTGGCGCAAGAAAAGGATTAAAGTTAAAGTTATTATTTTCATGCTTATGTTGTGGCAGAAATGCTATGATATGTTAAATAGGTAAAAAGACGAGAAATAATCATAAAAATATTTCTTCTTAAATAAAATACCCTCCATATTTAAGGTGGGGTAAAAATGACAATTCTGTCATTCCTAAAGACAAAAAAACATAAAATAATTGGCCTGGATCCCCAATCAAGTTGGGGATGACAAGTTACTGTGGATCCTCGAGAAAAGATTTCGAGAATGACAGTGTGTGTACTTTCGTGGATGACAGTGGGTGTGCTTTCGAGGATGAGGTGGTGGTCATTCACACGACATATTTCTGTTATTCAAGCGAACTATTTGTCATTCCCGCGAAAGCGGGAATCCAGGATTAAAAGAATGGATCCCCAATCGAGTTGGGGATGACAGTAGTAATGACATTCCGCACTTGATGCGGAATCCAGGAAGTATTTCTTCTTCAAACATGAAAAGAATGAACCCCTTTTAGAAGTGAAAAAAACAAAGAAAAAGAAAATTATACTACCTGCATCCTTACTTATAAAAGGTTATTATACACTTCATCAAGAATGTAGTTGATAAAAATCGAAATTTCTTAAGAAAAACAAGATATGGTATAATCATTCTTTATGAGATTAAAGTTTCCTTTTACTAAGAAAAATAATATTGAGCCTGTAGATATTTTTATAGTATTAATAATCCTTTCATTTATTTATGGACTTATAAGGGCAGGTGCCGGAATAGGAAAAGAAATATCTTATTCTCCGCAAATTTTTCTTACCGCATCTAATTTACCTTTCTATGCATGGCTCTCAATATTAAGGCAACTTGCAGCTTTTGCAATATCAGTTGTTTTTTCTATTGTATATGGTTACATTGCATCTCACTATAAAAAAGCAGAGGCAATTATGATACCTTTGCTTGATGTTATGCAGTCTATTCCACTTCTATCCTTCCTTCCAATATTTGTTATTTCTCTAATTACCATATTTCCAAATGAGAGATTAGGGTTGGAACTTGCTTGTATTTTATTAATCTTTACAAGCCAGGTCTGGAATATGGCTTTCAGTGTTTATGGATCAATGAAAGCCATACCAAAGGAGTATAACGAGGTAGCAAATATATTTAATTTTAATAAATTTTTAAGGTTTTTTTACGTTGAGTTACCAGCATCTATGATAGGATTTGTCTGGAATAGTATGATGTCCGTCGCTGGTGGATGGTTTTTCCTAATGGCATCTGAGATGTTTGTGCTTGGTGGAAAAGATTTTAGATTACCGGGAATAGGATCATACCTTCAACTTGCTGCAATAGAAGGAAACACTCAAGCAATTCTAATGGGATTGGGAACTATCATTATAATAATTGTTTTAATAGACCAATTAATCTGGAGACCATTAATCGCTTGGGCGCAAAAATTTAAGACAGAACTAAAAGAGGAAGAAGTTCCAACTTCCACGCTTCTTGTTCAACTTAACCGATCTAAAATCATAAAAGTAATTTCTAATTCCTGGAATAATATGATTGATGGAATAACTATTAAACAACTTAAGAAGAAAGACGCAAGACCTTCGCTTCAAACACAAAAAAAGCAAAAATTTTCTTTTACATCTATAATAATTTATAGCCTTCTCATTTTGTGTGTTGGCTATGGATCAATCATGTTTTTTGCGTTAACAAAAAATTTAAAAGTAGATAACTGGTTAAATATTGTTCTTGCAGATTTTTTTACTCTACTTAGAGTTGTTACGGCTGTTTTTATATCTCTAATTTGGACTGTTCCACTTGGAGTAGCAATAGGATTGAACAAGAAATTGGCAAATAAACTTGAACCAATAGTTCAAATCTTTGCTTCTATCCCAGCAACTGCAGTTTTTCCAATTATAGTAATGTGGTTAATAAATTCGAGAGGTGGAATTAATTTAGCTTCTATCGTTCTTATGCTTCTTGGTACACAATGGTACATCCTATTCAACGTCATAGCTGGTGCTCAATCGATTCCAACAGATCTAAAAGAAGTTTCTAAAATTTTTAAGTTTAGAAAGCTTGATAAATGGAGAGTATTAATCCTTCCTGCAATTATGCCTCAGCTCATTATTGGGCTTATTACAGCAACAGGAGGAGCATGGAATGCTTCGATAGTTTCCGAATATGTAGAATTTCGTGGTAAAATATATAATGCTAATGGAATTGGCTCTTTAATAAATATTGCTACGAGCAAAGGAGATTATAGTTTACTTGCAGGTAGTACATTAATAATGATAATAACTGTTGTATTAATAAATAGATACATTTGGAGAAAAATTTACTGGAAGTCAATTGAACATAGAGTTTGATAAGGAAATGATATGATCTTAAAAGGTGA
>Ga0116188_1003684_pt1 | contig 11119 bp, 9 predicted proteins | sample AD_JPNTR2_MetaG_FD_89807 | JGI IMG/M metagenome (GOLD analysis project Ga0116188, IMG submission 89807) | Active sludge microbial communities of municipal wastewater-treating anaerobic digesters from Japan - AD_JPNTR2_MetaG | ecosystem: Engineered > Bioreactor > Anaerobic > Digestate | place...
CCCGCTCTCCGAGAACCCGCCCCAGGCAACGGGTGAACTCCGCGTTCGTCACCGGAGAGGGCGAAACGGCGTTCACGGGCCCCTCGTACCGCCTGTCCTGCAAGATCGTACTGATCAAGGCGACAAGATCGCCAATGTGGATCCAGGAAACATACTGACGACCGTCCCCCAGTTGAGCTCCTAAGCCCCACCGAAACAAGGAGACCTGCGGAGGAAGAAATCCTCCCTCGGTCGCCATAACAATTCCGGTGCGCAGTCGGACGACGCGAAGCCCCAAGTCGGCGGCTTGCCGGGCCGCTTCCTCCCATCGACGGCACACTTCGGCGAGGAAGCCGTTTCCTGAAAGACTGGTTTCGTCCAGCAGCTCCTCACCCCTGTCCCCGTAAATACCGATCGCAGAGGCGTTGATCAGCAGGTTTGGACGTGTCCGGGCATGCCGGATCGAGTCGATCAGTCTACGCGTGCCTTCCACTCGTGACCGCGTAATCCGCTCTCTGACTCCTCTCGTCCACGGTCTTCCCGCGATCGGTTCTCCCGCCAAGTGGACAACCGCGTCCACTCCCTCCCAGAAGGTAGGGTCCGCTTCACTTTGCAGCAAATCCCAGAAGCGAAACTCACATTCGCAAATCGGGCGTCTTCCCACGACTCGAACTAAGACCCCCTGTTCGCGCAAGTGCCGCAGCAAATGGGTTCCAACAAGTCCGGTCGCCCCGGTCAGAGCAACTTTCAAGAGCCTCCTTCTCCGACGTCTTCGCCCATCGTATCCTCTATTCGGCGCCGGGACCGGATCAGACTGGACCTGCCTGCAGCCCCGGTTTGGTACTCGGCTTTGCGGGTCGCATTCGAAGGCGGTTCCACCCGGGTTCGGGAAGCCGACAGCCTCTCTCAGCTTCCCGGAGCCCTCCGCTCCGGCACGCCCTGGCGATGGCAGTCCTCGCAACGCACCCAGTGGATGTTGTTGGGGCTGTCCGAAGAACGGAAGGTGGTGTCCATCTTTTCCACGTCCAATCCGCAGTTGGACATTTTGGGATGACACGTCGCGCAAGAAGCCCGGGCGTCCTGCGTATGGTTGGCGTGACAAGCCAGACAGCTGATGCCTTCATGAACCCCGACAGGAGTGCGGTCGTCTCCCGAGCCGACATGGTAAGAGGTGTCCGGAGCATGACACTGGTAACAAAGCGCCTGGCGGCGATCGGGACTCATGGTCACGGAGCGGCCGGTGTCCGTCAACCGAGGCTGCGGCAGCTGTCTCGTCGGGACGGAGAGCCGTTCCCGGCGATCGTAGAAAGCCAAAGAGTGCACAGGGGCTTCCCGAGTCTGGCCGATACGCCGAGGTTCGGCATAGTTGGGCCGGGCCGCCGGACTTCCCGGAGTGTGCATACGATGGCAGCTCAGGCAGGGGATCGCCGGGCGGTCGGCTACGGCGGGGTCACGGAACCGCCAGGGACCTGTGGTGTCGATCGGCTCGACGAGGGTGGTTACGGCTCCGCGGTCGTAGTAAAGCCCGTGACAGCGGAAACAGTCGTCGTTGAGTTGCACGCTGCGGTTCTGTTGAGTGTTCAGAAAGACGTCCCGGTATCGCATGGAGTGGCCGCCGGCGATCCAGGCGGCGCCTGCCTGCTGGTGGCAGGCGATGCAGCGCTCGTTGAGTGCGTCCACGTGACGGTCCTTGAGTGCTACGTCCCGGGGAAGCCGGCCGGTGAGCTGAAGGTACAGGCGTTCCCAGTGCGTTCGCTGAGCTTCCACGCTCAAGGTAAAGGCACTGCCGTGACAGTCGCTACACGGAATGTTGCGGTGGGTGGAAACCTGCCAAAGTTCGACGCTGGGCCGAATGATGTGGCAAGTCGCGCAGAACGCTCCGGAGGAAATGGAGCCCACGTAATACCCCGCGTTGATCAGAACAGCCGCACCGAAAAGTACGAGGATTGTGATCGCCGCCCAAAAGACGAAGCGACGACGCCTTCCGCGTTCTTTCTTTGGCGGTTTGTCCTCTTGGTCGGAGTTCTTCTTCGGACGAAACATGACGGCTTACCTGGAAGGCTGCGCAGTGGAGGCTGCTGGGTTGACGCGGGTGGAACGGGGGCGCGGGACCTCCTTGTCCGGCGGATGGACACGCCCCAGAATCTGCGGATAAGGAAGCCCAACTACCTGGTAGGCCACAAGTTCCCGGTTGCCCCCATGCCGAGGGGGTCCGTAAAAACCTTGCATAGTGTGATCTACCAGCAATGAGAAAAACGCGGAGGAAGAAAGCTCACTCCAGAGCTCCGCGGGCACATCATCGCTTTCCAGTTGGATCAACATCTTGTCCTGTTCTTCAGGAGAAAGCCCGTTAAACGATCCCCCCCCGAGCCGAAGCGCCGTCTGTTCCAAGGCCGCCAGACCTCGCCGGTACGTCTCCTGGTGGGCCTGGTAATAGCTGACAAGTTGCAAGTCGATAAATCGAACCACCTGGGCTCCGGCGGCCCCCGGGTCTACATCGGGCGGGATAATGCGGTCCACGACCGACTCCAACAGGGATGCTTCCTCCGGCGTCAAGAAGCGCCAGGGCGAACCGCCCGGGAGCGTACATCCGGTGAGAAGAATCCCCGAAACCGTGCCTCCAGCCGTAAGTGCAAGGAAGTCTCGCCGGTACACGAGGCGGCCTGACTTTCGATCTCTTGTGTCGTCTGCCCGCATTGGGTCACCTTTTGGAAACGAAAATCCAGCACATATCCAAGACGTAGGCAGGTGGTGAAACCGGTAGTCTCCCGCGCCGGGTCTCGAGCTCTCCGGAACGGTGGAACTTCCGGCCGTTTGAGGCAACGTCGCCTTCCCTGACGTTAACCGTCTGCCTGCATCCCGGTCGTCGGTCAGCTGCTACTGCCAAGGTGCCTCCCGAAGCTCCACACCGAGCAGTTGCCGAACCAATTCTTCCAGATCCTTCCGGTTCCCGGCGGCGTGAAACGTCCGATGCCGGTGCTCCAAGCTCTCCCCGGGAGCAAGTTGCGCCGCAGGTGAGGACGTTTCCAGCTCGTAGAAAGGACCCAAGGGAGGCTGTCCCGGTGCCGGAGAGCCGTCGTTATAAGCATTGATAACGTCTCCCGCATAGGGATCTTCCTGCAGCTCCCACATGGAATTGACGTAGGGCTTCGGTGTATCGGGCAGGGTGTATTCCACCACCGTAAGAACCTCACGCTCAGCGTCCCAGCTGCCTATCACGGGCGTTGCATACTCCCAACCCAGGCCGATCTTGCTGCGATACCCTCCGTCCGCCCGAAAGAAAAGGCAACTCGGGCCGACAATAAGCCGGTCCTCCGGCACTTTCCCGAAGTAGCGATCGTTGACGCGGGGCTTGTCCGGAGCACCCGGCGGCAGCCGGTACGGAATGATTACGGTGGTCCGTGGCGACGGGGGAAACATCCCCAAGATCCAGATGGAGAGTAGGCCCTTGTCCGCCGTCCACGCCTCACTTCCACGGTTTGTAATCCGGTTCACGGACTCGAAGGCTACAGCCTGCAGCCCCTCCCAAGAAATTCCCGCCGCTTCGACGGCTTCCTCGGGACGAAGCAAACGAACGCAGCGATCGATGTCAACGTCGAACTGTGTTCCCGAATAGTTTTCGAAACGTACACGCCGGTGAAAACAGGCCTCTTCCGCGTCGGATCGGACGACGTCAAAGGCCTCGGTATCCAAGAAAGCGGGTACCTGCCAGTGATCAAAGACGAAAGGAGCTCCCGGCGGGAAAAAGATGGAGTATTGTCCTCCCTCGGGTCCGAGCCAGATCCGATCCTCACCGCCGTACGGATTCATATGAGGGAGCACCTCACCCGAGTTGATCAATTCCGTATTGATCCAACCCATACCCGGCCCCCCAGGTCCGGAAGAGGTGCTTGTCATGACCCGACCCTGCCAAGACGGCACTATGGCGACCTGGGCGGGCCCGCGTTCCAACAAGATGACATCGACGTGGCGGCGAAGGAACTCAAGTTGGTTACCAAAAGTGGTCATGTCTTGCTCGTGTTCGAAAGTGCCGACGGATTCCTCGGAAGTCTTTGCGCCGGGGTCACCCGTCCCCACGCAGTTCGAGAGCAGAAGGGAGGCGGTACACCACAGGACGCCTCGGATGTTTCTTAATGGATTAAGGTGCATAGGTTGTGCTAGTTCTTGATTTCCGGGAACGCGTTCAGCTGATAATCCACCTGGTAGGGCGGGGGATCCCCTCCCGGCCCCTGCAGATAGTACTCCAGCCACTGTAAGGATCGGAGCAGGTAATCGTAGCGTGCGGCTGCGTGGCGGTTGCCATGGACTTCGCCGGGATACAGCACCAGTCGGACCGGCGCTTTGCCTCGGAGTTTCAGATGGCGGTACAACTCTCGGGATTGGCCGACGTTGACCCGTGGGTCGTCGGTGCCGTGTAGGATCAGCAAGGGTGTCCGACCACGGTCGGCGTAGTAGATTGGGCTTCGCCGAAGAAAGAATTCCCAGTCGTCCCACGGCCGCTTGCGAGCGTGTACCAGGAATTCCTCTTCGGGAATATCGGTGGTGCCCACCTTGGAAATCTTGTTACTGATTCCGACGAACATCACGCCGGCAGCGAAGCGATCGCTGTAAAACGTAGAGCACCAAGCCGTGGCGTAACCTCCGTAAGAGCTTCCGGTGACGCCCACGCGGGTTCCATCGATCCGACCTTGGGCGATCAGGGCGTCCACGGCGTCTACGAGGTCGTCGAACTCTTTGCCGGCGGGGTCTCCCTGGCTGCTCTTGGCAAATTCCACACCTCTCCCCGTGCTGCCGCGATAATTGGGATAAAAAACGGCGAAACCACGGGCCGCCAACACTTGCCCGGGAGTGGAATAGGAAGTCAGCCATCCGTTGCTGCAGTGGGATTCCGGTCCGCCGTGCACGACCAGCACCAAGGGATAACGAATATCGGGCTGCTCTTCGAGCGGGCGGATGAGTAATCCTTCCAGCTCCAGACCGTCCCGCGCGGTGAACTGCACCGACTCCTGGGGCGCCAGAGCCACATCCTCCAACCAGGGGTTGAGGTTCGTGAGGCGTTGCGGAGCGGTGTCACCCCGACGGAAGGCGTAGAGCTCTAAAGGATGTTCCGGCGCGTCCGCCACGAAGACCACCCTCTGAGCATCGGAAGAAACACTTAAGGATCGCAAAATCGGACCTTGGGCGGGGGTCAGATCCGCCACTCGGCCGTCGTCGAGCGAGACGCTGCGCAGCCGGTTCGAAATACCTCGAGCCTCGAGAAACTGTAACGAATCCGCGCCCGCCCAAGCAAAATCCACTACGTCGGCAGGTTCGCCGGGGAAAAGTTCCTGAGGTGTGCCGCCTTGCGAAGAACAAATCATGAGGCGGCCGGCCGAGGGATCGTGCAAATCGGCTCCGGAGATGAGAGCCAGCCGTGTTCCGTCGGGGGACCAGGCGAACGGGCCCAGCTTTCCGACGTTATCGACCTTGGAGATCGTCCGGCCGTCCAGGTTGATAACGTGGATCCGCTGAAACATATACCCGTCGTCCACGGAAGGCGTGGGGGTAATGCTGACGGCCAGTCGCTCTCCGTCCGGCGCCCACGCGAGCTGCCGGACGGAACCTTCAAGAAGCAGTTGACGGGCCTCACCCGCCGGCAGGGGGGCGATCCACAGGCGCGTGTACTTCCAGTCCTCTTCATAGATGTGCGCCCTAAACCCCTGTTGTTTTTGCTTTTTCTCTCCTTCCGACTCGGTGTCGGGAACCAGGAGAGCCACCGACTTACCGTCGGGGGCGACCGCATAGCCGACAATGTCGGATTCAAGGGCCACGAGACACCTGCCTTCACCTCCGTCCGCGGGAATAAAGTACAGGGAGCGGAACTCGTCGTGGTTACGCTTGGCCAAAAAATACAAACCACTACCGTCCGGGGCCCATTGCACTCCGGTCAAGTCGGTTTTCCCGGTGATGAACGGGCGGGGCTGCCGAGCCTCTAGGTCGATAACCCAGAGATTACTCCAGGGCGGCCCGTCCTCGTCTCTCCCTGGGATACGGGGTACCGATACGACATAAGCCGCGGTCCGGCCGTCGGGCGAGATCACAGCCCGGGTGACCTGCCGGATCATGGCGATGTGCCGCGGCGTCATGCCTTCGGCTCCGAAGGCGGGCAAAAGTGAAAGCACGACGACGACACAGAGCGCGAAAGCCCGTCGCCCGACCTCATTGTGGAGGGGAGAAACCTTCCTCATCCGTATTCGTACCTCCTTGCGCCATTGTGAGGGAACTCGAAGACGATGAAAAGGGCGGCAGCGGTTGGGTGGGCGGAAGGGACTTTAAGTCCGGTCGACTGGTGTTGCTGGTTTCGACATCGTCCCGGCTGGTTCCGGTTTCTTGGCAACCTGTTGTATAAGCAATTGTCGGCGGTGAAAACACTTCGCATCAGAGGAACTTAAGCATGGTCAGATTGTCGGAATTGGCGGAGCAGGTCGGAGGTCGGGTGGTAGGGGAGGACGTAGAGGTTACGGGCGTCGCCCCGTTCGAGGACGCGGGCCCGGGACAGCTGACGGCGGCGCTACGACCTCGGTACTGGAGGCGTCTGCCGGAAAGCCGGGCCGCGGCGGCGTTGGTTCCTCCCGACGCCGACGGTGTCACCGGCAAACCTTTGCTGGTTTGTGAACAGCCCAAGGTGGCGTTTGCAAGAATCCTGCAACGTTTCGCCGAACGCGCTTTGCATTCTCCGGGTGTCTCCCCGGAGGCGGTCGTGGGAGCGGAGTGTCGCATCCATCCTGACGTGTCGGTTTACGCCGGAGTTGTGATCGGGGATCGGGTGACTGTAGGCCGGGGTTCGGTTTTGCTTCCCGGGGTGGTCGTGAGGGATGACGCGGTGATCGGGGAGGAGTGCGTGCTGCACCCCGGTGTGGTGCTCTATCCGGGTGTACGACTGGGAAACCGGGTGGTTCTCCACGCAGGGACTGTGATCGGAGCCGACGGCTTCGGCTACGTGTTCGACGGCGAGAAGCAGGTGAAGATCCCCCAGACGGGCACCGTGGAGATTGGCGACGACGTGGAGATCGGAGCCAACTGCACGATCGATCGGGCCACGTTCGGAGCAACCGTCATCGAACGGCACGTAAAGATCGATAACCTTGTGCACATCGCCCACAATTGTCGTATCGGTGAGAACACCGTGATTGTCGGGTGCTGCGGTATTTCGGGATCGGTCGAGATTGGTCGTAGATGTGTTTTGGCCGGTCAGGTTGGGGTGGCCGACCATGTCCGGATCGGGGACGACGCGAAGATCCTGGCCCGAGCCGCGGTGTTCAAGGATGTTCCTGCGGGAGCGGTGGTGTCCGGAACTCCTGCGCGGGAGCATCGAGAGGAACTGAAAGTCCAGGCGGCGTTACGGCGGCTTCCGGAACTCGTCTTTCGCCGGCGTAAGTCCTCCTCGGGAAGCGGAGAGGAAGGCGACTGCCGGTCTCGAGCCGACAAGGGGTCGTGAGCCGATCGCTCGGCGCGCCGGAGCTTGTGCTTATCTGTGGTTCGTTCAAGGGAGCGAGGCGGTCGGTCGGAAAGCCGATGCTATACTTTCCAAGAGTGGGCCTGGATCAGATGAAGTTGCCGTTTGCGATGTGTGTTACCCTCGCTTGCCTGGTAGTCGTTCCTCCCGTCGTTGCGGTTGTCAGTTCAGTGGACGAGGTCTCCCGGGCGGACCCGATCCGTTTCCAAGACATGGCTCGGGCGGCCGGCATCGATTTTGTTCTTCAGAATTGCGAGACCGACCGAAAGCACCTTGTCGAAACCATGCTCGGCGGTGTAGCCGCTTTCGACTACGACAACGACGGTCGGGTGGACATCTACTTCACGAACGGGGCTGAATTGCCGGCCCTGAAGAAGACCGGTTCCAAGTACTGGAACCGCCTCTACCGCAACCAGGGAGACTGGAGTTTCACCGACGTGACGGAAGAGGCCGGAGTGGCCGGCGAAGGGTATTCCATGGGTGTAGCCGTGGCCGATTACGACAACGACGGGGACACGGATATCTTTGTCGCCGGGGTGTACCACAACATCCTATTTCAGAACCAAGGGGATGGAACGTTCCGGGACGTCACCAAGGAGGCGGGTATTAACAGCAAGTTCTGGTCGGTCGCCGGAGGGTGGTTCGATTACGATCGGGACGGTTGGCTGGATCTCTTCGTCGTGAATTACGTGGAGTGGACCCCACAGTGGGACCGGTTTTGCGGGGATCCCACCGGTAATGTTCGAGTTTATTGCCATCCAAAGTATTTCCACGGCGTACCCAATCAGCTGTACCGGAATCGAGGTGATGGAACCTTTGAGGAAGTTTCGGACAGGTCCGGCATTGGGGGCCATGTCGGGCGCGGTATGAGTGTGTCCTTCGAGGACTACAACGACGACGGTTGGCTGGACGCTTTTGTCGCCAACGACAAGCTGGCGAATTTCTTGTTCGAGAATCAGGGTGACGGTACGTTTGAGGAAGTGGCTCTGCTGGTCGGGGTAGCTTTGCGGGATCATGGAGAGCCGATTTCGAGCATGGGCGGGGAGTTCAAAGACTACGACAACGATTTCTTGCCGGATCTGTGGGTCACGGCTTTGGACTGGGAGACCTTTCCTCTGTTTCGGAATTTGGGCAACGGCATGTTCGAGGACGTCACCTATCGAACGGGCGTCGCCAAAGCCACCGTCAGGCGAAGCGCCTGGAGTCTCGGCATGTTCGATTTCAACAACGACGGTTGGAAAGACCTTTTTACGGCGAACGCCCACGCCAACCACCGCATCGATCTTTGGGAATCTACGGATTATCGCCAAACCAATACTATTCTGGCCAACCAGGGGGATGGGACGTTTGTCGACGTGGCCGGCGAAGCGGGCGAGCAGTTCCAAACGCCCCGGGCGCATCGAGGCACCGCCTGCGGTGATTTCGATAACGACGGCAAACTCGACATGGTTGTGACGGCGATTCAGGACGCCACCGAGTTATGGCGGAACGTCAGTCCGGTGGAGAACCACTGGGTGGTTTTCAAGTTACGGGGCACGCGCAGTAACCGTGACGGTATCGGGGCACGAGTGCGGTTGCCGGATCAATACCTGATGATGACCACCGCTGTGGGATATGCCTGCTCCAGTTACACCGGGGTTCATTTCGGTTTGGGCAAGCGCGAGCGCCTGGAGCGTGTGGAGATTCTCTGGCCGAGCGGGATTCGCCAAGTGTTGGACAACGTCCCGGTCGATCAGGTGGTCGAGGTTGTGGAACCGCAACCGTGATCTTCCGACGGGTCGGCGAAATGCGTCAGCGTATTTCCTGCCTGACCCTCCGCAGAACAAGTAGGCCACAGCGTATTACAGCCGACCGAAAGCTTAGTCGCGACTTGGAACGCAGAGGGAAGAGTTGTAGCGTTCTTGATTCAGGTTGATCTTCCTGTATGTGCCAAGCGCAAATACGCGCGTTTATCTCAAGCCGTGGAAGCTCCAGCCTGCCATAGTGATCCACGAAAACCGCCGGCATTTTCCCGGACGGATTCTCTTGTCGGTAAACATAAATGGGGACGGTCTGGCGGTAATGATGCGGCGTCGGAGCATTGTCGATAGGGGTTTGTGAGTCAATCAGAGCATAAAGTGAAATTTTACGATTGACTTTTATTACAAAGCCCCCTATTCTTGCGAGGTGAGATCCTCGCTGGAAGAGATCCGAACCCGCCGGGAACGTTTAGCCGAGCTCCTTCGCCGGGAAGGGTACCTTTCCGTCGGTGAACTGGCAAGTCGGTTCCACATCTCGGAAGCGACCGTGCGGCGCGATCTTCGGGTCTTGGAAAAAGATCATAAGATCACGCGGACCCACGGCGGGGCACTCTTTGAGTACGACGAACTGTTTCTGCCTTTCTATCAGCGCCATATGCTGCGCCAGGACGTCAAACGGTCCATTGCACGCGCTGTGTTGCCTCTGGTCGGAGAGGCCGGGGTCATCTTTTTGGACGCGGGCTCGACGGTGTTTTGCCTGGCGCAAATGCTCGTGGAAACGGGGATGGAAGGCCACACTTTCGTGACCAACAGTCTGCCGGTCGCCGAGGCGGTGATGGATCTGCCCCGCAGCGAGGTGCACTTATTGGCGGGGTGCCTTCTGCCTCACCAGTTGGTCCTTCTGGGGCCGGGGACGGACCTCAGCTTGGTTCCGTGGAATTTTCATCTGGCCGTTATGGGGGTGGAAGCCATGGATTCCGACGGCCTGTGGAACAGCCGCGAACAGATCGTCGAGTTTCAGCGGCACGTGTGTGCGCGCAGCCGAAGAGTCGTCTTTTGCGCCGACTCTTCAAAAATCGGCAGACGCGGACCCAGTTTCCTCCTCCCCTGGCGGCTGGTAGACATGGTTGCCACCGACGCCGACCCGAAGCAATTGGAACGGTTGGGGCCCGAGGCCGGCGGCGTGCGGTGGTTGCGATCGTAAACCGTGAAGTAGGAGGTGGGTCCGTGGAACTGGCAAGAGTGGAAGGTGTGGTTGTAGCGACCGCCAAGGTGGACCGGTTGCACGGCCAGAAGTTGCTGGTCATCGATCTGTTACGGGCGGATCTGACCCCTGCCGGAACGCAGATTGTCGCGGTGGATACCGTAGGCGCAGGAGTCGGCGAGGTGGTCCTGGCGGTGCGCGGAAGCTCGGCCCGTCAGACCGACAAAACTGCCCATTTGCCGACCGACACGACGATTGTGGCCATCGTGGACGAGGTGGTGTATCGAGGTCGCTGTGTGTACCGTAAACGCGATCCGGAGAAGGAATCCGATGTTTCTGGGCAGGATTGAAGGAATTGTCTGGGCCTCCATCAAGGATGAACGGTTGCGCGCCGTGCGCCTCTGCATTCTCCAGCCGGTGGACGAGTACGACAATCCTTGGGGAGAAGTCCAGGTGGCCGTGGATAGATTGGGTCTTGTAGACGGCGACCTGGTCTTTTGGGTCGACAGCACGGAAGCCGGCTTTGTGGATGAGTCGCGGGGATTGCCAAGCGAGATCAGCATCGTAGGACTGGTCGACCAGGTCGATTTGGCGGAAGCGGGCGGTGTCGGCGAGGCCGACCGCGAAGGCTGAGAAAGGGTCGGAGGAGACTATGTACCTGGGGGAGGTTGTCGGCAGCGTGACCTCGACCTATAAGCATCC
>Ga0116188_1003685_pt1 | contig 11118 bp, 10 predicted proteins | sample AD_JPNTR2_MetaG_FD_89807 | JGI IMG/M metagenome (GOLD analysis project Ga0116188, IMG submission 89807) | Active sludge microbial communities of municipal wastewater-treating anaerobic digesters from Japan - AD_JPNTR2_MetaG | ecosystem: Engineered > Bioreactor > Anaerobic > Digestate | place...
GTTGATAAAATTAAGTGCTGAAAATTTGTGGTCTATAGGAACTGTTGGTATAGCTCCTGTTCCAGTAGTAGTTAAAAATAATCTGAGGAATGTTCCAGAAAAGAGCTTTCGAGAATGGGTATGTTTACAGATTAGTCATACCAGAACAGAACAGTTCTTTTTCAAAAAGTAAATGATAATTTTGTAATAGGAGGTATCTTTGATATTAAAAGATGAACTAACATCATTTGCAAAAGAGGTAGGATTAGATTTAGTTGGCATATCTCCTATAGAAAGATTTGATGGGGTATCACCTGGGATGGGAGATTCCTAGAGTACATTCAGGGACATAGAAGGGGGGACATTATGGATGAGAGCTCCAAGGCAGATAGCCCCAAGATATATATATGATTGCGAGATTTTTAGAAGATAAAGGATGGGAAGTGGTCCCTGTGACCCCCCTCCCTCCAGAGAGATGGCCGGACTGGGTCTGGATATTCCGGAGCAGAAGATGACATGGAAAGAAGCTTATGACTTTGGCTGGACCCTAGCTAATAGAGTTAAGTATATCTCTTTAGTATCTAAAGGGATCAGCAAAGTTGGGCAAGAGAATGTATACAGGCTTGCTTTGACCGACTAGAAAGAGTCGGGGTTATACCAGAGTTTCATTCTCCACTTATGGTAGATCGCTAAAAGATTTTCTTCAATATCAAATACCTCCCGTCTATATATTAAAACTTTTGATGTCGATTAATTTACATAATAGACATTTTCTGTTATAATATGCCTAGATTGAATAAAGAGGTGGTAGACTAATGAATATTACAGATGTAAGGATTAAAAAAGTGACCTCGCAGGAGGGAAAAGTTAAGGCTTTTGCATCTATTACTTTTGATGATGCATTTGTAGTGCATGGATTAAAGGTTATAGATGGTAAAAATGGGTATTTTGTTGCTATGCCAAGGAGGGATGTTGGGAACGGAGAGTTTAAGGACATTGCTCATCCTATTAATAATCAGATGAGAGAGAATATTCAGAGCGCTGTCCTGGAAGCGTTTAATAAATCTCAAGACTAGAAAAATTGGGGCGTGGCCAAGCGGTAAGGCATGGGACTTTGGATCCCAGATTCGTAGGTTCGAATCCTGCCGCCCCAGCCAATATTTATTAAGGAGGTAAAAATGATTGCCGGGGTGGTCCTTGCTGGCGGAGTAGGGGAGAGGATGAATTCTTCTATTCCCAAGCTTTTTCATAATCTGCTTGGAAAGCCTATCATAAGGTATGTCCTGGAGAACCTTTCTGGATTAGCTCTAAATAAAATCATAATTGTAGTCAAATCGGATCTGAAAGAAAAATTCCAGTATACATGTGGGGATGATTTTGTTTATGTGGTTCAGGATAAGCCATTGGGTAGCGGTGATGCCCTGAAAAGAGCAATACCAGAACTGGAAAATTTTTCTACTGTGCTTGTGGTAAATGGGGATGCCCCATTAATCACCACAGAAATTCTGGAGTCATTAATATCCTTCCATAATGCTGATAATGTTTCTGCAACTGTATTATCTACGGTTATTGATGACCCCATGCATTACGGCAGGGTGGTAAAGGATGAGCTGGGAAATGTAATCAGAATAGTCGAGGCTAAAGATGCAACTGAAAGAGAGAAAAACATAAAAGAAGTTAATACGGGGGCTTATTGTTTCTCGGTGGATGACCTGAGGCTGGTTATAGACAGGATGACTAACAATAACGCTCAGGGGGAATACTACATAACACAACTTATAGAGATATTAAGCAGTATGGGGAAGAGGGTTAATTCGTATATAACAGACCTTGGCTCTCTTGCTCTTGGGATAAATTCCAGATTTGATTTATCTCTTGCCATCGAAAAACTTCTGACGGAGAAGATGGAAGAACTTATGCAGGGAGGAGTGACAATTGTCTCTCCAGAGAATACATACATAGAGCCTGATGTAAAGGTAGGAAGGGATACAGTAATAGAACCATTTTCAGTGTTAAAGGGGAACACAGTTATAGGTGAGAACTGTACCATAGGTCCATCATCATATCTGCTGAATGATGATATAGGTGATAGATGTGAGGTCTTTTATTCTGTAGTTAAAAATTCCAAGATAGAGTCTGATGTAAGGGTAGGTCCATTTGCCCATATCAGAGATGGTGCGATTATAAAGAGCAATGCTGCCATAGGTGATTTTGTAGAGGTTAAAAAGAGTATAATAGGGAGTCATACGAAAGCCATGCATCATTCATATCTGGGAGATGCAGATATTGGAGAAAGAGTAAATATAGGCGCTGGTGTTATAACCTGTAACTACGATGGAAAGAATAAACATAAGACTATCATAGAGGACGGTGCATTTATAGGTTCCAACACAAACCTGATAGCCCCTATCACGGTAGGGAGAGGGGCAGTTACCGGGGCAGGAGCGGTGGTTACTAAAGATGTTGAGCCTGACACTATAGTGGTAGGAGTTCCGGCTAGAATATTGAGAAAAAAAGAAGAAGGAGGAAAAGGTGAGTAACAATATAAAAATCTTTTCTGGAAATTCTAATATACCTCTTGCTGAAGAGATTGCCAAATATCTGGGTCTAGCTCTTGGACAGGGCTATGCCACCACATTCAGTAACGGGGAGACCAGAGTAAATATAGAAGAGACGGTCAGAGGTTGCGATGTGTATATAGTTCAATCTTTAAGTAATCCTGTAGACCATTATATTATGGAACTCCTTATTATGATTGATGCGATGAAGAGAGCTTCTGCCGGCAGGATAACTGCAGTAGTTCCTTATTTTGCTTATGCAAGACAGGATAGAAAGACCAGACCCAGAGAGCCCATCTCTGCAAAACTTCTGGCAAATCTTATAACTGTTGCCGGGACAAACAGGGTTATAACAATGGATCTGCATGCTGGTCAGATTCAGGGGTTTTTTGATATACCTGTAGACCCTCTTCAGGCAAGTCCAATACTTGCCGAGTATATAAGGAATAATCTTAATCTGGACGATTCAGTGGTGGTCTCACCTGATGTTGGAGGGGTAGCCAGGGCAAGGGCATTTGCCTCCAGGTTACATCTTCCGATAGCTATCATTGATAAGAGGAGACCAGCCCCTAATGAGTCTGAGGTTATGTATATAGTTGGTGATGTCAGTGGTAAAACCTGTATTGTAATAGATGATATGATAGATACTGGCGGAACATTGATAAAGGGTGCGGAAGCATTACTGGAAGATGGTGCTTTAGATGTATATGCCTGTGCTACCCATCCAGTATTTTCTGGTAACGCCATAGAAAATATAAAGAATGGCTGTATAAAGAAGGTTATCGTTACAAATACTATAAGATTGGAGAAAGATCAACTTTGTGATAAAATAGAAGTGCTTTCAGTAGCAAGGCTTTTTGCTGAAGCCATAGAAAGAGTACATTATAACAGATCGGTAAGCGAACTATTTGTGTAGGAGGAGATTGATAGATGGATCAGATAGAACTTTCTGCAGTTGTAAGGGATGTAAAAGGTAAAAAGGTAAAAAGATTAAGAGCTCAGGGTTTTATCCCTGGCATACTATATGGTAAGCACCTCGAAGAACCGGTGTGCCTTATGATTCCTGAAAAACAGCTATTAAAGGCATTATTATCTACCGATGGTGGAAGAGGTGTACTGTTTACTCTAAATATTGGTGATGGAGAGAAGAGAAAAGAGTATGCGATACTCCAGGATATACAATACCATCCATATAAGCTTGATGTGTTGCATGTAGATTGGCACGGGATAAACCTGGAAGAAGAGATAGAGACAACTATACCAATTATTATAAAGGGTGAGGCGGCAGGAATAAAGGTGGGAGGAATACTTGAGGTGGTATTAGAAGAGATTGGTATAAGATGTCTCCCAATTAACCTTCCTCCACATATCGAGGTGGATATAAGTAATCTTAATATAGGTCAGAGTATACATGTAAGAGACCTGAAATTGCCAGAGGGGGTAACCCTTGTTACCCATGAAGATGAGGTGATAGTAACGGTGGTAGCTCCTAAAGTAGGTGAAGAAGCTCCAGCGGCAGCAGAAGAAGTTACCCAGCCTCAAGAAGAGGTTTCTGAATAGCTTTTGTACCGGGTGGCTGGTAAATAATATTACCTGTCGCCCGGTAATTTATAAGCTTCATATTATGATAAGACTTATAGTCGGTTTAGGAAATCCTGGCTTAAAATATTCTAATACCCGTCATAATGCAGGCTTTATGTTTGTAGATACAGCGGTATCCAGGTGGGGAGAATGGGTTGAGGAGACAGGTAGAGGTATTCTGGGTAAGATATCTCTGGATGGTAATGACACCCTGATTCTAAAACCCCTCACATATATGAACAGGAGTGGTTATGCCCTCCCGCCGTTAGTAGAGAGATTTTCTCTATCACCTCAGGAGATACTCGTAGTTTACGATGACCTGTGGATACCTCTTGGGAGTGTTAGAATAAGAATAAAGGGCTCCAGTGGTGGACATAATGGTATGCAGTCGATAATAGATACACTTGGGACAGAAGATATACCAAGATTGAGGATTGGCATAGGACCTCTACCTGAAAATGCAAGCAGTGTAGATTTTGTCCTTTCTGATTTTTCTGAGGAGGAATTGAAGATACTGGAAAAAACTATAGATTCCATCCTTGAAGGTTTGCCAACCATAATCCTGGATATAGATAAGGCGATGAGCAGGTATAATAAAAGAGTTATAGAATGAGTTCTGTTTTTTCAAATCTATCTAGGGCAAATTCTCTAGTTAGACTGGTAGAAGATGTTAAAAAGAATAAATCTTCTACTGTAGGGATAAATTTATCCTCTCTGATACCAGTAATTACCGGTTATCTTTCTTTGAACCTGAAAGTTCCCATAATAGTCGTTGTGGAAGACGAAGAGAATGTGGTAAGGATAGCGAATGATATAAATGCACTGTTCGATATAGATACAACATATCTTATCTATGACCCGACCGATAGAGAGAATAGGTGGCGGAATGCCAGTCTGGCGGGCGGTTTTGTAAGAGGTGAATTTTCTGTCCTGGTAGCTACTGGCAGTGGGATAAAGGATTTTCCAGCTGTAGGTCTCTCACTTACAATAACGAAGGAAAGTAAGTGGGATTTTATTATAGATAGACTCACCTCTCTTGGCTACAGGAGAGTTTTTATGGTGGAGAGACGGGGAGAGTTCTCCATAAGAGGTGGAATAGTAGATATCTATCCGGTAAATCTAACCCATCCTGTAAGATTGGATTTCTTTGGTGACGAGATAGCAAGTATCAGAAAATTTCACACTCTTACCCAGAAGTCTGTTGGAGAGATGGATACACCAGTCAATGTTTTGCCTGTAAATCCGGCGGAGGTCAGTTCAAATGTTGAAGAGGTCGTCCCCCCAGAGAATCTATTTATAATATTTTCCTCTCATTTTGACACATCTATGAGACATTTAAAGGTGGAGATAGGAGATGATATTCTGGGAGATACTCCTCCACTCTTTTCTGGTGACATTGAAAAGATAAAGAAGAATTTAGAGTCCTACCTGAATAGTGGTTATGAGATATATCTCTACACTGTTCAGGCTAAGAGATTGCAATCTCTTATGAGAGGGAAAAAGGGGATAAATTTCTATAAGAAGAAACTATCAGGTGGTGTTATTATCCCCTCTTCAAAGATTATGATTCTCTCAGATAGGGAGTTATTTAGCTATGAATTTGTACCTGCCTTTGCCTCTCCGGTGGAAGGCAGGGTTGAGATACCGTTTAACATAGGAGATTATATAGTACATCCTTACCATGGGATAGGTAGATTTTCCGGGATAGAAACCCAGCTTGTAGAAAAAGTCCCCAGGGAATTTATAGTACTTGAGTTTGCTGAAAATGATAGACTTCTTGTCCCTGTGGAACAGGCAGGACGACTTGACAAATACAGGAGTTTTGATGATACCCCTCCACCCATATACAGATTAAAGAGCCCTGAATGGGCAAGAACAAAGGCTAAGGTAGAAAAGGATGTAAAAAATATCGCAAAGGACCTGATAGAGGTAAATGCAAAGAGGGAGGTTATGCCTGGTATACCATTTAAACCCTATCCCGAGATGGAAAAACTTTTAGAGGAGAGTTTCCCATACGATGAGACATCAGACCAGAGAGAGATAATAGAGAGAGTTAAGAAAAGTATGGAAAAATCCAGACCGATGGATTTTCTTGTCTGTGGAGACCCCGGGTATGGTAAGACTGAAGTTGCTATAAGAGCAGCATTCAGAGCTGTTCTGAATGGTAAGCAGGTAGCACTTCTTGCACCAACAACTATACTGGCTCATCAGCATTATGAGACATTTAGGGAGAGATTCGCAACACTTCCGGTAACTATCGCTATGCTCTCAAGATTTACCCCCACAAGGGATGTCCGCAGGATAAAGGAAGGTATAGCAAATGGCAGTATAGATATAATTATAGGGACCCATAAGATACTTGGTAAAGATATAAGATTTAAAGACCTTGGTCTTCTTATAATAGATGAAGAACATAAATTTGGAGTCGAACAGAAGGAAAAATTAAAAGGGCTATTTCCTCTTATAGACGTATTAACTCTTTCGGCAACACCTATTCCCAGGACACTGTCTATGTCCCTCTATGGGCTGAAAGAGATAGGTATAATAGAAACTCCACCTGAAGGACGTATCCCCATAGAGACGTATGTGGGAGAGTACGATGAGAAGGTTGTGAGACTTGCAATAGAGAGGGAACTATCCAGGAATGGGCAGATATTTTATATCCACCCCCGCATCACCGGCGTCAGAGAGCTTGAATCCAGATTGAAAGATATATTCCCTGAACTGAGCATAGACATACTCTATGGGACTATGGATGAAGAAGAGGTTGAAGAGAGATTCTGGAGATTTTATAAGGGAGAAACAAAATTACTTGTATCCACTGCTATAGTTGAGAGTGGTATAGATATCCCCAATGCCAATACGCTTATAATTGAGGAGGGGGAGAAGTTTGGGCTTGCCCAGCTTTATCAGCTCAGAGGAAGGATAGGAAGGGCTGGAAGAAAGTCCTATGCCTATATCTTTCACAGTAAAAGTCTCACCCCTGATGGTGAAGAAAGGTTGAGAGCCATATACGAGAATAGCTCTTTTGGCTCTGGTTTTAATATAGCAATGAGAGATATGGAGATAAGAGGTCTGGGTAATCTGCTGGGTAAAGAACAGCATGGTCATATAATAGCGGTAGGTTTCGATATGTATCTTAAGATGTTAGAGGATGCAGTGAGAGAGTTGAGAGGGGAGCCAGTGAAGTGGAGGTTAGAGCCAACGATTATAGAGATCGGTATCCCTGCATTGATACCAGATACCTATATTCCCTCACCTTATAAACTGGAAATATACAGGAGATTATCTCTTGCTTCAACTCTGGAAGAAGTAGAGGATATCGGATCAGAGCTTGTAGATAGATTCGGTAAAATGCCAGAAGAGGTGGAGAACCTGTTAAATGTAACGATAGTTAAGATCTTTGCCGAAAAAAGAGGGATGAAGAAATTGTCAATTACTGACGACAGGGTAACGGTGGTATTTAGAGACGCAAATGGTGATGGAAGCATATTGAGGATTCTTGGAAAGTTCGGACAAACTAAAAAAATAAACGATGAAAATTGGATAATAAGATGGTGGGAAGACAGGAATAGAAAATTGATAAAGATAAAGGAGGCAATTAAGCCTTGAATATGAAGACTTTAGGGGAAAAATTAGAGGAACTGCTCAGGATAGGTAAGGTATTGAGAGAGAAATGCCCCTGGGATGCAGAACAGGACTTTGATTCAACCAAATATACATTGAGAGAAGAAGCCTATGAGGTTATAGATACTATAGAGGAGAAAGACTTCTTACATATGAAAGAAGAGCTGGGAGACCTGCTCTTTAACATATTCTTTATGTCAATTATAGCTGAAGAGACGAGATTATTTACCCTAGAAGATGTGGTGGATAAGATTATAGATAAACTGATAAAAAGGCATCCCCACGTATTTGGAGATATAAGAGTTAACAGCTCAGAAGAGGCACTGTCTAACTGGGAGAAGATAAAGAGAGAGGAAAACAGAGGAGTTATGGATGTCCCCATGAGCCTGCCCTCTCTTGCACTGGCTCATAAGGTCCAGGAAAAGGCAAGGAGGATAGGATTTGACTGGGATGATTATATTGGTCCCAGAGAAAAGATAAACGAAGAGCTGGGAGAGCTGGATAAGGCTATAGAGGAGAAAGAGTTCTTACATATAGAAGAAGAGATAGGGGACCTGCTATTCTCAGTTGTAAACACGGCGAGGCTTCTGGGTATTGACTCAGAGTCTGCCCTCAGAAGTACGGTGAAAAAATTTATAAAGAGATTTAGCCGGATGGAAGAATTGGCTAAGGAGAGAGATATATCCTTAGAAGGATTAACACTGGAAGAGATGGATAAGCTCTGGGAAGAGATAAAAGGTGGCGAATAGATATGCTTGATATAGCAATAGTAAATGGAATACTGATAGATGGCACAGGAAAACCGGGATATAGAGCGGATATAGGGATAAAAGGGGACAGGATAGTGAAGGTAGGAAAGATAGAAGAGCCTGCTGTTATGAATATTTCTGCAGACCAGTTAGCAGTATCTCCTGGCTTTATAGATATTCATTCCCACTCAGACCTCTCTTCCAGAAATTTTCCTGAGATGGAGAATATCTTGAGACAGGGTGTGACCACCCAGGTGGTTGGGAATTGCGGTATAACTCCCGGTATCCTGGAGGGGAGTCTTGGTAGATTTATAGAGGATATAGAGAAAAGAGGGATAGGAACAAATCTGATATTCCTGGCAGGGCAGGGATCGATAAGGTCTAAGGTGATGGGAAGAGAGAACAGAAGACCAACCGAAGATGAGCTGGAGAAGATGAAGTCTATCCTTGAATCTGCTATAGATGAAGGGGCTAAAGGTCTATCTACGGGGTTAGAGTATATACCCGGAATATTCTCTTCCACTGAAGAGATAGCAGAGCTGGCAAAAGTTGCAGCTAGAAGAGGTGGTATATATTCGACTCATCTGAGAAGTGAGGGTGATGAGTTAGAACTGGCGGTGAAAGAGGCGATAGAGATAGGTAGACTTGCAGATATCCCTGTTCAGATAGCCCATTTAAAAACAGAAAAGAAGAGGAACTGGGGTAAATCAGAGAGAATTTTACAATTGATAGATTCAGCCAGAGTAAATGGTACTGATGTGAACTGTGATGTTTATCCATATACTGCTTATATGACAAGTTTAGATTTTGCGGTACAACCTTTTGACCTGTCTGCATATAAAAACTATAGAGAAGCCCTGGAAGGATTAAAAAAGACCCCTGTAGACTGGGACCTGATATATATCTCTAAGTGTGATATGGATGGGGGTATAAATGGGTGTAACGTGTTGGAGCTGGCGAGGAGGAAAGGAATGTCACCCGAAGAACTTGCGCTGGAATTACTGAATAATGACGATCCGGTAAGGGTTATAAGTTTTCAGATGAGTGAGGAAGATGTAAAGAATATAATAGCTTACAGACACTCTTTTATAGGTTCGGATGGTTCTGGTTATAGAAAGAGAGATGAATTTGATAGAACCCATCCCCGTTCTTTTGGCACATTCCCCAGAATTCTTGGAAGATATGTCAGGGAGCTTAAACTTTTGTCTTTAGAAGAGGCAATATCAAAGATGACCAGTCTACCTGCTAAGAAGTTAAATATCTCAGATAGGGGGATTGTTAAAGAAGGTGCTTATGGAGATATTACAATATTTAATCCTGATAAGATAACAGATAAGGCTACCTATGATGACCCATTCCAGTATCCAGAAGGTATAGAGTATGTTATTCTAAATGGGAAAATTATTATAGATAAGGGTATATTTTCAGATAAGAGGGCTGGGATAGTAATAAGATAGTTAACCAGTTCTTAATCTTATATTAAACTGTCTTTAATTCTATCTTAAATATCGTTTAAACCTCTTCCTGTAAGATTTAATTGGGGTGATAAGGATGAAAAGAGTAGATAATATAAGGTCATTACAGGAAGAGTATGGTGGTTTAGGTTATCTGAGAGTAAAAGATACAGGTGTTCATCCCATAGAGGTTGATAAGATTATAGGTTCTGTGGGAAGACCCCAGGACCTGGATTCCAACTTCAGGTTTAAATGGAGAAGACCCACTGAAAGGTATCTTACAATAAAAAAGATGATGGAGGAGGGGAAGATTTTACCTCCTATCGAAGTTTACAAGATAAGGGATGAATACTATGTGCTGGATGGACATCACAGAGTCGCTGCCGCCAAAGAGCTGAGACAGAAATTTATAGATGCCCATATCTTTCAGGCTTATCCCCTTAGACCCAGGAGAGAGGATATCCTGTATAGCTACAGGGAGTCATTTAGAGAGAAAACAGGATTGGATATACCTCTTACCGAGCCTTCGGGTTATGAGAATTTTCTCTCTCAGATAGAAGATTATGCAAAGAGGAATAATGTCTCCTTTAAAGAGGCAGTAAGTGGCTGGTATGAGGAATTTCTGGAGGATTGCAGACTGATAAAGAGAGAGAAGGTTGACAGGATTTTTAGAGATAAAACAATTGGGGACCTGTACCTCTATGTCTGTACACATAAGTGGTATAAGAGTGAAGAACAGGGTAGAGAGGTAACATTTAAAGAGGCTCTCAAGAGCTTCAAAAAGTTGTATGGTAATGGAGAAGAATCCAGACTGAGATTCCTTAAATGGATTCCAGTAAGACTCTGGATTTAACCTGAGATACCCTCTCCCCATCGCCTGCATTTGTATCTTTTTTATCATTAGAAAAACCCGAAAGGTGGAGAGTTCTTCACCTTTCTTCTTCCCGACTTTGACACCTCACCTGACTAAAATCTGCATCAAATCTATATTCTTTAATTTAAAAGATGATATTTTGCCACCACACTAATTACTTCTGCCAGTTTATAGAACTAATTCTTCCTTAGATAGTAACTACGTCCCTGGAGACCAAGTCAAGGCAGGTAATATACGTAAAGCAGTGTAGTGAGCCAGAAGAAGAGGTAGCCAATATATCAGGCTTTAAACTATAA
>Ga0116188_1003692_pt1 | contig 11106 bp, 14 predicted proteins | sample AD_JPNTR2_MetaG_FD_89807 | JGI IMG/M metagenome (GOLD analysis project Ga0116188, IMG submission 89807) | Active sludge microbial communities of municipal wastewater-treating anaerobic digesters from Japan - AD_JPNTR2_MetaG | ecosystem: Engineered > Bioreactor > Anaerobic > Digestate | place...
GCCCATCATATACGAAGGGTGCCCCTTAAATAGACCTTTTTGTCCTTTCGATAAATGTCTTTTGGATGGTGCTATAAAAAGACTTAGTGATGAGCTAAAAAGTTTCTTATCTAATCAATATCTTAATTTATATTTGAAATAATATTTCAATTTTAATATTCCTAAATAAATTTTATTTATTGTAATTCAATAAGATAGGTATTATTTTCACCAAAGGTATTGACAAAGTATAAAAAATATTGTATTTTTGTATTTAAATACTTAAATATTTATTTATAATAAAATGAATAGTATAATAAATTTATCAATATCAGCTTCTATTGCCATTCATAGTATGATTATTATCTTAAAAAGTAAGTCTCCTGTTAATGCAAAATATATAACCGATATTACAGGATTTTCACAAAATCATATTTCTAAAGTGCTTAACATATTGGTAAAACACCAATATTTAAAATCGATGCGAGGTCCTCATGGTGGCTTTATAATACATCCCGATAAAAGAGATATATCTCTACTCGAAATTTATCAAATTATAGAGGGCAATATAGAATATAACAATTGTAACTTATCTCAACAATGTCATTTTTCGGAATGCATCTTTGAAGGATTAATGAAGCAAATTACATATGAATTTAAAAATTATTTATCTAATAAAAAAATCAATAATGATTTTAAATTAAATATTTAATAAAAATAACTTATATAAATAAAAAATAAAATTAATTATTAACCTAAAAAATTAAAATTATGAGCATGTTTTGTTTTCAATGTCAAGAAACAGCCAAAGGTACAGGCTGTACAATTAAAGGAGTTTGCGGAAAAACCGATGATGTAGCCCGCCTTCAGGATTTACTAATCTATTTTACAAAAGGCTTATCTGGATATACTGTACAAGCACGAGAACAGGGTATCGAAAATGATGAGATAAATCATTTTATTATGGAAAGCCTTTTTATGACTATTACAAATGTTAACTTCGACAAAAAAAGATTTATTAATCAACTTCATAAAGGGATGGAATTAAAACGAAAGTTTTTGCTTGAACTTGAAAATAAAAAAATCACAATCGATGAAAAAAAATTACCCGAGGCCTCTTTTTGGATAGCTTATACCCAATCAGAATATGAACGAAAAGCAAATAATATAGGAATTTTACAAACTACTAATGAAGACATTCGATCACTTAGAGAACTTTTAACTTACGGTATTAAAGGAATGGCTGCCTATGCTGAACATGCTTTAAACTTAGGCTATCAAAATAATGAAATATTTGCTTTTATGCAAAAAGGTTTATTAGCAACTACTGATGACTCTTTAAGTGTTGAAGAACTTATTAATCTTGTTATGGAATGTGGAAAATACGGCGTAGAAGTAATGTCGTTATTAGACAAAGCTAATACTTCCACTTATGGTTCACCTGAAATGACAAAAGTTAAAATAAATGTCCGAAATCGTCCTGGTATTTTAATTTCAGGTCATGATTTAAAAGACTTAGAAGACTTATTAAAACAGACTGAAGGGACAGGTGTTGATGTTTATACCCACGGAGAAATGCTCCCAGCACATTACTATCCTGCATTTAAAAAATATGAACATTTCGTAGGCAATTATGGTAATTCCTGGTGGAAACAACGTGAAGAATTTGAAACTTTTAACGGCCCAATTTTATTTACTACTAATTGTATAGTTCCTCCAGCACCTAATTCTAAGTATACCGATAGAGTTTATACCACAGGAACAACTGGGTTAGAAGGTTTTAAACATATTGATAAAAGGACAGACGATGGGATGAAAGATTTTTCAGAAATTATTGAACATGCTAAACGTACTCAACCTCCTATAGAAATAGAAAAAGGAGAAATTATAGGTGGTTTTGCTCATAGTCAAGTCTTAGCCCTTGCTGATAAAATTATAGAAGCTGTTAAATCGGGTGCTATACGAAAGTTTTTTGTAATGGCTGGTTGTGATGGGCGAATGAAAAGTCGTGAATATTACACTCAATTCGCTGAAGCTTTACCTAAAGACACTATAATACTTACAGCTGGGTGTGCCAAGTATCGCTATAATAAATTACCTTTGGGCGATATTAATGGGATCCCTAGAGTTCTCGATGCTGGGCAATGTAATGACTCTTATTCTTTAGCATTTATTGCCCTTAAACTAAAAGAAATTTTTAAACTAAACGATATCAACGAATTGCCTATTGCTTATAACATAGCATGGTATGAACAAAAAGCAGTTATTGTATTGCTTGCTCTTCTTTATCTGGGTATAAAAAATATTCACTTAGGCCCAACTTTACCAGGCTTTTTATCTCCTAACGTTGCCAAAGTTTTGGTTGACAATTTTGGAATTGCGCCTATAGGAAGTGTTGATGAAGATATAAAATTATTTTTAAATTAATAAAAATCATTAATAATAGAAAAGAGGCTAAACTTATAGTTTTTATCTTTTAGCCTCTTTTAATAAAAATTATAAAATTATGCAAAATCAAATTTATAATACTTTTGTATTACGAAAAGAAATTAATTATTCTACAGGAGCAGTTGTTAGCAAAATCATATATAATAATTCTAACGACAACAATATTACTTTATTTGCTTTTGATGCTAATCAAAAATTAAGTGAACATAAAGCTCCGTTCGATGCTTTTGTTCAAATATTAGAAGGTAATGCTCAAATAATTATAAATAAACAAACATTTAATTTGTCTGAAGGTCAAGCTATTATTATGCCTGCTAATATTTCTCACGCAATTAATGCTAATGAAAAATTTAAAATGTTGCTAATTATGATAAAATAAATTAATAATTAAGATGGAAATTAAAAATATAAAAGATATTAAAAATATATCAACAAATTTTGAGGCTAAACAAATATACCAAAATAAGTCAACCGAAGTCATTATATTAACACTGGCACCTGGTGAAAGTATAAAAAAACATACTAACCTCTCTACTATATTTTTTCATATTTTAGAAGGCAATGGTAATATTAGAATTAATGACAAACTTTTTAAGGTTAAACATGGTGATTTTTTTACTTTAAGTCATAAAGATGAAAGAGAATGGATTAATAATACTAATGATAAATTAGTAATTTTAATTATTAAAGAATTAAACTTTAACTAAGATTATAATTTTCGGGGAAACGTGCATGTCGGCCTTTATAAAATTTTTCTAATATTTTAAAATCTTCATTAAAATTACCGCTAGGTATAAGCACTTCACCTATACCAGCTGTTTTTTCCTTATAATCAAGATAACCTGGTATTATAGGTACTTTTGCATTTAAAGCAATATAGTAAAAACCTTTTTTCCAGTTATGAGTTAATTTTCTAGTGCCTTCCGGAGTAATTACAATAATTAATTTTTGATTCTTTTCAAATAATTTACTTACTTTCAACACAACATTTGTACTTTTATCACGATCAACTGGTATTCCGCCTAAAGCCTTAATTAAACAACCTATTGGGAAAAAGAAAAATTCCTTTTTAATTAAAAAATAAGCCTTAACATTTAAGGCGTTTAAGGCTAACTTGCCTATTATAAAATCCATATAACTAGTATGTGGAGCAACTATCATAACTCCTTTTGTAATGGAATGATTTATTTCTCCATAAATTTTCCAGCCTAGTAACTTCAATATGCAACTTGATATCGATTTTAAAATATATTTTTTCATATGAAGCTATAACTTCTTACTCATAAGAACAATTTTAGAATTAGCAGGTATACTTTCGGTTAACCAAACATTACCTCCTATTATCGAGTTTTTACCAATAGTTATTCTTCCTAAAATAGTAGCACCTGAATAAATAATAACATTATCTTCAACTATAGGATGACGAGGTATTCCTTTAGTAGGATGGCCTTTTTCGTCAACAGGAAAACTTTTTGCTCCCAAAGTAACACCCTGATATATTTTAACATTGCTTCCTATTATACAAGTTTCTCCTATTACTATGCCTGTACCATGATCTATTGCAAAATGATCTCCTATTTTTGCCATAGGATGAATATCAATACCTGTTTCTGAATGTGCCATTTCTGTTATTATTCTTGGTATCAATGGTATATCTAAAAGAGTTAATTCATGAGCTATTCTATAGTTAGTTATTGCTTTAATGCCTGGATAACAATATATTATTTCACTATTATCTTTAGAGGCAGGATCACCATAAAATATTGCTTCAACATCTGTCATTAATAAATCTCTTATTTTAGGTATAACTTTTATAAATTCATATGATAATTCTTGCGAATAATCTTTGTCAAATGTATTTTTTTTATTATTAAAATTATTAGCAACTTTAAATACTTTTTTTATTTCTTCTGAAAGCAAATTATGTATAATATTAACTTTTGAACCCACATAATATTTAAAAGTTTTATGATTTAAAGGGCATGGGTCAAAATATCCTGGGAAAAATATCTCCCTTAAAGTATGAACCATTATTTTTAAATTAGTTACTGAAGGCATAATCACATACCCTGTTGCTGCCAAATTAATAAGTATTTCATTTCCTTTAAGGCTTATTTCATCAATTATTTTATCAAAATCATTTACCATAAAATCTTATTTTATAATTAAAAAGTACAAAATAAATTTCACTTATTATAAATAATATTCATTTTAAAATTATTAGCTATAGAATTTAATAGATTTATTTTAACATCTTCAATATTTAGTTTTTCTCCTAATTCTTTTTCAAGAGAAGTAACTTTTTTATCTACAAAACCACAAGGATTAATCATATTAAAATATTCTAAATCTGTATTTACATTAAAAGCAAACCCATGCATTGATACCCAATGACTTGTTCTCACGCCTATTGCACAAATTTTTCTAGTTAAATTTTTATTTTGTACATCTAACCATACTCCTGTTGCTCCTTCTAATCTTTCTCCTTTTATATTATATAATTTCAAACAATCAATAATAGATTCTTCAATAAGGTAAATATATTGCTTTACTCCTTTAACATATTTCTCAAGATTTAAAATAGGATAACCAACTATTTGGCCAGGTCCATGATAAGTAATATCTCCTCCACGATTTGTTTTTACAAATTCTACTTGTTTATTTTTCAGAAACATTTGATTAACAAGTAAATTTCTTTCTGAACCATTTTTACCTAATGTAAAAACATGAAAATGTTCACAAAAAATCAGATAATCAGGGGCAGTTTTCTCATTATCATTTGACAATTTAGAATTTATTATTTCATTAAATAGTTGTTCCTGATAATCCCAAGCTTCTTTATAACTTATGCTTCCTAAATCTATAAAAACAACATCTTTATGCATTGTATATAGTAATTAAATTTTTTTGCTACGTTTAACAATGAATATAGTTTCATTATTTACTAAATAAAAAGATGTCTATAAGAATTGAAAACGCTAAATTACTCAATTATCCTTAAACACTAACATTCATAAAATTAATTTTAAGATAAAAAATTTACATATTATGAGTAGAATAAAAACCCCTTTTATGCCTGATAAGTATTTTCATATTTATCACAAAGTAGAAAATGGTCGAAATTTATTTCCTACCGAAGAATATAAAAATATTTTCTTCAATGCTTTGAACAAAATAATAAATCCATACGCTAAAATTATAGGTTATTGCTTACTGCCCGATCATTACCATTTATTAATTAAAGTAAAATCTCAATTGTATCAAAAAAATGGTTTCCCTAATATTGGTCAATTACTCACTTATTATCTACGACGTTTTATTCGTAATTATAATCAATTTGTTAACACGCAAGAAAAGAAAAAAGGGAAATTATTAAGTGCCTTGCCTTACATTACACCTATTAAAGATAATGAACAAATGAAAGAAATACTTGTAGGTATTCATTTAAATCCTGTATATCATAATATTACTGAAGATCCTGGCATATATCAATGGTCCTCTTTTCAACCTTTTCTTAAACAAAATAATGATAACTTACCTTGTGAGGAAGTGTTAAATTATTATGGCGGCAAACAAAAATTTATAGATTATCACACCCAAGCTATAAAATGGAACAAATGTATGGAACCTTAGGTAAATATAATATAATAAGTTTTAATCTAACTAAACAAGAATGAGGTACTACCATTAGTTCCTCCAAATCTAATTTTCTAAACATATACATTACTTGTGATAAATATTTTTACTCCATTATCCTATATTTTAACGTCATGCATTATCTTCAATAATCAAAGTAATTCAACAAGTTATCTTTTTGAGAAAGTACTACATAAAAAACTTTATATACCGATGTTTTCTTACGTTAGCAAAATTTATTCGAAGTTTATGTATAAAATGGAAAAAGATTATTACGAGCACTAAAGTAGTATCTACCTATAACAATACTTTTAAAGTTAATATGTTTGAAAAGATTATTAAATTATAATGAAAAAACTAATTAGCTAATAATTGCTAAAGCAATAATTTAGTTAGCAAATGTTACAAACAAGTTGGCTAAAAAATTCCATAAAACTACTATTATCGTAGCTACTGCTTTAGATAAATAAAAATTAGCATGTAATTTATTTATTAATAACCAAATTATAAAAGTATTAATACTTAAGCCTATAATTGATATAATAAAAAATTCTGTGAATTCTATCAACACTTTAGTATTTTGACTGTTAAATGTCCAAATTCTGTTTAAAATATAATTAGAAGTTGCTGCTATAGTAAATCCTATAGCATTTGATATGTATTTCTTGATTTTAAAAACCTCTTTGCATAAAGCAGTAAAGCCGAAATCTATTAATAAGCCACTAAAACCTACAATGCTAAATTTTATAAATTTAAATATAACTTCTTTTATTATTAATAACATTTAAATTAAAAGTTATTTATGTAGTTTTTTTAAAAAATTATTTAAAGCATCTTCAAAAAAAGCTTTACTTTCAGGGAATTCACCACAACGATACAAAGGCAAAGATTCTACTGCTCTATCAAGATCAAAATAACGTTGTGGCATAGAGTAAAAATAACACAAAGATTTCATTCTTTTTGCTAAGTATTCTTGTTCAGTTTGTCCAGGTGTAGGAATTAAAATAACATTTTTATCTCTTTTCAATGTTACTAGGTCCATTATAGTTGAATATCCTGATCTACAAACTATTATTTCACTATTTATAATATGGAAAGCCATTAAATTTGTTGGTAAATGATTTACATAAGTAATATTATTTTTGATAATTTTTGTTTCATTTTCTTCAGGTAAACCTCTTACTATTAAGCTTTTGCTTCCATTTTTTGCAAATTGTTTAGTAATTATATTTTCAAAAATAGTTCTTTGAGGCTCTGGACCAGAAACAATAGCCATTAATTTATATTTTTCTTCTTTTTCAATATAATTATTTGCAATTTCGTTAAAACAAAAGCGAGAAAGAGCACCTATTAGTTTAGCATTATTAGGATAATGATGCTCATGTGAGAGTCTACCCGAAAAATTTATAGGTCCTCCTACATCGGGAATCCAACACACAGAAAATTTATTTAAGGCATTGCGTATTATTTTATGAATTATTGGTTCTGACCAACGAAATCCGGAAGTAGAAAGTATGTTTAATTGATGGGTAATAATAACTGTTGGTATTTCGTAACTCCATAACCCATAACGATTGTCAGATATTACGGCATCTATTTTTTTTTCTTTAATAATAGCTGCTAATAATTTGTGCTCTTTAATTTTGTACTTAATAAATTTTGGTAAAATTTTAATCATTGCACCTGTCATAAAAGAGTTTGAAGGATAAGTTATATTGTAGCCGGGAAATTTAATCCATTCTAATTCAGGAAATTCTTTTCTCAATAATGCTAATGGTTGGTTATCTGCTCCTATTATTACTTCATACCCTCTTTGAATTAAAGCTCTAATAATAGGTATGCATCTAGTAGCATGACCCAATCCCCAGTCTAAAGGACATATAAGTATTCTCTTTTTAATGTTACTCATCAATAAAGCAATGTTAATAATATTACATACATATTTGCTAAGATAGAGTAAATGTTAATATGTTAAATGCAAACATTTATTTTATCAATCCTTATATTGCTACAAATTTATAAAAAACTGTTTAATTTGTGTTTTCTGACGAAATCTTTTATGCGATATGTCTTTTATTATCTAATGATATAGGTAATATCAGAGGTAAAAAATTAGTAAGTGCATGTGGGAGTGCCTATGCAGTCTTTAAAGAAAAGAAAACTACATTATTAAAGATCCCCGGAATAAATAAAGCTATAGTCACTAATCTCACTTTATCTAATCAAATTATTAAAAAAGCAGAAAAAGAAATTGAATTTATTAATAAATATAATATTAAACCTTTACTTTTTAATGACCCTAAATATCCTCAACGATTGAAACATTGTGATGACGGGCCGTTATTATTGTATGTTAAAGGCAATGCAAACTTAAATTCGACAAAAGTTTTAAGTATTGTAGGTACAAGAAAAGCTACAGTTTATGGTAAAAATTTTTGCAAAGAATTAATCCAACAATTAAATTTTTCAGATTTGCTAATAATTAGTGGATTAGCTTTAGGTATAGATACTTGTGCACATAATGCAGCTATTGATAATAATATACCTACTGCAGCTATATTAGCTCATGGATTAGATATAATTTATCCGCAATCTAATAGGGCATTAGCTGCTAAAATGTTAGAAAATGGAGCTTTAATTTCTGAATTTATATCTAACACTAAACCAGACCGAGAAAATTTTCCTCAAAGAAATAGAATTATAGCAGGTATGAGTGATGCTGTAATAGTTGTTGAAGCAAGTTTAACAGGAGGAGCTTTAATTACAGCAAATATAGCTAATTCGTATAATCGAGACGTATTTGCTTTGCCTGGAAGAGTAACAGACTTATATTCCAAAGGGTGTAATCAACTTATACGTGATAATAAAGCTGCTCTTATACAATCTGCTGACGATATAAAATATTTTATGGGCTGGAATGTATCTAATAATAGGTTAACACATAATCTACAAAAAAACCTTTTCCAAAATTTTAGTGAAGAAGAAAAATCTATAATCAATATATTAGAAGTCAATGGTGAAAGTAGCATAGACTTTTTATGCAACTGTTCAGGAATGACTAATAGTAAAATATCTTCAGTCTTGCTAAATCTTGAAATACAAGGAATTATAAAAGCGATGCCAGGTAAAAGGTATATACTTATATAAAATATCTTTGTTTATTATTTTTTTTATTTTACTTTTATCATAATTTTAAAACTTAAAATTAATTAATGATTATGGCCAAATATATAGTTATTAAAAAATTATCAGAAGAAGAAATAAGTAAAAGAAATATTAGGCAATGGCCTATATGGGAAAAAGAAATCTCAAAATTCCCATGGACATATGATTGCGATGAAGAATGTTTATTTATCGAAGGTGAAGTAGTTATTGAAACAAAGGAAGGTAATTTTACTATTAAACCAGGTGATTTTGTGATATTTAAAAATGGATTAGAATGCGTTTGGAATATAATTAAGCCAGTACGTAAACACTATAATTTTCCTTAAAAATACTCTACACAAAACTTAATAATTTTTTTATGAAAGGGAAGGTGATACGCTCGACAGGAAGTTGGTATTTAGTAAAAGATATTACTAATAATAAAATTTATAATTGTAAACTTAAAGGACAATTAAAAATAAAAGGATTTAAAGCTACTAATCCTGTTGTTGTTGGAGATGACGTTGATTTTATTATTGATGAAAAAAATAACATAGGAATAATTAAAAATATTTGTCCACGTAAAAATTACATTATAAGGCGTGCAGCTAAGTTATCTAAAGAAAGTCATATCATTGCTGCTAATATTGATAAAGCTTTTTTAATAGCTACTTTAATATTACCTAAAACTTCAACAGGGTTTATTGATCGTTTTTTAGTAACAGCAAATGCTTATAATATACCTGTTGTTATTGTTTTTAATAAAATAGATATTTATACAAATAGTGAACTTGAACAATTACAAGTCTTAGAATCTACTTATAAAAACATAGGATACAATGTAATAAATGTTTCTGCTATTAACGGTTATAATTTCGACTTATTAATCAATGAAATGAAAAACAATATTTGTTTATTTGCAGGGCATTCTGGCACAGGTAAAACAACCCTTCTAAATAAAATTGAACCAACATTAAATTTAAAAACTAGAGATATTTCAAAAACCCATTTAAAAGGGAGGCATACTACGTCATTCGCCGAAATGTTCCCTTTAAGCTTTGGCGGATACATAATCGATACACCAGGTATTAAAGAATTTGGACTTATTAATATAAAAAAAGAAGAACTAACTCATTTTTTCCCTGAAATGTTCCAATTGCTTAATAAGTGCAAATATTATAATTGCACTCATGTAAATGAGCCAGGATGTGCAGTTAAGCAGGCTCTTGAAGATGGTCAAATAGCAAGCTGGAGATATAAGAATTATATTGTGATGTTCTCGGGAGAAGATATTGAAGAGAAAGAATGGAGTTAAATGCCTTGCCATTATGAGAGTAGTTATTCAAAGAGTTTTAAAAGCTTCTGTTACTGTAAATAATGAATGTATAGCTTCTATTGAAAAAGGGTTACTTGTATTCATTGGTATTGCTGCTGATGATGATATTGAAGATGTAAAATGGTTATGTAAAAAAATTGTTAATCTAAGAATTTTTAATGATGATAAAGGTATTATGAATTTATCAATAAATAATATAAACGGAGAAGCTTTGATTGTAAGTCAGTTTACTTTACATGCAAGTACATCCAAAGGTAATAGACCATCTTATATAAAAGCTGCTCACCCTAATAAAGCAATACCCTTATATGAAATATTTATCAAAACAATGCAAGATTTATTACAAACCCCTGTTAAAACTGGTAGATTTGGTGCCGCGATGAAAATTAATTTAATAAATGATGGACCGGTAACTATAATTATTGACTCAAAAAATAAAGAATGATAAGTATCCTAACTTTGTTGATACATTTTTTATTATTATATGCTTAATAAACTTGTTACCATAATTAAATTATCAAAAATTTATATTCTAAGTTTATTATTAGTAATTGTTTTTTTAC
>Ga0116188_1003697_pt1 | contig 11094 bp, 18 predicted proteins | sample AD_JPNTR2_MetaG_FD_89807 | JGI IMG/M metagenome (GOLD analysis project Ga0116188, IMG submission 89807) | Active sludge microbial communities of municipal wastewater-treating anaerobic digesters from Japan - AD_JPNTR2_MetaG | ecosystem: Engineered > Bioreactor > Anaerobic > Digestate | place...
AGCTTTTATTCATCAAATAGTATCATAACTACTACAACCAAGCCTCTTAGCTTAGTTACTAATAATATAACTAATTCTAATGGTTTTCAACTAACTAATAATACTCAAAATAATCAAATAACTAACAATAATAGTTTCCAGATAGTTAATAATAATCAACCCCATATCAATAATCCCTCTCTATCTCAGAGTTTTGTTTCCTCTAATACTAATTTCTCTCAAAATATCAATCTTACTACTTTTCAAACATCTAATAATAGTTTTATTCCTAAGATTACTACCTTCCAACCAATTAATACCCAAAATCTCAATATCTCTACTAATACCTTTAAAGAAACAAACTTTCAAGCTTTTCAACCTAATATCAATACCTTATTATTAACTAATAATCAATTATCCCTTAATAATACCTTTAATTTAGTTAATCAAGCTAATATCAATAGTTTCCAATTACAAAGTAATCAATTAAAAACCAATGATAATATCCTAGAACCCCAAATTGCTCCTAAGCCTGATAAATTAAAGCCTAATTATCTTATTTTAGTTGTTAGGAATAGTGATAAAGCTCTTTATGATAATTATATTAAAGAAAGAGAGCTAGATTACAATATGAAAATAGTTTCCCTAGAGGAAAAGAATATTCCTAATTCTGCCATAGGGGTAAAAAGATTAATAAAAGAAACATATAATGCTTGAAAATTTACTTATTTAGCTTTGGATGAAAACATTGCCTATGGCGAGGCAGATGCAACAATTAATTCTAACTGTAGTTATTTTTTTAAAAATAGTTTATTAATTAAATCCGACGCCTTTTATACTAATTTAGATGATGATCCCCAATTTATTCCCGAAATTTATGTTGGCAGAATTACCAGAAGTTTTCTTAATACTCAGTGAAAAACAATGAACAATATTCGTGTAGAAATAGCTCTACCTTTTTATAGTTATGCTTATACGCCGCTCTGTACAGATATAGGTTGTAAGACGCGAGAATCATATCGAGGTCTAAATTTGGCTATCTTTGGAGAAGAGTTTAAAAAGATTGCTCAATCAAAAAATATAGATACCATAACTCTTTATGAACAAAGGGGTGATTGTTATGATAAAATATCTTCTGATTTGCAGTTAAATAAAATTAATTTTGAAAACGAATTAAATAAAAGTAATATTATTATTACCGCTTCTACTGGAGAACCCTTAGAATTTGGTTTAAAAAAATCATTTTTTCCTACTTCATATAATAATTTAGTTACCTCTGTATGAACCGATACTAATAAAGATGGTTTAGTTGATAATAATCAGTTAAACGAGCTTGCTTATGAAATATTTTATGATTTTAATTCAGCTATCTTGCCGCTAAAAAGAGCAGCTATTATGCCTCTTTTAAATAAGCCGCAATCTATCAATGGTTTTTATAATATTATTACGGCTATTGATAAAACTCATTTTAATGAGGATTTATATAAAAGAAATAGCGCCATCAAACAACTTTATGAATTTTCCCTAATATTTTTATGGCACAATCCTCTATGAAGTAGCAGTACCACTCTTACTTGGGATAAAATTATCTGGGCTGAAGTAACAAAATCATTTTTGCAAGGGTTTGAAATATCTAAAGCCTTGCAGAATAGTTTTAGCAGCTATACTTTTCAACAAAATGATTGAGATGCCCTGAACTATGGTCGCTATTGCGGCAGTTTAATATCTTATTTAGAGCTTAATTTATTTGGTCCTCCAGAAACAAAAATCTCAGATCTAACTACAATCAAATTGCCAAATTATTAAGCATCTTAAAAATAAGGCCAATTATGAGGTAAGAATAAGCTCAAGGTTTTATGCTATGGAAAAACAGGAAAAATTATAGAGTCTCTAAAAAGCCTAAGATTAAATTAAGAAAAAAGGTTATATCCCTCAATACTCAGGAGATTTAGCACAACTAGATGATCTTATTATTAGATGATCTTATTATGAGCAAATATTAAAAGAGATAATAGCTACTGGCATGAAGTCAAGAATACCTTTTGTCTGAAATTATGCTAATCTATCTATCATTATCATCTAAGGATTTCCTAGATAAATTATTTAAATTATGTCTATTTTAATAACAAACTTTTAGATTATTTCTATCGGTATAATGCCGAAAGATTTTACTATAACCTTAATCAAAAGCCCTCTCTATCTTAACTAATTTAATACCCAAAAATCCAAGCTGCTATGAGCATATATAAGGACTTGATTTTTAAAAAGAAATATGCTATTATTAAATATGATAATCGGGGATGCTAGGCTTCGATAAAAAGTGTTCTTTAAATAATGCAAGCCAAGGAAGCTTTGTTACCTTGTAAATCATCAAAGCAAACATAATTGCCAACAAATTAGAACCCGCTTACGCTTTTGCGTAAAGGTTCTTCGGCAACCCTTAAAATTGACCCCTGATAGGTTTTAAGGTTATTAATCAGGGTGAGTTAGTCAAAAGCTGGGGTTGACTAATAATAAAATTATTCCAGCTCGAAAAGATTTGTTTTGTTTATTTTTTAAAATCTTTTCTAAAATTATAAAATAAACTAAGCTTGTAGAGTTATTTAAGGAAGCTTTTTAGACGTGGGTTCAATTCCCATCATCTCCACCATATATTTGAGAGGTCTAAAATAGCTTATATAATAATTTAAATTTATAATTATAAATGAGTTATAACCAAAGCTCGAAATCAAAATTTTATGAGCCCAAAGAGGTTAGATTAATTGGCTTAGATAATAAGAATATTGGAGTAGTAAGCTTTGAAGAAGCTAAAGAAATGGCGGTGCGAGAGCAGTGCGATTTAATTAGGGTGTCTGATAATGTTGTCCCACCCATTTATAAATTGGGAGACTTAGGAAAAATTAAATATTTAGAGGACAAAAAGAAAAGAAAGGAACAGAAAAAGTTAAGGAAAGATGTAGAAAAAACAATTAGGATAAATTTTAATGAGGGAATACACGATATGCAGGTTAAAGCAAAAAAAATCGACGAGTTCTTAGATGAAGGAAGAAGAGTAAGAGTGACTATTAAATTAGTTGGACGCGAAAAAACCCATCAGGATGTTGCTCTAAATAAGCTTAATGCTTTTATGTCTCTCATTAAAACTTCTTTTAAATATTTTCAAAACATCGAAAAGACACCATCGGGATTTGGAGCTATTATTATTAAAGATGAAAAGTAAGTATGTAAAATGAATAAAAATTTATTTGAGAAAAGACAAAAAATTACCAACAATAAAAAACGTCTATATAGAGCTGGGCATATGAGCCATACCACTGCTTTAGATAGGCCAGTAGTGAAATATCGTCGTAAAAAACCAAGGAAGGTGTATGATCCTTTATCTAAGAGATTAAAAAAAATTATTAATTAAAGATTATGGCAAGAGTAAAAGGAGGATTATCGTCACATAAAAGAAAAAAGAAGGTTCTTAAAGAAACAAAAGGATTCCGATGGGGTAGAAAATCAAAATATAGATTAGCACATACCGCTACTTTGAAGGCTGGTGTGTCAAGCTATAGAGGACGAAAAGAAAAAAAGAGAAATTTTCGTAAATTATGGCAAGTACAAATTAATGCCGCCTGTCATAATAATGACATGAATTATAGCAGGTTTATGCAATTATTAAAAGATAATAATATTAAACTAAATCGAAAGGTTTTAGCCGAGCTAGCAGTAAAAGAACCAGAAATTTTTCAGTCCATTTTAGAGTTGTTGAAATAAGTAAATAAGTAGATAGGTATAAAATAATTTTATAGTCATAAAATGGCGCCTTTAAAGCACCATTTTATTTTTATCTTGAACTCCAAATTTGTGTGGATCGCTGTATTTTAATTTATGTCGCTAATATTTTACAAATTTTGTTTGCATTCTTTGAAATTTTTTGATATAATCTAATAATAAGTTACAGTAAATAACTAATTGAAAATGGCATCTCAACATTTATTTGAAAAAAATGAGAAAGAGGGATTTACCTTAATTGAATCTATTTTGGCTATAGGTGTTTTGGTCGTAGGTATTTTAGGCGCTTTTATTTTGGTGGTAAGGTCTCTATCTAATATTCCTTTAATTCAATCTAGATTAATCGCTGCTAATTTAGCCCAAGAAGGAATTGAGCTTATTAGACAGAAAAGAGATAGTAATTGACTTCAGGGTCAGGATTGGAGAGCTGGTTTGGGCGACTGTGAATGTCAATCCGGTAGCCCAGTAGAAATTACTAACTGTCTTTTTGAAATTGATAGTAAAACAAGGCAGTTATCTAAATTTGATAGACACGATTATTTAAATTTTGATGAAGAGAGCGGCTTATATAGCTATGGAGGTGGAGAAGGTGCACCCTTTTATTTTAAGAGGAAAATTGAAATTTGCTATCCAGTAGAAAACAACTATAAAGAAATGAGAGTTAAAGTCACGGTGGATTGGCAAGTGAAGAAAAGTAATTTTTCCATTATTGTAGAGGATCATCTTTATAATTATTTTACTAATTCAGTTTTTTATTAGCCATTAAAATGATCTATAAAATGCATTTATGTTAGGGAAACATTTTTATAATAAAATTTATATTAGTAAGCAGGATAAAAAGCAGGCCTTTACTTTAGCAGAGGTATTGGTATCATTATTTATTTTTGTTATTATTGCCTCAATATTAATGCAGATATATGTTACTACTATCCGATCAGAACGCGTTGCTTATACTTTACTTCGCAATGAAAACATTATTCGCAACGTATTGGAAATGATAGGCCGCGATATTAGAATGGGACAAGATTTTGTAGTGGAGGATGATTCAATTAGCTTTAGCAGTTTTTATGATGGGTTTTATCATCAAATTATCTATCGTTATAATAGTGAATCAAATCAAATTGAAAAGAAAGAAGACGAAGGCGATTTTGTGGCTTTGACACCGCCAGAAATGGATATTCGAAGGTTTGGATTTTACGGTAATCAATTTGATACTATGGAGCATCTGAGTATTACTATTGTTTTAAACGTGACAGCTACAGTTTATAATCAGTCTTATCCTATTAACTTAGAGACAACGGTAACACCACGAGTATTAAACTTATAATAATATTTATTTTAGCATTTTAATCAAGCATTAATGATAAAAAATATTAAAAAAAATAAAAAAGCCCAAATTTTTTTGATGAGTGCTTTATTGTTAGCTAGTGCTTCAGCTCTAGGCCTTGCTCTAATTGGAGTTTATTTTAGAGATCTCAGACTCTCGTATGAAACAAGTGAATCTGTAAGAGCAATTTTTGCTGCTGATTCTGCAATAGAATGGAGGCTCTATGAATGGTTACACGAAGATGGAAGTTTAGCTCCCGTAATGTCTAACAATACTTCTTTTGATTTTCAAGAAAGCGAAAGAGAAATAAAGGCTACGGGCATTTCTAACGACGTTAGAAGAGGAATTATTATCTCTGGGAGTTTGTTGCAGTTTTAAATAATTTTTATCTATTGAACAAGAGATTTAACGTTTTAAATTTGCTTTAATATGCAAAACATCTCTAAGGAAGAAGCTAAAAAAAGAATAGAAAAGCTACGCGAACAAATTAATTATCATAATTATCTTTATTATGTTTTAGATAAACCAGAAATTTCTGATGCAGAATGAGATGCTATGTTTCATGAACTGCAAGAATTAGAGCAACAATTTCCCGATTTATTAACCCCCGATTCTCCTACGCAACGCGTAGGGGGAATGCCATTAAAATCCTTTAAAAAGGTAAAGCATAGTGTCCCTATGCAATCTTTAAATGACGTTAAAACTAAGGATGAATTTCAAGATTGGTACGAGAGAATTAAAAAATTATTACCCCATGATGCTCAACTTAATTTTTATTGCGAATATAAATTTGATGGTTTATCTATAACAACAATTTACGAAAATCAAAATTTTATATTGGGCGCTACTCGAGGCGATGGTATGATTGGTGAAGATGTTACCCAAAATTTAAAAACCGTTGCAACGGTACCCTTAAGATTTCTATCAGAAGAAAAAATTGAAGAGAGGCTTAAAGAATTAAAGGCTGATTACTTAATTCCCTCGGTTATAAAAAATCTTAATAAAAGAATTGAAGTTAGAGGCGAAGTGATTTTGACAAATAAAGAGTTTGAGCGGGTGAACAAGGAACAAGAAAAATTAGGTTTGCCTCTTTATGCTAACCCCAGGAATCTTGCCGCGGGATCTATAAGACAATTAGACCCTAAAATTACCGCTAGACGGCACTTGATTTTTGTTGCCTATAAACTTGTTACTGATTTGGGTCAAAAAACCCATGAAGAGGAACATAAAATTATAGAGGCTTTAGGCTTCAAAACCTATAATCAGGCAAACCGTTTGGCTCGTAGTTTAGACGAGGCCTTTAAGTTTTATGACGATATTTTAGCAAAAAGAGAAAATCTTTCTTTTGAGATTGATGGAGTTGTGGTTATTTTAAATGACAATAAACTTTTTGATTTACTGGGGAATATAGGAAAAGGACCCCGAGGTGCCATTGCTTTTAAATTTCCTGCCCGTGAGAATATTACCATTGTAGAAGATATTAAAGTTCAAGTGGGTAGAACAGGTATTCTAACGCCTGTGGCTTTTTTAAAGCCAATACAAATTGGTGGGGTAACTATTACAAGAGCCACCCTTCATAATAAAGAGGAAATTAAACGATTAGGATTAAAAATTAAAGATCATGTTGTTGTAATTAGGGCTGGTGACGTTATCCCCAAAATTATCAAGGTTTTAAAAAATTTAAGGACCGGAAGGGAAAAAGAATTTGAGATGCCCAAATTTTGTCCATTTTGTCGTACTAAGCTTGTAGAAGAGGAATCAGGAATTTTAATAAGATGTCCCAATTTAAAATGTCCGGCTCGTTCTCAAGAATCTCTTATTCATTTTGTTTCAAAACATGGCTTTGATATCAAGGGCTTGGGGCCAAGATTATTAAAAAAATTTGTTGATGAACACTTGATTGTTGATCCAGCTGATATTTTTAGTTTAGAAGAAGGGGATTTAAAGGTATTAGAAAGATTAGGAGAAAAATCAAGTCGCAATATTATTAAGGCGATTGAAAATTCTAAACAAATATTATTGGAAAAATTTATTTTCGCCTTAGGTATTCCTTTAGTTGGAGAAGAAGCGAGTCGTGAAATAGCCAAAAAAATAAAATCTTTAGGAAGTATTAAAACCCCGAACGATGTTTTAAAAATAGCCAAGAAATTAAAATATAATGATTGAAACTCACTTTATGATTTTGGCCCTAAAATTAGCCAAAGTATTCTTAATTATTTCTCCAACCCTAATACTGAAAAGTTATTCAATAAATTCACAGAGAGGGGCATAACTATAGAGACAGAGGCTAAAATACCAAAGAGCAAACAAAAGCTCGCAGGGCTAAAGTTCGTTTTTACTGGAGAGCTAAAATCAATGAGCCGAGAAGAAGCTCATCAAAAAGTATTAGATTTAGGCGGTATACCCAAGGAATCAATTTCAAAAGATATTGATTATGTAGTAGTCGGCGAAAAACCAGGCAGCAAATATGAAGAAGCAAAAAAATTAGGTCTGAAGATAATTAACGAAAGCGAGTTTATTAATTTAATAAAAGAATAAAATGATAAGCGAAAACGAAATTAAACATCTCGGAGAATTAGCGAGGTTAGAAATAAGTGATCAGGAGATTAAAGATTTAACATCAGATTTGGAACAGATTTTATCTTATGTGAATGTGTTAGAAGAGATAGATGTTGCCGCTATTAAGCCATGGCAATCTAATAATTTACAAGCTAATATTTTGAGAGATGATGTGGAAAAAGACGCTTTGGTCGAGAATCAAAACTTAATAGCAAGAGCGCCCCAAAGTAAAGATAATTATTTTGTGGTTCCCCCAATATTTGAATAAATAATATTATAATGATTAAAGAGATAAAAAATAGTTTAATAAAAAAAGAATATAGCTGTTGTGAACTAATCACGCAGACCTTTGATAAAATTTTAAAAGAAGACCGAAAGATTAATGCCTTTATTAGTTTAAGGAAAGATGATGCTTTAAAAGAGGCAAAAGCAGTTGATGAAAAAATTCAGCGTCAAGAGAATCTCAATATATTAGAAGGTATACCCTTTGGCATCAAAGACAATATTTTGGTTCAGGGATTAAGAGTAACGGCTGGATCAAAAATTTTAGAGGATTATATTGGGCCTCTTGATGCCACGGCTATCAAGAAGATTAAAAAAGAGGGGGGTATTATTATTGGAAAAACTAATCTTGATGAATTTGCTATGGGTTCTTCAAATGAAACTTCGGCATTTGGCTCAGTTCATAATCCTCATAGTTTAGATAAAGTATCCGGCGGTTCATCAGGAGGGTCTGCCGCTGCGGTGGCTAGTGATTTTATATCCGCAGCCTTAGGATCTGATACTGCTGGCTCAGTACGCCAACCGGCAAGTTTTTGCGGCGTAGTTGGTTTTAAACCAACCTATGGTGCTATTTCTCGATTTGGTTTAATTGCAATGGCCTCTTCTTTAGATGTCATTGGTATTTTAGCAAAAAGTGTTGAAGATGTTGAGTTAATTTTTAGAAGTATTAGAGGCCGAGATGAATATGATGCTACTAGTGTTGATGTGCCAGATTTTAAAGGTGCCATTGATTTTAAAAATTTAATTATTGGAGTACCCAAAGAATATTTTACCAATGGTATTGATGAGGAAGTATTAGCAGCAATTAAAAAAGTTATTTCTCAATTAGAGAAGGAGGGCACAAAAATACAAGAGATTAATTTGCAAACAACTAAATATTGCTTACCTTGTTATCATATTATTATGCCTGCTGAAGTCAGTGCTAATTTAGCGCGATATGATAATGTTAGATATGGTTCAAGCTTTTTAGAATTGCAAAACCAATTAGGTATCAGCTCTTTAAGAGATTTGTATTTTAAAACCCGAGGTAAAAAATTAGGCAAGGAAGTAAAAAGGCGCATTCTTTTAGGTACTTATGTTTTATCAAAAGGCTATTACGATGCTTATTATAATCGGGCTCAAAAAGTGAGAAGTATTATCTGTGATGATTTCAACGACGCTTTTCATAAAGTTGATTTTATATTAACTCCGACTACGCCAACAACCGCTTTTGGTTTTGGAGAAAAGACAAAAGATCCAGTGGCTATGTATTTATCGGATATTCTTACTGTGTCCGCTAACTTAGCTGGGATTCCCGCTATTAGTTTACCTTTAAGTCGAGATTCTCATAATTTGCCTATTGGTCTCCAGTTAATTGGTAAAAGCCTTGATGATTCCAGATTATTAGAAGCATCAAAATTATTAGAAAATTTAATAAATTATCAATAGCAATGAATAGTCGCGATATATTTCAAAGCCTAAATCTGAGCTTTAATTGATTATCGTTATTAATTGTGCTGAGGCTTATTGGCACTATTGTCTCCATTATTTTATTTTGTGGTATTATTTATTTAAGTTATAAATTAATTAAGGCAACTAAAGTTGTAGATCATTTTAAAGTAATGCTTTCTCCATCAAAATTGAATAGTCAAAGTATTGAAAGATTTATTAATCATATAAAAAAACGATTGGGAGAGGATAATCCTTGGTTATGAAAATTAGCACTCGTTGAAACAGAAAATTATTTTGATAAAACCTTAGAAGAAATGCGCATTAAGGGAAAAACTTTAGAAGAAAAGTTGACACATATTAATTCAAAGTTTTTGCCCAATGTAAATACCATTAAAGAAGCGCATTTGATAATTAAGGAGATTCTGGATATTGATAATTATCCTTTAGAGAAGAACGAAGTAGAATACATCATTAATATTTTTCTTCAAGGTCTTAAATATTTACAAAATTTGTAATAAATTTAATATTTGCTTAAATTAATTTTATGTCAGTACTTTTAACTGCTTTACAATATTTGGTATTGCTATTCTCGCTTATTTTGCATGAGGTGGCTCATGGTACTATGGCTTTAAGTTTGGGTGATACCACAGCTAAAGATATGGGTCGCTTAACTTTTAATCCTTTAAAACATTTGGATCCCGTGGGGTCAGTTTTAATGCCGATTTTTACTTATCTAATTTCCTTAGGTAGGTTTGCTTTTGGTTGAGCTAAACCAGTGCCCTTTAATCCTTTAAATTTTAAAAATCCCCTCAGAGATACAGCTCTTACAGCAGCTGCCGGGCCCTTAGCTAATTTTGCCTTAGCGGCTCTTCTTTCTTTGGTAGTTAGGTTTAGAGCAGCATTCCATTTAAGCGGCGCTGCTTTAGAATTTATTCAGTTAGCAATTTTAATTAATTTAGTTTGATTTGTTTTTAATTTAATTGTCATTCCACCCTTTGATGGTTCGAAAATTTTATTTTATTTTACCAAAGGTTCTAGCTTAGAAAAGTTTCTTTATCGTTATAGTCTACCCTTACTTCTTATTATTCTTATTTTTGGTTCGGACTTTGTGGTTTTTATAGCTTCAATCATTTTTAAATTTTTAACAGGTATACCAATACCTTTATAGGTCCACGTTCGATGCGTTGGTAGTTAGGTTAGATAGGGGTTGAATGAAATAGAAATTTTTGTTAAGATAGGTATAGTAAATTACGAAAATGTCTAAGAAAAACAAAAATCGCAAAGAGGTAATTGATAAAAAGCCAATAATTCAAAATCCTTTCACTCTGTTAGCCCAGGAGGTGAAAAGGGGTTTATGATCTATTTTATTTTTTTGTTTAGCCTTGATTTTGATTTTAGCGTCTGCCAATCAGGCTGGCCCAAGCGGCAGAGCTATTTACTTTAACTTATTTAAGCTTTTCGGCTTGGGTTATTTTCTTTTACCTTTAATTTTAATTATCATTGCTATTTATTTGCTTAATAATAGAGGCAATAATAATGTTAAAAACTCTCTAATTTTTTGGGGATCAATTTTAATTATTTTGAGTGTTTTAGGATCTATTGAACTCGTTATGCCCAAGAGGGGAGGATATTTAGGAAGAATTGCTAGTTCAGTAGCTCTGCCTTTTGGTAAGATTGCTGGACTCATTATTTTGATAAGTATTTTTATTAGCGGTATTTTAATCACTTTTCAAACGCCT
>Ga0116188_1003700_pt1 | contig 11090 bp, 11 predicted proteins | sample AD_JPNTR2_MetaG_FD_89807 | JGI IMG/M metagenome (GOLD analysis project Ga0116188, IMG submission 89807) | Active sludge microbial communities of municipal wastewater-treating anaerobic digesters from Japan - AD_JPNTR2_MetaG | ecosystem: Engineered > Bioreactor > Anaerobic > Digestate | place...
AGATTCTCTATTTCATGCTGCAGGTGTTGGGACATATTAACCAAACCTCCCAGTAATATAATCCTCCGTTGCTTTTTGCTGCGGATTGGTGAATAACTTATCCGTCATGTCGTATTCAATCAGTCTGCCCAGACAGAAAAAGGCCGTTCGGTCGCTGACGCGTGCGGCCTGCTGCATATTATGCGTAACAATAACGATCGTATAGGTGCCCTTGAGCTTGGCGATCAAATTCTCAATACGTGCCGTAGCCAGCGGATCCAGTGCCGAACAGGGTTCATCCATCAAGATAATTTTCGGCCGGGTTGCCAGCGTGCGGGCAATGCAAAGACGCTGCTGCTGGCCTCCTGACAAGGCCAAGGCCGATTGATGCAGGTTGTCTTTAACTTCATCCCATAAAGCAGCATCGCATAGGCATTTTTCCACAATTTCGTCCAAATCCGCTTTCTTCCGTACCCCCAAAAGGCGGGCACCATAGGCGACGTTATCGTAGATACTTTTGGCAAAAGGATTGGGTCTCTGAAAGACCATCCCCACCTGCTGCCGAAGATTGACCAAGTTGGTCGTTTTGGCATAGACATTCTGTCCGCCAACCTCGAGAAGGCCTTCCGTATGGGTGTGGGGAATCAGGTCGTTGATGCGATTGATGCTCCGGAGAAAGGTGCTTTTTCCGCAGCCGCTGGGGCCGATGATAGCGGTGACGGATCCCATTTCAATATCCATCGTTATCTTTTCTACCCCCGTCTTTTGGCCGTAATAGAATGTAAAATCACGGGACCGGATAATGGCTTTCTCGGGAATAATATGATTATCTGAGGGTATATTTTTCGCAGCATCAGCAATATTGATTCCGGACATTCGCCCTACTGCTTCTGTGCAGATTAAGTCCATTTTTAGATTTACATCCATATTTTGGATTTTTGCTGTCTCCTTAATCGGCATTTTATCCACCCCTAAGTTTTTTACTCAGCCGCATTCGAATCAGGATAGCAGTAATATTCAGGCATACTACTAAAATAATCAGCGTCATAACCATCCCGAACTGGTTGTGGGGGACCATCGCCGCCAGTTTGTCGCCGACGGTGATATCATAACATCCATAGGACAGTGCACGGGTGGGCTGAAACCACCATTTTCCGGTGAAATTAGGAACCGGACCCAGCGCCACCGCCCCGGCAAATAAAATGGGGGCGGTTTCCCCCGCGGCGCGGCTTACACTCAAAATGATGCCCGTCAGGATTCCCGGACCGGCCGCCGGCAGCGTAACGGTCGCAAAGGTGCGGAACTTGCCAGCCCCCAGCCCTACTGCCGCTTCACGATAGCTCTGCGGCACAGCGCGGATGGCCTCTTCAGCAGCCCGGATAATCACCGGCAGAACCAGAAGTGCCAAGGTTAGCGAGGCCGATAATATACACGGCTGTTTGGTGATGTAATGAACGAAAAACGCCAGTCCAAACAGCCCATAAACGATGCTGGGTACACCGGCCAAGGTATTGATGCAGATACGAATCATCCGTACGGCAAGATTATCTCCTGCATATTCAACCAGACAAGCAGCCGAAATTATACCCAGCGGCACGGCAAAACACATCGCCAGCAGCGTCAGCATCAGCGTACCCAGCAGCTCCGGCCCTACCCCGCCGAAGTAATGCCCCGGTGTGCTGTCGTCGATAAAATACTGCCAATAAAACGTTAGCCGCGGATTCAGTGCTGCAGCAAGGTTTTTTTCAATCAGCCCAAACAGCGGGGCTAATTCCGTTTTGGCAAAAGATCCTTTTTCGGGATCATCTCTGCGAATGAGAACCTTCTGCAGGGTTTGGCCGTCCGGAGAAGGTACCCATTTTTCCTGCCAAATTAAGTAACGCAGGTGTTTTTGGGCCACATCCCATCGGGTCGCGCCGTAGCTTTCCATCGCCAAGACCCGCTGCTGCCCGGGACGCGGGCCGAACAGAGCAAACAATTCTTTATTGACGGCGGCCAGTTCCTCTGCGTATTCCTCGCGGCGGGACAGGTCCACCTTCTGAATCATTTCACGAAAATCATCTGCAAGCCGGAACATTGTTTCGACAGGGGTTTTCTCAAAGCCGGGCTGATGCCTCAAGCCCTCAATCGCATCCAAATGCTCCTCGACAACAGCTTTGTCAGTGCTGTCAAAAGCGGCCAGCAGATGGTCCCGAATATCTTTGGCCGCAGCGCGTAAATCAGCAAACTGCTGGCGCGAAAGATCACGGCTGCGCAGCTCGTCGCCATACTTGCGATACAGATCTTTTGCCTGGTCTGCCAGAGTCTGTGTGTCCAAACCGCGACTGAAGTGATCAACAAGGGCGTAGATTTCATCCCGTACCTGCTGAGTCTGGAGGATTTCGTTTTGCAGTGTCGCTTCATTCCGTCGATTGAAGCGGTCTGACTGCATTTTGCGGAATTCGACTGTCCCGCGAAACACAACGGCCTTCATTCCCTTGCCGCACAGGGGAATCAGAAATATCCCCAAGGCCGCAATTAGAAATGCAACGGATGCCGCCGACAGAAGCGTAAATACACAGTCAAAAACAGGCCGCATCCCAGTCCGCATTCAGCGTCTCCCCGTGATTTTTCTAAATTGACCCATAAAATACTCGCTGCACATATTGAGGCCGAAGGTGAAAACCAACAGTAACAGCCCGATGGCAAACAGCACATGATAATGGTCTGTATTTTTGGGCACTTCGCCGAGTTCGCCGGCGATAGTGGCAGTCAGGGTCCGCACCGACTGCGACAAATCCCACCAGGGACTGGGAATACGGCTGGCATTGCCGGAGGCCATCCAGACGACCATCGTCTCTCCAACCGCCCGCATCATACCCAGTATAATCGCGGCGACGATTCCGCTGTGCGCAGCGGGCAGGACAACCAGGAGCATCGTCTCGGCACGGGTAGCCCCCAGTGCGTACGAGGCCTCGCGGATGTCCCGGCCTGCCGCAGACAAGGCATCTTCGGCTACACTAATAATCGTAGGCAACGCCATTACAGATAAAATCAACGAGGCATTCAGGGCATTGGTACCGCTTGAAAATCCCAGTGTATTTTGCATCCATGGAGCGAGCACCATCACAGCGAAAACGCCGTATGCCACCGATGGAATCGCTGCCAGAATCTCGATGACCGGCTTGCAGAATTGCCGAAGTCCAAAGGGGGCGATATCGCTTAAAAAAATAGCTGCCAGCAGACCAATCGGCACCGCCAGCATCAGCGAACAGACGGTTACATACAGAGAGCCGATAATAATGGCCCTGGCACCATACTCCGGACCGGCCTGCCTTTGCGGATACCATTGAGTACTCGTCAAGAATTCCTTTATCCGCGGCACACTTTCCGCCAATCCTCTATTCAAAAAGAAGGGAAGCGATTGGCCAATCACAAAAAAAAAGATTAAAAAGACCGCCAGAACGGAAATCGAGGCCGTTACAAACAAAAGTCCTTGTCCGAGATGAGCAGCGATAAAACCGCGAAAATCCTCTGTCGCTGTAAGACACAGCGGGCGAGCAAACTCAAATACGCCCGCCTGCTGCTTTTGAACAGATTGTGTGGAGGAATCTTTCATTAATAGGCCGTAACCGGTACAAATCCTTTGGCTTCAATGATTTCCTGCCCTTCTTCAGTCAGATGAAACGTGCAGAACTGATACACAATGGACCCCAGTTTCGGATAACCATTGGTAAAAAGAAACAGAGGCCGGCTGAGGGGATATGTCCCTCTGGCAATTGTTTTGCGATCGGGCATAACACCGTCCACTTTTATCGCTTTGACATAACGGTCCACAAATCCCAGACCGACATATCCGATCGCTCCTTCGGTGCTTTTGACGCGGGCATGAGCCTGCGGATTGGAATTGACGTACTCCGTAGCCGGCCCCATTTTCTCTTTGTGCATGACCAGTTCTTCAAACGTCTCGTATGTTCCGCTGGAAGTATCGCGGCTGATGACCACAATTGCCTTATCCGGACCGCCGACCTGCTTCCAATTGGTAATCTCGCCCTTGTAGATAGAACGGATCTGTTCGGTTGTCAAACCGGTAACGGGATTAGACTCGTTTACCACCACACATACACCGTCCATTGCAATAGCATGAGCCACCGGCATGATGCCTTTGTCAACCGCCGCTTTGAATTCCGCGTTTTTCATAAATCGGCTCATCATAGCGATATCACAGCGCCCTTCCATCAGTGCTGCCGCGCCATCGCCGGACCCGGTTTTGCTGACAGTTACAGCTGCCTTGTCCTTAAATACTTCAGCAAATGCATCGCCGATGGGGCCAACCGTTGTAGAGCCGTCAATTTGCAGCTTTTCGGCAGCCGCGACGGATCCAACCAACACACATCCAATGGTCAAAAATTGTGCTATTAACGTTTTCATAAGTCCATTCCTTTCCTGTAATATAATACATCCCAATTGTTAGCGTTTAGTTAGCGTTGTGTTGCTGTTTGATTAGAAATATTCAGAACTTAAACATCAGGTCCAATTGAAGCCGGTTATAATCATGATCATCATGACCTTTTTCATTCAGAAAATATGTCAGCCCGGCCTGCGTATTTTTGGCAAGCTGATATACAGCGCTAAAGCGATGCCCCTTTCCGTCGGTGCCGCCGCCGATAAAGTCTGAATCGCTGAACGCACCGACAACTGCGTCGGCCTTGAGGTCGCGGTAATCATAGGACAGTTCCCATGAACCGGGGTCCTTGCATTTGCCGTATTTTGTGCCAATCAGCCAGCCGGCATTCTCACTGCCGGCGGCGACAGTGTTTTTGACATAGTTGGCAAATACCGCTGTCGGAGTATCGGCAAGCTTAAAACCATATTCACCGAAAAGCTCAGTCAAATCATAGTCATTGATGTATAAACCGCCGCTTTTACTGTTGCCGAAAAACTTATCAGAACCATTGACGGTGACAAAAGCCCCATGGCCTTGGATATTTCCGAAACAGTATAAACTGGCACCGCCCACGAGATAGGATTTGTCCTGAAAGGTGTGTTTGATACCGCCCTGAACGCCCCACAAACTGGTATCGGCGCCGCTCTTGACTTCGTCAACATAAAAGCCCCCGCCATTGACAAACCAGCTCGTCTGTTCCGTCCAGCCGTGCGTATATTGAAACGCAATCCCTTCGGGCGTCAGGTCACTGTCAAAGATAAGCTGATTGCCGCCGACGCGGTAGAATGGATTTTCCATCTTGCCGCCGATGACATTGAAGCCCTGAATGCCTGCCGGATGCCAGTTAAAATAGGCCAGGTCCAGCCAGATGCTCTTTTTGGAAAAGGCGTCATCCAGTGTCTGATTGGTCGATACAGGATCGCCCGAGTCCTCGTCATCTCCCCAGAGTTCGGAGGTTGCCAACCGGAAACCGGTATCGATTTCGTCATTGATTTTGGCAGTCAGACCCAGCCGCGCTCGAATGCGATTGCGATTGCGGTTGTCCGAACCATCCTCATCGACCATTTCATAACGATAGCGGAAATCGCCATAGAGTTTGATCTTTTCGAGCCACTTGAGTGTCTCGGGGAGGCTCGTTCCTCCGGTTTCTTCGAGCTTGGCAACAGTCATACTCTGTTGCTTTTGGGCAGCTTCCAGCTCATTCAGTTTGTTTTGCATCTGCTGCATCTGTTCATACTGCTGTTCCATCTGTTTGCGAAGTTCGCTAACCTCGTCGGCCGCAGCAATGCCGATCAGAAATACGATACCCACTACCCATACACTCATGATTCGCGTCATTTTTTGACCTCCATAAAAGTTTCTGATGAATGTGCTCAAACCGATTTGAGCGTCAACATAGAGTTGCAGGAGAGTATCATGGAAATGTATTAGCAAATAATGAGCGGGCTGTTAGATTTGTATTAATGCTGCACAAACAGCATCCGCTGGATGAAAGTGGAATGCCGTCGGAGACTTTTCAGGCTTTCAGTTAATTTTATCGAAAGTGCTGCCGCCGCCGGGCAGATGAATCGTGAAGGTGCTGCCTTCGTTAATTCGGCTATGGACGGTTACGAAGCCCCCGTGAACCTGGGCGATGTGCTTGACAATGGACAGCCCCAGCCCTGTCCCCCCGAGCTTTCGGCTTCGGCTTTTATCTACCACATAAAACCGCTCGAAAATGCGTGTCAGGTGCTGTTCTTCAATGCCGCAGCCCTTGTCGCTAACAGAAATAAGAATTTCCGCGGTGTCTTGTTGAACCGTGATTGTTACAGGACAGTGATCCGGGCTGTACTTTACGGCATTATCAATCAGATTGAACACCGCCTGTTGAATCAGGGCAGGATTTATTTTGGCAGCGATTCCCTCCTCACAGCGCAACTCTATCGGAATATTTTTCTTATTGGCTTTGTATTCTGAAAGTTCGATGGCCGCAGCAAGGATTGGCCTTAAATACACCGTCTCAAAAAAAACCCTTCGGTTTTCGCTGTCTTCCTCCAATCGGGAAAGCGTCAATAAGTCATCGACGATGGCATTTAACCGATCGGCATGCCGCTGGATAATCTCCAAGAAACGCCTGGCTTCCTGCGGATCGTCTATTGCCCCTTCCTGAAGGGTTTCCACAAATCCTTTGATAGAAGTGATGGGAGTTTTCAACTCATGCGATACATTGGCAACAAAGTCACGACGGATTTCTTCCAGTTTATGAAGCTGCGTCACGTCATGCATGACAATGACCGCTCCTTTTTTGCCGTCTTTGCCGGCATCCAGGGCTGTCCCGTGAAGCTGCAGGAGTTTTTTGGGGCCCGGTGTAGCATTAAGGGTAACAGTCTGAGCGGGGACTTCCTTCTCCTGAAGTGTTTTCTGCGCAAACTCCTGAAATGCCGGGTTGCGTATCACTTCTTCAACATTGCGGCCCAGCGATTTGACCTCATCAATTTCCCATAAAGCAGCGGCAGCCTTGTTCATCCAGACAATAATCCCCTCCGAATCGAAAGCGATAACGCCTTCAATCATGCTGGAAAGAATCGCTTGGATGCAGTTTTTGTCTTCGGTTATTATCTCAATTCGGCTGCTAATCTGGCTGGCCATTCCATTGACAGCTTCGGAAAGTTCGGCCAGTTCCGCCGCACTTGGAGGGGATAATCTGCGGCTGAAATCGCCCGAAGCCATTCGCATGGCTGTTTCTTTTATATCTTTGATGGGACGGCTGATTTTTTGGGACAGATACCAACTGACTGCCGCTGCACAAACGGCGATGACAACACCTGCCCAGAAAACGCGGGCATAAAGTTTTGTGAGCTCCTGCTCAATCTGCGTCACCGGAATAGCTGTTCGGATGACGGCAAGGGTTGCATCGTTTTGCTTGACCGGAATTGCCAGATACATCGTATTTTTCCCAACGGTCCTGCTGAAACGGATCGCTTTGCCCCAGCCGGCGTTCATCGCAGCCACAAACTCGGGTCTGCGGCTGTGGTCTTCCATATCGGAAGGATTTTCCTCGGAATCTCCGACCACCCGACCATCTGGCAAAATAACAGTGATGCGGGTTATACTTTGCCGGCCAAGCATTTTACAGAGAGTGTCTGTCTGGGAGTAATCACCGGCTTGGAGTGCTGATACAATACAATGCTCAATCAGGCGGGCCCGGACTTCAAGCTCATGGACGGTCTGATTGTAATAAAAGACATGGAAGGAACGGGCAGCATAGCAGGCAATCGCCAACAGCACCACAATTCCAGTACCCAGAAAGGCAGGATAAAGATACCAGATTAACCGTCTTCGAATCATTTTTATGCTGATGCCCCTTGACATTCCTCGGTACTGCACAGCTATTACACCACACGGTTGCAATCGACAGTCATGTGTTTTCTCGCAGGAATGCCCATTAAAGGCCTAATCTTTGAAACGATACCCCACACCCCGCACTGTTTCAATATATTTCCCGCACGAACCCAGTTTTTTCCGCAGAGAAACCATTTGCACATCAATCGCTCTGTCCGTTACGGGATAATCCACTCCGCGACTGGCATCGACTATCTGATACCTGGTAAAAACAACTCCGGGCCGCTTGGCAAGGGTGTAAAGGGTGTTAAATTCTGTATAGGTCAGTTCCACAGGCTTGTTTTTAACCAACACCTCCCGGCGGGATGGGTCAATCACCAGATCGTGAATCTTTAAGGGTGTATTTTCCAGTTCATGCGCTAGCATCCTTTGCAGCACACGCCGCACCCGGGCAATCAGCACTTTGGGGCTAAACGGCTTGGTAATGTAATCATCCGCCCCCAGTTCCAGACCCGTAACAATATCTGTTTCTTCACCTTTGGCGGTCAGCATGATTATGGGTATATTCCGAGTTTTGGAGTCGCTTTTAAGGATTTTACAAACCTCAAGGCCGTCTATACCCGGAAGCATAAGATCCAGAATAATTAAATCCGGAAGCTTTATCCTTGCCTTTTTTATTACCTCTTCGCCTGAAGAAACTGTTTCGACGTGGTAGCCCTCCTTGTGAAGGTTATATCGAACCAATTCCAACACATCTTCTTCGTCATCCACTACTAAAATGTTCTCTCTCGCCATAGCGGTTCCTTGATCGGACAATTTATTGAATTTAATAATACCTCTTTTTGTTTATATTTCATTAGAAAAATATTAGAGTCTTGTTAACTTATCGCATTTGCTGCACCCGATTGCTCCTCATCGCATTTATTGTATGCCTGTTTTTGATAGATGAAACCGGTAGTCTACTTGTGGAAGGTGTGTGCAGATTATGAAATCACACCCACTTTGACACCATAATTAGAATTGGCCGGAAACTGCCGGCCTGTTCGGATCTCCCTAATCCATCCGAAGTAGCTTGTTGCCCCCCTGCGGCCCGGGTTTAGTACCTTTCTATTAAAAGTCACCAATCCCAATATTTATAATCTGACGTTTATCGCGCGGGCGGCCTGCTGCCCGAACATTGATCCAAGTTGGATGAGAGGATAGCCGACAGAAGCAGTCTGGATAGGACTGATTTTAAAAGGTTATCGGACAATGGCAAAGCAAATAAGCGGAACAGAGATTGTTGGGAAGTTGCGTCAGGCGGATGTTCAGTTGGCCCAGGGCAAGACTGTTCCGGAGGTCTGCCGTGAGCTGGGGATTAGTCAGCAGACCTATTACCGCTGGCGGAACAAATGCGGCGGGATGAGTGTCTGGATCGTGAACTATTCGTCGGGATGGAAGAGTTGCGTTACATCTGTGAAAAATATCGGCTGGATTATAACCACCACCGGCCGCATCAGAGCCTGGGGTATCTGACGCCGGCTCAGTATGCGGCTGTGACTGGAATACCGGGGGCTCTGCCCCCGCCCCCCCGGAATTTATCGCATGAGGGATCAAGGCATGAGCAAAAAGAAGCCGGCCAGCCGCAGCTGGCCGATGCCCCGATCATCACGGCCTGCTGAAGGTTGCATTCCTGCCGTGCCGTATCCTTGCCGCGATACGGAAAGCATAGGATACAAAACGGGGAAATGCAATCCGGCAGAGAAAATGAATTGAAATGATGCGGCAAATACAGTACAATCAGAGCAATACATGACGTATTCAGACGCTCTGAACAGATGTAAAAATGACTGCGGACATCGAAAATCCTTTCACCTAAGCTGGTACAAAGAAAAAGGGCAGGTCAGATGTATTTGCTGCTCATGCAGCACCGGACAGTAAAACACTGGCGTTGTGCAAACAAATGATCGCAAAAACAAACGGCTATACACAATTCCGTCATCCTATAATGAAACCCTCATAGAGATAGGCGCAGAAGGAGTCGCAGATGTTATTCGTCATTGACAAGGTTCGTTTTCAGAAATTCATTGCGATTGTCCGTCGGGACCGAACCCCTATAACTCAGGGAAAAGACGCCCCCTATTTACGAATTCGGGCGGAAAAAGACGAAGTCGAGGTCACCAGCACCGACGCCTCAGCCCTGATTCAAACAACCGTCTATGAACCGGGCGTCCTGTTCATTCGCACAACCTTGTTTCGCCAGGTTCTGAAAGCCACACCGACTAAAGAGCCATTTATGACATTTCAGGTGGATAAGGCTGCTTTGGTATTTGCGGATGTTCGAATGCCGTTTGAGACTAACGACATGGTCCTGTACACCAACCCCGCCGAAGCCCCCATGACCTTCCCGCCGCCATTACCCGAGTATGAGAAAATTGAAGAGATACTTTTCCAGCGGAGCTTATTTGACATGGAAAATCAAATAAATGTTAAGGAGAAAAAAGATGATAGAAAATAATCCTACTAATGTCATTGCAGCATTTGAGATGCTATTGGAAGAAATTGAGACAGAAATTGATTTCATTAACTCTGTCGGGTCGAAAGCTTTTGAAAAACGAGATTATGATCGGGCCAAAGAAGCCTTGGAGCAAGCGGGTAAACTAACCGCATTCCGTGATAAGATGGCCACGTTGAAAAAAGAATGGGATTCTTTCACGCAGATTGAAATGGATGAAGAAGATGTTGAAGCGGCACAAATCCAGCGTCAAAACCTTGGTCGCCTTCAGCGTGGCATGCGCACGTCAGAGGAAGCTTATTATGTGCCCATTTTGCAGGTTCTGGCCGAAATGGGTGGTTCCGGCAAGGTTGCTCATGTTCTGGACAAAGTAGGCGTCAAAATGCAAAGCATCTTGAAAAAATGGGATTATGAACCATTGTCGTCCAGCCCAGATAATCCCCGCTGGCGCAACGCCGCCCAGTGGGCCAGAAACAGCATGGTCAACGAAGGTCTATTGAAAAACGACAGTCCCCGTGGTGTTTGGGAGATCAGTGAAAAGGGCAAAACATTATTGTCTTCGAGAAAATAGTGAATAATACGATATTCCTGTACCGTCACAAACAAAGCGGCGTTAATTATGGAGAATTAATAGTGTCACAGAGGAGGCAAAATGTGTTCAAATCTGATAGGGAGTTATAATGAGCTTAATTAACTATGATGCTAAAGAATTAGGTAATTATAAACGATTTTGCACTAATTTAGTGACATTTTGGACCAATAAATCGAATAGATCAGGGTCTGTTCATTTAACTGTGTAAATGGCCTTAACGGTTTCACTTCACAATTGACATTATAACCCCTTCGCATTAATTTGTCCATATCGTTCTG
>Ga0116188_1003702_pt1 | contig 11085 bp, 9 predicted proteins | sample AD_JPNTR2_MetaG_FD_89807 | JGI IMG/M metagenome (GOLD analysis project Ga0116188, IMG submission 89807) | Active sludge microbial communities of municipal wastewater-treating anaerobic digesters from Japan - AD_JPNTR2_MetaG | ecosystem: Engineered > Bioreactor > Anaerobic > Digestate | place...
AAGTCACAAGTAAGCCATCGAATCAGTTCATAATAATGTTTCATTAGCGATGATTAGCCATGTAATTATAATGTGTTATGTGATATATTGGTATCATTGAATGGGGAGGGATCATGGCTAGGTACAAGCGGTACGATTATTCGCAAGGGGTTCTCATCCCGGTTTCATTAAACGATCAGCTCATGCCAGGGACGCTGGAGTTTGCCATCAACCAGTTGGTTGAGAAACACATGGACTTGAGCATCTTTGAGGGGAAGTACAAGAATGACGAGACCGGAAGGCCTGCCTATGACCCGAAGATCCTTTTGAAGGTTGTTCTACTGGGATACTCGCGGGGTCTTATCTCATCGAGGAAGATCGAGCAAGCATGCAAAGAGAACATCGTGTTCATGGCATTGTCCTGCGGGCAATGCCCGGACTACACGACGATTGCCACCTTCGTATCCACCATGAAGGACGAGATCCTGCCCTTGTTCCGGAATATCCTGCTGGTGTGCGAGGAATTGAACCTCTTGGGCGGAACGTTCTTTGCGCAGGACGGGTGCAAGCTCCCCTCGAATGCATCGAAGCAGCGGAGCGGGAAGATCTCCGATCTAAAGAAGAAGAAATCGAGGATCGAAGAGCGGGTCCGGAAGATGCTCAAAGAGCAGGAGGATGAAGACCGGAAGGACGATGATCCTTCTACCCCATCCGGAAGCATCAAGGAAAAGCAGATCGAGCAGCTCACGAGGCAGGCGGCTCGGATCGAGGCCTGGCTGAAGGAGAACGACGGGAAGACCGGAAAGCACGGCAAGGAGATCAAGAGCAACATGACGGATAACGAGTCTGCTTTGATGACGACCTCCCATGGGTCGGTTCAGGGATACAACGGCCAGGTGGTGGTGGATGCGAAGCACCAGGTGATCGTCACGCTGAGGTCTTCGGTACGGGATAGGATGCGGATCTTGTTCCGCCGATGATCGACGGGGTCAAGGAGGCCATGGAGAAGAACGGTCGTAAGGATGCTGACGAGTATTTTGCGGGGAAGATCTTCACGGCTGACAGCGCCTACCACAGCAAAGGCAATCTTCAGAAGTGCGTGGACGAGAAACTGGATGCCTACATCCCGGACAAGTGGCAGCGCATGAGGGATCAGCGATATGAGGAATGGAGAAAGCAGGGCAAAACCAGCAGGACACACTTTGCTCATACGGACTTCATCTACCGTGAGGACTCGGATGAGTATGTGTGCCCGAATGGGAAGGTGCTTCGCTTTGCGACAAAGCATCTTGTTATTAAGGGGACAGTGTATCGAGCCTATCGTAGCAGAGAGCAGGATTGCTGTGGGTGCGCACTCAGAGAGAGATGTTTTACGAAAAAAGCTCGGAGCCCGAAAACCAAGTACCTGATGTTCCCCATCGGGTCTGATGGAGTCAACCTCACCAAGCTCATGGTAGAGAAGATCGACAGCGAAGAGGGGCGCGAGATCTACTCCCATAGGATGGAAATCGTTGAGCCTGTCTTCGGGAATATCCGCATGAACAAGCATCTTGACCGGTACACCCTCCGGGGGAAGATCAAGGTCAATATCCAATGGCTCTTGTACTGCATGGTTCACAACGTCGAAAAGATCATGAATTACGGTTATGGCTTCGCATAGGAAGAGGATGGAATGGATGATTTTCAGAGAGATGCACGAAGTGCTCAGGCACTGGCGGAGGTCAGACTGGTCATGATCTGAGCTGACACCCTCCGAAGAAATCGCATCGGTAATGCGACTTCCGAGGATACAAGAACGTCTTTTAAAATGGGTTTTTCAACGACCTCATTAAATATCTATCTGTTCCGGCAAGCATTCCAGCTGATAAGATGGGAACGAAGAGATCCCTTGTTGATATCTCAACCTCGTCAAAGCCATGGGGGAATAAACATCTCTATAAGGGATCATAGCTCTAAAACTGTACGATAATATCGTGTCTCCATGGGATGAGGTGTCAGGTCGGATTTAGACTTTTACAGGGTATATTGTCGGATCCTATCCGAACTATTCTTTGATAATTGTAAGAACGACTCTCAGTTATTACAGATGTATCATATCGTCCGTTCAGCTCAGGCGCTCTTCACCTGCATAAATGATCCCGGAATTGCGGCGGACATATCCAAGGAGAGTTACTCGATACTTCTGTGCGAGATGAACGGCCGCCGCTGTGGGCGTTGACCGTGACACGACCACCGGTACCCCCATTCGTATCACCTTGGTGAGGATCTCGGATGAGATCCTGCCGCTCACGAACATCACACCGCTCTCGGCAAGACCCATCTTCCCATTCCGGAGCAGAATGCCCGAGATCTTGTCGAAGCAGTTGTGGCGTCCTATGTCCTCGTTGAAGACCGAGAACTCTTTATGATGGAACAGCACGCTGTGCACACCGCCTACACCTCGAAAGAGCTCGGAGCGCCCCTCGAACTCTTCCATGGCGTTCAAGATGTCGATGACGGGAAATCTGTCATGGATGGGTATGGCCTGGAACTTGTCCTGCTTGAGGGGGTTGATGTAGGTAAAGCATCTCCCGCATCCCGAGGTCATGCTCCTGAGGCTCTCGCACCTGTCCACCGCCTTGCCGGGGGCCAGGTTGACCATCACGGAAAAAAGCCGCTCGTTATAGGAGATACTGGACACATCGTCCATTGAGTCGATGACGCCCTCGCTGAAGAGAAACCCGAGGGCAAGCTCCTCGGGATACTGATTGAGGCAGAGCAGGGAAGCATACTCGACGGTATCGATGAATATTTTCAGGGATATCTCGCCGATTACCGGTTTCTCCTGTTCCCGGAACTCTACAGTATCACCTGATCTGACAATCTCCTTGACCGGAAAGATGCTGTACGTCTTCTCATCCATAAATGGTTCACGGGAAGGTTTTTCGTCAGATGCCTTCCCCTCCTCCCCGAAAGATCTTCTCTTCTGCTTTGCCTTGCACGATTTTCGATCCAGGCTGAACATCGTGATCGACCCAGACATTTCCTCCGATCTCCGAACCGTGCCCGATTATGATGCGTCCGAGGATTGTCGCACCGGAATAAATGGTGACATTGTCTTGCACGATCGGGTGCCTGGGGATCTTCTTTATCGGGAACCCGTTTCCATCAAGGGGAAAGCTCTTGGCTCCCAGAGTTACTCCCTGATATATTCGCACATGGTTCTCAATGATGCTGGTTTCGCCGATGACGATTCCCGTGCCGTGGTCCATGAAGAAGTATTCACCAATTTCCGCCCCTGGATGAATATCAATACCTGTCTCGGAATGTGCTATTTCCGTGATGATCCTCGGAATCAGGGGAATTCCCAGCTTGTAGAGCTCATGCGCGACTCGGTAGTTGGTGAGCGCCCGAATACTCGGATAGCAAAAGATTATTTCCCCTTGATTGTCCACGGCAGGGTCACCATCGAAAGCCGCCTGAACGTCTGTGGACAGCAGACGGCGGATATTCGGAAGGCTCTGGATGAACTGTAATGTCAGAAGCTGTGATCTTTCGACGCAATAACTTTCCGAAGCACTCGAGCAATCTGTCTCCCTGAACCACATTCCCCTCAAGATCTGCTCGGAGAGCAGCCTGAATACCGAATCGAGCGTTGATCCGACATGGTACTGCATTGTCTCTATCTTAAGTTCCGCCATCCCGAAGTAACCCGGGAAGAGTATGGAACGCAGACTGTCCATGATATCACTGAGGGTTCGTACCGAGGGCATGGGTATATCATGATCGCTTCGATGGGATAAGACCTGACGGGATTCGGAAGAGCAGAGCTGCTCAATGACATCAATTATTACCTGCCGACCCAAACGATAGGAGCCGTTCTTCTCCGGTTCAATTTCTAGAGCTTGAGTGCCTTTCATAACTGTATCCTTCCATTATACAGAGCATGTGAGAGCCTCTTTCTCTCAATATTATAGATACTGCTATTACAATCAACTCACTAGTCTTTAAATAATTTATTGGTTCCTCAGATTAGTTAAGTTTTTGATATCATGATGAGGATTATATTATTTCTGTTTCGTGAAAGGATCTCACAGCGACTCGGCTATGCGCTTGAGGGCTGCCTGAATGTTCTTGTCCAGAATGTGGAGGCGCAGCACCTTCCTTCCCTTTTCCTTGAGTGCGTTCCAGTCTCCCAGTGCCTGGGCGCTCTTGAGGGTCCCGAACGAAATGGTCGACTGCCGCGAACCGGGCTCGTCCGGAATCGCAAGATCATCGAACACAGACCGGGTGATCTGGATGAAGAGTCCCCTGCCCTCATCGCCCTTGTGGAGCTGGCCCGTGGAGTGGAGGTAACGGGGGCCATACCCGCTCATGACCGCGATCCTAAAGGTGTCCCTGATCTTTGTGCAGAGACTGTCCAGGGCCTTTCCGATCTCGCCGGCTGGAGGCAGGTACGCCTGGATCGCGACGTATGAAGCGCTCCGAGCCTCTGCCAGAAACGATGCGAGGGCATCGGACAGAGTCCCGGCCTGCACGTCGCCGTACACGCTGATGTATCCATCTTGCAGTGCCGGGGCGGGTGCTGGAAGAGCGCCGGTCGCCCGGAACCGCTCCATCGCCTCGCTCGCGCGTTTCTTCGCAGCCTCGACATCAGGTTGATCGAAGGGGTTGATGCCGAGAATGTAGCCTGCCAGGGACGTGGCCATCTCCCAGAGGTAGAACTGCCCGCCGATATCGTATCGATCGTGCAGCACGATGCGCACCACAGGATGTCCGGCCTTTTCCAGCTCACCCAGCAGGGCCTCGTGGGTATCGTCGCCTTCGAGCCTCAGGCTCACAAAGAGCCGGTCGCTCCGGTAATGCCCGGGCGAGCCAGGGTTTTCGCGCACGATGGGCACGATCCCCTTGCCCTCCTTACCCGTACTCTCGGCGATGAGCTGCTCCACCCAATCGCCGAACGAGGCGATGGCGGGCGAGAGGAAGAAGGTTACTTTGTTCCTGCCCGCAAGCGCCGCCTCACCGAGAAGAGCGCCGAGGGTACCGCCGGAGTTTGCCCCCTCGGGGGTGCAGCCCCCGGCCTGGCAGTTCTCGGTCATGACCAGGGCCCTGTCAAGGAGCGACTTGATGTCCGCGCCTATGAGCGCCGCCGGTACGAGCCCGAAATGCGAGAGGGCAGAGTACCTGCCGCCCAGATCCGGCTCGTTGAGGAATATGTTTCTGAAACCGTAAGTGCGGGCCGTCTCCACCAGGGGCGAGCCCGGATCCGTGATCGCGATGAAGTGCTCTCCGGCGTTCTCCGCGCCCAGGGCGTCTGCGGTCGTGGTGTAGAAGTACTTGAAGAACGAGAGCGTCTCCACCGTGGTGCCGGACTTGGTCGATACGATGAACAGGGTCTTGGCAGGGTCGATCTTCCGGGATTCGGCGGCCAGAAAGTCGGGATCGGTGCTGTCGATCACCACGAGATCGAGATACCCCTCGCGCACGCCGAAGACGGCCCGCATCACCTCAGGGGCAAGTGAGGACCCGCCCATGCCCAGAAGCAACGCGCGGGTATATCCCTTCGAAACAATGTCCCGGGCGAACTGCTCCATCCCGTCGGCGCTGTCAAGGATGTCTGAGGGCAGAGAGAGCCAGGCGAGACGGTTGGTGATCTCCTTGGGGCTCCTACTCCATACCGTGTAGTCGCGTGCGTATATCCGGGACATGACCCCGGACTTGTCCATCTCCTGAAGACGGGCGTCCACCTTGGCCTTGAGGTCGCCCGAAGTGATTGTCATCTGATGCCACCTAGAGATGATGGCCCGCCTCTTGGCTGCGATGCTGTCCATGAGCGAGCGGAACGACCCGGCGAACAGGTCCACCCCGTCGTTCTGCAGCTTGGTGGTCACGGCGTCGAGATCGATGCCCGCCTCGGTCAGGCGCGCGATCTGCTCGCGGGCCTCATCAAAACCGGCATCGAGAGTTTTTACCATCTTTCCATGCTCCAGATAGGCCTGGAGCGTGGCGGGAGGGAGGGTGTTGACCGTGTGCGGGCCGATGAGCTCGTCCACATAGAGCGTGTCGGGATATTTCGGGTTCTTGGTGCCGGTGCTCGCCCAAAGCAGCCGCTGGGGCCGCGCCCCCTGCTGCTGAAGCGCCTGCCAGCGCGGGCCGGAGAAGATCTCACGGAAGAGCCCGTAGGCCACCTTGGCGTTGGCCACGGCGATCTTTCCTATGAGGTCGCTGAAAGATTTCTTTTCGAGCTCGGGATCGAGCGAGGTGTCCACCCTGCTCACGAAGAACGATGCCACCGAGGCCACACGGGAGATGTCCTTCCCTGTAGCCTTCAGCCTTTCCAAGCCGTTCAGATAGGCGTAGGCCACCTCCTCGTAGCGCTGGACCGAAAAGAGCAGGGTCACATTGACGTTGATGCCCTCTGCAATCAGTGTCTCGATCGCAGGCACCCCTTCTTTGGTCGCAGGGACCTTGATCATGATGTTCGGGCGGTTCAGCGTGGAAAACAGGCGCATGGCTTCCTGGATGGTTTTTTCCGTATCATAGGCCAGCTCCGGGCTCACCTCTATGCTCACGTAGCCGTCAAGGCCGTCCGTCTCGTCGTACACCTTCCGAAAGAGATCGGCGGTCCGGGCGATGTCGTCAAGCGCCAGGCGCTCGTAGATCTCTTCGATGGACAGACCCCTCCGTGCCAGGGCTGCAAGATCGTCGTCGTAATCGGAGCTGCCCGCGATGGCCTTTTCAAAGATCGTGGGGTTTGACGTGACCCCCCGGATGCCCTGATCGATGAGTGATTTCAGCTCACCCGAGGTGATCAGGGACCTGCGGATGTAGTCAAACCATATCGACTGCCCCATCTGGGCCAATGTATGGAGTTTCGCCATGTCTTGCGCTCCTTCAAGAGGTATTGGAAGTGGTGACCGGACACCTACCATACAAGAATCAGGGCCGAAATCTCAAGCCCCTTTCTCTTATCCAAGAAATTCCTTGATGCTCCGCTTCCCGGGCCGTTTCCCCGGCACTATCCCACAGCTTACGGGAGGGTATCCATGATATCCAGCCCGAAATGGGCAGCCCCTATGAGACCGGCCTTTGGATTGAGGATAAGATTTACCGGAAAGGCGGAGATGACCGAAGAGAGCCTGCCCTTGCTGAGATACGCCTCCATGAACGGGCTCTGCCTGATGATGGAGGCAAGCCTGGGCGGTATGCCTCCCCCGACGTACACCCCTCCTGAGGCGAGGATCTTGAGAGCGAGATTGCCGGCCTCGGCCCCGAGTACGGAGAGGAAGATGCGCATCGTCTCCTGGCAGATCTCGCAGGTCTTCTCGCTATCCAGCGCCGCATTCACGATGACGGCGGTTGCGTCGGGCTCCCTGACCAGACTTTCCGCCAGCCAGGCAGGCTCTTCATGCCTTCCCTGATCCTTGAGGAACGAATAGATGTTCGGAATGCCGGTGCCCGAGCATATCCGCTCGTAGCTGACATGATCGAAGCGCTCCATGAGATACCTGAGCAGCTCGAGCTCGATGGCGTCAGTTGGTCCGAATTCGGTGTGGCCGCCTTCGGATGCATGGGCGAGATAGCGGCTGCCGTCCCACGTGAGGTATGCCTCGCCCAGGCCGGTCCCAGCCGCGATGACCGCACGCGGACCGGTAGGTGCCTCGACGCCCGTGTTCAGGGTGAGCAGGTCTTCGTCCTTGAGCAGGGGGATGCTGTAGGCGACCGCCTGGAGGTCGTTGATCAGACTCACCTTGTCGATCTTCAGCTCGGTCTGGAGATATCCGGCATCGATCTCCCACGGCAGGTTCGTGATCCGGGCCCGCTTCCCCACCACGGGTCCTGCCACACCGAAGACCGCGTGATCGACACCCGTGATATCATACCGTTCCGTAAACTCTGCGATGATGGCCTTGAGCGAGTTGTAGGACCTGCTGGGATATGTGCCCTCGAATAAGGGCCTTTCAGGACCGTTTCGCGGGGTGTACAGTGCGAGTGTGGTCTTGGTCCCCCCGATATCACCTGCAATCAATTTCATGGCGCACTCCATTTTCTTATTTTCTATACATTATCCGTCATGACGTGTCTGTTGGCAATATGAGGGAACAGTGTGCCGGGTGAAAGCCCGCCCTGCTGATCTCGGGAAGGGGCGGGCGTGTCCCTGCAGGGAGCACCGGGTAGCGACGCGCCGTGGAGGATGGCCTCCTGGTATAGCCGGCCCGTGTCCGGCTCGATGCGCCATACGGGAGATCACCCGGGGAAGCTCAGCCTGACAAGTTTCTGCGTCTCGAAGATGTTCTTCACCTTGTTGATGAAATCCTTCTCTCTGATGGGTTTTCGGATGTACGCATCGGCAAGTTTCCCCTCAAAGAGCTCCTCGAGGTCGCTCATCTTTGCGCTTCCAGAGCAGATGAGCACCTTGATGTGGGGATACTTGAACTTGACAAAGTGGACGAACACGACCCCGTCCATGCCCGGACGGCTGATGTTGGTGGAGACGATGTCGATGTTGCCGCGTCTCTGTTCTATCATCTGCAGGGCTGTGTCACTTGAGGGGGCAGTGAGGATATCCAGATCATACTCCTCGAAGTTGTTTTCGATGATTGCCCTGATGAAAGACCTGATTTCCCGTTTGTCATCCACGATCAGGACGATCTTTTTTCTCTTCACGCTCATGGGGTGATATTCCTTTTAGAAACTCAGTATACGTGCATCGATACGATTTACAAAGAGGACTTCACTCCGGGGCGGGATTGTCCTATAGAAAAATGGTGAGGAAACAAAGAATCATGGCGCCTGAAACGAAAAGAGGGAAAATCCTTCTCCACACCTGCTGCGGGCCCTGTGCAACCGCCTGCGTGGAGCGGCTCGCCCCGGATTACGAGGTTATTCTATTCTTCAGCAACTCGAACCTCGCGCCTGAAACCGAGTATCTCAAACGCCTTGAGCACGCAAGAAGGCTTGCGAAGATCCTGAACATCGAGCTCAGGGAGGATGTCTACGACCACCGGTCATGGCTCGAGCACGTCAAAGGGCTCGAGAACGAGCCCGAGAGGGGAAAGAGGTGCGAGAGATGCTTCGCGTTCAGCCTGGCGAGAACCGCTGCAAAGGCGGTCGAGCTGGGGATTCCGGCCTTCACCACGAGCCTGAGCGTAAGCCGCTACAAGTCTTCATCCACCATTTTTTCCCAGGGAAGGGCATATCAGGGTTTCATGGCCATAGATTTCAAGAAGAATAACGGCTATGCCCGGAGCATCGAGCTGAGCCGGCAATACGGCCTCTACCGTCAGAACTACTGCGGGTGCGAATTCAGCATGAGGCCTTGATCAGGGCCATCCCCGTGGAGAGTGCGGCGGAGAGGAAAATCGCATAAGGCCCCGCCGCAGCTTCCGGAGATGACCCGCTGGGATGATTCAAGCCACCGGGTTATTCTGCTTCTGCGGCTTTCTGTTCCTCTTTCTTCACCGGCTGCCCTTCGCCCTCTTCCTTCTTCTTTTTCTTCTTGGGTTTGGCTTCCACCACGGGTGCGGGCGCCTTCTTGCCCTTTTCCTTCTGAGGAGCAGCCTTTTTCTCTTCCCTGATCTTGGCCATATCGACGAGCTTCTGCTCGTTCGCTTCGATCGCGGCGAGCCGGATGTTGGTGTCGTTTATCTTCGCCTTGAGTTTCTTTACCACGGAGTCCTTTTCGATCAGACTCCCATCGATCCCCTTTTCACTCAGCTCTGCCCTGCGCTGGCTCAGTTTTTCCACCCAGTACGCCTTCTGTGCCTCACGTACGCTTCGAAGCTTTGAAGCCATATGTTCTCCTTTCGCTCTCGATCATGAAACCAGCCCTCTGGAACGCATGGTCTGCATGATGTTCCGATAAGGGTGTTTTCCTCTAGCATAGTTTTTTTCGGATTTCCAGCCTGTAAGATTTGCCTGATATATCGGAAACATTATCTACCGGTATTCACCTTCGCTCGGGCGGGATAGAGCCGAACCGTATGGACACGGCTGCCTCTTGATCAAAGGGCGGAGCAAGAAGCGAGAGCATCCTTCGCCTGGGGTCATGAAATTCAACCATGCCCAGCGAGAGTACAAAGCCTTCCCGGTCGCACGCAGCAGCGAGAAGTCCCTCTTTCGCATCGTGTCTACCGGGTGCCGGTACAGCCCCATGTACCCCCCTGCCCTTCATGCTCACCTTCTGGGAACGCGCTTCTTTGAAATAGGTGTTGAACATCATGCGCCGATATTCCCTGCGCTGGATCATGTCGCGTGCTCTGACCTTGGGAGAGACCGGCATGTGCCGGATCGAGATCCCCGGATGCCCGTCAAAACCTGCGAGCAGACTTTCCAGCTCGCTTCCATGCTGGAAGGCGACCAGAAAGTCCGGCTGCAGCAGGTCGATGACGTGAAACTGAAATTCACGCGCCGCATCGGTCAGCACAAACCCCGAGGAGTCGAGCACCAAGACCTCGAACCCGAGCCTGCGCGCCTTTTCCACGAGTTTCGCCGTGCCGCTCAGACAGGGCAGCAGATGCCCCCGGGGAGAGGTGGACCCGATGAAGTACCTGAGAACTGCGCCTCCCGGCTCTCCCGGCCCGGTCATCCCCTGCATTCCGATGGTGGTCGGCGGACCGATCGACGACTGGCCGGGATCGCAGTCGATATATGCCACCCTTGCCGTGCTGCTCAGGCGCCGGGACAATGAGCGGCAGAAGGTGGTCTTGCCCCGGTTGCAGGCCCCCACAACATACACCAGACGTTCTCCGGGCATGTCGCACACCACGGCGGCAAGCTCATCCCACGACCTCTCCATACTGACGGCCAGTGGATCATCCATGAGATACATGATCTTCGGCCCGGGTATTCATCTCAAACCCTGGGTGAGGGCACCTCCTCCTTCTCTTCCCGATGCACGGAACTCCCAAAGGCGACCCCTTCGACCTCTCCAAGGACTTGGGCAGCCTTTTCAGACATTGGTGCTTCCGGTCATGAGCGCTCTGGATAGGAAGAATCCCGGAGGATCGCCAAAGAGGCATACATTTTTATGCCCTGTTCCTTGAATCCGGGTTTTCAAGCCATAATATGTCATTGAGAAACATTCGTGTTTCGCCGGAAAGCCGCCTGTCTTTTTCCGTGTACGGC
>Ga0116188_1003708_pt1 | contig 11076 bp, 9 predicted proteins | sample AD_JPNTR2_MetaG_FD_89807 | JGI IMG/M metagenome (GOLD analysis project Ga0116188, IMG submission 89807) | Active sludge microbial communities of municipal wastewater-treating anaerobic digesters from Japan - AD_JPNTR2_MetaG | ecosystem: Engineered > Bioreactor > Anaerobic > Digestate | place...
AACTTCTTTTATAACTGGTTTAGCAATTTCATCTAATTGCGCATTCAAACTTTTAATCGCCGGCTTATAAGCATCAAGCTGCCCGTACTTTTTATTAACCTCTTCTCTAATTTTTTTAACTACTTCCGCCGGTTTAATTAAAAGTGACTCATCATTTTTTGCTAAAAGCGCGTCGTCAAATTTTTGAAGCTTCTCTCCAATTTCTTTTCCGTACTGCATCGTCTTATCGTCAAGACGTTGGAAGATGTCTTTCTTGCTCGCTAGAGGCGTAACAACGCCTTCATCGAGTAAAAATCTTCCGAGTTGTTTAACGTCTTTGCTGCGAGACAATTTTTCTGTTTGCGACAGAGTTGGGTTTAAAGCCTCAACCGCCTTCTCTTCGGCCTTCTCTTTGAAGAGAGTTCGCATCCCTTCATTGCCTTCAAGAATTTTGTTGATGCCGGTAGCTGAAGCCACCTTTTTTGCAACAGGGCCAGTCAGTTCTTTTAACATCGAGCCGCCGCCGCCAAATATTGCGCCGAGCCCAGCTCCCATCATAATACTTTCTGCCGCAGCTTCAGGGTCTCCGAGCATTGCTTCCGTAATTGCGTGCGGCGCTGAAAGAGCCATGCCCTCAGCCGCCATACCACCAGCTTTAGTGATGCTCTTTTTGAGAAGCTCTTTTGCCGCAGTGGTCGCAGTTCGTTTCGCAACCTCTTCGGCGCTGACTTGAATTATCTTGTCCGCGAGAAGTCCAGTTGCTTTTGCGCCGACTTCACCGGCCTTGGTTGCGCCCTTAAAAAGAGGGCCGCCGTATAGAAGAGACCCACCAAAACCAAAAACGCCGCCAATCGTGTTAGCAACGTCATGTTCTTTCTTGAGAGCCTCCCATTTTGCGACTTCAAACGGATCTCCTTTGTGTTGATAAATAATTTCGGGAAGACCCATAGCAGCTTCGTCAACAAGTTGACCAATACCGACTTTGAGATCGCCTTTTAGGCCCTTGTTTTCCGCTTTGTACTCTTCAATCGCCTGCTCAGATGCAGATACTGGGCGGTAACCTTTATCCATTGCCATAACGATATTTTCAGCCGGTACGTTCAGCTTCTGATCGTTTGGACCTACGATATTAACTCTCTCGCCTTTGGCATAAGCATGCGTACCAGAAGCAAGCGCGTTTCTCAGCGCCTCGCCTTCCAGTGGTTCTTGCTCGCCCGTTTTGACGTTAAAGATCGGCATTATTTACCCGCTTTAGTTTTTACCGTTTTCGCTCCGCCGGTTGTCCAGCCTTGTTGCGCACCGAGTCCAGCTTCTGGAGTTTGATAACCAATAATTCTATTTTTTAACTTCGATTGGTAATCAGCACTCACGTCACCTTTGAATTTCTCAAGACGGTTTAAAATTGAATCGCCTCCAGGAGTAAACTGGAATGCAAGTGGATCAGACGGAATGATTGCATTGATAATGTCTTCGTCAGCTTGCGAAAGAACACCAAGTTTTGCCATGTTTTTGTATGCCAAAAGAAGGTCTTTACTTAGCTGCTTTCCGCGATCAACCGCGACGCGGTTCATAACTTCGCCGCCGTATTCCTTACGCAGATCAATCATCTCTTGAATTTTGCGGTCAAAAGAATCTTTAGATTCCTGCGCCTCTTTTAGTTGCTTCGCATCGTCTGGGGTATAAGCCATTCCTTGACCTGGAACGTAGCGAGCCATTTGCTTGTCATCTCCAAACGGAGACATCTGAGATTTTTGAATCTGCGCAGCAAGATTAATTTGCGCCGCTTGTTTTTGTCCTTCGATTGCTGCCATCAGCTGATCGCCTTTAGCTCTCATCATTGGATCTTTATAACGACTCATGACTTCCGCGATCTTTAACTGCGTACCATTGAGCATTGCAAGGCGTGTAGCCTCGCGCGCAGCTGCGGCATCTTTCGTAGCAGCATACGCCTGCTTATAAAGTCCAAATTTGTTTTCGATATCTCCCTCTTGGAGTTTGATATCTTTGTTGATCGCATCTTGAATAACTGTTGCGGCTTTATTACCACCAGATCCAGCGGCACCAAGAAACAACGCAATCCCAGCAAGAATTTTTTCTCCTGTGGATTTTCCAGCCCAGAAGCGTCCTTGATCGACTTTCATATTTTGAATTTCAGCGAGTTTTCCATCGAGATCAGCTCGCTCTTTTGCTTGCGTCGCCGCATTTTCTCTGATCATGCGTTCATTTTCTTCGGTCGCAGTCTTCAGATATCCAGCCTCTTCAGCCGCAGCTTTTGCACCAGCTTCGTATTCCTTTTTGACCGCAGCTTTTTGCATGTCAAAAGGTTTGTTGAACATGTCGAGCATCCCCATTTCATATGGAGACTGTGCTGGTTGTGGCGGCGCAACTTGCTGAGCATATTCTTGCGGTTGTTGCGGAATTGCTGCCACATTGACCGCTGAAGGTTGTGCGGTTTGTACTGGAGTTGCGGGTGGCTGAGCCTGAAACATTTGTTGTTGTTGACGTCTAAGCCAACCTGGTTCGTCAGCTCCAGATGGCATAAAACCAGCATCCACAGGAGCGTTAAACCCAGCTTCAGGCTGCACAACCCCACCGTCAGCAAACGACTGCATATTTACAATGCTGTCATACTGTTTTTTTGAGATCTGGCCTTTTTTTAAAAGCTTCTCAGCCGTTGATTTGTCATATGGTGCCTTAGCCATTACTTCCCCCTGAACGCTTTACGCATTGCATCAGCAAATTTTTTATCTGATTCAGTTACGTGATAATCAGGTCTTGAATTTGGTTCTTTGCGCGGAGGCTCAATCGCGTTGAAAGCAAGTTTCATGCTTTTTGAGAGCGGATCTTCATCCACAACTCCGCCATCTGCGTGACCCTGGATTTTACCTTCCAGTTTTTTCATCTTGTCATTCAGCATTGCTGCTGTCGCAAGCATTGTTCCGGCAGCGCGCGAATAATCAACCATCTTGCCTTCTGGCGTATCGATTACCATGCTTTTACCAAGTTCGGATTTCTCCAAATCTTGAGCCATCGGAGACGCAAATTTGCCTTCACCGTGTGCTGGATTTTTGTAGTTGTATGTGTATGCTTTTAAACCGTCTACAAATTGCTGAAGTTTCTCATCGCTATTAATCCCCATTTCTTGCATATCAGTGCGCTTAATCACGCCTTCACCAGGAGATACTTTCGCAAGAACAGTGTCATTCTTTGGCGAATCTCCAGCAACTTTCGCTCTTCCAGGAACATACCCACCATGCTCATACGACTGAGGCTTCATATTTTCTTTTGAGCCTTTATCGCTCATCGCTGCCATGACCATCGGCGCCATTTTTGCAAGACTTCCAAGCATGTCCTTATCAACAATTCCGCCATCACTTAGACCGAATTTTTTTCTGAAACCTAGTGGGTCAGAACGTTTTTCATCTTGCGTTGGCTCTTCTTTTTTCTCTTCAGGAGTTTTGAAAGCGAGCTTCATGCTATCAGCAACTTTATCCTCGCGTTTCACCATTCCGCCGTCAGCGTGACAACCAATAACCCCGCCTTTATTTGCCATCGGGATAAAATCAGCTTTTGTGTCTGTTCCAGCGGCAATGGTTTTGCCAGTTCCCTTGTCCTCACTTTTGAAAGCAGATCCAACCCCGTAGCCAATAGTTTTGCCAGTTTTTGTTTGACCAGAATCGTTTTCAGTTCCTTTGCCAGACATCAACTCTTTTGCTTTTTTCTCGGTTTCATCTTCGCCTTCAGCGCTGTCATTAGTTTCGTATTTACCAATAACTCCGCCCTCAGCATGGCCATTAAGTCCAGACAAGAATGCATCCAGCTCTTTGTCATCGTCCTTGATATTCATTTTTAACCTCTTGTCTGAAAATGCCGCCGCAACGCCTTGACCGATGCCGCCAATCAAATCTCCACGACGTTTTGAGGCGCCCTCATAAGACTGAGCGTTAACGCCTTGGATACCGAGATTCTGATTAACTTTTAACTTCTCCAAATCTTGAGCAGCTGAGCGCTGCGCCATATCTAGGTCTGCAAGGCCGGTGTTATAAAAACCAGCCATTTTATCGTTAAGCGCAGTTTGTTGAAGCGCCGCATTTTGGTTTGCAAGAGCGGCTTGTTGACCAAGCTGCGCCTGTTCAGTTGCAAGGCCGATGTCTTGACCGCGAGCACCACCAGCAACCCCACCAAGCATTTGTTGAGCTTGCTGCTGTTCTTGAAGACGCTGAATTCCTGCCTGTCCAGCAAGTTGTTGGCCAATGTCTGCTCTTTGCTGCGCGATGTTTCTCATAGCAAGACCACCGCCTTGACCACCTGCTCGCATTGCGATTGCGTTTGCAAGATTTCGGTCCGCGCCCTGTTGAAGCTGCATTTGCGCAATAGAAGGCCCTTGACCAGCCGCTTGATTTTGAAGCTGCGACACAAGACCCATTTGCGCGTTGCGAAACTGATCTTGCGGACCCATATTGATTTGCGCAGCTTGAACTTGCTGAGCTTTGCGCGCCTGAATATCCGCGAGTTGTTTTTGAAACTCAGCCTGTCGTTTCTTGAGTTCTTCGTTATCTTTAAAAGCCTTCTCGTCAATATTTTGACCTTTGGCCTTGTATTGACCAGTCCCCAAAATACCGGCGTTTTCACCAGTACCGAAAATTGCTCCACCAACTTGATCAAGACCAACGCCTCCCAAGACTGCGCCGGTTGTTCCACCAAGGGCACCGCCAATCGCTGCGCCTCCGAGACCTCCGCCTCCTCCGCCTCCACCCATGGTTAAATCTCCTTATAAAACCAAATTAAATTATTCTTAAGACTGCCTTCGAGCTTCATCCCGTAGCCGAGTAACACTCTCAAACTTGTTGTTGATCCATTTGCCAGCGGATCTACGCTTCCAACAAGATGCTTACATCCCATTTTCTTCGCATATTCTGCGATTTCGTCTGCCATCTGGCTGGCCACATTTTTCTGACGGGAATATGGTTTGACGTAGATATCTTCAATATAACAGATATCGCCCGTGACTTTAAATGTTGCAAACCCATGTTCATTTTCAACAATGCTCTTGCCTAAGCGCTCTTGAATGTAATCACCATACATACTCATGTGCTCGCCACCTTCAGCTCTTTTTTGAACTTGCCAGGTGTTCCTTTGATTCCAACTAAAAGGCCGATGTTTGTGATGTTGAACGCTTCTCCAGACCCTGGAGTGGAACTCACGGTTAAATCTTCGATCTTAAAGCGGATTGCCTGACATTTTTGAACGTCAAGGCCGATAGCAAAACGATATGCATTTGACTCTCCACCGAAAGGTGAATCAGACCCGAATGGGGATTTTTCCCCAAAAGTTTGAATGTCGAGAGAGTCTTGAGTGTCCATGATGTAGTAACTTTCGAATGTCTCTGAGAAGTCGTAGCCCACAGAAATTCGAAGTTTATGATAACTCTTGTACTGACCGACGAGCAAAAGTTTGTAAACACGTTGGAAACCAATAATGGAATCCATCGCAATCCAGCCAGTGAGCATCGAAAGAGAAATACCTTTACCGTTATCTCTGAACGTGTTGTTTTCAATGAAACAAGTTCCGTTTTTATCGATAAAGACAAATTTCTTGTTCCAAATCACAGAGTCCTTGCCAGCGTAACTAGCAGTCGACCATTGCTGGAAGAAATAATCGTAAACTAGTGTAGGCCCTTCGGATGTTGTGAATCTGACTTGGTTTGATTCGGCTTCGAGGGTTGCGCTGGTAATTGTTTTGTTGTTGTAGTCTTCAACTTCGGCTCCAATGTAGGAGGTATTGAGGGATGCGTCGCAGACGTAAATCCCTTTCTCACTTCCAAACATAATGCCACCAGGGAACCGCACAATAGAATTGTTGTTATCACACCCGACGTCTGAAGAAACAAATTGAGGTTTTGCAAATTCTCCTCCCTGGCCCGTGTTGTTTGGACCATCACCGAAACTAATAAAAAATCTGTCGCGTTTAAAAAATAACATCTTGTCGTCAATAACGCTTAATGCTGACACACCACCACCTTGCGACGGCACGTAAAGTGTAAGCAAGTTGTTAAACTCCACAGGCGAACCAGCGAAATTGATTTTAGATGTCCAAATCTCATTCGGATTTTCAAGGCCCGCGAGAATGATTCGATCTTTGAACTGTTCGATGTATTTGCAGCTTGGAGGCGGTATGTTTTCCAAAACGCCGCCCGTCGTGTACAAAATTTCTTGCGAAATAAGATCGGCGTCTGTTGTGTCGTCAGTAATCGTAATCGTATCAACCGTAGTGTCATTGTAAGTCGGTGCGGTGACGCTTGAAACTCGATAGTAAATTGCGCCTGGTCCAGCCTCCGTACGATAAAGAACAACTGACACGTTAGTTCGAGTCCCCATTTTTTGGGTGAGCCGAAGCGTTGGAATTGTAACGTCAACACTATCTGGCCCTCCGCTTACGGTATGAAGGATTGGGATAGACGGTGCAGATCTGTGGATAAGTCCGAAATTATCGGTCCACTCGTAAACAGCCACGTAATTGTAATCGCCGTTGTTTATTGATCCAGCACCAGCTGAGGCTGTGGATAAGTTTTCAGGATAAAGGTGAAACCCATGTTCGACAACCGATTGGCCGTCGTACATTTGAAGGACTCCACCCGTAATATGTAAATTGTCTCCAAGCTGAAGCGCGTTAAATTGCTCAGCCGCATCGAAATCAATGCGTGCTTGCGATACACCTTGCAGAGAAAATACATCGTCGTTTTCAGAAACTAATTGAGTTTTGTTTAAGATCGCGAAGGCAAATGTGTTACTATCAAGGCCGCTAACGCCACACAAACCTGTATTATTAGTAAGCCCTGAAGCAAGGGAATACTGAAACTTTCCCACAATAAGTCCGTCATCGCGAGCAACAAACAAAGTAGACTGCAAAATAGAAGCGTGCACAATACAAACGTAAGCATGATCTACCGACTCCGATGCGAAATAGTAAGAGAAGGCTTTTGACCACAGCCCGACAGAGCGTAGCCACACAGTAGGAGTACCAACAGTCCCGTCGAAATCCAAAGTATTTTTTTTAACAAAATGATTGTACGTATCCGTCTGCGATACTTCGTAAAAGAAAGTACTTCCACTTAAATCCCTCTCGCCAAATCCTGTGATGTTTCGAACTGGTGTTGCAATATATGAATCCAAGACAGCTGGAGCAAGAATTTGATTCCCGCCGTTATTGGCAATAAACGCTTTCACCCCGTCCGTATTGTTTTGGTAACCAACAAAGAAAGTCTTATTCGGTCCTACAAAAACAGTGAGGCAGTTTTCAGCCAGCTCTGTGTAGGTTTTTACACCGAGAGTTCCGACAAGAACCATCGGCTCTTCGTTAAGGAAACCAATATCAATTTCATTTGCGCCCTGAACTGCATGCACAAAGCACATGCGAACTCCGTCCAAAGACACAACATCGTAAAGTTTAGTTGTCGTATTAACTGTGCTTGAAACTGTTACCGGCGCATCAATTGTCGTAGGTGTAAGAGGATTAATCCGACGAACAAAAAGAGAGCCGGCATTATAATAGAAGACATACAAGTAAAAACTAAATGAAAGACATTTAACCCGTTCGCCCGATGCGGCAATTTGCATGTCAGCAACAAGAGGAGTACCGGTAGCTTCGTCGTAAACACTAGCGCGAATGCCGCCGCGACTGTCCTCATAAGCATAAACTGAAACTCCCGCATTTGTGGCGAAATCCGCCTGATTTTGTGATGCGGTATTCTTTACAACTTGTTTCGATTGAACAGAAGCAGAAACCACAGAACCCTTGTCAATCCACTTCTCTGCGCCTTGTGAAAATGAATAGAGTTTTTGTTTATTGTACTGAAGTAGTTCATCATTAAAGGTTTGAAGTGCGGTCCCGTCTTCAAGAACAGATCCGTTAATCGTCAAACCAGAAATAAGCTCATATCCATAACGCTTATCGATGCGGCCTTTCTTTTTAAAGACCCCATTTTCAAGGCGAACCATCTTGCCTGGAATAACAAGTTTCGAATCGGTTTTGGTATCGATTCCTTGACCCAAGTTAAGAGGCATAAGTTGTTTGTTAAGTCCTGTCATTACACCACGTACCACGCTGCAACGCCGTCGCTGACAAAACCTCTAGCGCCGTAATTTTCTTCAATTTTAAATGTTGAGTTTGAACCATCAATTACGTCTGTTCCGTTTGGCACAATCGAGATGTTGTTTGTTTGAGCTTGTCCAGTGGAATCTTTCACCATAAAAAACATGGTTGTCGTAGCCGCTGGAAGATTCAAAGTCTTTGCTGTGTTTGTTGGAACAAGTAAAACCTTTTGCGCGTCTCCAGATACAACGCTGTAAGGAAACGACGCTGGAGTATCTGCGCTGATCACGCCAGAACCAGGCGCGTTAACGACTGTCCCAGTTGTCAGCTGAATCGGAACGCCCGCAGCATTGTTGTACCAAAGGTTGTTTCCATTTCGATACAGAAGGCCAAGTCCAGCCACCGCACCCGAGTTATTGAGTTCAACATATTTTGATTCGAGAAGCGCAAAACCATTCATCTCAAGATCAGCGTTGATCAGCATCCCAGCGGGAGTAATCGGCACGCCGTTATCTTCGGTATGGTCATGTTGATCGACTCTGCCAAAGGCCGTGACAATTTCTTCAGCCCACTCAGGTCCGATTTCAACTTCGGGTATCCCCAAAACTAAAAGCATGAAAGGTGTTGTGGTTGTATTTGCCATTTTAAAATACCCAAAGTGATACGGTCACGTTTGCACTGGTTTGAAGCACCAGCGAAGTCTGTGGCCGCGTGTTTAGATCTTGAATGTCCCAAATATTTGCATTCGCTGACTGCCTAACCACGATCCACCCCACAAGTTTTCTCTGTAGTTTATGATCAATGATGTTATCAGCTCCGGTCACTAATTCAATGTTTGAAAGAACCTGACCATCGAGGATTGAGCGTGACGAAATGTCTTTTAAAGGGATTTCAACTGCGTCTTGAATCTGACGTACGATGTTGTCATCAGTTCTTACCTTTTTGTAGGGCTGAATCGACATCTAATTACCTCAGTACAAAAGGTCATCATAGTATCCCGCTCGGGTTACATCTCCAACCGTATCGACCTGACCGGCGTCTCGATTTGCAGCGAGCGCTTGAATACGCTGAAGCATCTGATTTTTTGCCATTTCGTAAACAGATACGTCGCTTTCTTCTTTCGCAAGCGCATCAATTGCCGCGCTGAATACGATGTATTCCTCCCAGCCGTTTACGCCTTCGATTGTTTGCGTATCTGTCGTGATGTCCGCCGCCTGAGGAATATACCAAAGCTGGTATTGACCTGGAGCTTGATCAGATGGATTGAAAATTAATTTGTTATTGAAAATACGGTACCGAACCGTTGGTTCGATGCCTCCCCAACGCCTGTAAAAAGTTCGGCGGTTGCGGTCATTGAAGTTAAAAGGCAAAAGCGGAATGAAATTACTTCCGCCATTTGACCTGTCAACTCCGCGAAGTTTGTAAAAGTCCGAAGGCAAATCATAAGTGGTGGCACCGTTTGCAATCGTGAAAGGAACTGGACCAAGAGTGTAATAGTCCTCAAATTTCGAAACAAGGATATCGTAAAGCTCCTTGTAACCATCATTGATGTACTGAATCCACTCAGCCGGTTTTACGAAGTTTCTATTCTCCATATCGGCTTTTTGTTTGGCCTGATCAATTAACGATGCAACGGTAACCACACTCATTATTAGTCTCCAAACGGATTTTCATCATCGCCGTCGCAAAGATACATAAGATCCTTGAAAGCTGCGGTCATGCCTTTTACATCCTTGCGTTCGAGTGCGCGAAGAAATGAACTCATTGCCGCCTCTTCAGCGGAATAAGAAGGTTCCTGGGATTTCTCCTCAGGAACTTGCTTGTCAATGAAGTCGATATTGCTTTCAGCACCCGAAAGTTTGGATACGATTAAACTCGAAATCTTTTTTTTCTCCGGCATCATCATCATACTTTGTCTCCTTAGTATGCTGTTGAGTTTTTCAGAGTAATCTCGATTTTGAATTTAGCTCCGTCTTCAAGTTCTGCGTCTGCCTGAGGCGTTGCCGCATCAACAAACTGAACGTTGAAAGTGGTTCCATTACTTGCAATCGAATCGTTTCGAATAAAAGACATTAAACCTTTGCCCGAGCCATATGCAGCATCAGCAGCGCCGACAACACATACACCTACGTTCAAAAGCTTCATGTATTTATCCGCAAGGGTAACAGTGTACCGGCCCGTTTCGGAGCCGGTTTTTGTCACTGTAAACCCTTTGCACGACTGCGATGCAATTGTACCGCTTGTTGAAGTAACAACTTCACCAAACAGTTTGCAGACCCCCGCTTCGAGGGTCATCGTAAATTGCTTCATCAGTCTATTAGCCATTGTGAAATCTCCTTAGTTTAAATGTGATTAAGAATAAGTGATCACAATGTTTGAGCCTGGTGCGCGAGTCGCCAAGTTTCCGTAGAAACCGTAACGAACTTCAACGCCGTCAGCTGTATCTTGACGAAGCATATCAAGTCCGTCTGAAGGCACTGGACGTACTGCTTTACCAAGAGAATAAAGTTTCCAGTATTCCATTGCTAAGCCGTAGATATGATCGTAAGGACAGTTGAAGTCAGCAAGACAAGTAATCGGCCCTTTGTCACCGTCAACCATAACGCCTGTGAAAGAAATGCGAGCATTTGCTTGCAGAGTTACGTATTGAACTTTAGTTCCAAGAGCTTTTTTCAAGTCCGCCAATTTCTTAGGGTTCATGAAATAGTGATCGATGTAGAAACCTTCGCGGTTTACTTTCGCGTCACCTTCAATGAGCGCCTCTTCGATTGGTAAACCTGTTCCGTCCATGCGGAGTCCACCAAGGCGTGTCACGTCAACAGAGCGGTTAACTCCGAAGAATAATGTTGAGCCAGGAGCGCTGTCAGGAATCCAATCTGAAAGACCAGAAATACCAAGCCCACGGTCACCTTCGATGAAGATGTAGTCGTTTGCTGCGATAGTTCCAGAACCAGAATAAGTTCCGTCGAGTGTGATTGTTCCGGCGTCACGATCAACCGCAACAAC
>Ga0116188_1003716_pt1 | contig 11054 bp, 9 predicted proteins | sample AD_JPNTR2_MetaG_FD_89807 | JGI IMG/M metagenome (GOLD analysis project Ga0116188, IMG submission 89807) | Active sludge microbial communities of municipal wastewater-treating anaerobic digesters from Japan - AD_JPNTR2_MetaG | ecosystem: Engineered > Bioreactor > Anaerobic > Digestate | place...
CCCTTTTTTCTTCTCCTGCTCGGCTTACCTTTCCCCGGCGAGCAATTACACTTTCACAAGAATACCCAACGGAAGGTCATATGACTCTGCGATGAAAAACAGTCTTGGTTTTACACTGATCGAATTGCTGATTGTTGTAGCGATTATCGGCATTTTAGCCGCCATTGCCGTGCCCAATTTTCTCAACGCCCAAATCCGCGCCAAGGTCGCTCGCGCCGAGGCCGATGAACGCTCTATCGGCACGGCGTTGGAAGCGTACCGGCTGGATCACAACGCTTATCCCCTGGGCGGCGCCACCACCGGGGTGATGTTTGGACTGGACCGGCTGACTTCTCCCACGCCCTACATGTCCTCGTTGCCTACGGATCCTTTCGAGTTCAAAACCACGGTCACCGCGGGCGGCTACGGCTGGTTTCCGGATGTGATTCCCAATTATGTGTATCTCTACGCCAAGGGCGGCAGTGAAGCCCTCAGCCGCGATTACTTCTACAACACCGGCCGGATGAAAAGCCCGACTTCCGCTCCGCCTGCCATCGTGGACATGTGGCAGCTCCGCAGTCTGGGCCCTAACGGCCAGGGCGATTACGCCTTGGCCTACAGCCCCACCAACGGCTTGGTCAGCATCGGCGATATTTGCCGCTTCGGACCATAGTGCTCAAGTCGAATGGAGGAGAGGGTCCCCATATAATCCCTCAACCCGGCAATCTCCCATCCCGGCTCCCTATCCCAACTGGGGGAGGGCCGGAAGAAGGGGAAGCCTTGTCCCCATGGCATGGCTGAACGGATTGGATTGCCATCCCACGAACCCAATTGAGTCTCCTTCAGGGACCGGCTTGACAACCACGCGGAGAACCCATCCGGAGCGGCAGCCGGAGATCCGCATTTTTCGCATTATCCAATCGTGCTTGGATTTTGTTTTCCCTTGTCCTCCCCGGCGGATGACGCTGGGTTTTCCCTCGGTAAGCGATTGCCCATTTCCCGATAACAGATATACTTCCCCTCGGATTTTTCCCGCCGGCCAAGGGTAGTCCATCACGAACCGTATCCTTGCGGAATAGACTCCTTTAACCCGGAATCGAATCCTCCATCACCTGGAAACATGTCATGGAATACAGGAGCGCCTATGAGTTCCGAATCTCAGTTGCTGGAAACATCCTCCCTCGAGGCTGAAGACACCGCCATGAAAAGCCGGGTCTCAAATCCTGCCATCCGCAATATCGCCATCATCGCCCACGTCGACCACGGCAAAACTACCTTGGTGGACTTCATGTTCCGCCAAAGCGGCCTGTTTCGCGCCAACCAGGAGGTCGCCGAGCGGATCATGGACAACCTCGACCTGGAACGGGAACGGGGGATCACGATCGCCGCCAAGAACTGCTCGGTGCACTGGGGCGGCGTGAAAATCAACATCCTGGACACGCCCGGACACGCGGACTTCGGAGGCGAAGTGGAGCGGGCCTTGATGATGGTCGACGGGGCGATCCTGCTGGTGGACGCTTCCGAAGGCCCCCTGCCGCAGACGCGTTTCGTGCTGAAAAAAGCGCTGGACGCGCGCCTGAAAATCATCGTGGTGATCAACAAGATCGACCGCAAGGACGCGCGGGCGGATCAGGTGTTGAACGAAATTTACGACCTGTTCATTGACCTGGACGCCACCGAAGAACAAATCGAATTCCCCATCCTGTACGCCATTGGACGGGAAGGCATCGCGCAACGGTCGCTGCACGAACCAGGAGAAAATCTCGCCCCTCTCTTCGAAGCGATCCTCAACGAAATCCCCGCTCCGGCCTACGATCCCGCCGAGCCGTTCCAAATGCTGGTGACCGACCTCGATTACTCGGAATACCTCGGACGGCTGGCGATCGGAAAAATCTCCAACGGATCCGTCCGCAACCACGACAGCTTGGTGTGCCTGGGCCAGGACGGGAGGATCAGCCCCCTCCGGGTGACACGGCTGCAGGTCTATGAAGGGATCAACCTCAAAGAAGTCGGCTGCGTCGAACCGGGGGACATCGCCATCCTGGCGGGGATCGACGAGGTGCATATCGGCGACACGATCTGCACGCGGGAGAATCCCAAGGCGTTGCCCCGCATCACGGTGGACGAACCAACGGTCTCGATGAAATTCGGCATCAACAACTCCCCCTTCGCCGGCAAGGAAGGCAAGATCATCCAATCCACCAAAATCCGCGAACGGCTCCTCAAGGAAACGCTCAGGAACGTGGCCCTCCAGGTGGAAGACACAGACGACGCCAACGTGTTTCTGGTGAAAGGGCGCGGTGAGTTCCAGATGGTCATCCTCATCGAGACCCTGCGCCGCGAAGGATTTGAACTGACCGTCGGCCGCCCCCAGGTGATCTACAAGGAGGTGAACGGCAAGCGGCTTGAACCGGTCGAACACCTGTTTGTCGATTGTGATGAGGCGTTTGTGGGTATCGTCACCGAAAAACTCTCCGCCCGCAAAGGCCGCATGGTGAACTTGGTCAACCACGGAACCGGACGGGTGCGCATGGAGTTTTCCATCCCTTCGCGCGGCCTGATCGGCTACCGCAATGAGTTTCTCACCGACACCAAGGGCACCGGCATGATGAATTCCTACCTGCAAGGCTACGAGGAATACCGGGGCGATTTCCCCACGCGCCTGACCGGCTCCATGGTGGCCGACCGGCAAGGCGTGGCGGTCGCTTACGCGCTTTTTAACCTGGAACCGCGCGGGGTGCTGTTCGTCAATCCGGGAACGCCCGTGTACGAAGGGATGATCGTCGGCGAACACAACCGCGCCAACGACATGAACGTCAATGTCTGCAAGGAAAAGAAACTCACCAACATGCGCAGTTCGACCAAGGATGACGGCATCATGCTCACCCCCGTGCTGCCCATGACGCTCGAGAAAGCGATCGAATTCATCCGCGAGGATGAACTGGTCGAGGTAACGCCGAAATCGATCCGGCTGCGTAAGGCCATCCTCCCCGCCAGCCAACGGAAAGTGTAAACCAGCCCGCCCTAGCTGACCCACTCCCGCCGGCGGTTCACCTTCGCCAGCGCGGCCTGGGCGATTTGCACATCCTCGGCGATCTCGAAATCGAACATCCCCGCCAGAACATGATCGGCCCCGTTGTCGAAGGCGTATTGAAACGCGTCCTCCGGCGGGATGGCTCCCGCGGCCATGACCTTGAAGGCGATCCATGGCTTGCCTACATCCTTCATGACCTCGATCACTTCGTTCGGATGGCTGCACCAGTACCCGGGGAATTCGGCGTAAGGCCCTTGGATCTCCTCCGGCTTCGGCCCGCTGGGATAGTTGTGATGGTGAAAGGTCTTGATGTAGAAATCGGCCCCGGCGTTGATTTTCTCGCAGGCGGTGATCACCCGCAGATCGTGCGCGCCCACGCCGCAAGGAACACCGAACTCCTTGGCGGTGGCGACCGCCTTAGCGATCAGGTCAGGGCGGCCCTGCTCCACTAACTGATCGGACCGCACGCCCCACACATACACCGCGTCCACCCCCGCCTCCACGATCTCCCGCACCTGCCGGCGGTATTCCTCCATCGAATCGTCGATGGGCGCGGTGGGGCAAATGATCCATTGGATCTTCCCGCCGCGCTCATGGCGGTACCGCTGCAGGAAATCCATGACTCCCGGCGCGGTGTGAATGACCACCGTGTTGACGCCGTGCTTCTCGGCCAGCGCCATGGTTTCCCAAATCTTCTCCACGGTGTTGTAGTGCTTTGCCAGGTTATAGACATATTTCAAATCCCGGCTGTGGGTATAGTGGGTGAGCAGGTTGCCGCCCAGCAACAGCCGGCTGACTTGCAGGTCCCCGATTTTCCCCTGAGGCAGCGCGCCGCCACCCGCGGCCGGCCCCTCCCCGGCTGGTCGCGGCGCGTTTTCAGCCCGCGCCGTTGGGGACAGCGTTTTCACGGCCCAGGCCCCCCCCACGGACGTAAGCAGCGAGTTGCGAATGAAAGCACGGCGGTCATAAGCGATCGGCATGGCGGCTCTCCTGTGTTGGATCTGTATATTTTCAGAAGATTCCTATTTTTCTCCCACTCCTCCGGAAGAACGGCTATGGATAAATGAGTGGCATTGGCCCAATTGTTCAACCCGCCGGGGGAAATACTGTTTTCCATCCGGCGCCGGCAGCCGCGGTCCTATAGGCAAACTCTCCCCGTTCGGGGGGGGTCTGGAGCCTGGCCACCCAACACCGGTCCCAAGAAATCCGCCAGTTGCCGGGCCTAGGCTTCAAGACGCTTCCGCAACCAGGCTGGCCGCTGGGTGCAATGCGTCCCGCCATGTACCCCGCGAACACCTGCCGGTGCAGCGGATTCGGGAAGATCATGTGGGGAACCAGTCCTCCTGTTTCTGGATTCCCACTCCCACTCATACCACGAGTTGAGCTCGGAGTAAATGCTGGATTTGAACAAAAACTTACACCCTTGTTTCTCCGGCAACCTACTGTTTCTCAATCCGGTCAGGATCGGCGAGGGGGACAGGTTTCGGGGTCCACTACCGCAATCCGGCCATCCTGAATCGAGAGGGAGCGGTTGCCGTGGAGGAATTCAATCAGTTCGTGTCCGATCAGGGCGGCGGCTTGAGGCGAAAGTATCCCGGCGGCCACTAAGTCTTCCGGGGACTCCGGGTGGAGTTGCAGCAAGGTGGAATATTGGCTGGAATCGAGCAAATATTTGGCTGCCACCTCGTGCTCATCGGCCAGCAGATTCACAAAGACCCGGATCAGATCGATCACCCGCGATTCCTCAGCGGAAGGGTGCTCTTTCGGTTCCACGCTAAGCGGTTCTCCTTGTTCCCCCCGCCGGATGGCGTCCAAAATGGCTTCTCCTTGGCGGGAAAGGTCGTTTTTGGAGATGCCCCGGAAGGTCCGTAACTGATCCAGGTTTTGCGGCCGCGCAGCGGCCAGGGTCATCAACGTGCTGTCGTCCGAAAGCCATTTGCGGGGAACGTTGATCTCCCGAATGCGTTGTTCGCGCCAGCGGACCAGTTCCAGCAAGACCGGGTAATCCTTGGGCGTCAGACGGCCGCTTTTAAAAAGCCGCCGCGCGATCTCTTCCGGTTTGGGTTCGTACAAGGCGGGATCTTCGTACTGCCGCGACAAGGCCAGGGCCCACTCCCGCCGTCCCCGCTGGTCCAAACGGTGAAGCAATGCTTTTCCCAGGGCCACGAGATAAATGACATCGGCGTGGGCGTATTCCAACAATTGGGGGGGCAGAGGCCGCAGAGACCAATGCGTCCGGGAATGGACCTTTTTTAGTGACACCCGTAACACGGATTTGAGCAGGGTGCCCAATCCTACGCTTTCACCATATCCACACAACGAAGCCGCCAGGGAGGTATCCAGAATGGGTTTCGGCACGATACCAAAGCTGTGAAATAGGGCTTCCTGGTCGCCATGAGCGGCATGCACGGTCTTAAGGATGGCGGGATTCTCTAAAACATCCAGCAGGGGACGGAGAGCGGATAAGTTCCCATGATCCGCCTGCAAAAAAGCTTGGGCATCGATTAACCAGGATTCCCGCTCCGTGGCGATCTGCAGGATTTCCAAAACCGGAAAAAAGGTCTTCTCCCGAATGAATTCCGTATCGAAAGCGATGATGGATTCACGCTGGAGTTTTTCTACAATGGGAGGCACTTGATGCGCGTCGGCAATCAAACCGGAATGCGGATGCATAAGCGGGGTGGTCCTCAAATTTAGAATGAAATCCTCTCTCGATGCGCTTTTTGGAATTCTCTTCTCAAGAAAAGCGTACTCTCTCTTTTAAGGAATACAATACGGAAAATATCATATCGGCTCAGGCGGAGGTTCCCCCTCCCGCTCAACCGCGCTGGTCCTTTTGTTACCGCACATTCGATAACTCAAACACATACGCGTGCCGGGAGTGGATTTCATCCACTTGCAGCCGGGGAACGGAAATCCGCATCCGGCCGTCTTCGTGCTTCCAAGACAAAGATTGGTTCCACCCCAGGAGACGGACGGTAGTCTGCCCGGAAGGTTGCGGTTTTTCAAGAACCAGTTCGCCCTCGGGCCATCGCAAGGAGATGGCGTACACCAAGCCCTCCTTGGTGGTATAGCGGATGGAATCGCCTTCGCCGGTGTAAATCCACGGCCGGGTACCGTAGATCGCCTCACCGTTCACCCGCAACCAATCCCCAATATCCAACAGACGTTCCTGCATGATGACTGGAATCCGGCCATCCGCCGTGGGGCCGACATCCAATAGCAGGTTGCCCCCTTGGCTGACGATATCCACCAACATGTGGATCAATGACGTGGAGGATTTGTAATCCCGCGGGCCTTCCAGGCGGTTGAATCCGTATGACGCGCCGATCCCCTGGTTTTCCTCCCATTTGGGGCGCTGGATGGCCTCGCCGGGCTGGGTGTCCAAACCCTGGTATCCGTATTCCGAGGTGTAATATCCGCCATGGAGGCCTCTCGTGTCCTTGCCCCAACGGTCGTTAACCACCACAACATCCCGCACGGCCGATTCGTTGAACAGCCAGGCCAGCAGTTCCGGGCTGCGCCAGGCTTCGCTGGTTTGTTCCCACTCGCCGTCCGCGAAAAGGATCCAGGGCTTGTACCGCTCGACCAACTCTTTAAACTGGGGATGGAGATGTTTCTCCACGTATTCCGGCAAATTATTGCGGTACAAAGGGTTATACCATTCATAGAGCGAGTAGTAGTAGCCCATGATCAAACCCCGGGAACGGACCGCTTCGGTCAATTCACCCACCAGGTCGCGATGGGGGCTCAGGTCCACGCTGTTCCAGTTCCAGCTGTACGAACTGGGCCACAGGCAATAGCCATCGTGATAATTGGCGGTCAAGACCACATATTTGGCCCCCGATTGCCCGAAGAGCTCGGCCCATGGCTCCGGATCAAACATCTCCGCCGTGAACTTGGGCACGAAATCGGCGTATTGGAAATCCCTCCCATACGTCTTCTCATGGAAGCGCCGCACCTCGTGATTCTCGATATTCATCCAGTTCCCGTACCATTCCGCGTATTGGCCCTTCGGCGCCCAGGCGGGCACGGAATAAATGCCCCATACGACAAAAATGCCGAATTTGGCGTCGTCGAACCAAGGCGGGATGGGGCGCTGGTCCAGGGATTGCCAGGTGGGTTGGTATTTCACGGCCTGGACCTCCTCCGCCGGGGCCGGAATCGAGAGAATCACGCTCACGGATAAACATGCCATCCCGGTACGGGAAATTAATTCTTTCATCGACGCACCTGTTTCAAGCCAACCGGCTGGAGCGCAGGATCAATTGCTCCGGAATTGGAATACCGGCGGACATCCTACCAAAACGTTGCGCTTCGCTCCATCCAGGGAGAGTAACTTTTGTATCCTTCTGCTCTTGATAGATTCCGGGTATTCAGCCTCCCTGGCATGCATTCCATTCATCCAAGCCGGGGCGTACCCATGGATATCTCCTGATATCTCAGGAAAGATCTAGGCGAACATAAAAACGCAACATCATCCTCCAATGATCCAAAATCGGACGAAATGGGGTTACAATATAAAAAAGCAGCCGCGCGGAGGGAGGAAGGTTCCAGGGGAATGATGAAAATCATCGACAAAATCATCCATTGTATACGGGGAAGAGGACAAAACCCCGGCAATCTCATCATACCGGGATTCCTGAGTTGGGCCGATTTTAATCACCGCCTCATGCAAGAAAGGGCCCGTGCCGACCGTTCGAATACCCAGTTCACTTTGGTAGTTTTTTCTTTCACCACGCCCGAATCCATTAAGGGGAATCATGACCGCTTTTGGGAGATTTTGGGTTCTGTGATCCGCGAACGCACCCGTAAAAGCGACATCAAAGGTTGGCATGGGAAGGAAAACCAAAGACTGGGGATTATCCTCCCCGAGACGGATATAGAAAAATCTTCCAAAGTCATTTCCGAAGTGGAAGACAAATTCCAGAAAACACTCCACCTTTTGAATTTCCACCAAATTCCGGATCTAACCGCCGATGTGTTTCTCTATCCCACCGGCCGGAATCAAGCGGAATCGGCATCCGGGTCCGCTGGACATTTACCATCCGAATCCCATCCCCGTGATGTTTCCACTTGCCCCTCCAACCAACAAACCGCTTGAAAAAGGGAAACCCCCGTTGAGTGCGGAAAAATCATCCGCGGCCGGTTCTGCTCATCCGAATGCGATTCATACCCAGACGGCTGGCGGGAGGTGAAAAGGAAACAGGTTTCGCGGGGAACCGGCCGGAAGTTTAGTTGCGCAGGGACTGGCTGTCGTGTATCCATTCCACGGCATAGCGGATCAATTCCGAATTTTTCGTCAGGTTGAGTTTTTTCTTGATATTGGCGCGGTGGGCTTCGATGGTTTTGACACTGCGCTGGACGCAATGGGCGATGGTCACTGTGCTGAATCCCATGCCGATCATTTCGAGGATTTCCAATTCACGGTCGGTAAGGACTTCGACCGGCGAGCGGACCGGCAGACGGTTGTCGGAATAATTTTTTTTCAGCATCAGGCTGACCATGCGTTCGCTCAGGTATTTTTTGCCATTCAGGATTTGGAAAATGGCCTGTACGATTTTGGCCGGTTCTTCCCGTTTGCTGATATAGCCCATGGCGCCGGCGTGCAACACCCGTTCCGCGTACAATGCTTCATCGTGCAACGACCAAACCAGCAGTTTGACCGAACCAAAACGCTGCCGGATGGTGCGAATGATTTCGATCCCGCAGCGCTTTTCGAGCGAGATATCCAACACGGCCATGTCCGGGCGGACGCGTTCGATCAGCCGCAGGGCTTGGTCAAAATTCGACGCTTCCCCGCAGACATCCAGATTTTTCTGATTCCCTAAAATTTGGGTTAATCCAAACCGCAAGGTGGGTTCATCGTCCACGATGACGACGCGGGCTTTCCAGTTAATTGGATTGACCGAGTTGTATTCGCTGGAATCGATCATGTGTTCCCTCGTAATTCGGTGTTTCAGCATGAAGCATACCTACAATGCTAAGACAACGTGAGAATGGTTTGCGCATCGCACTTGTCAGTTTTGCGACCCTTTGAAGATACCCACCTTCTTGAGTCCAAAACGATAACATCCCCCTCTTCGAAGCAGCCATCCTCAACACCGAATGACACGGAAACACAACCACTAGGAAAACAACCTGATTTTCCCCGAAGAATTAATTCTATAATAGGTTTTCCCAGATTCTTCGTAAAAAACCAGAATGTATCTTAAATTATAACATCGTCCCTCTGGCCTCGCAAGCACAAATTTTATTCTCTTTCCCGTAAAGATGAGGGTCTCACATTCGACCGGTTGGGTACCGGTTTTCAAAGCAGCCAAGCCAGGAGCCATCCCGCCGCGAGCAGGATCAATCCCAGGCACCCGGCGTACAAACACCCCCCGCACCCGCAGCCTTCCATGCGCATTTCCATGGCCATGACCCGCGGCGGCAGACCGGCCGGCCGCCGCCCTTCGGACCATTCTGTCTCCAGGGGCGGCCGCGTCTCATCCGGCCACTCCACGATTTCCACCTCCACCGGCCGGAACTCGCCGGGAGGAGGGGTGGCATCCGGGGAACCGGGGGAGGATTTAGGCTTGTTTGCCATGCGAAGCTTCCAACGGATTTGGTATGCCGGATGGTTTAGGCCATCCGCACGTTCCCGGGCGGAAGTAATTGCGCCAGGATGTTCTCTCTCGGATAGGCGTGGCCCTTATGTTGCACGAAACCTTCCCCGTACGCAAATCCGAATTCCGCGCCCCGTTCCGCCGCCCATTCTTTCATGGAAAGCAAGTATTGATCCACCCCGTGATGTTTGCGCAGCCATTCGCGCTGCGAAGCGTGCGCGGCCAACATTTGTTCCTTGATCCCCAGAGTCGTGGAGATATCGACACAGAATTCCGGCCGCATGCGCCGCCCCAGGGTGTCGATGCCCTCGAGGGGATCCATATAGTAGAGGGCGGGGATATGGTCCATAACCGGGGCCAAGCCCGTGTAGTAGTTTCGGAGTCCACCCACGAAGGTGGCGTTGCGCACCAGCACCGCCGTGTTGATGTGGTCGGCCATGTAGTCCTCGGGATAGGCGGTGAGGACGAGATCCGGATTGACGCGCCGGAGGAATTCGGTGACCACGCGGCGTGAGCGGTCGTCATCGAAGATTTCGAAATCCGGAAACTCAAGGCAATGATATGAGGCGCCCAGGAGGGCGGCGGAGCGCTTCGCCTCCTCGCGGCGGAGGACGGCGATCTCCTCGCAGCGTTTGTCCGGCGTGCCCTTGTCGCCGTTGGCTACCGTGGCCATGACGATTTCGTGCCCCGCTTCTTTCAACAACGCCAACGTGCCCGCCGCCAGGAATTCGATATCGTCCGGATGAGCGTGAATCGCGAGAATTTTCATGTCCGGCCTCTATCCTTCCATTCGGACGCTGCGGCCCGAAAGCGCCGATTCCTCAGCGGCATAGCAGAGTTCCATGATCTTCGCCGCGTACGCGATAGGCACGCTGGAATCCACCCCGCGCTCCAGGCAATCCACGAAGTGGTTGATCTCGCCCTGGAAGGGATGGTGGGTGACATCGCCGCTGTCGGGGAGGATGGTGGGAATCGTGGCGAAATTCGTCTGTCCGGGGAGTTTTCTGGACGAATAAAGCTGGTTGTTGCGAATGGTCCCCTCCGAGCCCAGGAGCAGAATGGGGAACATATAAGGGGCGTTGACCTCGATGCAGCTGGTCACCTTGCCGCAGCGGCCGTCCTCGAATTGGACCAAGGTGACCAACGTGGGCGCGTATTCATAGGCCATGTAGATGTCCCGCTTCGAACGGGTGGCATAGGCGTGGACTTCGGTGACCGGGCTGCCCATGAACCACACGAGGGCGTCCAGGGCGTGGCAGCCGGCCGAGAGAAGTGTGTTTCCACCCGCGGCCTTGGTTTTGTTCCATTCGTACTGCTTGTACCAAGGACCAATGCCGTGATAGTAATCCACCTCGCCGTAGAACAACTCGCCCACCGCGCCGTCATCCAGCAGCGCGCGGATGATCGAAAACAGCGGATTCCAGCGCAGGACA
>Ga0116188_1003724_pt1 | contig 11042 bp, 6 predicted proteins | sample AD_JPNTR2_MetaG_FD_89807 | JGI IMG/M metagenome (GOLD analysis project Ga0116188, IMG submission 89807) | Active sludge microbial communities of municipal wastewater-treating anaerobic digesters from Japan - AD_JPNTR2_MetaG | ecosystem: Engineered > Bioreactor > Anaerobic > Digestate | place...
CCAATCCCAGTTAATTTCTTTACTTAGTTTTTTAAATTCTTTATCGTAAGGGGATATTTTCCCTCCTTTTAATGGGAAGTATGCATTTTTTAACATTCTTGAATAAGATTGATTTTTTAAATATCTTAAACACAATATTTTATATTCGTGGGTTTTGCTAATATATTTAATCCATGAGTTGAGAGAGTCAAGTAAGATGCTTGATTCTCTTCTAACTGCCCAAGTTAAAGGATGAGGAGGTGTTAGTACGGTTTTAAAATCAAGATCTTTAAAAAACATATTATTTAAATTAGCTGTAAATTCATTAGTTATTGTATAATCTATTTCTCCAGATGCAACTAAAGCAATTAATTCCCATGAATCCATTCCTGCTACTTTAGAAAAAAACACAGGTTCATAACCAAAGGTTAAGAAATTACTAAAATTTTTATAGTATTCAAAAGATTCAACAGGTACAAAAATAGTTTTTCCTCGAAGTTGATATAACTGCCGTACTAAAAGTTTTTCTAAAGAATCTTTAGACATATATTGCCAACCGGGAGGTTTTCTTTGCACGAGCACTTGTCTTGTATATGCATAAGGGATGGTAAAAACAATCGCAGCATTGCTATTATTTATCACATCCATAGCTACTATATCGCACTTATGGTTTATTAATTTAGAAATAGCTTGGCTTTTATCATTACTTAAGATTAGTTCTAACTTTACACCTATATGTTTAGCAAACCATTGTAGTAATTCTAATTGAAATCCCATAGGTTGACCACGATATATAAAGTAATCAATAGCATTGTTTTCAGTTGTTGCTATTAATTTACCGCGTGAACGTATTTGCTGAAGGTCTATAATTAATGGTAAATCTTGCTTATGTTTGCTAGGAATTATAAAAACAAGAAGTATAAAAAAAAGTAGAGAAATAAATATTTTAGAATTTCTTTTAATATTTAATTGGTTCATAGTTTATTGTATTATAAAAGTATTTTCATATACCTTCTTGTAATATTTTTTCTACTAGCAAAGGTACACCTTCACTGGCTTTTTTATTAATTATTTTTAAATTATATATATTTTTAATTTCAGATGCTTTAGGGTCTATAAAATATTTTGGTATATTAGGAGGAGCAACATATATAATATTGGCAGCAGGATAAACATTAAGTGATGTTCCTATAATTATTAAACAGTTAGCTAAACGTGTTATTTTATATGCTTCTTCAATTAATGATACTTCTTCGCCAAACCATACAACATCTGGCCTGAGTTGGGAACCTAATTCACATAAATCACCTGGGTTTAATTCGTAACCTTTAATTTCATATTTTAAATTTGGATTAATGGTACTACGAGCTTTGCGAATTTCCCCATGTAAATGAATAACTTTTGTAGAACCTGCCCTTTCGTGTAAATCATCAATATTTTGAGTAATTACATATACATTGTATTTTGATTCGAGCTTTGCTATAGCATAGTGAGCAGGATTAGGTGTAGCTTCAATTACATTTTTTCTTCTCTGATTGTAAAAATTTAGTACAAGCTTAAAATCTTTAGCCCATCCTTCAGGGGAAGCAACGTCATATATATTATAATTACACCATAGCCCACCAGAATCTCTAAAAGTAGATAGCCCACTTTCGGCACTTACGCCAGCCCCTGTAAAAACAACTAATAATTTTTGCATATACTCTTTTTATTTTTATATATTTTTATATATTTTTGTTTTAAAATTAATAATTAATGAAATTAGTTTTAGGTTAATCAAAATTATTTAACTATGAAAAAAATTATATTAATATTTGTAACTTTCTTTTATGCAGGGTTTAATACTTTATTAATTTCACAAACTCTAAATTTCACATGGGCAAAAAGTTTTGGAAGTACTGAAAATGATAATGTTAATTGTGTAGTCATAGATGCATCTAGTAATATTTATATAGGTGGTAATTTTTATAGTTCTTCTATATCTTTTGGGTCAGCAACTTTGAATAATTCAGGTGGAAATTATGGAGGAGGTGTGGCTCCCGATTTTTATATAGCAAAATTAGACCCTTATGGAACACCTATATGGGCAACCAAAGGAGGAGCTTCAAATGCTTTTGAACAAGTTTCATCTATAGCTGTTAGTTCTGCAGGTAATTGTTATGTTACAGGTTTATATACTGCTAGTATGAGTATTGGTAGTACTAATCTTACTAATTCGGGAGGATATGATGCTTTTGTTGCAAAATATGATGCTAACGGAAACCCTCTATGGGCAAAAAAAATTGGTAATAATGGAAATGAAATGGGCTTCGGTATAGCTACTGATGCTAGTGATAATTGCTATGTTATTGGTACCTTCACTAGTAATTCTATTTTTACTGGTTCAAATACTTTGACAAAATCAGGGATGGGTGGAGATGTTTTTATTGTAAAATATAATTCTTCTGGTAATATACAATGGACAAGAAAAATTGGTGGTAGTAGTGATGATAATGGTAATGCTATAACCGTTGATGCTAATGGTAATATATACTTATTAGGTGGATTTACAAGTTCTTCTGTTACAATAGGACAAACTACCTTAAATAATTCTGGTAGTAATGACATTTTTGTTGCAAAATATAATTCTTCGGGTACTCCACAATGGGCAATAAAAGGAGGAGGAGATGATAACGACTCAGGTTATGGTATAGCAACAGATGCTAATGGTAATTGTTTTATTTTAGGATTTTTTAGTGGAAATACTTTTAATATGGGAACGTATTCAGTTTCAAATACCGGAGCTAGTGGAACTACAGATATTTTATTCGCTAAAATTAATAATAATGGCGTTGTTCAATGGTTAAAAAAATGTGGAAGTAATGATATTGATTATCCAGGGGGAATAGCTCTTGATCCTTCAGGTAATGTGTTTTTAACAGGTTATTTTGCTAGTAATTCAATTAATTTAGGAGGTAGTAATATTATTAATAATACAAGTTTTACATATTATTCTGACGTTTTTATTGCTAAATATGATAATAATGGCAATTTTCAATGGGCAAAAAATTCTAATGGGAGTCTTAATGAAGATGGCTGGAGTTTGGCAGCTAAATCAGCTACAGAAGTTGTAATGGTAGGAACTTTTAATAGTGATCCTGTTACTTTTGGCCAACATGCTTTATCTACAAATGGTAAAGTAGATATTTATGTTACGAAACTTACTTTAAGTGCATCAGTAGATGAAATGCTCAAAAATACTTCTAATATTATTGTATATCCAAATCCTGCTTTTGATATTATTAATATTATATTCCCTTATAAAAATGAAGATATAACTATGTATATATATAATTCTATGGGACAATTAATGGCTGAACAAATTGTTAATAAAAATAATTTTGCTAAAATAGATATTCATAAATGGAATAAAGGTCTTTATAATCTTGTAATAAGAAATAAAGACAATCAATGTTATTATAAGAAAATAATAAAAAATTAAGATTATTTTCGATTCTAAAAATATTTTTAGTTGTTTAGATAGATATTTAAACGTTTTAGCTTATAAATATTGATAATCATAATCTTTTATAAGTAAATTTTTAAAAGTATTTGATTAAATCATATTAACTTATATACCTTTGTTGCGTGTTTAAAAAATTAAATTGTTATGAATTCTAAAAAATTAAGGTTTGATTCAAAATTAATCCATTCGGCTAGCATAGAAGATAAATATCTTAGTGCTAATGTACCAATTTATCAGACTTCTACTTTTCGCTTTTATAGTGCAGATCATGGCTCAGCTTGCTTTCTTGGAGAAGAAGAAGGTTATATTTACACAAGAATAGGTAATCCAACTATAGAAGCACTTGAACAATTAGTGGCAGATCTTGAAAATGGTTATAAAGGAATTGCTACATCTTCGGGTATGGCAGCTGTTAATACTGTATATTTAACATACTTAGATAAGGGTTCCCATATAGTTAGTCATAATGCTATATATGGCCCTGCTAGAGGAGTTATAGAAAATATATACTCTAAATACGGAGTAGAATATTCATATGTTAATGCTTCTAATATTCAAGAAGTTAAAAACGCAATAAAAGAAAATACACGTCTTATTTATATCGAAACTCCTGCAAATCCTACAATGGATATTTGTGATATAGCTGCTATAGCACAAGTAGCTCATGAACATAGTATCCCTTTATGTGTTGATAATACTTTTTGTAGCCCATATTTGCAAAAACCTTTAGAATTAGGAGCTGATATTTCGCTACATTCTATGACTAAATTTATAAATGGCCATGCTGATATTGTAGCTGGCATGATTGTTACTAAAAAAGAAGAAGAATACAAAAAAATGAGAAATGTAATGATTAATATGGGCTTTAATATGGATCCTCACCAAGCTTATATGGTTATACGTGGTCTTAAAACACTTTCTTTAAGAATAGAAAGAGCTCAAGAAAATGCTATGAAATTAGCAGAATTTTTAGAAAATCACCCTAAAATAGAATGGGTTAAATATCCAGGGCTTAAATCCCATCCTCATTATGAACTAGCTAAAAAACAAATGTCAGGCTTTGGTTCTATGATAAGCTTTGAAATGAAAGGTGGCTATCAAGCAGGTAAAATATTAATGGATAATGTAAAAATGATTTTACTTGCAGTTTCACTTGGTGGAGTAGAATCTCTTATACAACACCCTGCTTCAATGACACATTCTAAAATATCACCAGAAAAAAGAATGTTGGCAGGAATATCTGATGGCTTAGTAAGATTTTCAGTAGGTATCGAAGACTATTATGACCTCTTAGAAGATATTTCTCAAGCTTTAGATAAATGCTGAATGTAAAGAAAAATAAAATAAATAATTTTATATAATTTATTTTATGTGATTTATTAAAAATATTTGTTTATTAAAATTTTAATATTTTTGCTAAAAAATAAATTAAAGTGTTTTAGAAATCTATTTATCCGCATGGCGGAAGATGTTATTTTTTAAGTTTAGTTTATTATGGAAAAAGAAGATAACAAAAGAGTGAGTTTTTTTGAAAATTTTGAAGAGTCTGATGACGCAAATGTTACAAATGATGTTAATGCAGACAATGCTTTAAATTTTAGTGATAATGTTAATATTAATCAAGAACAAGATAAAGTTGTAATAGAAGAAAATGTGTTAGATGATACTTTAGAAAAATTAAATGATAATAATAGTATAAGTTTATTTAAAGAACTTGAAAAACAACATAACCAAACTGAAGATATTGAAGATTTTGATAATCATGATACAGAAAATAATGATAAAAGCGGAGAACAAAAATATAATAAAGATAATTTGAAAAGTAAATCATTAGAAGAATTAGTTGAAATTTATTTAAAATATGTTTCTAAGGATTATAATCCCGATGAGAAAAAGATAATTTCTGATATTAAAATTATTATAACCGATAAGTTTAAAGAGGAATATAATTTAGCTTTAGAAAAGTTTATTAAAGAAGGTGGTAATGCAAAGGATTTTGTTTATGATAATTTGAATTTAGAACAAAAATTTAATCAAGCTTCACAGACATATAAAGAGAAAAGACAAAAATATCTTGAAGAACATGAAACACAAAAAAAACATAATCTAGAGGTAAAACTTAAAATGCTTGAAAGTCTTAAAGATTTAGTTAATTCTGATGAACCTCTTAAAAAAATTTATGATGAATTCAATATATTGGTGGCTAAATGGAATGAAATAGGACCTGTTCCAAGAAGCGAAGCTAATAATTTGTGGCAAAATTATCATTATTACATTGAAAAATTTTATGAAAAAGTTAAAATTAATAAAGAATTAAGAGATTTAGATTTACGTAAAAACCTTGAACGTAAAATAGAATTATGCGAAAAAGTAGAAGCTCTATTGCTTGAAAAATCTATTAATAAATCTTTTAAATTACTTCAGCAATATCACGAAGAATGGAAGGGGATAGGCCCAGTTCCATCTGACCGTAAAGATGAAATTTGGGAAAGATTTAAAATAGCTACAGAAAAAATTAATGAACGTCGACGTGATTATTATATACAATTTAACGAGCAACAACAAAAGAATTATGAAGCTAAACGTGCTATTTGTGAAAAAGTTGAAGAAATACTTTCATCAGAATTAAATACATTTGAGAACTATAAACAAAAAACGAATGAAATAAACGAAATGATGAACCTGTGGAAAACTATAGGTTCAGCTCCTAAGAAGAAAAATGATGAAATATGGCAAAGGTTTAAAACATTAGTAAATACATTTTTTGAAAATAAAAAAGAATTCCTTGATAATTTAAAAGATAAACAAACAGAAAATTATAATCAAAAACTGCAAATTTGTGTTCAGGCAGAAGCTTTAAAAAATAGTACTGACTGGAAAAAGACTACACAAGAATTTATACATTTACAAAATGAATGGAAAAAAATAGGACCAATTCCTAAAAAACAAGCTGATAAGTTATGGAGGAGATTTAGAAGTGCTTGTGATGAATTCTTTAATAATAAAGCTAAATATTTTGCTAATATCGAAAATATTGAAAATGAAAATTTAAAACTTAAACAAGAACTTATTAAAAAAATAGAAGATTATCAATTTAGTGAAAATAAAAATGAAAATCTTGAAGCTCTTAAGAATTTTCAAAGGCAATGGTTAGAAATAGGGCGTGTCCCAATAAAATATAAAAATGAAATACAAGAAGCTTTTAGAAATGCTATCAATAAACAATTTGATAAACTTAAGGTTAACTCCGTTGAAGCATCTACTATAGAATTTAAAACAAAAATAGAACAACTTAAAAATAAACCCGGTAGCGAACGTGTTCTGTCACAAGAAAAAAATACTTTGCAAAGTAAATTAATAAGATTGAAAAATGATATAAGCCTGTGGGAAAATAATCTAGGTTTTTTGGTTAATTCAAAAAATGCTGATTTGTTAAAAGAAGAATTTTATAAAAAAATAGAAAAAGCTAAACAAGAAGTATTAATACTTGAAGCAAAAATTAAACTTCTTGATAATCAAATCAAACAACAAAGTAAATAATATAAACTTTGTTTAATGTTGGTTTTTTAACAAAATAAAATATTTAAAGTTTGTTTATTGTATAATTAATGTTATATTTGCAATTGAATTCTAATATATATATAGAAACACATTTTATTTTTCAAAAAAATCTTTCAAAAACTAATAAAGAATTATTAAGTGTCTCGTCCGTCGTTGATTTTTTGTATGTATAACATGTTTAGTTTAAAAATATTTAACTTAAATTTTATTTTCAATGTACGATATTATTGAATTAAATAATAAAACTTTGTCAGAGCTAAAACAAATTGCTTCTCAATTTCAAATAAAGAACATAGAACGATGTAAAAAACAAGAACTTGTTTATAGAATACTTGATGCTCAAGCTATTGTTGAAGCAGAGAAAGCTAAAAATAATGATGATAATAACTTAAAAAAAACAAACAATGGACAGGCTGCTAAACGCAAAAGACCTAGAAAACAAGTTAAAAATGAACAAGAAATAGTAACTAAAGTTGATAAAGTGTTTAGTACCTCTAACGAAAAAAATCCAGAATATAACTTAAATTTTATAAGTAATGAAATGTTAAAACCTTCTGTAAAAAATGAAACTAAAATAGCTACCGAGAAGAAATCTAATAATACTTATGTTATTGAACAAGAATCAAAATTAATAGAAACAAATCCCCCTGTAAGTAGTAGTAAAAATACAAATGAAAGTAATAAAAATTATGATGAGGATTTAAAAATTATAAGCTCAATTTTTGAAGATGACGTTATTTCAAATGATGAAATACCTTTAATAGATAATAACGAAATCATAGCTTCTTCAGACATTGTAACAGCAACTCAAGTAATTAATTCTAATGATGATAAGCGTTATAAGGATGACACTAACAATTTACCTCCAAAACAAACAGAAAAACAGGATAAAAAAACGGAATATTCTTTTGATTTTGAAGGTATAGTATCGTGTGAAGGTGTGTTAGAAATTATGCCTGATGGTTATGGCTTTTTGAGATCCTCCGATTATAATTATCTTAGCTCTCCTGATGATATATACATATCACAATCACAAATTAAATTATTTGGCTTAAAAACAGGTGATACTATTAAAGGTACAATAAGACCTCCTAAAGAAGGAGAAAAATATTTTCCTTTAGTTAAACTTGAATTTATAAATGGACAATTGCCAGAAAATGTTAGAGATCGTATACCTTTTGATTTTCTTACACCTCTCTTCCCAGAAAAGAAATTTAATTTAACAGGACATCCCGAGTGTACTATATCTACACGAATTATCGATTTATTTACGCCTATAGGTAAAGGACAAAGAGGATTAATAGTTGCTCAACCTAAAACAGGTAAAACTGTATTACTTAAAGAAATAGCAAATGCTATAGCAGCCAATCATCCAGAAGCACATCTTATTATTTTACTCATAGACGAACGTCCTGAAGAAGTTACTGATATGGCAAGAAGTGTAAAAGCTGAAGTTATATCATCAACATTTGATGAACCTGCCGAAAAACATGTTAGAATAGCTAATATTGTACTTGAAAAATCAAAACGCCTAGTTGAATGTGGGCACGATGTTGTTATCTTACTCGATTCTATAACACGTCTAGCTAGGGCCTATAATACTATTGCTCCTGCTTCAGGTAAAGTATTGTCAGGTGGAGTAGAAGCAAATGCTTTACAAAAACCTAAAAGGTTTTTTGGAGCTGCAAGACAAATTGAAAATGGTGGGTCTCTTACAATTATTGCTACGGCTCTCATAGATACCGGCTCGAAAATGGATGAAGTTATTTTTGAGGAGTTTAAAGGTACAGGTAATATGGAACTACAATTAGATAGAAAACTAGCTAATAAACGCATATTCCCTGCTATTGATATTGTGGCTTCTAGTACACGTCGTGATGATTTATTACTCGACAAAGACGTACTTCAAAGAGTGTGGATTTTAAGAAATCATCTTGCCGATATGAATCCTTTAGAAGCTATGGAATTTTTAAAAGAGAAAATGAAATTTACTACAACTAACGAGGAATTTTTAATTTCTATGAATGGGTAAAATAAAAAATTTTGTGCTTGTTTATTAATAAATTATGTTGATTATAAAAATTACTCTTATATAAAAGATGCTTGAATTATAGGTGATTTTATTAAAAAGAAATTTATAAATTAAAGATCTGAAATATTCGACAAAAAATTTTAATTCTTTTAAAAAGAAAAAATAGTTTAATTTTTATTTTATCAATTAAAATAAGAGCTTAATTCTAAAAGTACCTGAAAACAAAAGAGACTGTAATAATTTCATTTTATTACAGTCTCTTTTATTTTATTAGATAATATATATTAATTGTTTTGTTTAGGCTCTACTTGTACTTCAAAGGTTAATATAATAGTAGGATTTTCTGGGTCATTAGTAATTACTGTAACATTTTTTATTTGTTTCCCTGTTCTTCCTTTAGAGTTAAATTCTATACCTACTTGAGAACTTTCTCCTGGTTTTAAATTGGTTTTATTAGGACTTATTGCAGTACAACCGCAACTAGCTTTGGTTTTACGGATAATAAGCTCACTTTTACCTTCATTAGTAAATTCATAGTTGTATTTTACAATTTCACCTTCTTTTATAGTACCAAAATTATGCTTAGTATTCTTAAATACAATTTTAGGAGCATTAGCTTTTTGTTCAGGTGTTAATTTTGAAAAATCTTCTACAATATTTGCTCCTATTGAAATAATTTTATTAGGGTCTATAGTATCATTAGTGATAATATTAAAACGTCCCATAACAAAACCAAAATCATTGACTTTTGAAGCATCATATTCTATTATAATATTTCCAGTTTGTCCTGGTTTTAATTCTTTTTGTTTTAAGTCACATTTAATATATTGCGGTATATTTTCTAGTTTTAAATTCATAGTTTTATTCCAATTATTGTAAAACACAACAGTATCTTTTTTTACTTCAGTGTTATAAATTGTTGGGAAAACGATGTAATTAGTTTTAAATCTTAAATTCCCCATTGCTTGAGGATATAAAGTTGCAGGATTTGAATTTTGTGCACTAGTAAAATTACTAAAATTACTTATTGTTATAATACCTGCAATAAGCAATGTAAATAATCTTGTTCTTTTCATTTTTAAATTTATTTTAAGGTTTATTATTAATTTATATGTTTATTATTCTGTTGTACCTTGTATGTGCAATACTACTATAGGATTTTTAGGGTCGTTATTTATAATAGCTAATGTTTTATGTTGACGACTAGGTTTACCTTGTGTATCATAAGTAAAATTAATAATACTTTTAGCATTTTTTTTAAGCACAGTATTAGAAATATTATATGTAATACAATCACAATTAGGAATTATTTTCCTTATTATTAATTTGTTTTTGCCTTTGTTTTGAATAATAAAAGAGCCTTGTATTTTTTCTCCAGCTTTAACTGTTCCAAAATTAAAATTTGTAGTGTCAAATGATATTATAGGTTTTTTTTGTAATTGTTTGTTTGATAATGTAGAAAAGTCTTCTGTAATATTAGCATTAAGAGTAATATATTTTAAAGGTTCTACTTCATCATTTGTTTTGATAGTAAATTGATCTAATAAAAAACCCCAATCGTTTCGTTTGCTTGCATCATAGGTTACAATTATTAGTCCTTCTTGTGAAGGTTCTAATAAAACCGGTTGAGCTTCTACTTTTAAAAAGCTTGGTAAACTCGGGAAAACTATGCTGATAGAATTTTTACTAATATTATATACTTTGATAGTATCAGTTTTAGATTGTGTATTTTTAATATCGTTAAAGGATATATTCGTTTTTGTAAGTTTAAGATTCCCTATAGAAAAGGGATATAAGTCAGCTTTGGATTTTGGACGTGGGATTACTTCACCTTTTATTATCAGCGTAATATTAGGCTGTGTTTTACTGTTTGATACAACAGAAATAGCTTTACTAAATTTACCCGGCCTACCAGTAGGATTATATATTGCGTTTATAAAACCTTGCCCGCCTGGAGGAATAGGG
>Ga0116188_1003725_pt1 | contig 11039 bp, 8 predicted proteins | sample AD_JPNTR2_MetaG_FD_89807 | JGI IMG/M metagenome (GOLD analysis project Ga0116188, IMG submission 89807) | Active sludge microbial communities of municipal wastewater-treating anaerobic digesters from Japan - AD_JPNTR2_MetaG | ecosystem: Engineered > Bioreactor > Anaerobic > Digestate | place...
GGTCAGATGCCTGAAAGGCCAGAGACACGTCAGCTTAAGGAAAAATATGGGGAGATAACTCTCCTTGATTTTCCTGAGTTTACAAAGAAGATTTATCCGGGTGTTAACACCATGGACCTGTGGTCGTCTCTCTTCGGTGACTTCACAGATGATTCGATGTTTACCCGTATTGAGAGGAACAATCAGGTAAGGCCTGGTGAATTTGATCCCTCATCTGCCTCCGGCAAGCGCTGGCTCGACCAGCTTGTGTCGAAGATGGTATCGGCCGGCGTTATGGCTGTGCATATTTCTAATAATGCTCCCCGCAATCTGGCAGACCTGAACGAAGAATTGCGAAAAGAAGGCATTAGGGTCGGGAAGATATGGCTTGATGCTGCAAAACAGATTGGTGCAAAATCGATGCGGGTGAATACGGGTGGACCGCAGATAATACCTGCTTCCGTCATTGAAGGCGGTTATCCGCGCAACAATGAGATTGTCCCATATCTGAAGAATGCCATAGAATCATTCAAGGAGCTGGCTGATTACGGTGGAAAGGTGGGCGTTAAGGTGACCATCGAAAATCACTGGGGACTTGCAGCAGATCCGGTAAATATAATCATCATACTCAATGAAGTCAACAGTCCGTGGTGCGAGGCATCGCCCGACTTCTGCAACTGGGAGCACGAATATATGCTATATAACGGACTTGATATACTCGTTCCGCGGGCTACAACGATGATTCACGCGAAACGCTGGACACGGTTCCCCGATGTTGATATTGCAAAATGTGTGAGCATTCTGAACAAATACGGATACAAAGGCTGGATTTCGCTTGAGTATGAAGCCGGCGGCGACCCTGTAGAGGGGACACTTAAGCTGATGAACGATGTGGTTGATGCATTGATATGATGAAATTTATTCCTGTTGCGGTTGAATGTTATTCAGGATACAGGGCTGATGAATATCCAGGAGCATTTTATTTTAACAACAACAGATACGAGGTTAAAGAAGTTATTGACAGGTGGTACCAGGGGGACCTTAATCCTGATTTTCCGGTAACAAATTATTTCAGGGTGGTGACCAGCAGCGGAGAAACATTTATTCTTAAGCATGACCTTGAAAGCGACGGATGGTATGTATGTGGGAGCTGACTGAATCTATTAAGAAATATCCCATATACCTGCAGCTCTTTCGAGTTCAATAAGTGCCCGGGTATACTGGAATAATGCATCCAGATAGTTAAGCTGCAGTTCTATGTAAGTGCGCTGGGCATTCAGTACATCTATAAGACCACTCTCTCCGCGCTGATATGAATAAATCCTTCCCTGAAGTACTCTTCCGGCATCTTCAATGAGCCCGAGTTTATAATTCTCAACCGTTTTGCTCTGTGTAATAAAATCGTTATAAGCTTTAATAACTTCTGAAATTATTTGCAATTCGGCTTCTTCGTAATATATCTGGCTTTGTTTTATTACAAATTCAGCGGCTTGCAAAGGACCTCTGTTAAAGTTTGAAAATTTCACAGGAAAAGATATGCCAGCACTTAGTGAATTATAGGCAGGTGCCGGTGCAATTTCATTTTTTGAAATCGAATTATATGAGTATCCGGTTTCAAGGCTGAATTCAAAGGCTCTGTTGGCTTTCAAAAGATTAAGATTCTTTTCAGCTACTTCTTTGTTTTTTATTGCGACAAGCAGGTCTGCCCTTTTCTTAACCGCATTGTTAATGAGATCGTTAAGATTCACACTCAATTGCTTGAAGGGGAAAGTGTCTATAGGTATATCGAGTGTATCCGATAACTTTTTCCCCTGGAGAACTCTCAATGTTAACAGTGAATTCTGGAAATTGCTAAAACTTTGAAGAACATTCAATTTCTGTAACCGCGCTTCAAGTGAAGATTGCAAAGCATCCAGAACGGTTGCTTCTCCGGCGATTAACCTTAAACTGTCGGCTTTAGCTAGTTCAGATAATTGTTTATAGATTTCTTCCTGCAGCATATAGATTTTCTGATCCCGTACGCATTCAAAATAGCTTATAGCTGCGTCGGCCCTCAGATTCTGAAAATAGGCTTCAAGTACCAATTGAGATAATTCGTACCTGGTTCTGGCAAGTTCCATACCTGCCATGCGTTTGTTCCCAAGATTAACCTGATAGATTATACCCGTTTCAACCGATTGTCCCATCCGGAGTTTTCTATCTTCATTATTTGAATATAAGATTGAAATTTCAGGATCGGGAAATACTTTTGAAGCCTTTAGTTCTGCCTCTGTTATACTTATATCGAACATGGCAGCAATGTAGCCCATATTTCCCTTTACGACACCAGACAGGTACTGGCTAAAAGTTACGGGATTTTTCTTATAGTTAATTTCCTGCTGTGAAAATGAAATAGTAAAGTTTGCAAAATCAAACAGCAGAAAAAGAATCGAAAATCTTAAAATTCCTGTCATATTATTTTAATTATCTGCTCTTTTCTTGCTTAAAACTCTCCTTTCAACCATATAGTAAAGTGCAGGAAGCACTGAAAGAGTTATTATAGATCCGAATGCAAGTCCATAAACAATAACTGTTGCCAGTGGACGCTGCACATCTGAACCAATATTTGTTGAAAGTGAAGCAGGCACAAGTCCGAGAATTGCAACAGTTGAAGTCATAAGTATCTGACGAAAGCGATGAGTTGCACCCTTTGCTACAGCATCTTTCAGCTCATACCCTTTTTCCCTGAGATGATTGATATGGGAAATCATTAAAACGCCATTCATCGTAAAAATCCCAAAAAGTGCAATAAAACCCACTGCCGAAGAGACATTGAAACTCATTCCTGCAACATTTAAAGCAACCATTCCTCCAAAAACAGGGAAAGGCAAAGTTGCCATCTGAAGCCATGCCTGACGGAAGTTTCTAAAATTCGAGAGAAGCAAGATAAACATCAATGCAAGAGAAAGCGGTACAATAAGAATAAGACGTGAAAAAGCCCTTTTCTGATTGTCGAACTGACCGCTCCATTTTAGTAAAAATTCACTATGGTTATACTTCACATTTTTTTCAATAGCTCTTTCTGCTTCTTTATAAAATGAGGTGATATCGCGGTTCCGCATATTAATTCTAACAGTCAGGAATCTGCGGTTTTCTTCACGATTAATTATTCCCGGACCTGTGCTTGTTTTTATTTCAGCAACCTGGGATAACAGAATTCTGGCGCCTGTGCTGGATGTAAGCAACAAAGAACCGATTTTTTCCGGAGTGTTGCGCGATTGTTCATTATAACGACAGATAATATCATATACTTTATTTCCTATGAATACCTGCGATACTGCTTTGCCCCCAATTGCAATTTCAATAAGATCAGCTACATCTGAGACATTTAAACCATAAAGGGCAATTTTGTCGCGGCTGGCATGAATCTGCAACTGTGGTAACGGAGGTTCCTGTTCAATACTGACATCGCCTGCACCTCTTATGTCTTTAACGACATTTACAATATCTTCAGCGATTCTCCGCGCTTCATCGAGATTTTCCCCGAATAACTTAATGGCAAGGTCGCTGTGGGAACCTGCTATCTGATCCATAACCATATCTATGATTGGCTGGGATATTCCGATGCTATAACCCGGTAACTTCGACAGATCTTCTGTCAAATCCCTGATAAGATCCGGCTTTTTCCTTCCTTTCCTCCAGTATTTATAAGGTATAAGCCCTACTCCGCACTCCATATGTGAAGTTGTAAAAGGATCTGCTCCCTGGTCATCCCTTCCTACCTGTGTCATAACGTATTTTACTTCTTCGTATCTGAGTATATGTGACCTCAACGTATCAGCCATTTCTTTTGCTTTATTTAATGAAATCCCGGCAGGCATCTGTACCTGAAGCCATAATGAGCCTTCATCGAGTGTGGGCAAAAAGTCTTTACCTACTGTAAAAGAAAGTATTACTGTAAATAACAATATAAGTCCAAGAGGTAAAAATACTCTACCGGGTTTATGAAGAATTTTCACGTTAAACCTGTAATATATGTCAGTGAGCTTTTCAAGCGGTTTATTATGAAAAACTCTCTGCGGCTTTCGATAAATAACAAATGCGAGGCCGGGGATGAGGATCAAAGCAACTGCCAGGGCTCCGAGAATGGCAAAACCTACTGTATATGCCATTGGAGCAAACATCTTTTTTTCAACTCTTTCAAATGCAAAAAGAGGAAGATAAGCCATTATTATGATGAGCATTGAGAAGAAAATAGGCTTGCCTAGCTCAACACAACGCTTCACAATATCTTCAGGCTGCAATTCTTCTTCAGGATTTTCTTCCCTTTTCCTCAGAATATTTTCAAGAATAACCACTGAGCCTTCCACAATTATTCCAAAATCAATAGCTCCGAGAGAAAGAAGGTTAGCCTCTATATTTGTGAAGTGCATAAAAATAAATGCTATCAGCATTGAAAGAGGTATTGTGATGGCTATTACAAGTGCACTTCTCAATCTGCCGAGAAAAATTATCAGAACACCGACAACCAGAAGAATTCCAAAAAGCAATGTATGCGAAACAGTATGAAGGGTGGCATTTACAAGGTCAGTTCGATCGAGAAATACATGAATATGCACCCCTTCAGGCAATACCTTATTATTGAGCTCATCAATAGCTTTATGAACTTCTTCAAGCACTCTTGAAGGATTTTCATATCGTAAAAGTTGCACAATTCCTTCAACGCAATCATTATAATCCCGCATTCTGTCAGAGAACCCGAAGATTCCCTTTCTTTCATAGTTACCATACTTCAATGTGCCGAGATCACTTAAATAAACTGGAATACCATCAACACTCTTAACGACTATCTTACCCAGATCTTCAAGATCCTTAATCAAACCGACTCCCCTTATTATATAGGCAAGATCCCCACGATCAATCATACTTCCCCCTGCACTCGCATTATTTTTATTGATGCTTTCCGTAACATCACTCAATGAAATATCATACTTCTCGAGTTTTTCAGGATCAATCTCAATCTGATACTGTGTGGTTATTCCTCCGAAATTCTGAACATCAGCAACACCCATTACCTGTTTGAGTCTGGGTATAATCACCCATTTCTGCAAATCGGTCAATTCGCGCAGGCTGTATCCTGATCCTTCGACAATATACCTACAAACCTCACCCGTCGGTGATGTAAGTGGATTCAGCTCAGGTTCTGCTCCAAAAGGTAGTTCTATACCACTAATCCTTTCCTGCACTCTCTGACGCGCCCAGTAATCGTCAACACCATCTTTGAAAACAAGAAGAATAGAAGATATTCCGAACATATTCTTGCTTCTCATGGTTTGCAAGCCAGGCAAACCATTCAGCTCACGTTCAAGAGGTATGGTAATCTGTTGCTCTATCTCTTCAGTAGCAAGGCCAGGGACCTGGGTAATAACCTGTACTGTAACATCAGCTATATCAGGATAAGCATCAACAGGCAGCTGAAACCATGAATAAACACCCATTGCAGCCAGAAGAAGAAATATAGTAGCAATTAAGAATCTTTTGTGAATAGAAAACCTGAATAACTTTTGCATCGTAATGTATTTTATCGGAGATAAATTGCTCCTTCTGTAACAATAGTCCTTCCTGCTTCGAGTCCAGAAAGAACAAGCATATTTATATCTTCTTTTGAAGTAACTGTAATTTCTCTCCTTACAAAAGAATACGGGCCGATTTTCTCAAATAAATAGGTTTTGTCAAAATCCTGTAATACAGAACTTGCAGGTATAAGAATGGCATCTGAAACTCTGTGAGAAAATTTTACTGTAACAAACATTCCAGGCTTTAAAATTTTTTCAGGATTATCACATTCAACATAAACATCCACCGAACGGGTCTGCTCACTCAGTATACTGCCTATATATTTTATTTTTCCTTTTATTTCCCTGCCAGGAAAACTCTCAGTAAACACACCTGTGTCATCATCAGGGTTAATCATACCGATTTCTTTCTCCTTTACACGAGCAACTACCCAGACTCTGTCGAGATCAGCTATAGTTACAATAGGCTCTGATTCGGGTTTAATATATTGTCCAACAGTAATATCATTGCGGACAACTTCACCCGAAATTGGTGCTCTAACGATTAAAGGCTGGTCCAGATCTGCCTCAATGGTATTAATATTATAAATTTTCAGTATTGCATTTGTTTTTTCACATTCTTTTTCCGCCAGGTCGAGCGTCAGTTTTGCCTCATCCAGTTCCTTCTTTGAAATTATACCAGATTCGGCAAGTTCATTTTTACGGAGATAGTTTCTTTCCGCTACTTCTCTTTCATGTCTTGCCTGCAGACACATCTTCACCGCTTCAAGGTATTCCGATGAACTCACTTCAAATAATGGAGAGCCTACCGATACTTTCTGTCCAAGTTTAACAAATGATTTAACTATTCGCCCGCTGAATGGCGACGATACTTCAGCCAGATGTCCTGAAACAGGCTTGACAACCCCGGTAGTTGTAAATTGCATGAAACAATCTCCTGTTTTTACAGTTTGCAATTTTATTTTTGAAATAATATTGGAACCTTCAGGAACATAAACAGTATCACCTTTTATAATTAAATTTTTAAATTCTGAAGATTGATGCCAGCCTCTGAAGCGTTTTCGGTATTGTCCTGAATGAGTATCAGAAATAGTATTACTGGCAGAATTGTCTGTGTTTTCAGAACTATGACAACCCATAAGAAAAAATATAATAAATACAGAGATTATGATATTTTTCATTTAATTTAAAATTTAGCAATAATGGAAAAATTCAATTTAAGCTTGTTACCGGTAAGCTCTTTGAATCTAAAGTAAAAAAGAGTATCAATAAAGATTAATTAAAGGGTGGCCCCCTCAAATGAAAAACATAATTGAAAATGCCTGTGGGCTTATTAACTAATATCTGCGAGAAAATTCTGGTAACCAGAATATTAAAAAAATAAAACAGAAAAATACTTAAAACAACATTTGAAAGTAAGGTATTGAGAAGATAAACCAACAGATAACCACCATCGAGATGAGTGTGTAATGGTTTACCATTCTCACCATGTTTAAACGGATGTGAATGAACTATTAAATTTCCATCATATATATGAACATGGTCAAAAAAAGTATTGCTTATAAAGAATCCAAGAAAAACAATCAGGAAAAAATATCTGGAAAATAATATCAGTGATCTATTCCTCATTAAAGCTGCCTTCCTTGAACGGTTTTCAAAAATAAAAATTATTCTCCAAATTTAAATTCTTCATTAAAATCTTTTATTGAATTTCTTTTTATTAGAAAATAGATATGAATTATATCCAATTAAATATTCCTCTCTTGCCTTAGAGAATCTTTAAGGTTATTTTGCGAAGAACAGATAAGCAACAAATATTGCAGCCACTATTCCTGAAAAATCGGCTATAAGGCTGCATCCTACTGCATGGCGGGTATTTTTTATACCAACCGAACCGAAATAGACTGCCAGGATATAAAAAGTGGTGTCGGTAGCTCCCTGCATTGTGCATGCCAGCCTGCCTACAAATGAGTCGGCACCATAGGTTGTCATGGCATCAACCATAAGTCCGCGCGCCCCACTGCCGCTGAGAGGCTTCATGAAAGCAACAGGCAACGCTTTGGTGAATTCAGTATCAACCCCAAGCCAGCCGAAGAAGGCAGCAAAACCCGAAATAATGAAATCCATCGCCCCCGACGCCCTGAAAATACCAATTGCAACAAGTATTGCCACAAGGAAAGGAATTATCTTCACCGCAATACTGAAACCTTCTTTTGCACCTTCTATAAAAGCTTCATAAACATTCACTCTCTTCAGCATTGCAAGAACAATGAAACTGATAATTATCAGAACGAGTGTAAAATTTGCTGCAAGTGTCGAAACCTCCGTTATCTGATCTTTAGAAAGAGTACTGAAATAAATAATAATTCCTGCAATTATTGCCGTGATTCCACCCAGATAAGCCAGCACTACCCTGTCGAAAAGATTGATTTTCTGTACCACAGCCACTGCGATTAAACCGGCAATTGTCGAGATAAAAGTAGAAATGAGAATAGGAATAAAAATATCAGAGGGATTTGCCGCACCCAGCTGAAACCTGTAAACCATTATACTCACCGGGATTATTGTAAGTCCTGAAGTATTAAGAACCAGAAACATTATCTGGGCATCGGAGGCTGTATCTTTTTTGGGATTGACTTCCTGCATTTCACTCATCGCTTTCAACCCCACGGGAGTAGCAGCATTGTCGAGACCCAGCATATTAGCAGCAATATTCAGCATTATTGAGCCATAAGCAGGATGCCCTGAAGGTAGACCCGGGAAAAGCCTTCTGAAAAGAGGAGCTGTTAATTTTGCAAGAATCGATACTACGCCACCTCTCTCACCAACCTTCATCAATCCCATCCATAAAGTAAGAGCACCTGTGAGCCCGAGCGAAATCTCGAAGCCTGTCCTGGCATTTGAAAAGGCAGCATTAACCAGCTCGTTGAATATCTGAGTATTACCAGCGAATATCAGTTGCCCGAGCGCCACCAGAAAGCCAATAAGAAAAAATGCTATCCAGATATAGTTCAGTGCCATAAAAACACAATAAGGGGTGTAATGGCATAAAGGTAAAAAAATTCTTTTACCTCAGTCCTTAATATCTCTCTCCTGTTTAAATCCTCTTGCTTTTAAAACTATTTTAGGTACATTTGTAACACAACATTAAAGTTATGGCACGTTTTAGTAGAATTGATGTTATTCTGAAAATGCGTGAGACGGGCGTTGTGCCCATCTTCTATAATAAAGATACAGATATTTGCAAGAACGTTATAAAAGCTATTTACGACGGTGGCATAAAGGTTTTTGAATTTACCAACCGTGGCGATTTTGCAAATGAGATGTTCAGTGAACTCAACAGGTGGGCTTCAAAAGAGTTACCCGATATGATACTCGGTGCCGGCTCTGTGGTTGACGCAGCCACTGCAGCTATATATATTCAGGCAGGTGCCAACTTTATTGTATCGCCTATCCTGAACCCGGAGATGGCAAAAGTCTGCAACAGGCGAAAAATTCTCTGGATACCCGGGTGCGGTTCGCTGTCTGAAATAAACCAGGCTGAAGAACTTGGCGCTGAGATAGTGAAGATATTTCCGGGACTTGCTACCGGCGGACCAGATTTTGTAAAGGCAGTCAAAGGCCCATGCCCATGGACAAGCATTATGCCTACCGGCGGTGTGGAACCTACTCTTGAAAACCTCAGGGAATGGTTCGAAGCCGGTGTTACTTGTGTGGGAATAGGCTCCAACCTTATAACTAAGGAAATTGTACAGAAGAAAGACTGGAAAAGTCTCACGGCAAAAGTAAACGGAGTGGTGAAAATTGCTAAAATGTTCAGGATAGAGTAGTAGATTTTCTGAGCATATCTAACATTTCATAAATTTTAAAGCCATGAAAAGTTCAGTTAAGATCAGACTTTTAACAGTACTTCTGTCCTGTTCTATTGTTACAGTAATTTCAGCACAGGACATCCTTCTGCCTCCACCCGTTAAACAGGGCGGAAAACCTCTGATGCAGGCACTTAATGAACGTCAGACAACCCGCACTTTTACAGGCGAAAATCTATCACTGCAGCAACTATCAGACCTTCTCTGGGCAGCATGGGGTATCAATCGGCCTGAGGAAAAGAAACGCACTGCCCCATCCGCAAGAAATATTCAGGAAATAGATGTATATGTAACCCTGCAAAGCGGACTCTATCTTTACGACGCTGAAAATAACAGACTTAAACAGATTCATAACCGCGACATCCGTAGCCTGACAGGCACCCAGGACTTTGTAGGTAAGGCACCCGTTAACCTTGTGTATGTCGCTGATATGGGCAAAACCGGAAAAAAGGAAGGGGATAAAATTGCTGACGCAGACCTCTGGTGGTCGTATGCAAACTGCGGATTTATAGCACAGAATGTTTACCTCTACTGTGCCTCTGCCAACCTGGGTTGCGTGGTGCGCGGACTTGTTCCAAAGGAGAAACTGGCACCAGAGATGGGTCTGAGATCAAATCAGGTGATTCTCCTTGCACAAACAGTAGGAGTGCCCCAAAAATAAATACGATAAACTCAATCACCCGGCGCCCTGTAAAGTTCTATATTGGAAATTACCGGGCAGGCTTTAGATCTCAATATAGTTACCTTAATCTTTGAAGCTTTAATGGTTGGAAATTTTCTTATTATCCTGTAACCTATTGTTGTCCCTTTTACAACTTCTTTCCAGCTTCCATCGGATAGCGCTTCAACTTTAAATTCCTGTACCCTCTGTCCCAGCTTTATATACTCCTGCATAAGAATACGATTCACCTCGGTTTCTTTAACTAAATCTATAGTTATATATGCTGAAGTTACATTATCATTTGTTGCCCAGAAGGTTTCAGGATTACCATCATTAACATTTGCTGGTGAAAACTTCCTTCCCCTTGTATCTGAGGCAGAGACCTTCTTCCCACGGGCAAGCTCATTTGCAAATTCCCTGTCGAGAAGTGCCTTAAATCCCAGAAGCGATTTTACATCGTTTTCATGAATAAGCCCTCTCTTATCGGGTGGCACATTCAGTATCAGGTTGCAATTTCTGCCAACAGACGTATAGTAAATATCCAGCAGTTTTTCAGGCGACTTTACCATTGTATCTTCTCTGGCATGCCAGAACCAGCCGGGTCGGATTGAGACATCCACTTCTGCCGGAACCCAGTATTTACCATCTTCATGACCCTGGCCGAGTATCTTTGCAAAAGGTCCGCCCGGATACATCTCGTCCCTGTTCAGCAAACACCAGTTTGTCAGACTGCCTATCCCCCTTTCATTTCCAACCCACCGCACATCAGGGCCTGCATCACTGAACATTACTGCATTCGGTTGCAAATCTCTCACTATCTGGATAGTATTGGGCCAGTCGTAGTAAGTGCGGTTGTCAATACGTCGTGTTTCCCTCGCCCCTCCATAATAACCATCTCCGCCGTTTGCACCATCAAACCACACTTCAAAAATGTCACCATATTCCGTAAGCAGTTCACGCAGCTGGTTACGGTAA
>Ga0116188_1003744_pt1 | contig 11012 bp, 8 predicted proteins | sample AD_JPNTR2_MetaG_FD_89807 | JGI IMG/M metagenome (GOLD analysis project Ga0116188, IMG submission 89807) | Active sludge microbial communities of municipal wastewater-treating anaerobic digesters from Japan - AD_JPNTR2_MetaG | ecosystem: Engineered > Bioreactor > Anaerobic > Digestate | place...
AACTTTATCTCCAACCCAGCATTACTCCTGTCAAAAGTTATATTTCTATCGCTAAAATATAATGGCACAGAAATAATTTGGTCTGATTTAGTTTTAGTGTTTATAACTAATTCCTCTAAGGGCATATCTCTATTAAAAGAATTATTTCCATCGTAAGATTGTATTGGTGAAGTTGTGAGGATAAACAGAATAACAAAAATAGATAGAATTACTTTTTTAAGTGACCCCTTCATATTAAGCCTCCTAATATATTCCTCCAAATTTATGGAGCTTTTATATAAATATATTTGTCTTTTGAAAATTTAACTTAATATTATCGCATATAATTTTTATTCATCAATAGAAGAAATAACTTTTTCTTTTATTTATTTATTGTATTTTTCTACTCATTTCTAAAATTGATTGTCTCTCTATTGCCCTGTAGATCTGAATATAATATCAGTAAGCATTATATCATTTTGTTAATACATAGTAGAAACAGACATAACATCCCTCAGTCAGCCTGAATTAGCAAATCTTTATTTTGCTTAGTAAGAATCTTCAAACCTAGCCGTTATCCTGTAGTAGCGTCATCTTAAGCGACCAAAGGATTTCCTCTCTTTACATACACATGCACCTCTTCTTGTAATTCTGCACTTGAAACAGACTACCATCTTTCTCATTTCGCACACTCTCCCCTCTGTCATTCCCGCGACCTATTTGTCATTCAGAGCGATTACGGGAATCCAAGAAGTATTTCTTTTTCAAACAAAAGGAAAAGAGTCTGGATCCCCAATCAAGTTGGGGATGACAATGGGTGTGCTTTCGAGGATGACAGTTACTATGGATTCCCGATAAAAGATTTCGGGAATGACAGTGGGTCTGCCTTCGAGGATGACATAAGTGTTGTCATTTCGCACACTCTCTCTCTGTCATTCCCGCGACCTATTTCTGTCATTCCTAGCGATTTTTCTTGTCATTCAGGTCGATTGCGGGGATCCAGGAAGTATTTTTACATTCCCATGTAAATGGGAATCCAGTAATAAAAAGAAACGTGGATCCTCGATCAGGTCGAGGATGACATAATAAGTGTTGTCATTTCGCACACTCCTCTTTGTCATTCAGAGCGATTGCGGGAATCCATGAATTTTCTTTCTTCTAATATTAATAAAAAAAATTTCTTGAAATTAATAATGAAAAACATGATAGCTTCTCGATAGAGAAATTTGAGAATAACAAATTACCTAACGGATTCCTATAATAATTAAATCCTAAAATGACCTTTAAGAAGCATTCATAAATTACATTTTTGACAAACTTTAAGAACATATCCCCAAAATCTTTAATATATATTATAATATCTTTGATATGATTGGAATAATTGACTTTGGTTCACAGTATACGCAGTTAATTGCAAGAAGGATAAGGGAATTATCGGTTTTTTCTAAGATATACCCCTACTTTGTCAAAAAGGATGAACTTAAAGATTGCGATGCTTTAATTCTCTCTGGGAGTCCTAAGTCAGTTCTCGAAGAAAATCATCCTGATATGCCTACTGAATTATGGGATATAAATATTCCAATATTAGGTATATGTTATGGTATGCAGCTCATTGCAAAACACTATGGAGGAGAAGTTTTAGCCGGTAAGGCAGAATTTGGCAAAGCAAACCTTCAAATACTCAAAAAAACTTCCAAGCTTTTCGCTGGTGTACCTGACAATGTAACAGTATGGATGAGTCATGGGGATTATGTATCAAAAGTACCTAAAGATTTTGAATTAACTGCTGAAACCTCTTCTGTTAAAATAGCTGCTATCGAATCAGCAGAACTTAAAAGATATGGTATACAATTTCACCCTGAAGTTCACCACTCAGTTTGTGGAATGAAAGTATTAGAAAACTTTCTTTTCAGTATTGCGAATGCAAAAAAAGATTGGAACCTTAAAAGTTTTGTTGATGAAGAAGTTGCAAACCTAAAAAAAGAGATTGGTAATGAAAAAGTAATATGTGGTATAAGTGGAGGAGTTGATTCAACTGTCTCAGCCTTATTAGTCCATAAAGCAATCGGGAATAATTTAAAATGCATATTTGTTGACCATGGGCTTTTAAGAACTTTTGAAAAAGAAGAAGTTACTGAAGCTCTTAAAAATTTAGGGTTGAATTTAACAATATTGGATAGAAAGGATCTTTTTCTGAGTGCTTTAAAAGGTATATCAGACCCAGAAGAAAAGCGAAAAATTATAGGAAAGCTCTTCATAGATGTATTTTCTGAGGAAGCAAAAGCTTTTAATGCGACAAGACTTGTACAGGGAACACTTTATCCCGACTCCATTGAAAGTTCAGGAGGTGTTTCAGGGATTGCAGACAAAATTAAAAGCATCATAATGTTGGGGGATTACCAGCCAATTTAAATCTTAAACTTATTGAACCACTAAAATATCTATTTAAAGATGAGGTTAGGATTATAGGTAAGGAATTAGGCATAGAAAACAAATTATTATATAGGCAACCCTTTCCTGGACCAGGACTTGCAGTCCGTATAATTGGCGAAATAACAGAAGAAAGACTCTCAATTTTACGTCATGCTGACAAAATTTTAAGAGAAGAAATTGCAAAATTTGATAAAGATAATAAAGTATGGCAAGGCTTTGCAGTGCTATTACCTATTAGAAGTGTTGGAGTTATGGGAGATAGAAGAACTTATAGTTATGTAATTGCTTTAAGAATGGTTGAATCTACCGATGGTATGACTGCTATATGGTATAAAGCAAGTAATGAATTTCTTGAAGTAGTCAGCAACCGCATAACAAATGAGGTTAAAGGGGTAAATAGAGTTGTATATGATATTACTTCAAAACCTCCTGCAACTATTGAATGGGAGTAACTTATAAATGTTATCAATTAAAAAAAGGATATATTTAAGAAATAGAGTAGAAGAGGCTATTAGGAAAAAAGATTTTCATAAAGCTATATCCGCATTCAAAGAAGGGTTAAATTAGATATTCACTATTATTGGTATTATTTGTTCATTGGTGATATATATTATTTTGAGCTATATGATACGGATAGTGCAATTTTTTGGTATGAAAAATGTATAGAGTTAGGAAGAGATAGCTTAAGCAATGATACTCTTTCTCCTTTAAGATATTTATTAAAGAGACTCTCAAAAATCTATTTTGATAAAGAGGACTATAATAAAGCTATTAAATATTATGAATGGTTTATATCCTTTAAGCCATCTAATTTCCATGATACTGATTTTGTGAATTATGCTAAAGCTCTTTTAGAGCTTGGCAACAGAGAAAAGGCAATCTCAGTATTAAAAATGGGTGAAAAATACTCAAAAAGCACAAAAATAAGGAAGATGCTTTCAGAACTAACTGGTGAAGAATATGATTTAACGGATTTTAAAAGAATTAAAAATGGCTACGAGAGGATTCCTATTAAAACTCCAATTATTAAAATAGGGGATGATATCTGCGAGATAGCAGACAAGCTCACTAAAGGTATTAGAAGAGAGGGTGACATAATTACTCTTGCTTCAGCAGTAACTGCTTTAGCAGAAGGAAGAGCTAAAAGTGTTGATGTTATTTATGCATCACCTTTAGCCAAACTTCTTTCTTTTTTCGTCAAAAAAGATAATTATCCTTTTGGAGGAAATGCCCCCCTTTGCAACCCCCTTGCAATGCAGATAGCTATAAACGAAGCAGGATTAGCGAGAATTATCTTTTCAGCACTTTTTGGAGGAGTTCTTGGAAAGTTATTTCGTAAAAATGGTCTATTCTATAGGTTGGCTGGTCCACAATCTGCTTTAATTGATGATATGCCAGGTGCCATACCTCCTTATGACTATTATGTAATATTGGGGCCCAAGGATTCCTATAAAACTTCCTTAAAAATCAAAGAAATGACTTCGTGTGATGCAGCAATTGTTGATGCCAATGACCTCGGTATAGCATGGGTTGTTGGTACCAGCGATAAAAGCAAAGCTCGAGAAATTGAAGAGGCTTTATCTGATAACCCTCAAGGTAACGGAGACCAACAAACACCAATAGTATTATTGCGAAAAGTAAATGTCATTAATTAAGACTCAGGCAATTCTCATAAAAAGTAAAAGGTATAAAGAAAGAGACAAACTTTTAACATATATAACTGAAGATTATGGTAAAATTCTGTCTCTCTGTAAAGGTTCAAGAGTTCCATTAAATAAGTGGGGTAGCTCTACAGAACCACCCAACGTATCCTATATTCAGCTTTATCAGATAAAAGACTTTTTTACTTTGACTGAAGTTAAAGGTTCTCAGATTTTTAATAATATTATTTCGAGCTTTCAAAGGTCCCTCGTGTTTAGTTATATATCTGATATTCTCGACTCTTTATTGCTTCCTCTATCACCTTCTAAAAATACATATTATCTCACTCTATCATCTATTTATATTTTGGATGATAAAGAAATCGCTCCAATTTTAGCAGGGTATATTTTTGCATTGAAATTTCTCGATGTGCAGGGTTATAGGCTTGAAATTAATAAATGCGTAAGGTGTGGAAAAAGTATAAATGATAATATTAAGGAGTTCTATTTATCTCTCGAGGATGGAGGAGCTTTGTGTGAATCCTGCTCCAAATTTACAGGTTCTTTTATCACAAGATTGGGAGAACAAGAAACTTCTTTCCTTAAGAATGTTATTTGTCTTGATCTGAGCGATGCTTATCTTACTCAAAAGCTATCTCTCGAAAATTATGAAAATTTAGATAAAATGATATTGGATTATTATTATTTGAAGTTTAAAAAAAGAATTGTTAGTTTAGTGGAATTAATGAAAAAATATAATAAAAGGAGTAAGGTTGTATGAACTTGATTGAAAATCCATCTTTAGAAGAATTACGTCAAATGGCTAAAGGGGAGGAAAGAACCACTATTTACGGTAGTGCCAGCTACATCACAAGAATTAGGTCGAGAAGTGCTAAATTTACTGAAATAATTTATGATAAACCTACACAAATCCAGCAAGAAATTATAGATAATGTTAATAATTATCTCAAAGACAAAGATGTAATTATGCTTGAGAGAACAATGTGTATGAACCCGGACTATAGACTTGCTTGCAGATTCTATGTAACTAAACCATATGCAAGAATTGCTTATATGTGGGGTTCTCTTCTTTTTGATCCCTTTAAGTCCGAGCCAGATATGGTTGTTATAGATGTTCCAGAATGGCCTGAGAGAAAGGTATTGGTTGACGCAAAGAACCTAAAAACTTATGTCTTAGGGACTGACTACACTGGAGAAATTAAGAAAGCTTTTTTAAGAATGTGTATGTATTTTGCCAAAATTAAAAAAGGAAGACTCGGACTCCATGCAGGAAGCAAAATAATAAAAGTGTTTGATAATGATAATATTTTAAGAGAAAAAGGAGTAATATTTTTTGGTTTAAGTGGGACAGGTAAAACTACATTAACCTGTCATGACCATGATTTAAAAAGCCCTGAAGGAGTTACAATCAGGCAGGATGACATAGTTTTATTAGGAAGAGATGGTTCCTGCATCGGTACTGAATGCAATTTCTACATTAAGACGGAGGGCTTAGAGCCTGTTAACCAAAAAGTTCTTTATAAGGCTTTAATGTCTAAAAGAGCTATCCTTGAAAATGTTTATGTAGCAGAAGATGGTACAATAGACCTTGATAATTTTGAATATAGTTCAAATGGTAGAGCTGTAGTTTTTAGAGGGGATATGGATTCTACAGATGACAAAATTGACTTGCCAAATTTATCCATTCTTGTTTTTATAACAAGAAGGGATGATGTTGTCCCTCCTATTGCAAAGCTAACTCCTTTGCAAGCTGCTGCTTTCTTTGTTTTAGGAGAGTCTATCGAAACATCAGCAGGAGACCCAACTCAAGCAGGAAAATCAAAAAGAGTTGTTGGGACTAATCCATTTATTGTTGGTTCAGAAGCAGAAGAGGGAAACATTTTTTACGATATAATAAAAGGGCTACCTAATTTACAATGCTTTGTAATGAATACAGGTCATATTGGTGGAGCAACTGGAGAAAAAATCACAGTTAAAGATTCAACTGAAATAATTAAGCAAATTGCAAAAGATAAAATGAGTTGGACAAAAGATCCTTTCTGGGGTTATTTAGTTCCTTCAAATATAGAAGGAATTGACTATTCAAGGTTTGATTTAAAGAAATTTTATAGTGAAAGTGAAATTTTAGATTTGAATAAAAAACTCCTAAAAGAAAGAGTGGAGTGGCTTAATAAGTTTCCAGATCTTAATCCAGACATAAAAAAAGTATTTGATGAAATTTATAAACCCTAATATTTTAGTCTCAGCAGGACTGCACTTTAAGAATATAGAACATCCTTTCGAGCGTGAAATAAAAGGAATTGAGTCATTTGAAGAATGGGAATATAGAAAAGCAAAGGTAACGCTTTCCTACTTTTCTACTTTCTTTGATCTTAATAGATTATTTAAAGGGAAAAAGGTTCTCGATATAGGTTGTGGTGGTGGAGGTAAAACTGCTTATATAGCTAAATACTATGAGCCAAAGCAGATTTATGGGGTAGATTTATCAGAGGATTTTATAAGTAAAGCAAAGGAATTTGGAAAGTCATTAAATATTGAAGGGATGGATTTTTTTGTTTGTAATGCAGAGAACCTTCCTTTTAAGGATAGCGAATTTGATTCCATAATTCTATTTGATACTTTTGAACACTTAAATAATCCTATAAAAGTCCTTAATGAAGCAAAAAGAGTACTAAAGGTGGGAGGTTATATATTAATTAGCTTCCCACCTTATTATCATCCTTATGGGGTACATGTTAATGATTTAATTCCTATTCCTTGGGTGCATTTATTTTTTGATAATAGTGCTTTAGCTAAAGCATACTGGACATTATCATTTTACAAAGAGGATGGAGAAAGAAGAAGAAAACTTAAAATAACAAAAGGGATTAACGGTTCACTTGAAATTGGCTATATTAACCAGATGACTTTAAAAAAATGTAAAGAAATAATTAAATCTATTGATTTAAAAGTAAAATATTTTAAATATATTCCTTTGAAGGATTTTCTTTATCCATTTATTAATGTAAAAATGATAAATGAATTAATAGTAAAAAATTGCGTAATAGTGCTTGAAAGGGGGCATTAATTAAAATATGAATAGAAAAGAGCGCGAAAAATTTGAAATTCATACAGGGAAGAAAAAATTAACTCCACAAGAGCTAAAAAAGAAAGAAGAAAAAGAAAAAGAAAAAAAAGCAGAAAAAAGAAAACAGATAACAATTATAACATCCTCACTTGTTTTGATTGCTTTAGTAATATTTGGTATATCCTGCTACAATATCAGTAAAGATAAAGTTGCAAAGGAATATGAAGGTGCACCACCAAATGTTACTAAGCCTACAAAAGAAGAAATCGAAGAAATAAAGAATGAGTTGGTAGTCTTGGAGACTACTATGGGAAAGATAAAGATAGAGCTTTATCCAGAAGCAGCTCCTTTTACTGTGAATAATTTTAGAAGACTTGTTAAAGATGGCTTTTACGATGGTAAAATTTTCCATAGAGTAATAGATGACTTTATGATTCAAACTGGTGGTTATAAACAGGGCCAGGAGCAGGAAGATTCCGTTGGTTATACATTTAAAGATGAAATAAATCCAAAAGCTTTAGGGTTAGCTGAGACTGAAATTGCTACTCTTGAACAACAAGGGTATAAGTTTGATTATTCTCTTCCTTCAATTAAACTTGAAAGAGGCGTTGTTGCTATGGCTAATGCAGGACCAAATACAAACGGTTCTCAATTCTTTATTATAACTGCCAAAGACGGTACTCCATGGCTCAATGGCAAACATACAGGTTTTGGTAGAGTAGTAGAAGGAATGGATGTTTGTGATAAAATTCAGAAAGTTAAAACTTACATAAATCCTAATGATCCGAACGACCCAAAAAATGATAAACCTCTAACTGATGTTGTAATCACTAAAGCCTACATAGAAAAAAGAAAGTAAAAGGAGTTCCTTTTTTGGAGAAGCAGCGAGAAGAAATCTTAGAAGATATCGTCAGCCTTGAGGAGGCATTAATAAATAATCCCACTGATGATGTAGCCAAAAAGAAATTATTGGAGCTTTATCTTAATGCTGGAGATAGATGGAACGAATTTAACAAATTAGCAAGGGAGCTTTCAGAGAAATACCCTAATGATATTTCTCTTTTAATACTTCTCTATAAAGGTTACGGGGCTCAAGGTAAAAGTGATTTAGCTCAAAAATTTGAAGAAGCAATTTATAACAGTAAGCCAATCACAAAATCAGATTATCTTTCATTAATTGAATTTTTAAAAGATATTGGCAAATATGATGAAGCTTTTAACGTTATAAAAGAGGCTGAATCAAAAAATATAGCTTTAAATGAGCTATTTTTCGCTAAACTTGACATATTGATTGAAAAAAAAGACATTAAAGAAACATTAAGATTATTAAGTATTGAGAAACTAAAGGAATTAAAAGATCCAGACCTTTATCTTATAAGAGCAAAGCTACTTATTGAATCTGCTGAAAACATTAAAGATGCAGGAGGAGAACTTGAATTCCTCTGCCTCGAGGCAATAAAGCTCGCTCCAAAAAAAGTAGATGCTTATATGCTTCTACTTGAAACCTATACTGATTTTTTTGAATCACATGATAAAGTAATATTTTTATTTAAGCTTGCAGAAACGAATGAAATCAAAAGTATTCAATTTTATAAGAATTGCCTAACCTCTCTTTTAAAAATGAATGAAGTAGATTCTACGAAAGAACTCTACGAGGTTATTAATGAGTATTCAACAGATAGCGAGAGAGTCATACTTGATTTTATAAAAGTAATTCACTTAGAGCTTGCAAATATAGGGTTGGCAAGAATTCTTTGGAATAAATATTTAGATCGGAAAAATTTCTACGATCCAAGATTTTATATGTCTATAATCTCTATTGGAGAAAATGTTTTAGATGAACTCGATTTAAAGTATATTGTTGACCCTCAAAGCCAAAAAGAGTTAGATTTTAATTCAAACATTAAAAAAGTAGAAGAAGTAGTTAGAAAAGCAATAATTTATTCTTATGATACTCTTAATCTCATTGAACCAGAAAATCCAGAGTTTTATTTCCTGAAAGGAATGTTTTTGCAAAATATAGATAATGCTTTGGCTGAATCTGCATTAAAAGAGGCAATAAAGCTTGATAGCACATTTTCATACGCAAACTATGAACTTGGAATGTTGTATATGAACTCAGGAAGGTTTCTCTCTGCTTATGACCAGTTTAGGGCTGTTTTTAAATCCCCCTTCTACGATGTAAACCTCTTTTTAGATACATATATAAATATGTCTGAAATATGCATAAAATTTGGCTGGATCGAGGAAGCAGAAAATTACCTTGACGAAGCTAAAAGTATCTCCCCTAAAGATTATAGAGTACATTTATCCTTGGGAAAAATTTTCTTTAAAGAAGCCAAAATTGTAGGTTCAGAAGTTGCCTTAGAAAAAGCAGAAAAACACTTAAGTGAAGCATTAGAGCTTAACCCTGATGAATGTGAAGCAGCATATTATCTTGGTAGTGTTTTTTATGAGGAAAGTCTTTATCTTCCTGCAATAAGGTACTATCAAATAGCTCTTAGTAAAGGACTTGTAAATGAAAGAGGTGAGAGATTTGCAACTCCCGCTAACTGCTATTTCTGGATGAGCAGGGCATACTATCAAATGTATAAAGACCTTCTTTTTTCTTCTAAAGAATATCTCTTAGAAGCAATTAAATTTGCAAGGTCTGTTCCATATGATAATTCAGAGACTCCTTCTCTTTTTCTTGAGTATCTATTAGAACTTTACAATACAATTGGTTCAAAAGATGAAATAACAAAAATTGAGAGGATGATATCAGAAAGGGAAAAAGAGAAAAAACCAATCACTCTTAAAAAGCGTGATAAAGCCGGTATTATTAAAATTTTGACTGTGTTTTCTCCTTCTATTTCTGAGCAGAGTGAAAAGGCTGTATTCTCAAAAGGTAATTTAAGCGGTATTGAAGTTGTAGCTTTTCCGGGAAGCGGGAATCTTAAAATTACAGGCAATATTGGCGAAAGCTTCAGGAATTCTATAAATGTAGCCTTTGGCTTCGCTAATAATTATATTATCAGTAAGTATGGAGAAGAACTGGTTAAAACTAAAGATATTATTGTTGATATTCCTGGATGGTTTCCAAAATATGATGGACCTTCAGCTGGAAGTGGTATAGCAATTTGTATAGTTTCAGCTATTCTTAATAAGCCTATCCCTGAAAATATTACGGTAACAGGAGAAATTTCAATTTTAGGTAATATTTTACCTGTTGGTGGAATAAAAGAAAAAATCGAGGCAACAATAGATAAGGGAATTGAGCGGGTTTATATACCGAAGGATAATAAATGGGATTATCTTGATATGCTCCTTAAAGGTGAGGATACATCAAAGTTACCAGAAGTAGTTGCTGTATCGAACGTTTCTCAGATAGTAGAAGACTTATTATCCTAAAGTTCACAATATTTTTGAGATTCTGGGTTGCTTGGTCATTCTGAGCGAAAGCAGGACCCCAAATTAACTGTCATCATTGACTCCTTTTTGTCATTCCTGAAATCATCTATCAGGGATCCATAGTAACTGTAATCCTCGAAAGTACTCCCACTGTCATCCTCGAAATCAATTATTAGGGAAACCAGACCGCAAACCGTCATTCCCGAAAGCCACATAAACTCTCATCCTTGAAATCTTTTATTGAGGATCCATAGTAACTGTCATCCCTAATAACCATACCAATGTCATCCCCGAAAACTACTCCAATGTCATCCCCAACTTGATTGGGGATCCAGATTTTTATAATCCTGGATTCCCGCTTTCGCGGGAATGACAACACTTATGTCATCCCCGAAAACTACTCCAATGTCATCCCCAACTTGATTGGGGATCCAGTGTTTTCTTTCTTTTTCTTTGTTATTTTAATTTTCTGTAATTCCTGA
>Ga0116188_1003748_pt1 | contig 11003 bp, 14 predicted proteins | sample AD_JPNTR2_MetaG_FD_89807 | JGI IMG/M metagenome (GOLD analysis project Ga0116188, IMG submission 89807) | Active sludge microbial communities of municipal wastewater-treating anaerobic digesters from Japan - AD_JPNTR2_MetaG | ecosystem: Engineered > Bioreactor > Anaerobic > Digestate | place...
ATAGAGAGTTTAGATAGCCGGGTTTTTGGGCCTCTTAATGTCAACCAAATTATCGGCAAGCTTATAAGATATTAATAGGTCTCGTACTTTGTTCTTAGCAGATTCATACTGACTAGAAGCTTGTGCACGCGGTATATGTAGTTCATGTGCTGCATCTTCTATAGTGCAATCGCAACCAGTGTCAATACCATGTACTAGTGCGAACACTTCCCATTCTTGTTCTGTCAATGTGTTGCGTATGTCTTCCAAAATACCTACATCTTCTAACCAAGTATCATTATCACAAATCAAATCTACAAATTCAGTATCGCTAGTAGTAGTTAAAGCATTGTCTATCGATGAAAAAGATGTTTTGTATATACGCATTACATCCATTATTTTGTCAATAGTTGCTCCGAAGTGATCTGCTATTTCCTCTATTGTCGGTTCATGACCGTTCAATATTTGATACTCAGCGATATATTGGTGTATATTATTGTAGAACTGCCATGTCCATGCTGGGCGCTTCAGGTAATTATCTTCATACACTATCCGTCTTGTAATACTTTGTCTTATCCAATAAGACGCATATGTGCTGAACTTGGTATTTTTGGTTGGGTCAAATTTGCGTATTGCAATTAACAAACTACTCCTTCCTTCTTGAACAAGGTCTTCGAATTCCAGTGTATTCAAATACTTGTTTTTTAGCACGTGTCCAACAATGCGCTTTACTAGTGGAGTATGTTCTTCAATAATATAATTAATAGCTTCTTTATCTCCTTGTTGGGCACGCTTTATTAACAGTAGTTCTCTGTCTATGGTAAACACCTCCAAGTGGTAATTATACCCATATTTGGGGAAAATTATTTACCACTTTGTATGACACGCTCTTCAAAAGGAGACGCTTTCACATTGACATACAGATGGTTGTCGCCAGCTATCATAATAGCACGGCCTATAGGCAAAATACTCAGCAGCTCCTGTTCTTTTTCCGTTAGTGTGTACAATGACAATATGCGCGGTATATCAGTTTCTGCTTGTTTGAACAATAGTTTGAATGCAGCGTTGCCTAGCACAGCCTTGCCACTTTCCTCTAATCGGCCCTGGAAGAAGTCGTTTACGTTCTGCGTAATAATCCACATAGACCCCATGTATTTACGAATACGTTTAGCCATTTCTACCAAAAACTGTAATGTCTCAGGGCTGTTTGGGTCGAGTAATATCCACGCTTCATCTACAACCAAGATAGTCTTCTCTTTACGGTCTTTGCGTATGTAGTCCCAAATCCAAGCAAGTATGTTGAAATATACTGCACGCTGAAGTTCGAGTTTTTGCTCTTTGAGGTCGTGTATATCAAATATCACAAAGTGGTCGTTATGTAAGTCAAGTTTGTGTTCTATGTCTTCGCTAGCAACAAAGAACTTCTCCATGCCAGATAAGCCTGCAACAGCTACTGCTAAATCACGGTCATAGTTGCGGTCATCAGGTGGTGTTGATTCTACTAGCTCTATAAAATCGTATATATTAGGATAGTCGTGTGTTGAATAGATGTCGTAGTTCCTAATGCCTGACCTAATATTAAATTGGTCGTACAACCTATTAATTTGTGCATCAACGAAGTTGTAGCTTGTATAAAATAAGTTAGGCATCAGTGTCTTTAATATAGTTTGCGTACGTGATTTCGCTATTGATAGCGGGTCTACATTGCGGTCTTCATCTTCCATATATTCGCGCAAGTCTCGTACTTCAAATGGGTTGATGCTGTATTCACCAGACCCTGCGTTAATAATCTTACCACCTATTTGACGCGCTATGTTGTTGTATTCGCGTTCAGGGTCAATGATAATAATACGTGCACCTTGCATCCACTCTCTTAACAAATATAACTTAGTAGCATACGATTTACCAGACCCGGAGCGTCCGAGTATTACCATATTGGGGTTAGTTATACTTGGGTCTTGTGGATTCCATCTATCTACGACAACAAGCTCCTCCAGCTCTTCTTGTACTTCCACTGTTCTTCCAATTACTACGCCTTCTTTGTGGAACAGTGATTTCTTTGTGAACGGGTAACTTGTTGCTATATGCCAACTGGCCATGTATTTCTCTGTAATACGTTGTGTTGCTGGGAACAAATATCCTAAAGGTAAGTAGCTGAGCAACATTTTGTCTTGTGTAAAATTGATTTTGTCTAAAACAAAACCGTACAACCGCATTTTTGAGGTTAGTTCATTAATAAGGTTCTTGAGCTCTTCTTTGTACGCAGGGTCGTTGAATTTAATAGGGTATGCAAGCTGGAATAGCAAAGAGAAGCTGAACACTTTTTCGTTGTTCGTCATACGATTAACCATTTCTCTAATTGCGCGCTGTTTTGCTTGTAGTGATGTAGCATATATTTGGTTTTTGCGCTGTGCTAACGAGTTCTCTATTTGCCTATCGTAAGACTCGAGTTTCTTTAGAATATTTCCCTGGTCTTGTATAGGAACGAGCCACATTGTCCAAGACAGCGGCAATGAGTTAATATCTTGCATCCAACCGTATTCTTGTGATTCATTAAGGTCTTTCAAGTAATAAATAGACCCCAGTAAATCGTCATATTCATAGTAATACGGAGACTTAATAGACATTTTGGTAGGCAATAAGTCCAATAGCTCTGGTTTGATTGTGATTTCTTGTTGTTTAGTTTGCTTTTTCTTCACAGTACCACCTCTTCGTACTTAACAAATGGTCCAAACTTAAGGTTGTCATACCCCGGATGCGCAACATAGTATAGAAATTCCATTAATTCTGTCATATTCAATACACGTGCATTTTCTAGTGACCCAATTATATGGTACGCTTCATTCTTCAGATTGATTTCGGCACTTGCGTCTGCTACTGCGGACAACACAATATAGTATTTGCGTTCAGAGCTTCGTTGTTCTTTAAGCCAACTAGTATATTCTAGTACATATTGTCGCCTAAAATCCTCTGCTTTAGGATTTAGCATATCATGGAATGTAGAACGCGCTTTGTCTTCTAGATAATTAATATATTCTGTCAAATCTTTGTTTTTGACAAAAGAATGTATTTGTACATTCACTTTATCGCCAAGTGAGTTAATTAGAGTATAGAACTTCTCTATTGCGGCACGTTTTTCTGCGCTAGAGAAGAGTGCAAACGAAATAGGCTCAACTTCAATAACCATTATTTTGCGTCTCTCTACTTTGTGACCGTCAATAAACTCAGTTACAGCGATACCACGGCCTTCATAGTCGTAGACATCACGTAAGGGATAACCCTGAACTATTTTCTGTTCTTCTTGTTTGTTTTTGCGAGCCATTACTCGACCTCCCTCTTACGCATACATAGTAATTATAGCACAAAATGGGAAAGGCACGGCTCTTTTCTACATGCTTTGTAATTGTTCAATAATTTTAGCTTCTTCTCTCTCCTCAGCGTCCCTAATCTGTCTTGACATTGTAAACAAGTCATAGAGTAAGAAGAATCCGAGTACAGTAATAATCAGCCACCCTAATATTACGCCAAAACCACCACCACCGCCAAGTAGAAAACTTGTCCCACCAGCAAACATACTCATCCATCCTAATATGCCCATTATTAAATACAACAGGCCTCTTTTCACATTGCCTAAATAGAACTGATGTACTCCGAGAGAGCCAAGAAAAATACATAGTAAATAAGCAACAACCGGGTTTTTTCTGCGCTTTTGCATCTCACTGTCAAGGATAGTTAACTGTTTTTCTGTCAGTTGAGACTTCTTGTCTACATTCATTTCCCAACCTTCTTGTGTTAGTTATAGCACATCAATTTGTGGTATAATAATTAAAGGAGGTGTTCATAGAATGAACAAAGTCATTTTGGTTGGTAACTTAGTTGCAGACCCAGAATTGCAAGAGAAAGGTGACAAGAAATTTACTAAATTCACAGTAGCTGTGGATACGTACAGCGGCACGGAATTCCTTGACTGCACTGCTTTTGACAAGATTGCACAGGCAATGGCAAACCACCTGACAAAAGGCAGCAAAGTCCTAGTAGAAGGTAGGCTAACTGTAGACAAATGGGTAGACAAAGATGGACAAAATCGGAGGAAGCTGGACATTATAGCTGAGAACGTCGAGTTCCTCAGCCCGAAGCGCGAAAAATCAGCTGAACAAGAAGACGAGCTATCGTTGTAGACTACTGGGCGGCCGAACGGCCGCCCAGTAGTTTTTGTATGTCACACAATTCTGCCAATTCCATTATAAAAGAAATTGCCATGTCGTTGCGTATTACGATACGCTGGTTGGCCTCAACATTATTAGTGATAGTAATACCGTTACTAACAAGGTCATACAACAACCCTGTAGTTCCTCTAAATCCAACTGGTTGTAAGTCCGCAGCTTGGTCTGCTAAAAACTGCGGAAATATATAACCCACTTCTTCAAACAGTGTGTCTAGTTTGGACTTAGAGATTGTGATGTACGTAGAATCCTCATTAAGAATGGCTATTACATTTTCATTCCCTTCAATGCCTAAGTAGTATCTTAATCCAGATTCTCCTAAGTACGCAAAGGGATGTACTTTGCTCGGGAATTGTCCATTTGTAATACTATTGTTGATGTCCTCCAACTCATGAACAAACAATTCTAAAACATCGTTGTACACTCTAATTGTAGGTGTGCTTTCCCACTCCTTAAGTACTAGTCCATCGTTATCTAGTTTGTATACAATATTGCATTTACTACGGAACATATATGGTTGGGCTAGTTCTTCTGTGGGTTGCATCAACATCAAGTATTTGATTTCTTCTATCATAGATGGTAGATAATCCAAAGGTAAATTCACTTGACTTTTGTCTGTTACATACAATTTTAGGTTCTGGTCTTGTGTTACATAGTATTTGATGCCGATAGACCCCGTGAATCCATAAGGCTTTAGATTGCTGATATGCTACTCCCCCTCGAGCATCTTGATAACATAGTCAGCCATTATGTCTTCCTTCGCATCCCAATATTTGTCTGCATTAATAACAACAAAGTTGTGTTTTTTAGCAAGTTCTTGGTATCCTTTAGCAACCTTATCTAGAAATTCCATGTTAGTTGGATTGTCCCCGTCGCGCTCGATACGGTTTTTGCGAGCACGTTCTTGGGATATTTTGATATAGAATACAATGTCTGGTTCTATGCCCTTGGTAGCAATTGCATTTAGCTTATATATCAGGTCTAAGTCTATTCCACCGCCATAACCCTGATATGCCAAATTAGAATAATAGTACCTATCACATATTACAATTTTGCCTGCATCTAGTGCTGGTTGTATAACATTCTCTACATGGTATGTTCTATCAGCTACCATTAGCCCAAGCACAAACTCTTGTGACAAGTTGTGCTCAGTAGCATAGTTATTCAGCGCTTTAGCATGGTATGGCTCGTAAGTGAACACAGTATCGTAGCCATACTCTTGTAATATATTAACAAGCTTCTTGCCAGAATATGTTTTGCCACTTCCATCTATGCCTTCCAATACAATAAACATATTATCACCTTCTAATTAAATTCTAACCACATTTCGGCTACATCTTCTTCAAATTGTTTACGCAAAGCGTCAAGTACTGTTGCTTGAGCTATTGTTGGATTTTGTACTTCTGTAGATATTTTCCAGTGGAATTTGTCTCCTTCTACTTTGAATATTGGACGATCAGCAAGGTCATATATTGTGTCATCTAGTTCAATACCACATTCTTTCAGTGTATTCGCTATGATGTCTATCGCGGCAGGTGTCGGTTTGAATACCCCAAGTATATTACCGTTCTCTAAGTTAAGTTCTAACTCTCCCATAGCATAATCTGCCGTATCTTCTTCTACCGCAATATTCCACACGACCTTGCTTAAACTCCAATTTACCATGTTATCACCTCTATTTATATTATAGCATGTTATAGTTGTGTATCATAGCTAATATTTCTCGTTTAGTATCATCACTAATTGTAGTAGCATCTAGCGTATATACACGTAATATGTCTAGTATCAACTGGTATGCTGGTAGCACCCCGTGTTGTAACAGCCTGTATAGTAATATGACTCTTTCTATTGCGTATTTGTCCAATATCAATGGGAAACTACCAATTTTGGGCGTTTCGGCGGGTTTGTTATTATGTACATTCTTTAGTGCCTGTAAATACGCAGACAGTTCTTGTTTTAGTGTTTTTTCTTGTTTTTCCTTCAAATTACTTTCAAAATCGATTTCCAAATTCAGCATAAAGTTATTATACCACAACAAAAAATACTGAATCCAAACAAAAGAGGGCAACCACTAGCTTCAGTAGCTGCCCCCATATCTATGGAGAAATTAGTGCTATGTACTCAATCAAGGTAGGACATGTTCATAAATCTCTGTTAACGTCACTAAATTAACAAATTCTTTGTTAGGGTCATCTTTTAAAAACGGTTCATAAAGCTGTATGTATGGTTCTATAGTTCCTGTAACTTGTGCATTATATATTTTGAAAGAAACATCTTCTATTTCTGGTGAGAATTTTTTGTTATTAGTCGACAATGTAACCCGTAATCGTATACGTGCATTTTCCAAACTTATGTTTCTAAGAAAGTCGCTCGGCACGACTAGTTTCATTTGCCACCATTCGGTCCCCCACTGCACCCATTCGGAGTCGCGAAACATATTCTGGTAAGAACCCACAGGTTGCCAATCGCCCCATGTAGCACCACCGTCTAAGGACAATTGATATTCGAGTGTACAATCTGTATATTGTTTAAGGGGCCACAAACTGTAGTAATCGTAGAAATTGTGGAGACTTACCACCACATCAGTTGTACCTGTAATAAAATTCGGTGTGGAAATATCGTAAATAGAGCTTATATATGTGCCTGTAGTAGCAAATTCATATTCATCGATTGTTATTGCTATAGTACCAATTTGAACAGCTGCGTTGGTATATTCGTTCCCGACGTAAAATTTCGCTCCATCTTCATTGAATGAACGACCATAAAAATAAGATTCTGGCCACAAAACCTCATTATCCACTTTAATGCTAGCTTTCCCATGGTGAAACTCAAATCTGAATGTATGGGTGCCAGTGTACCAACCATCTAAGGGTTGGTGCCCGTTGTGTGTTACTAAATACATAGTATGGTCGTAACCATTCCATACTAAATAAAAAACATCACTCCAACCGTAACTACCTACCAAACCTATTTCTATATTTGGCCATGGGTGCCAGTCTCCATCAGTGTACCAACTCTCTGGAATCTCAGCTCCTATTTCTGGGATGTTTACTGTAAATTCAATAACAGAATCATCGGCGTTATTACTCCCAATCATGAAAGTATCTAATGTGTATGCTTCACAACCTGCAAAGGAGGAACCATCACTAGGGAAACTCATATAGCAATTACCATTACTACAGTCGATACCAACATCACCCTCCCATTCGACATCATCCCAAGTCCAGCACCTTGTTTGAAATGCATCCAATCCATTGGTAGGGTCTATTGTTATTGTTGTAGTGCTGATAAAAGTTCTATCAAGTGTTATTCCTCCTCCTGTAACAACACTACATGCCTCTCCAATATGAGAAGCAACTGGTATCAATTCGTTCCTATTACCATTATTGTTAACATCGTCAACATCGAGCTGTGTCACGCAGAGCGTGTAGTCATTGTCATGGTTCTCATAACGAAGTCCACTCTCTTCTGGATTGTCACTTAGCATGCTTTTGCCTGTGTAGGGGTTAATTGGCGGTTGAGTAAAAAAATTTTGTAGCGCGTTCAAGTTATCTGGATATTTATTACCCCCCGTGCTATTGCTTAATCTGTAGGTTTCTAATGCACTTTCAATCTCATGTATATTTGAAACAAAAGTGTGTAATCTAGCAGATTTCTGTACATCCATATACCTTGGTACGGCAAGTCCGACCAACACTCCTAGGATTAGTAATACAACCAATAGCTCTACCAGCGTGAAAGTATGTTTACGTGTTCTTTTTTGTCTGTTCATATCGCACCTCCTTTGGTTATTATAGCATAAAAAATACTTGTTTAGTCACGTTTGATGCAGTATACATTACCAAAAGTATCTTTTAGGTAATACAAAGTGGCTTGCCCAACGTTATATCTTCCCTGCACTGTGTACAATGTATAACCTTGGGGTGTAACATTTTGTTCTATAATTGTTGCACTATACATAGTATCGTCGAATTGGATTGTAGTGGCTGTTTGATTGGTCGCAATTAACATATACCCTAAAGCGACTATAGACTGATCACCATAAATAGATGCATAATTCTCCGGTAGCTTAGCAACAGTGACACTCATAGACGCTATATTAATCATAATTAGTCCTATTACAGATGATATTAACAAAAGAAATATCATCACAAATACCAAGGCAAATCCCTTTTTCATAAAGGATCCTCCTTCAAAAATGACGGAACAGTCGGAGTAATTACCTCAGGTGTTTGCACTGTTCGCAGTGTGTAGTAATACGGTTTGCCATTAATATCTTGTATATAATTAATAGTGTAATCGAAATCTGTTGCTGTGGGCACTACATACACTGTACACGCTTGTATAGTATCAATTGCAATAGTTGTCACACATTCTATAGTCCCAGTCGGTATTATTTGTGTATCTTGCATTATTGCCGGATATAACAATGTGACAGTAGTAGTAACAGCTCCGACTTCAACAGACTTCGGAAGCGGCACTGGTTCGTGCAATGAGTGTGCTGTATATACGTTGTTATCTATTGTGATTGTGACACTACGTGTCTGTGCATCTATAAGATAATTGATAGATTTGTCATTGCTCAAATGTTTGATGTAGAACCTTTGGTCTTGTGTATCCCAATAGTACAACCTAACCCCTTCTTCATCAAGACTAATCTTGTCAGTATACTGTACTAACAAAAGGTCATTTGCTACGCTACTATACGATTTGTTAATATACCCGATATTACCTAACGACTCCGGGTATTGCCATAATAAAAAATACACTACACCTGTAGACATAGCTGCCAATATGCCTATCATAAATACAACTACAACCAATTCAACCAAAGAAAAGCCGTTATGCATTCTCTTTGTGTACCTCCAATATAATATAACGTGTTTCCAATAATCGCTCCAATGTACAACGTTTTTTAGGTAAAGTCCATACAGGAAAACTGACTATCACATAGCCTGGTTTGCCATCATTAAATTGTCCATATAACCTATACTTGTTCTTCGTTAGTTTTTCATAGCTGTAGACTAAAAACGGTTCGCCATTGTTTAACACAAGACACGCTTTTTCCATTTTATACTCCTCCTTGTAACATTGTAGGTACTAAGTCGAAGATAGGCAAATACAATGCGATAACAACAAACCCAACTACCACGCCTATTATTATCAGCAATATAGGATCTATTTTGGACGAAAAACTGTCAATTGCCTGGAAATAATCATGTTGCACTAGTCTAATATAGCGTTTGAGAGCATCTTCCAATGCTCCTGCACGTTCACCTAGTGCGATAGTTTTAACGAACACCGGGTCTAGTCCACTATTATCAAACGCACTAGATAATGTAGCTCCTCTGTTGATTTTAGTTAACGCGTTGTGGATATGTGTTTTCATTGTTCTACTTGCCACTATATTTTCTGCGTTTCTCAATATATCAACTATATTAAGACCAGATAAATACCCATTGTACAATATTGTACTAACCCTTAGATACTCAGGCGTAACCAACAATTTACCAAAAATAGGCAAATTAAACCAGAACTTGTCTATTGCAAGAGCTATAGGTTTGTTTGACGCAGCGAGTCTACGATACAACCACACAGCCCCGACTACTACAGCTATTATTAGCCACCAAAAGTTAGCGATAAAATTACCGCCACCTATAACTACGCGCGTAATCAGTGGTAACGGCATATTCGCACTTTGGTAAATACCAACCAAACTAGGTACAACGTAGAATACATACACAAATATAACGATAATAGATACTACAACTAACAACATTGGGTAAGTCATAGCATTGCGGAATTTAGAATCGACTCGCATTTGTGTCTCGTAGAAAAATGCTATATTCTCTAGCGCCTCGCCAATACGTCCAGTACTTTCTCCTGCCTTAACAAAACTGACAAATAACGGTGAAAATACTTTCGTTTCTGCAATTGCATCTGACAAACTCATTCCACCGTTAATAAGTATCATAATATCTTCAAGTACTTGTTCAAAATTGTTGTTAAGTGACCGTGTAGCCAGCAGCTCGAGTGCTTCAGAGATTGGAAAACCAGTTTGCATAAAATTAGCTAAGTTAACAGCAAAAAAGTACATTTCATTCATCTTAAATCTGCGTATTTTGCGTACCTTCGTTTGTTGAAGAATATTGACAATAAGGCCTTTTTTCTCAAGTCTTATCTTCGCATCATCAATGCTGTATGCACTAATAGTACCGCTAACTATTTTGCCCTTTCTGTTGTATCCACTATATCGAAACAGCTTTTTATTTTTGGGTTGTTTGGTACGCTGTTTACGTGGTTCTCTAGGTTGTTTCGGCTCACGCGGTTGTTTGGGCTCACGTACTTGTTTACGGAATGTTAACGCCATACTTCGCCATCTACCTTTCCTAATACGCGTTCTAGTTCATCTCTAGTAGTAATTTTTTCGTTAATGTATATTTCTGCAATATCTCGATACGTTCTAAAACCTCTAGATATTAATTTACGCTGTAGCTCCATTTCATTTGTAAAGTTAGCAATATCTTCTCTAGTGGCATCATCGATATAGGCTATTTCAAACATACCTGTTCTTCCTTTATATGTGTTGTTTTCAAAATCATACTTTCTAACCAATCTTTGTGATATGACAAGGTTAAGTGCAGAACTAAGTAAGCGTGGGTCTGCACCCATATTCAAAAACCTAGATACTGTCGAAACAGCAGTATTAGCATGTATTGTACTCAACACCAAGTGTCCAGAAAATGCGGCGTCAAGTGCAGTGGTCATTGTCTCATGGTCACGTATTTCTCCGACCAATAT
>Ga0116188_1003754_pt1 | contig 10991 bp, 3 predicted proteins | sample AD_JPNTR2_MetaG_FD_89807 | JGI IMG/M metagenome (GOLD analysis project Ga0116188, IMG submission 89807) | Active sludge microbial communities of municipal wastewater-treating anaerobic digesters from Japan - AD_JPNTR2_MetaG | ecosystem: Engineered > Bioreactor > Anaerobic > Digestate | place...
TTATCTGACTATGCCACCCCTTCAAAAAATCTCCGAAATACTCTGCAGGTATTGCATTGGGTTCTGATCCCTTAAGAAGGATTCACACCTGGTGTGGTTTGCACCAGGGTATTATTCCTAACGGATTTCTGAAACCGAGAGTATGAATGTCTCTTGAAACCACAAACACACCTAAAACACACCTATTGCATAGACTCAATGAAACTAGCTCTGATGGTTCACTACCAAGACGGACTCTTCTGGTCCTAGTGGTTTATCCTGTACGTCCATTGTTAAGACAGCAAGGAACCCTCAGATTCTTTTATGGATTCTACGATAATGTCTCCCGAATATCATGCTTCACTTCACCTCTCCGAACCACTCTAGTGCCAAGGAACCATTTGAGCGGGTTGCTTAAGATGTATCTTTCGATTAGTCCCTATAATCGTCATTGCTGGCAGAGTCAGACTCTGTTAACTTGTACCCACTAGCAAGTACATCTGACTCCAACTTCTAGAAGGGATTCCAAAGACTGATGGCGAATACCGCAAACGGGTTAACCTAGGTGGTGAGATGATTCGGGGATTGCAGGCTGGGTGACCTCTTCATTGAATGACAAGTATGTTTCTTTATAGGCTGCCTGCAGACCGTGATTAGCGCTCTCTTAGGCAACCTAAGGCTCAACTTAATTATCAGTAGTGTGTTGCCGCGTATTCAAAGCTATGAGCAATTGACGGAGGGTAAGAGCGAGTGGTGCGACTAGAGGATCTCCAACGGGGCGCATTAGTAAAAGGTATCCTGCCGAATAACCCTGTGACCGTCGTAGATGTCAGGTGGTACGGTTCAGCAGTTGTGGAGCTCACCTACAAGGAGGCTACCGGGCGACTTGGAGGCACGCTTCTCTATCGCGACAACGAACCTGCACTTGAGATCGTAACGAGAGGACGTCCGTGGAGCTTTGACGGCGACGGAGCCATGTTCAGGCTGGTATCTGAGGCATACCGTATTCGACTCGCGTATCTTTTCGATCCCTTCCTTGCTGTACATACATCGCTTATTGAGCCGCTTCCCCATCAGATAACCGCTGTCTACCAGGAGATGCTAACACGACAGCCACTTAGGTATCTCTTGGCTGACGACCCGGGCGCAGGCAAAACAATTATGACCGGCCTTCTCCTAAAGGAACTTCTGATACGGGGAGATCTCAAGAGGTGCCTCATTTGCTGTCCCGGGAAGCTTGCTGAGCAATGGCAAGATGAGCTCTATCGACGATTCCAACTGCCGTTTGAAATCATGACTCGCGAAATGATGGAAAATGCACGGACAGGAAACGCTTTTCGAGAACATGACCTTATCATCTGTCGACTGGATCAGTTGAGCCGCAATGACGATATCCAGGCAAAGCTAAGGAACACTGATTGGGATGTCATTGTCTGTGACGAGGCTCACAAAATGTCTGCGTCTTTTTATGGTGGTGAAGTCAAGGCGACAAAGCGCTATAGGCTTGGACAGCTTCTCGGAAGCATTACGCGACATTTCTTGTTGCTTACAGCTACGCCTCACAACGGAAAGGAAGAAGAATTCCAGCTCTTTATGGCTTTGCTTGACGCTGATCGGTTTGAAGGCCGATTTCGGGACGGAGTGCACACTGTAGACACATCCGACCTCATGCGTAGGATGGTGAAGGAGAAGCTGGTGAGATTCGACGGAAGGCCACTTTTCCCTGAACGTCGAGCATATACTGTCAACTACCGGCTGTCGGATCTTGAAGCACTACTTTACCGCAAGGTTACGAAATATGTCCAAGAAGAGATGAATCGTGCTGATCGTCTAATTGCCGAAGGAGAAGGCCGTAGAGGAAATACTATTGGATTTGCCCTCACAATCCTACAGAGGAGGCTCGCGTCATCTCCTGAGGCTATTTATCGGTCTCTTGTAAGGCGTCGTGAACGCCTTGAGAAGCGCCTTCGTGAGGCCAGGCTCCTCAAGCGAGGAGTCCAGATCAGGGACGATGCAGATCTCTGGTTTGCCAAAGTAATAGATGACGAAGACATCGATGATTTTTACGATGATACTCCTGATGCAGAAATCGAGCAGGTTGAAGATGAGGTCGCGGATGAAGCTTCGGCTGCTCGTACCATTGCCGAGCTAGAGACAGAAATTGCAACCTTAAAGGATTTAGAAGCCCTGGCAGCGAAAGTTCGAGCAAGCGGTACTGATAAGAAATGGGAAGAGCTTTCTGCGATTCTCCAAGGCGCAAGTTCTGCTGATGCTTCTGGCGAGCTGTTTGATGCCCACGGTCACCGTCGTAAGTTGATCATATTCACCGAACACCGTGATACGCTGAATTACCTTGCTGTTAGAATCAGAGCGCTCATAGGACGGCCTGAGGCCGTTGTGACGATCCATGGAGGAATGGGACGGGAAGAACGCCTGAAAGCTCAAGAGATGTTTACGCAAGATAAAGACGTCCTGATTCTGGTTGCGACTGATGCTGCCGGTGAAGGCATAAACCTCCAACGAGCGCACCTCATGGTGAACTACGATTTGCCCTGGAATCCCAATCGCATTGAGCAGAGATTCGGACGTATCCACAGGATCGGGCAAGAAGAGGTGTGCCATCTATGGAATCTCGTGGCCAGTGAGACACGGGAAGGTGATGTATTCCATCGCCTGCTGGCGAAACTGGAACAAGAAAGAAAAGCGCTGGGCAATTGTGTCTTTGACGTGCTCGGCAGATGCTTTTCTGAAACCCCGCTTAGGCAGCTGCTCATTGACGCAGTTCGGTATGGAGATCAGCCGGAGGTGAAAGCCCGCCTTACACAGGTGGTTGACGAAGCTCTCGACCGTGACCGACTTCAGAAGCTAATAGAGGAACACGCTTTGACCCACGAAGCCCTTGATGGCGCGAGTGTCCAGAGAATCCGCGAAGAGATGGAACGGGCGGAAGCTCGTAGGCTTCAACCCCACTTCATTTCGTCGTTCTTTCGCGAGGCCTTTGCCTTGCTTGGAGGCACAATACGTGAAAGAGAGCCGAAACGCTATGAGATCACCCACGTGCCTGCTGTGATACGGAACCGAGACAGGCTTATCGGCACAGGTGAACCTGTGCTCAGACGCTATGAACGAGTCACTTTTGAGAAAGAACTGATAAGCGTCCCGGGGAAGCCCCTTGCAGCCTTCATCTGTCCCGGCCACCCATTGCTTGACGCTACAGTCGATCTGATTTTGGAACGCTATCGGGACTTACTGAAACAGGGAGCGGTGCTTGTCGATCCAGACAGCAGAGCGGATGATATTCGCGTGCTTTACTATTTGGAGCATTCAATTCAAGATGCCAGGGTGGACCGCGCAGGGAACCGTCGTATTGCATCAAGGCAAATACAGTTTCTCCAGGTTGATGCAAGTGGTAACGTGCAAAGTCCTGGATATGCGCCTTATCTTGATTATCGACCGATTGAAGATGATGAACGTGCTCTGCTTTCTGAAGCTCTTGAGGCTGATTGGCTAAAGGGAGATCTCGAATCTTCTATTATAGAGTATGCTATCGAGCACCTTGTCCCTCAACACTTGACTGAGGTCAAGGCGCGGAAGGATGAACTTATCCGTAAGACTATGGCGGCTGTTAAGGATCGATTGACAAAGGAGATAATATACTGGGATCATAGGGCTGCTGAGCTGAAAGCTCAGGAGGCCGCAGGAAAACCGCTTGCTAAGATAAACTCTGCCCTCGCGCAGCAAAGAGCGGATGAGCTTGAATCACGTCTTAATCAGCGTATGGCAGAACTGGAACAAGAAAGACACCTTTCACCTCTGCCTCCTATTGTAGTAGGTGGGGCTGTAGTAGTGCCGGAGGGTCTATTGCAACGGTTAAAAGGTAGTACGTCAAGTCCAGGAAGTGCGACTCAAGCGGAGCGTGAAATGATAGACCGCCTTGCGATTTCGGCGGTCATGGAAACAGAGCGCCGCCTCGGACGCGAACCTCACGAGATGGCGCATACTCATCCGGGATACGATATAGAATCTAAAGACCCGTTAGCAAACAGGTTGCTCTTCATTGAGGTGAAGGGTAAAGGAGTTGATTCTACTACGGTGACTGTCTCAAAGACTCAGATTCTTACTGCTCTAAACAAGCCAGATGAATTTATACTCGCAATTGTCGAGGTTGACGGAGATATCGTGAAGGAGCCACTGTACATTCGCCGCCCATTCCAAAGAGAGCCTGATTTTGCGGTCACTAGTGTAAACTATGACCTCAACGAACTCCTCGCATGCGCGGAGGTGCCATCATGACGAAGCGCAAAAAGCTAATTGAGGTTGCTCTACCTCTGGAGTCCATCAATCAGGAAGCGTCACGCGAGAAGTCGATTCGACACGGGCATCCTTCAACTCTTCATCTATGGTGGGCACGACGGCCGCTAGCCGCGTGCCGCGCTGTATTATTCGCATCGCTTGTAGATGACCCTTCCAGCAGGCCGGAAGAGTTTCCCACGGAAGAAGCGCAAAGGCATGAACGCGAGAGGCTTTTTGAGATTATTCGCGAGCTTGTCAAGTGGGAGAACATAAATAATGAGCATGTGTTGGAGGCTGCCAGAGGAGAGATTCTAAAGTCCACAGATGGAAATCCCCCTCCGGTGCTTGACCCGTTTTGCGGTGGCGGTTCGATTCCCCTTGAAGCTCAACGTCTTGGTTTGAAAGCTTACGCTAGCGATCTCAACCCTGTTGCAGTCCTTATTACGAAGGCGCTCATTGAGATTCCGCCTAGATTTGCAAACAGAGCGCCTGTGAATCCTGACTATAAACGGCAAAGTCCTGAAACTAAGGCCTTGCAGGGCGGGGAGTTTAAGGGTGCCGAAGGTCTTGCTAAAGATGTGCGGTACTACGGCAAATGGATGAGGGATGAGGCTGAAAAGCGCATCGGTCATCTGTACCCGAAAGTACAGTTACCCAAGGAATATGGGGCAGGCGAGGCAACAGCCATCGCCTGGCTTTGGACACGCACTGTGAAGTGCCCTAATCCTGCATGTGGAGCGACTATGCCGTTGGTGCGTTCCTTCTGGCTTTGCAAGAAGCCAAAGAAGAAGGTTTGGGTTGAGCCGATCATCGATAAGGAAGCGAAAAGCGTAAGTTTCGAAGTGAGAACAGGTAAGGGGGCTCCACCTAAAGGTACGGTCAATCGACGGGGAGCTCGGTGTATCGTTTGTGGTCAGCCTGTGAAGTTAGATCATGTACGTGCTGAAGGCAGAGCGGGAAGCATGGGTGCCCAACTGATGGCTATTGTTGCTGAAGGGGAACGGGGGAGGCTTTACCTCCCGCCGCAAGATGAATACGCTGAGATCGCGGCAGAAGCGCAACCAACATGGAAACCAGAGGCTGAGCTACAGGGCAAGGCTACGGTCAGCGTACCCTTATATGGCATGAGAACGTTCGGGGATCTATTCACTGCTCGGCAGCTTGTTGCGCTTAATACGTTTAGCGACTTAATCCAAGAGGTGCGCGACCTTGTTCTGTCTGACGCTATGAAGGCGGGTTCGCCTGATGATGGGATTCCACTTGATGATGGTGGCGCAGGCGGAACGGCGTATGCAGATGCCTTGGCAACCTACCTAGCCTTTGCTGTTGACAAAGCTGCTGACTATTGGTCTGGTGTTTGCTCTTGGAATTCGTCGGGAGAGTTTATGCGGAATACGTTTGGACGGCAGGCTATTCCAATGATATGGGATTACGCAGAATGTAACCCGTTTAGTGCGTCTACCGGGAATTGGATGGCCTGTATCGACTGGGTATGGAAAGTCGTTAGGTCTAGTCACTGCGGAGTGGAAGGCTCTGTCAGTCAACTTGATGCCACTGCCGAATCTCTAAGTGCCAACAACTCGGTGGTATCCACCGACCCACCATATTATGATAACATCTGCTATGGAGACCTGTCAGATTTCTTCTATGTTTGGTTGCGTCGGAATCTCGCTAAGGTATATCCAGGTCTATTTGATACCTTACTAACACCGAAGACACAGGAACTTATCGCCTCATCATACCAGTTTGACGGAGATAGAACTAAGGCAGAAAAGCATTTTCTCTCTGGGATGGGCAAAGCATTTCGACTTATGTGCAAACACACCCACAATGACTACCCAGTGACGGTATACTATGCCTTCAAGCAAACCGAACGAGATGATGATGACAACGGTGATACCGCGTTTGCATCTTCAGGTTGGGAGACAATGCTTGAAGGACTAATATCGGCGGGTTTTAGAATTACAGGTACCTGGCCCATGAGAACGGAGATGATAAACCGTCCGGTCAGTCTTGACACAAACGCTCTTGCATCATCCATCGTCCTTGTCTGCCGCCCACGAAATGAAGATGCGCCAATGGCTACCCGCCGGGAGTTTATCTCCGAGCTTCACCGAGAACTCCCTCCTGCACTCAAGAAGCTGCAACAGGGTAGTATCGCGCCTGTAGACTTCGCCCAAGCTGCAATTGGGCCGGGAATGGCTGTCTTTTCTCGATACTCTAAAGTGCTCGAAGCGGACGGAACTCAGATGAGTGTCCGGACTGCCCTCCAGATTATCAACCAAGAAATCGACGCGTTTTTTGCAGAACAAGAAGGAGACCTTGATCCAGATACTCGCTTTTGTGTTGCATGGTTTGAACAGTATGGTATGGAAGAAGGCATCTTCGGCGAGGCTGATGTTCTGGCGCGTGCGAAGAATACGAGCGTTGAAGGTATGGTACGGTCAGGTATTGTTGAGGCTACTATGGGCAAGGTGAGACTTCTTCGTCGTGAAGAGTATCCTGAGTATCCTTCCGAGTGGAATCCCATCGATGACAGCCGCCTATCGATTTGGAAGTGTATGCAGCATCTTATCAGCCAGCTTGAGCGTGGTGGCGAGCCTGCTGCCGCTGAACTTGCAAACCAGCTTGGCGGAGGACGAAGTGGGGAGGCCCATTCGTTAGCGTATCGACTATATACGATCTGCGAGCGGAAGGGGTGGGCACAAGAGGCATTTGCGTACAACAGCCTCGTTGCATCCTGGAGTGGAGTTCAGGCAACCTCGGCCAACCTTCCGTCGAGAGGCGTTCAGAATGAGCTTTCGCTTTAAGTGTCAAGAGATGGAAGAGGGGATGAAGCTATGTTGAAACCTTGGAGAGAAGTTGTGACGCCCCATCCTGATGTTGCAGCCGGACGGTATCAGCAGGCGGAATTCGCTGCTGACCTAGCTCAAGTGATGAGAGGTGCAGCTGAACCCGAGTACCAAGATCCAAATGAGTTTTTTGCGCGTACGTATATGACTGAAGGAATGCATGACCTGCTTACTGCCGCCGTTGAAAGGCTCTCCGGCAAAGGTGGGGAACCTGTCATACAACTCAAGACAGCGTTCGGTGGCGGAAAGACCCATACTATGCTTGCACTTTATCATCTGTTTGGTGGCAAGGCGCAAGTGGAGCAAATGACAGGCGTCGATGAAATCTTGAGTGCCTCAGGCTTAGAGATTCTACCCAAGGCAAGACTTGCGGTCATTGTTGGGACAGCACTGAACCCTGCCCGTTCGCGCAAGGTTCATGGGGTGACAGTTCATACTCTCTGGGGTGACATCGCAGCTCAGTTAGGAGGGATGGAGGCATACAGTATCATTAAGGACGCTGATCTAAGGGGTGTGGCGCCTGGGGCGGATGATCTTGCTCACCTTTTCGATCTCTTCGGACCGGCCTTAATCCTAATTGACGAGCTTGTGGCATATGTGCGTAATATCTTTGGAGTGGACGGACTCCCTTCAGGGTCTTTTGACTCGAACATGACATTCATGCAATCCCTTACTGAAGCGGCAAAGCGGTCGAAACGTAGCCTCGTGGTGGCATCAATCCCGGAATCCAAAATTGAGATCGGAGAAAGAGGCGGTATTGAGGCTCTGGAGCGCATTGAGAATACCTTCGGCAGGCTCGAGGCTATCTGGAAACCGGTAAAGGCTACCGAGGGGTTTGAGATTGTAAGGAGACGCCTCTTCACATCAGTTTCGGACGAGCTTGCACGTGACGAAGCATGCCGGGCGTTTAGCAGAATGTACGATGAGAACCACATGGATTTTCCTAAGGAGTGCAGGGAAGGAGATTACCTCGATCGCCTGCGTGCTGCGTACCCCATCCACCCTGAGCTATTCGACCGATTGTATGGAGACTGGTCATCCCTCGAGCATTTCCAGCGAACACGCGGTGTCCTTCGTCTTATGGCTGCAGTCATCCATGAGCTCTGGTTGCGGGAAGACCGTTCATATCTTATACTTCCGGGATCTATTCCACTGGATTCTCCGCGCGTGAAGAACGAGCTCCTAAGGTACCTGCCTGAAGGTTGGGACGCTATCGTCGACAAGGATATAGATGGTGAGCATTCTGAACCTCGTTTAATCGACCAGAGCAACCCCAGATACGGAGCATACGGTGCAGCCAAGCGAATTGCCCGCACGGTTTTCTTAGGAAGCGCTCCATCAGTTCCGCAGCAAGCTGTACGCGGCATAGAAGATGTAAGAGTTCGACTCGGCGCGATCCAACCCGGAGAGTCGGTCGCGGTGTTCAATGATGCTCTTGCACGCCTTGTGGACAGGCTAACGTACCTTTATAGTGGAAATCGTCGATACTGGTTCGATAACCGACCTAATCTGCGGCGTACAATGGAAGACCGCGCCGGCAGGCTCGAGGCGTCCAGAGTGGAAGAGGAAATCGTGGATAGGCTTCGCAGAATGCATGAGCGAGCAGACTTTCGGGGTGTCCACACCTGCTTGCCTTCAGGTGACATACCGGACGAAGACGAAACCAGGCTTGTGATTCTTCGACCATCCGTTGGGCATAGAGCGAACCGCGCCGATTCTGCCGCGCTCTCTGCGGCAGCCGATATTCTTAACAACCGTGGTTCCAGCCCCAGAAAGTACAGAAACATGCTCATATTTGTCGCTGCTGATGCTGACCAGGTAAGTGTGTTAGAGCAAGAGACAAGAAGGCTCCTCGCATGGAAGTCTATCGTAGATGAGGCAGATACGCTCAATCTTGATGCGTACCAGCGGCGTGAAGCTGCGACTGCCATGGAACGCAGCAACAACGTGGTTGATACTTTGGTAAACGAGGCGTATTGTTGGCTCTTGGTTCCCGTCCAAGATCCTGAGTTTAGTCATGACGGAGGTTGGGATGTCGGAGAAATGAAGTGGCAGGAAACTCGCATGCCTGGTGGACATGAAAGTCCGGTTGTGAAGGCTGAGAAAAAAACCCGAGGCACCGAGTTTATCTCTAAGTGGTCGCCCGCGTTGCTGAAGATGGAAGCCCTTGACCGATGGCTGTGGAAAGATGAGCCCCATGTCAGCACCAAGCGTGTATGGGATTGTCTCGCATCATACCTTTACATGCCACGTCTTAGAGACGAAGATGTATTGCTGGATACAATCCATGAAGGCCTGAGAACTCGAGACTATTTTGCTTATGCAACCAGTGTTAGCGAAAGAGGGCGCTATGAAGGGCTTAAATTCGGTGATGGTAGCGGCTCCATATATATTGATGAGCATAGTGTATTGGTTAAGCCAGAAATGGCAGCAAGGCAGCTTGAGGAAGAAGCATCTATAACTCGTGGGACAGAAACCATTACGAAACCTTCTGACGATTCAGTAGTTGCAGGACCGGGCCTTGGTCAACAAATTAGCGTGGAGAACGGTGAGACTACTTTTTCAGATACTTTTGCTGACAAGGCACCAAAGCGATTTTATGGTTCCGTGAAGCTGGATTCCAAGCGAGTAACGCGTGACGCTGCTCAAATTGCTGAAGAAGTCATCCAGCACCTTGCGAGCCTTGTCGATGCTAGAGTTGAAGTCACATTAGAAATTCAGGCAGTCGTTCCTGACGGAGTGCCTGACAATGTGGTGCGTACGGTAACGGAGAATTGCGTGACTTTGAAGTTTACAGGGCATGGATTTGAGAAAGGGTAGGTGATGAGTTGTTGGGTTGATTCTGGAAATCTGTCGGTCCCGGTCTAATCGCATGTATTTTCAATATATATAATTCCACCTCCGCATGGATATTAATGCTCATCAGACACCTTTGATTGCATTTCTTACAGTCAATACATGCAAAGGAGTCTGTTCTTATCCTGAGTTGTGGAATATGAAGTCTCTTTCCCACCCAAGTCCCAGCTGATAGAAAAGGCGACGGATTTACGCTCTAAGCGTAAGGGCTTCTGATTCGGTTAGTTCCTTGAAAAACGCCTTTACGGCGTCTATAAGAGCATCCAAGTAACTGCTCAAAAAGCTGATACACTTAGCGAGAGTTAAGCGAGAGTCAACTGAAAGGGGAGCGGGGAAGACCCCGCCCTTTTACTTTTTGATCTTCCGCATTCTCTTTGAACCAACCACGAGTTGTTTGATTGGAGAAGCTGTTTCATGCGATTCCCTTAGGTCTCTACCAGCTATAGCAAGGTATCGCTTAGTCATATTCATGTCTGAATGTCCAAGAGTCGCCTGGAGCGAAAATACATTTCCATTCCGTCTGAGATACGTAAGCGCGAAGGTATGGCGCAAATCATAAGGGGTTATCTTTTTCCCTAACAGCTTCGAGTACTTGGCGAACCTGCTACAAAGATTATCCACTCTTCAGGTCGTATCGAGAGCAAGGAAATGATCTGGTGACATACGACGGGACTGAGAGGAAGAGTCCGGGAACGTCTCGCTTTAGCATTTTCTGCAGGAATCGTGATTGTCCGACTCCTTATCCCTTAATCCTGCATATGTATTCCGATCAGGCAAGGTAAGGAATTCCTTTCGGAGAGCCCGTCAGCAACGCGGTAACGTATAAATTCTTCGAAAGCCTCATCAAAAGTGAATGTCCGACGCCGTTGAATTCTGTGGAGTCGCCTGATTTGTCCCTTCATGTCCTTTTCCCCCCGCTGATTAGGCACGAGTGTTGAATAATTAACCAACGGGATAAAGGGGTTGCCCTGTAATTTAGGGACAACGGTCTAAGTACTTAAAAGGGATCAA
>Ga0116188_1003758_pt1 | contig 10979 bp, 7 predicted proteins | sample AD_JPNTR2_MetaG_FD_89807 | JGI IMG/M metagenome (GOLD analysis project Ga0116188, IMG submission 89807) | Active sludge microbial communities of municipal wastewater-treating anaerobic digesters from Japan - AD_JPNTR2_MetaG | ecosystem: Engineered > Bioreactor > Anaerobic > Digestate | place...
AGCCCGTATTTTGGCTCGGTGACCTCTGCCAAGGCGGCTCGCGTTTTCCAGTTCGCGCTAAAGTACCATTTCTAAAAGCCAACGTTTCCGGGAACGGACTTTCCTGGTCCGTTCCCGGAGCATCCTTCGAATGAGCTGGGGTACCGGTGCATCGTCCTGCGAGACTGCACCGCCGGGGAGGAAATTGAGGAAACGGCCAGGGAAGGCCTTTTGAACAAGGCAGCACTCTGGACAATGGAAACCGGCGGATTGGCGTATTCCGCAGACTCGAGCAAGCTTCTCACCGCCCTTGCCAACGTTACGAAAGGACAGAAATGATGGTCCGCACAATAGTCCTGCTATCCTTTTTCTTGCTCGCGACCGTCGTGGCGCAGCCAGCACTCGCAGAACCGCCTGGTCCCAGATTGCTCGTGCGGAACACCGAGGTCCCGTTTTGCTATCAATGTGGCGGGGAACGTACCTGGCCAATCCTCTCTGCGCCTCTCGCAGCAAACGAGGAAGTTGTCCTCACTCTGCTGCGGTCGGGGGAGAAGCTGTCCGAAGGAAAATCCGGCTCTGTCGAGGCCGAAGGACTGAAGATTTCACTTACTCGAGATGGGAAACTCTCGGTTGTCAGCACCAGCCAGGCATCCGCGCCAGTTCTGGAGCTCCGCATAACAGTCCGACGCGTCGGCGCCGCCCCCGAAGAACAGGTATTGACAATCCGCCCGGCTCCGCCCACCAGACCAGTCTCTTACTATGCCGACTTCGCTGACGATCTTATCAATATCTTCGGCCTCGGCGTGATCTCCAATCGGCAGTTTTTCCATCATGAACTGAGCAGTCCTCCTACGGGCAAATCTCGCTACCGGGTTCCTCATCGCGACTCCGATCTTAATCTTCTGATCGACAAGAGTGGATTTGACCAGTACTTCCGGAGACTGCAATGTCAGGGAATCAGCCGCCTGATTGTTTGGCCGCTTCCCTTCCCGTTTCTGGCCGATCCTTCCGGCTACGAGAAGGAGGACTGGGATCGCTTCAAAGCGATCGCTCGTGCTGCACTGGAGAGCCAGGAGCTGAAAGATATTTTGGTCAGAAACGGATCCGACAAAACCGGAATTGTGACCTGGGCTTGGATTCGCGACACTATTGGCCTCCGGCTGAACCCCGAGATCCAGAAAATCTTCGGGGACAGCGCCCGAGAGCACGGCATCGCGCTGGCCTTGAGTTTCCGTCCCTTGGAACCAGCCGTGACCAAGTATTACGAAGTGCCGGTCTTTGACCACGACGGAAGCTTCTTTCTGAACTATCTTCCGTTCGCTTCGCCACACGTTAACTTCCATTTCAACACCATCGGCTACGCCAATTACCGCGAAGTGCTGGCCTCCATGGGATTTGAGGACGAAGCTGGTGTCGGGACTATTCGCATCCCCCAGGCAGGCAACATAGACGCATTTCTCCAGCGATTCCAAGCGAGCCGGGATAATCTGCGCATCATTGCAGCAGACTTTCCTCCTATGCAGAGCGACTCGCTCGTTTTTCAGCGCCGCCGAGACGGCAGCTTTCAGCTGCGGCGGTTCGGCGACTTGAGTCGCCAGGCGTACAGTAAGCGGCGGTCGGTCACGGGGTTCAGCATAAAGCGCGATGGCAACGACTTGCTTATAACCGGCTTGCGCATCCCTCGCCAGTACCGTTACATCCTGCTCGAGAATCCGAGCGGGAAAGCATCACTGGAGATGTCCAGCTTTAAGCCTGTTTTGCTGTTTTCAAAGAAGTCAACGCCTCTCGGCCGGTTACAAACATACTGGGCCTTCGATGAGACCACGCCGGAGCGCAAGAAGACGCTGGTTGCCGGGATTCCTGAGGACGGGGGGTATCACTCCACCTTCTTTGCGTCGGAGGCAAGCGCCACGTACCTTGCGTCTCAACCGCGTTCGACGCTTGAAGGATGCACGCTTGTGATCGACCGCGGAGACGCTTACTCACCCGAAATGATCGACTACAACCAACCCGAGGCGCGAGCTTTCGCCATCAAGGAAATCGCCTCGATCGTCCGCCACCCGGCCTTCGACGAGATATATCTCAACACCCGGTCGCATACTCAGCTCGCCGGCTCAATGGCGGACGGTGAAGACGGTATCCAACCCAAGGTCGAGTACCAGGCTGCCAAGAAACCTGCAAGGCACTTGGGACTCGACCTCGCTTACGCGCCTCGCTTGGCCATTTCCGATCCAGAGCTTCGCAGGCTGGCCTCCAGCGAGGCGACCTTGGAAAAGCTGACGATGTGGCAGCCGGGGGAATGGGCGGGAAGTTGCCAGAGTCCCGATTGTGATTCTCGCTGGCGTTACGTCCGCAACCTGGGGGTGGCCTCTGGCGTCCGTTTGCTTCTTTTAGATCTGTCGCGGCGATTCCCCGACAAGCGACTACGTGTTGTGCTTCCCGAAAGGAGCGCAGTTGTCGAAGCAGTCGAAAGCGTACGCGCTAATCTCCCTCGCGAGGCCGTCCACTATGCCGGCAGCCGTAATAATTGGATTCAGAATATCGGCGAGGGGATGTCGATGGTGGATCTGACCGATCTCGAGGTCGAGCCGGTGCTTCTGGGCGTTGGCCCCTTCGTAAATATCACAATCCTGGAAGCTTATCTCACACACGCTTTGAGTGACTTAGCGGCCAACAACGGGTCCAAATACAAGGGGCCGAAAGGGATCATGTACGAGGGGCAATGGACACTGAGAGGACAGCTGACCGCCTACAGGCCAGCCGGCTGGACACCGGAGGGGAAAAAAGCCCGGGAAGAGCGTATGTGTGCGATGCTGAAGCGCGAAGACATCAGTGAGGTCATCCTGTACGAAGCGGCCGACTGGACTTACAGCCTTTCGCTTGATGACCCATTCTCCTTCCTTGACGAGTGTTTGTCCGATCGGAAAGCTTCGTCCAGGTAAGCCGGAATCAGTGTTTGAGCGGCCAGTGAGAGCTTTGCGAAATGGCTCACACGTGATCACCGCTCGTAAACCTTGCATATACTGACAATGTCAGTTGGATGCGAACGCCGGCTGGGGTTATCTTCGAAAGGGAGTGAGAAAGCAATGCCAAGAAACGTTCGATTAGGTTTTATTCTGTCGTTCCTTCTGATCTGCCAACCAGCGGCTCGACTCTCGGATAACCAGCCCGCTATCACACCAACCCGGCCAATCGTCCTGTTTGACGGAAAGGACCTGAAGCACTTTTACACATACTTGCAGTCGAGCAAATATTCGGATCCGAAGGGTGTTTTCCGAATCAGCAACGGAGAACTGCGAATTTCCGGCGAAGAATGGGGTGCTCTCACAACTCGGGACCGCTTCCGTGACTATCACTTGCTCGTCGAATGGCGGTGGGGAGGGGCCACGTTTGAGCCGAGAAAGAATTCCGCCCGCGACAGTGGCATTCTTATCCATGGAAGTGGCCCGGATGGAGCAGCTTTCGGTTGTTGGCTTGAATCGATAGAGGCACAGATCATCGAGGGTGGCACAGGCGATATCATCCTGGTCGGAGGGCAGAATCGGCCTGCTTTGTCATCCGAGATAAGGACTGAACCCGGGAGTTCCGAAGTCTACTGGCAGCCGGGCGGCACGAAAATTCGCCGCGACCAAGGCCGGTACAATTGGTACGGACGGGATCCCGCCTGGAAGGATGTGCTTGGCTACAGGGGACCACATGACGTGGAAAAGCCAGTCGGGGAATGGAATCGCCTGGAGGTCATTTGTGACGGGGCACAAATCATCAACGTACTCAACGGAGTCGTGGTGAACCACGGGACGGATGCCACACACACCGAGGGCAAGATTCAAATCCAATCCGAAGGTGCAGAGATCATCATTCGACGGGTCGAGCTCCGCCCGGTTGATCGCACCCTGGTTACCTCCCTGCTTACGCGTGCCCGGGAGATGGGCAGGGGAAAGCCGCAGGGGGCGCGTCTAAATAAGGTTATCGAACTTCTGCAAGTCGGACAGCCAGCCTTGGGCATTTTCGTATCCAACATTTCGACGCGCGGCGCTGCCGGCCTAGCCTCGTCGAAGCTGGACTTCGTCATCATCGACATGGAACATTCGCCGTTCGACGCAAGTCGGCTCGAGGCCTATCTTCTTGCGATGACGGACAAACGAAGAATACTGGAGAAACAAAGTCTCCAACCCGAGGTGGTACCCATCGTCAGGCTGCCCGCCAACGCTCGGGAACAGATCCAATTCTTAACGAAACAGGTGCTGGATCTTGGGGCTTATGGGATCGTAATACCACACGTGGAAACCCGTGAAGAGGCGGAAGCCGCCGCTCGTGCCGCTCGCTACCCGCAACCCAAGGGAGCACCAGATGCCTTACCGAGAGGGCAGCGGGGCGTCGGGTATGGTTGGGCCGCCCGGTATTGGGGAATCCCGGCTGCCCAGTATCCGATCAAGGCAGATCTCTGGCCATTGGATCCTGACGGCGAGCTGCTTTTATGGTGCATGATCGAATCTGCAAAAGGCGTCGAGAACTGCCGGGCAATTGCGGCGACACCCGGAGTCAGCGGTATCTTGGTAGGACCTTCCGACCTCGCGGTCTCCCTTGGCGTTGGGACCGAGAATGACCCTGCGGTGAACGAGGCCATGAAAAAGGTGCTCAATGCCTGTCTCGAAAGCGGAATTCCGTGTGGCACCGTGGCGTCTGGGCAAGGTGTAACCGAGCGCCTGTCAGAAGGGTTTCGCTTTCTCGCAGTCGGTTCTGACGGAGGCATCTCGGCAGCCGTTGAACGAAGCCTTGAACTCGGCCGGAAACCCGGGCGTATTCCTAAGCAGAATGAACGGAATTGACGGAAACGATTTCCTACCAAGAACCGCCGGTCCTGCGAACGCGATTCTGATCGAATCCCTATCTTGGTACCCAAGCGGGTTCCGGGGAGGAAAGACTGTGAAAGGGCGAGACTTCCTCGATCAGAACGGGCTCTTGTATCGCATACGATTCGTTTAGGGGTTCGTGCCCCATCTTCTCCAGTTCGCGCCTCTTCATGCTCTGGATCAACCGCTGTTTGCTTCGCTCCACGTGAAGCGCAATCGCGGTCATCAGCTTGCTCCGGTTGCCAGCCTGGATAGCGCTAATGATCGCCCGGTGTTCCCTCGCCTCCTCCTCGAAACTCTCCTTCCATGTCTCCCGGTTTACCGAGATTTGAGTCGCCCTGACAGATACATGGAGCGTCTGATAAACCCTGAGCAGTCTCCGGTTGCCTGATAGCTGAACAAGCGTCTCATGGAACTCGTAGTTCCGGTGGACGTAGCTCAGCAAATCCGTTCCTTTCTTGAACGCAGCTTCCATATTCGTGACCAGCGTTTCCAGCCTGACCAAATCGGGCGGGACCATATGATCAAGCAGACTCTCGGCGGCTAGTACCTCCAGGGCGCGACGGATGTCAAAGATCTCGGCAATTTCGTGGCGCGTAAAGGACTTAACGAAAGTACCGACCTGAGGAATCAGTTCGATCAGCCCTTCTGCTGCCAACAGATTGAGCGCCTCTTTCACGGGTGTTCGACTGATGCCCAACTGCTCAGCCAACTCATTGATCTGAAGCTTTTGCCCCCACTTGAAACGCTGCGAAACGATATTATGAAGGAGAATGTCGTAGGCTTGCCGGCTCAATTTGGTCTTTCCGACTGTCCCTCTCCCGGCCTTCGCCATCGATCCCTCCACTGAAATGTTAGTGGTGCATCTATTTTTTCGGAGGGAATTTCCTCTGTCAAGAGCGTAATCAGCTTGGCTGAAAACGATGGCATTGGCGGTCGGGTCTATAGAGGGAGTACAAACGAGAAGAGTGAAGGAATAAGGAGCCGCACCCTGATATTTTACCGTCCCCTAAACGCAGCGACATCTCGGCCATCTCGAGGCCACATGGTACGGGAAAGGCGCTCCCGGACTACTCTTTATGATCCAGGTTGTCGTCGGTCGAGGCGAACTTCACAATGACCTCTGAAACTCGCGGAGTTCGCCCGCTTCCCTTAGTGCCGAGCGCTAACCGATACTGGACCCATGCCGCTTTTTCAGGTTTGTGCGTCAAAACAGCTTCAACCGGCTGCTAGGTGGCCCGGTCAAGGCCCTCGACAGTAGCTGCCAGGCGCAACTCGGCCCGCACCCAAGTCTTGGCCGGTATTTCGGCTTTCACCGTAATACCCGCCACCCGCCTGCCGTCCGGGACATGGAAAGGCTTCGACTCATAGAATTCCTCGTCCTTGCGATCCAACTGATTGCCGGGATCGATCACGATCGCCCCATGCGGGCCCATGGTCGGAAGCTTGGTCCGCCGAGTTTGAGAAAACCCTTGCGGGCCGTTCCACCAAATCGCTGAGAAACCAACGTGATCGCCTTCAATTTTGTGATGGGCAATCGCAATGTCTATCCAACCATCCTCATTAAAATCGTTCAGAATTGAGCCTGAAGCAGAATGTGCGGGAAGACGCAGCATTCGAGAGGCTGAGAAGCCTTTGGCACTTCCCCAGTAGATGTAGGAATCAATATCGCGGAAGCGGTTGTCGTGGTAATTCGAAACGACCATGTCCAGCCAGCCGTCGTTGTTCAAGTCACGAATCCCCACCGCGTTCACCCCATTTGCCGGCAGCAGAGTCCGCCGGTCTTCGCGTAATCCGTCGGGACCGTTCCAGTAGACGTAGACGAACGAATCGTGAGGAACTCCGCGGCTCGGCGTATGGCCGCCGATGACAAGGTCCAGCCAGCCGTTACCATCCAGGTCCGCGCTGTTCGCATAGGAGCCATGCCAGACAGCAAGCATTTGACGACGTCCCAGAGAAAAACCTTCTGGCCCTCCCCACAGGAGGAAACTTCGATCGAATGCAATCTGCGGTACGACAAGATCAAGCCAGCCGTCACGGTTAAAATCGGCCAGGTGGATCCAGCGTGGTTCATCGTAAACTTCCCCGTCAAACTCCATCCGAAGTCGCGCACTGTGCTCGCTCGAATAACCTTGGTCAGAACCATAAAAGACCAACAGGTCGGGATTCGAAAAGCCAACAAGGACAAAGTCGAGGAAACCGTCCCGATTTATGTCGGCAACTGCGAGCCCGTGCGCCCTTTGGGTCGGGAGTCTTACACTTGGTTCAAAGGAAAATCCATCGGCTTTTCCAAAGAAAACAAAAGAGCCAGGATCTAGCCCCAGATCGTTTTCCGAGCAATTTGCCACCAACAGGTCCGTGATTCCGTCGTCGTTGAAATCGCCCGCAATCCCGCCGACGGCGCCACGCGCCGCTAGCTCCGTGCGCCGTTCGGGTTTAAAGCCGTCCTCGCATCCGTGGTAAAGGTAGATGTTCACGTCACCACCGACCCGACGTGCGGAGCGGTTGACGAAGACGAGCTCAGGGCCCTTTCCCGAAGTTCGCCCGACCAACACCCGGCGGGCATTGAGCGTCTCGAGCTGAATCGGCGAGGCCGCCAGCCCAGCATCACCGCCCTTGAAAACCAGGGAATGAAATGTGTAAGAGTCCCGGGTCCTACTCTGGCAGACGATCACCTCGTCCTTTCCGTCTCCGTCCAGGTCAGCGACCGCAACATCACAAGCCGAGGTCGTCCTGACCGACGTCCGGCGTCGTGGACGCAGACTTGCGTCAAGATCCCAGAAAACCCATGACTGGTCCAAGGTGGTTACTGCAACCAATTCCGGTAAACCGTTACCGTTAATATCTCCGGTCGCGGTGGCCAGCACGCCGGCCACATCGAATACCACCGGATCGCGAAAACTCCTCTTCTTTTCGGTTGGCACGAGGAAGAGCCGGTTCGAGCGTGGCACTACCAGGTACGTATTTTCTCCGACGGTCACGTGTGCAGCGAGCGGAACGCCTTCTTCCCGAGCCTCTCCTGAAGCTGTATTTACCTTGCTGGAATCGGAATCGACCACGACTTCTTGCCGGCCGCCGATGTCAAGCCCGCTGGGCGAGCCCCAGCAGACCGAAACACGTCCCTGACGGTCGCGGCTAATCAGGTCCATGAATCCGTCCTCATCAAGATCGCCTGCGGCAAGCTGATGTGTGGGAAGATCAAGGTCTACAAAGCGTTTGGATTCGAAGCCCAAAGGGCTGTGGTAGAAAAGCCGGAGACCGCTATCCAACGCAAAAGCCAGGTCGGGTAATCGATCGCCGTTGAAATCCCCGGCCGTCACCGAACGGGCAGCAGGCGCCGGTAATCGAATCATTCGCTTCTCGGAAAGACCGTCCGGGTCGCCGTAGTACACAAAGGCATTCAGGTCCGGTCGCATCCCGTTGTTTCCCATTGCAAGGACGAGATCGTCGTACCCGTCGCCGTTCAGATCGAAAACAACTCCCGATTCCGCTCCGTCAGATGGGATTGTCCGCCGGTCCGGTTTTCCAAGGACGTCACTGTAGATGTAAGCATCGGGCCGCTCCCAGTGATCCTGGCTATTACAGAAAAGAACGTCGAGATAACCATCCTGATCGAGGTCAAATTGATGAATCCTTTGCAAAATACCGCGCTTGGAGACATAGATATTCTGCCCGGCGTTCCCGAAAGTTCCCTCACGGAAACCCTCAAATCCCCGGGTAATCCACGACTGCCGGGTGTCCTGCGGCGCCTCTGCGGCTAGGTGCGATGTCACGGCCGGCAGTATGGCGCAGAACAGGAAAAGCCCAAAAGAACGCCAGGCGATAAGATCACGCAGATGAGTTGACAGATTGCGAAAACCGGCCATAGTCCGGGACCTGTCACCAAAAGCCAGCTTTCGTCCCTCTCGTCCTGGCGTGAGCAGGCTCCGATCTGTGAAACGCTTCCTGCCCAGAGTTCCGAACTGACAGACTTGAACTCGTCTCTGAGCAGGCGCCACCCTTTCAAAACCGCTGCTACCCATAGCTACCTCACCTAAGGCTGGGGCTTCGACCGTCTGCCTGGCTGCCAACCGGTTCGTTGTCCGGCGCCAGGCCTTCCTGGCCTGTTATATGGCCCGATATTGACGGCAAGCAGATTAGCAAGAACGAACCTTGCCTGAAGCATAATTCAGACTCTTATTGCTGTCAACAGTTAACCGCAGCCCGTAGGTAAAGTGAAGCCCCCGTTCATTCGAAACCGCGAGGTCACGCAGGATCCGGCCTAAAGTTTCGCCCCCGCCCGCATGCGAGCCCCCATTAGAGGCCCGCATCAACCACCCACCTGGCAAAGGCCTGAACCACAATTGTTGACACCTGTTTGTCAACAGTTGACAATAGCGAGTGATTCGACGAGCAGTGCGACTTGCCCATTTCAGTACTTCCTTATTCCGAGTTTGGGACTAAGGACGGTTGACCAGAGAAAGGAAGGTAGACCGTGGGAATGGACCATCGGGAGCGGTTGTTGACGGCGTTGACGAGAGGGATCCCTGATCGCGTCCCCTTTTCTCCTTTCATGCTGCGTTGGACTCGCTACCACTATGGATGTACGTGTCCCTATCATCAACTGAAGGTGATGCAGGAGTTCGATCTCGACCTGATGGTCTATTTCGGGCATTACACCTGGCAGACCGTCACGAATGATTACATCTATACTCCTGCCGGCGGTTACAGCTACGCCGCCGCAGGCCTCTACGGCGATCTTCCTGACGTGGACGTGGACATTCGAATCGAGAACCGGGCTGAAGAGGTGTGGTTCTATCGAACCTTCCGCACTCCGGCCGGTCAACTGAATGACGTGCTCCAATGGGCGCGTCCCAACCTCGGTTATGGCGACGGGCCGAATCCTCACCGGGTCGAGCCGCTTATCAAATCGGAGAAGGACCTGGACGCATTGCGTTTCCTTTATCCGGAACCACGTCGCGACCTGCTTGCCGATCTGCCCATCCTGCTCGAGGAGATCGGAAATCGGGCCTTGGTGGCCGCATATGACAACACTCATGCCGGTATTTGGGGACTGGAACCTTTGGGCGAACAGGGAAAGCTGATCGCCTGTATCGAGAATCCCCAATTACTGAAGGCTGTTGCCCGATTTGCGCAGGATGTTCACAAGCGCAATTTGAGCGCTCTGCTGGAAAGAGGACTGAAGGTTGTCTTCGACAGCTGGTCGCTAGCCAGCCTGTCAGTCGGCTGGTCGCCCCAAGCTTATCGCGAGATTTTCCTCCCGCTGCTCAAAGAAACCGTCGAATTCGTGCATGGCTTTGGAGCGCTTTATGTGTACCAGGACGACGGCAGGATTCGGGAGATAGCTGCCGACATCGTAGCTGCCGGAATTGATGTGCTGAGCGGGCTGCAGCCGCCACCGATAGGCGATCTGCCCCTGGCCGAGGCCAAGGAGCTTTATGGAAAAAAGGTCGGGTTAATGGGCGGTCTGGATCCCTGCTACAACTTCGACTTGGGAAAACCCGAATTAGTGCAGCAGGCGGTGCGACAGGCAATCATCGACGCAGCCGATGGGGGCGGCTACGCAATTGGGACAGCGGAGGGAATCGCCCCGGAAACGCCGGCGGAGAGCCTACGAGCCGGTGTTGAGACGGTGCGGTCCTGTGGAGTCTACGGCGGCGACCTCCGATAGAGGGCTCGCTTCGGCCATGGCACGGGCCGTAGCTATAGGAGATTCACTCCGTGACTGAGACCTGTGAGCCCTCTCCAAACCGGAAGTGACTGGTCCGCGGCGACTCGTGTCGGGCGATTTCGCGCGCTTATGACGACGAGTCCAACCGGTCCTGACGTTCTATTCGAACCAGCGTGGCGTCTCGATACCCCTCCCGAACAAAGGAGCCTTCGGCCCAAAAAAGGTAGAACTCGCTCGAGATCAGGAAGTCCTCATCGCCGTCGCGATTCCAGTCGATCGGCCGGAAAGCCGCCCCCCAAAAGACAAAGGGAAGATCGAGGGGTTGTATCGGCGAGGAAAATGCGGGCTTCCCTGGGGTGCTCTGGTTGATATAAATCGAACCCGGCTTCGTTATCGGCAACCCGTGAATCAGATCCGGAAGCCCGTCGCGATTCCAGTCAATGACATCAAACCCGGGATCGGCGGCACCGCCCGGA
>Ga0116188_1003759_pt1 | contig 10976 bp, 6 predicted proteins | sample AD_JPNTR2_MetaG_FD_89807 | JGI IMG/M metagenome (GOLD analysis project Ga0116188, IMG submission 89807) | Active sludge microbial communities of municipal wastewater-treating anaerobic digesters from Japan - AD_JPNTR2_MetaG | ecosystem: Engineered > Bioreactor > Anaerobic > Digestate | place...
AATTGAAGGTAAGAAGGCTCGGTCTGGCCGGCGCGACGTGCATGGTCAACCACGAGATGCTCTCCATGGCGCCGGCGATCGGGGCGGCGCTGCGCGCCAGCGAACCGTTGGTAGCCCCTGCGTCCAAGATGCCGTACCAGCCATTCGGGCTGACAACACCCTCACCCTCATAGCCGTAGCGCAGCATGGCACCGGTCTCGACGGTTGCTCCCGGCTGATCAATGGCGATGTCCAGCGCCGGTCCCAGATAGATGGTGCTGGCGGCGGGACGTGAAACGACATATCCGCCGGCGTACGGTTTGCGGAGCTTGATCCAGACGGTTTTTTCGCCGAATCCATCTGAAAGTGTATATGCGATCGGGCCTGTCGGCAGCGCGGCCCATGTGGCACCGGTAAACGACTCATCTTCGCTGACCGCGTATTGGGTCGGTTCGTTGGTGCTTTGTACATCAAGCTGTACCTCACGCTGGGCGGTGCCGCCGGCGCCCTGATTGATCAAGAACCACGTGACTGCCGGCATACCGTCGTTATCGAGAACGTTAATCGTGTGGGGAGAGATGTTGACGCGGTGGGTGGCGGTGGCGGCGAGGGCAATGCTGATCGTCTCCGGATGCTCCGGCTCAGTGTCGTCGATCAGCGTGACGTAGACATTGGTCTCCGTGACGCCGGGCTCAAAGACCAGCGTGTCGGGTGTTGCGGTGTAGTCGGTGCCGCGTGTCGCCGAGCCGCCGAACGTAAGCGCGAAGGAGACCGCCGTTGCGGACGGCTCGGAGAGGATCACGGCGATCGGCAGTGTACCGTCAGACTCAACCGACTCGGATGCCGCGTCGCGGAATGACACGATCGGCAGCACCTCGCCCTGCCATTCATAGGCACCCATATCCGGCAGTCCGCCGGAGATGCGCGGCTGGCCGGCCAGATCCGTTGTGCCTTCAGTATAGTCGGCGCTGCCGCCGTTGATGCAGAGCGACTGCACGGTCAGCCGCAGGTCGGCCCAGCCGTTGGTGTCGGCAAAGCGCGGCTCGGTTGTGATGACGGATATCCCTTCCATGCCTGGGGACAGCGTGGCCACGCAAGAGTATACGATATCCCCTGTGAGCGCATCGGGATACTGCGGCGCGTCGTTGTAGTAGACAATCGAGTTGTACACCGTCCCCCAGGCTGCGCCGCCGCCACTGTAAGCCGCGCTGTTGCCGACGAGTGTGCAGTGGTACAGGTTGCATGCGTATGCGCCGCCGCCTTGGTTGGCCGTGTTGCCGATGAAGACGCAGTTATGGCACGTGGAATACATTGCGCCGCCGCCCTCTGCCATTGCACGGTTGTTCAGAATCCGGCAATCGATCACGCGCCCCTCGTGAACGCCCCCGCCGGAGTATGCGGCGTTGCCGGCCACCACGCAGTTCGAGAGGGTGACATCCCAGTACCCCAGGTACGCGCCGCCGCCCGAGCTGTCCGTCGCCCAAGCGTCTGCGGCGGTGAAGCCGTTGGTCAGGGTGAACCCCGCGATCAGCGTGCCATCGAAGGTCGCATGTACGCAACGGATGGCGTCAGCACCCAAGTCGTCCGCGTTTGGATCGGGGGCGCCGACGATAAACGTTTGGTCGGGGCCTGCGGCCGCGAGCAACGTGAGCGCCTTGTCAATATACACGCGGTTGTTTAGCGTGTCGTCGCCAGATTCGGCCGGACGCCCGCCTTCGGCATAAAAGCCCGGTGCGGCCAGCACCACATCCCCCGGCTCAGCGGCGTCGACGGCCGCTTGCAGCGTTCGCTTGGCGGTGGCGGCGGTCAAGCCGTCGTTGGCATCGGAACCGCTGACCGCATCCACATAGTTCGTTGTGGCGCCGGTTGACAGGGCGAGAAAGAAACTCAGGCAACCGCTGAGCAAGAGGGAGGATTTGATTTCCATGGCATCTCCCAAGACGTTAGGGCAGGAAGCTTCAATACACGGAGGGGGACATAACGGGATGCCGCTACGTGCCCAAACCAAGGTTGTTGCCTGCGAGTATAGTGTACCGCTCCAACGGATGCAAGGGGGAACCGGTTGTTTTTGGGTTAAGATTCGGTTAAGGTTCGGTTTTTGAGGTTGAGTGCTCGGATTAGTTGGGTCGGCAGGATCATTTTTGGAGACAAAAAAGGCCAGCGTTGTCGCTGGCCTTTTTTACGATTGTCCTGTCGGAAGCGTCGAGTTTTACGCCGCGCCGAGCTGGAAGCGCACGAAGCGCGTGATGGTGATCGCGTCGCCGGTGGCCTTTTCGCATGCCTTCACGATATCCGTGATGGACTGCTTGGGCTCTTTGACGAACGGCTGGTTGATCAGGCAGACCTCGGAGTAGAACTTGTTGACGATGCCTTTGAGGGCGTTCTCTACGATGTTCGCCGGCTTGCCCTTGAAACGGTCGCTGTTGCGCGCGATCTCTTTCTCGTTCTCGATCACATCGGCCGGAACTTCGGCGGAGAGCAAATAGCGCGGAGCCGCCGCCGCGATCTGAAGGGCGAGGTCGTGAACCAGCTCTTTGAACGCGTCAGTTTCCAGCGTTTCGGCTTTGCCGGCGGCCACTTCGACGAGTACGCCGACCTTGCCGCCCATGTGGATGTAGGACTCGATCATCGCATTATCCGCGCGGACATAGTGTGCCGCACGGCGGATCTTGACGTTCTCGCCGGTCTGCGAGACGATCGTCATGAACGGATCTTTCAGCGTTGCGGCCAACTCTTCCGGGCAGGTCTTGCCGGTCTCGAGCACCGTCTTGGTCACCAATTCGGCAAAAGCCTTGAAGTTATCGGTCTTGGCGACGAAATCGGTCTCGGTATTGACCTCCGCCATCGCGAAAACCTTGCCGTCATCTGAGGCCAAAGCGCTGATGATGCCCTCCTTGGACTCTTTATCGGCGCGCTTGACCTGAATGGCCAGGCCCTTCTCGCGCAAGATCTTGACTGCGGCTTCCATGTCGCCGCCGGTCTCGGTCAGCGCTTTCTTGCAGTCCATCATGCCGGCATTGGTGAGCTGGCGCAGTTCATTGATAAGTGCAACAGTGACAGTAGCCATAAGTGTCTCCTCAATTAGAAAGGGTTAGTGTTGGTGGGGGGGGCGGTCCGGCAACAGACTGCCCCGTCGTGAATTATTCAGCCTCCGGAGTCGCGCTCTCGGCGGCGGCTTCAGCCTTTGGCTCGGCGGTTTTTGCGTCAGCCTTCTTCGTATCAGCCTTGGCAGCCGGCGCTTCGTCCTTCTTGGCGTCAGTTTCAGGCTTCGGCTCAGCGGCCTTGGCCTTTGTCTCAGCCTTAGCTTCCGGCGCGTCAGCCTTCTTCGCGGCGGCCTTGGTGTCTGGTTCGGCCTTCGCAACGGCCGGTGCTTCGGTCTTCTTGGCGGCAGTTTCAGTAGCAGCCTCAGCCGAGGTCTCAGGAGCGGCCTCGACTGCGGCGATCTTCGCATCGACCGCATCCTTCGCGGCCTTGGCAGCGCGCTTACGGGTTTCAGTCAGCTTGGCCTTGGCCTTGGCGGCACTTTCGGCATCGGCGGCATCCCGGCGTGCCTTGCGTGTCGCACGCTCCTGCGCGTCCTTGGCGGCCTGTTCAGCCTCGCGCTGACGTTGACGTTCGGTGGCAATCCGGCTGTACTCTTCGTTCGCCTCTTTGATGACCTTGCTGAGGCCGTCCACGATTGCCTTGACACCGCGCACGGCGTCATCGTTGGCAGGGATCACATAGTCAACGAGATCAGGGTCAGCGTTGGTATCGACCATCGCCACGATCGGGATGCCGAGACGAACCGCCTCCTTGACAGCGTTCTGCTCCCGGCAGATGTCAATGATAACGAGCGCACCGGGCTTGTTATCCATGTCCGCCACGCCGCTGAGGTTTTTCTGCAACTTGTCCAGTTCGCGGCGCAAGCTTGCCGCTTCTTTCTTATGGACGGAGAGCACGCCGTTGTTGTTGCGGGCCATCGCCTCAATCTGGCGCATACGGCGCACGCTGCGACGGATGGTCTGATTGTTAGTGAGGGTGCCGCCCAACCAGCGTTCGGTCACGTAGTACTGACCACACGCGGAGGCCGCTTCCTGCACAACCTCCTGCGCCTGCTTTTTGGTGGCTACGAAAAGCACCTTTTTGCCAGCCAGCACAGTGTCGCGCAGGAACGCGGCTGCCTCGTCGATCAGGGGGATCGTCAGGGTCAGGTCGATGATGTAGATCCCGTTGCGCTTATCAAAAATGTAGCGCTTCATCTTGGGATTCCAACGCTTGGTCTGGTGGCCGAAGTGTAGACCTGCATCCATCAGGTCTTTCAGGGTGAGCCCGGTGAGGCTCGACACTGGCATTTGCATGGTGTCGTTTCCTTGAACGTGTAGGACGGTCCATCACACCGTCCCCAGGGTTAATCCGCTTTGACGCCCGGCGACACGCCGACACGCCTTCGCTTCCGCACGAAGGAGCCACTCGGCAGTTCGTGCTGATGTGAAAAGGAACAGATTACCGCTTCACGGCGGCAAAAGCAAGGGCAAAGCCTGCAAAATTACGCTCTCTTGGCGATGTCTGCACCGAGGCGATAGGCTTTATCACAATCCTCTGGGAACTGTGTCTGCCGAACCGCATCCTTATGCGCCACATCAAAACGCCCCGCATGGAATTTTGCGTAGTCGCTGAACTGATAGGTGTCGCAAACGAACAGTGACTCCGGCTTCCCATCGCCGAACAGACGCGCAGCGGTTTCCGGGAGCAAGCGGAACCGCTCCGGATAGCCCATTTTTTGCGCCATCTCCTCCGGCACATTCATGGTGTAGACGAACGCTACCGGAAACCTTTTCTGGGCCATGCTAACGGAAAAGTCATCATAGCTCAGCGCCGGGAAAAACAGGCGTTCAATCAGATTCCGGCACATGCCGGATTCGCCACCGAAGTAAACCGGCGTGCCAATGATGAGCCCGTCTCCCTTGCAGACCTCCTCCAGAACCGGGGTCAAAGCATCGTTGAGAGCGCACATTCCGGTGCTGTCTCTATCTTTCCGTTTGCAGACAAAACAACTGCTGCAACCACTGAATGTAAGATCAGCCAGATGAATGAGCTTTGTTTCCGCACCGGCGTCGGCCGCGCCTTTCAAAGCACTTTCAAGAACCTTGGCGGTGTTCCAGTTCTTACGCGGGCTGCAGTTGATGGCATAGACTTTTTTATCGCCACGGCATGCTGCGGATACATTGGGGGTGGTCATAGGTAGGTGATCTCCTTTTCGGGGGTGGTTTCGTGTTCGTGAAGGATGAAGGCGAGCATGCCGTCAGGGTTTCGGCATTCCGTCATGGTCGCATCAGGTCTCCCGAGGCTCCCTTAACTAGAGAACTGGGGCACTGTAACAGATGCGAGCATCACATTCAAGCACACACGCGAGAACGCGACGCGTTTCCCTCTCAACGAAGGAAGTAAACCGTGCCGTTTGGCTTCCGCGCCACGATGGCGAACCAGCCCGCATTCCACGTTTCCGATGAGGCGTCAACGGCTGTCGTGGTTTCGATGTACGGATTGGCAGGGTCAAGCGTGACCAGTGTGCCGCTCACACGTGACCATCCGCCCGAAGGCGAACCGTCGTGATGGTAGACCCCCAACTTGTGGTCTGGCTCAATGCCCTCCGGGTCGTAGCGGAACTTGACGGTCATGCCCTCAAACGTGACCGGTGTTGGTTCCGCGGCACTGCCTGATACCGAGGAAAAGCCTACGCGCCATACACCTTTCACGAGGTCATGCCGGTTGTTTGAAAGACCGACCGGGATGTCGCTGCGGTCAGCAGCATAGAGTTCGGCGAAATTGTAGAACGTCCCCGCCGGATACGTCGTCATCGTATAGCGGAAGCTGTTCACGAGCGAGAAACCCGCACGTGTCGGGTAATCACCCACTGTGGTGTGAGAACTCCCCGAACAATTCTGCATTCGCGGGTAGATGAGGCGCCCCTTCCCGACGGCATACCAGCCGTTTGTGCCTGACGCATTGTTTTCGACGTTGTAGCCGACTGTCCTGAATGCGCTGAAATCCAAGTCATGCTCCTCGCCGCCGCCATCCGCGACAAACTGTCCGTGCGGCGTGAGGCGGAGTGTGTTGGACGCTACTGCACGTTTGATGCTTCCCCACCCGTGGACGCGGCTGGCCGACATGCTATCGCTTCGCCCCAGAAAGAGCGACCAGTAACCGCTACCGCCGCCAACGAAAGCAATGGTGCCGCCCTGCATGTTCAGAAGACCGATCGCGGTTTGGCTATTGGCGGCGATCGAGAGATTCGTGATCGGCCCGAGAAAGACATTTTCGTCCACGGTCAATTGACCATACGAACCGGTCCCCGCGGCGATATCGATGCGTTGGCTGGCGATATTCGTAATGGACGCGGAATCGAGTACCTCCACGATGCCCGTCGCACCTGCACCATACCCGATCGTGAGTGATTTCGGGCTGTCGATCATCGCGGTGTCGTTCAGTGTCACTCTGCCCGAACTCGCACTGCCGCGCCCCACATGCCAATCGGCATTTCCCGCCACGCAGCCCGCGCCGTTCAGCGTCATCGCTCCGTACGCCTCGCGACCGCTCGCGACCAGACAATATGTGTTGATGTCAAGGGTGGCGTCGGTAACCGTCACACGCCCTGTTGCTGTTGTCTGATTGCCCAACGTCACATACGTGCCCGTCGACCAATCGTCGTCCAATACCAGTTCACCCGTCCCTACACTACCGACGATGATCTCCCGGCTGCCGGCCGCCATGTTGATTGTACCCCCCGGCTTCAGATGAAAACGTCCAAACCCGCTACGCCCCAGCGTAAATTTTCGCGCAACGTTCAATATTTCGCTGTTCTCGGCGTATCCAACACTGCTCGATTCGCCGCCGACAAAGAAGTCGGTCACTGTGATCTCGCCATTGTTCGTGAGCGAACTGCCCTGGCCGCGTACACTCACGATGAATTCGCCCGCGTCGCTATTGATGAAACATCCCCCCTCATCCACCGTCAAGGAACTGACGCCGGCGGAGTAGCCGATGTAGACGTGCTTCTTCGTGCGCCATTCGCCGCCCGAGGCGATGCGGATGTGCGCTGCCGTGTCACTTGTGCTCGTGCCGCCCCCCCCAGAATGAGATTCTCGGCATTCGTCACCGTGCCCCCGTCTTCCACGAGAAACTGCTGATGATATGTGCTGTTCCCGATAGTCATGCGACGCGTCTCGGCATGGACACCGTTTCCCACGCGAAGCGGCACGTTCACGTTCTTCGAAGAGTAGAGAACCACGTCATCGCCCAATGACGGCAAGAAATTTAGGGGGTCATAATTGCCTGGGCTCGAAAACCAGTCCTTTGCCGAGTCCCAGGGATAGTCGCTCAGGCCAGCCGGTGGCTTATAGCACATCTGAGTGAAGCCCGCCGGGGTGGTGAACGTCGTCTCATTCGTGGCAGCCGGTCCGGCCGACCCCGTGGCGATCGTCCGCACGTAGTACTGTGTGCCCGGCACGAGTTCAGTCCAGCCAAATACCGCACTGCCCGCCTCGGTTAGGGAGGATGTGCCGACGGACAGAATGTCACCTTCGGCAAAAACATCGGTGGCGGACAACTCCACGGTGAACACCGCCGATGTGTTGCCATCCCCGAGAGCCGATAGGAAGGCCGTTGTCGTGGCCGTCAAATAGGACGCCGTGCGTTCCGCAACCTCTGTGGCGGAATCGGCCAGCGTGGGCGCCTCGGCCGCGCCCGCACCCGAACACAGAAGAGCAAGCCCGCTCACCACCAACAGGCGTACCACATTCACAGGCATTACCGGTAGCATCTCTTTCATTTGCACGTCACTCCTTCTGCGCGAGCCATTACCCAAGCAAACCGTAGGGATTTGCAATCTCTTCGTCCGATATATAGTAAACCTTGTTCCCGTTAGATGAGCGCGTCGTTTCTGTCAGAAAACAGTTAGAAATTGTTTTTTGCTTTTCAACCTCAAACCGATTGACTTTCCGCCTGTCGCTCATTTATCATCACGATACTGCGTGCTTTGGGGAGGGTCCCCTGCGCTGGAGGGCGACGATATTTACACCGAAACCGAGATGTGCTGGAGGTGCGTATGCGTAATCCGTTGGTAGGGGGGGGTATCATTCTTTTTGCGGTCGTGAGCATGAGTAGCGCTCAGGAATCGGTGACGCTTCCCATCGAACGGCGCATGTTGTTTAACGAATGGATGTTTTTGCCTGCGGTTCGTACTATCACCCGAACTGGACGCATGAGGGGCCTAATCCCCCTGGTGTTGTGCCGCCACGCCGCATGTTGTTGCCCGGAACGAATCACTATCATGCGGCGGGATGGCGGTTGACGGCGTGCCGCACCGGCACATCGGCGGGGCCGACGGGGCAGGGCGTTAATTTCATTCCGCCGCTCTCTTACAACCCCACGATCCAGACAAACTGGCAGGCGAATTTGCAAAACACCTTGGATGCAAAAATCGAGAGCCCGTTCTACCGGAGGGTATCGGCACCCTCTATTTTGAGGCCATCAACGTGTTCTCATCCTACCCGACTGAAATCACCGTTGAGATCGCCACCAATATGCTGGAGTATCTGTATCTGGGGGGCGGCGTCACAAATGTCATGTACCCGGTCGTCAGAGCAGTTTTCATACAATTGGCAAGTCCTCGACGTGTTGCCCCTTGCGGCGGCATCATCTAACGATTTTACGCGCTATCAACGGTTGTTGCAGTGCCGTACGCCGGCCAGATTTCGTATTCGTAGAACGGGAGACGTATACTCTACACAACCGCTAGACAATGCGCTTACCGCGATCGATAACATCTGCGCCTCATATCCCCCGGCGGATGTCGTGTTGGTTCGTCCGGCCGTGGTCTTCAAGCCGGGGTATCCCGCCACCGGTGAGCCGTGTGTGATCCGGTGCGAAGTTAGTTGCGTGGGGACAAACTGGAATGAACGGACCGATCATACGAACCGCGCGATGACGGTTCACTATAGATGGCGGTATCTGGACCAGATGTCCAACGCATGGGCCAGTGTACCGATGAGCTATGTTGCGGGGTCGGGCGTCGGCGATGGCGAGATGTATGAGGCGACCTTGCCCGCGCAGGCCGATATCGGCGATCTGGAGTATTTCTTTGAATGTGACTTTGAAGGGTATCGTTATAGGCACCTTGATTATACGGGCTCGGGCTATGCGTACACGACGGAGTGGCTGTCGCCCCGTATTTTGCGCGGCGACACGGCGGTGGAGGGCGGGCGCGAGTTTTACACGCGGTTGCGGCCCATGTCCTCGTCCTTTGGCGAGATGCTGCTGGTGGTCGGCGAGCCGGGTGCCGAACAGGCGACGGTGGTTATGACGCCGCTTGAAACCGGATGCTGGCGCGGTATCATCCCGCTTGCGGGCCGGGCTCCTACCAACATCTGCTTCTACCTGTGCGGCGAAGGCCAGTACGACGCGGTCGCCGATGCCTTCCTGCCCGATTCGGTGTATTGGAGCGACGCATCACAGACGGTACCTTCTCCCTTGCCGCTGACAGGCACGTGTGACAGCGGTGCCGTTCCGCCGAATCACCGCATCCGCATCGCAACGGCCGGAAGCAGTTGTGTGGAGGTCTTGTTTGATGAAGTATCCGGCACCTATTGGACCGCGCGCGCGGAGTACCAGAATTTCAACAGCCAGACGGCGGACACGGATCCGATTCAAGATCATGATCAGCCTTTCCTGCAATCGCCAGCGATCTCCTTCCCGTTGGGGTCGCTCACATTCATGGCCCGCGCCTACGACGTGGCGTCTCCGGCGCGGATCACGGTGTATGCGTCGACCAACGGCTGGGATGCGCCTGCCGAGAGTTGGTTTGAGGTGCATGCGTTTTCCGGCATTGCGCACGTTCCATACCGAACCTACCGATTTGTACCGGCGACGCCGGTGCAGTATGACGCGATCCGCTTGGTGGTTGCGGCGGATGGATCGTCGGGGCGGGCTTGCGTGGATGAGGTGGTGATCAGCGAACTGGGGGCTGCGGGGGTGCCGCCTAGCGTGAAGGTGTTCGTCCCCACGGAGCCGGTTTCGGAACTCGCGGGGACAGGGGCATATATAAAGAAACGCTTGATTGTCAGACTCTCGGAGCCCTATGCGCAGGATGTGACGGTGCGCTTGGATCTTTCGCCGGATGCCAATGCGCAAAATGGTTGCCTTGGCTTGTCGCAAACCAACTTGGTCTTCGCGGCCGGTGCGGAAGAACAGGTTGTCGACATTGGCCCCCTGGACGGCACGGCTCTTTCGGCAACGGATGGCTTTACGGTCACGCCAGTGGTTGTGTCGCCGGTTGCCGCGCAGCACCACTACTTGTCTTTGGTCGCGGTTGCGGTGCGGGTCCTAAACGAGGCCCCCGTGATTGTTGAGCCAGCCGGTGGCATCGCATCGCTGCCCGCGTCGTTCTTCGTCCAGTGCGGGCAGCCGCATTCCTTCTTCTGGAACGTAACGGATGCCGCAGCGGACAGCGGTGCCGATGTGGGAAGCGGAATGAAGATCACATGGTACTTCGGCGATGATACGTGGTCGGTGGCTTGGGGGGCAAGCGGCACGATCGAGCATACGTATGCCAACGTGGGTGACCGGGTGGTCAGAATGATAGCAGAAGACAAGGACGGCGGTTTTGATGAAGTTCAGTTTAGAGTCAGAGTCGCGACAGAACCCGTGACACTGTCGACCCCGGTGCCGGTTCCCCTCGCATGGCTGGATCTGTATCCTTCAGCGTTGGCAGCGGCTGGCGGCAATTACGAGTCGGCGGCGCTGGGCGACGTGGACGGCGACGGCCATACGACTTGGCAAGAGTATGTAACCGGTTCGGATCCGACGAACACGCTCTCCATCCTACGCGCCCACATCGCTGTTGACGGCGGGACGGCGCAGGTCACATGGACGCCGGATCTCGGCCCGGTCGCCCGGTGCTACACGGTCGAAGGCAAGACGAACCTGACGGATGGGGTTTGGCTGGAAAGTGGACCCGG
>Ga0116188_1003775_pt1 | contig 10950 bp, 9 predicted proteins | sample AD_JPNTR2_MetaG_FD_89807 | JGI IMG/M metagenome (GOLD analysis project Ga0116188, IMG submission 89807) | Active sludge microbial communities of municipal wastewater-treating anaerobic digesters from Japan - AD_JPNTR2_MetaG | ecosystem: Engineered > Bioreactor > Anaerobic > Digestate | place...
CCGGGAGATAGATAGACTTAGAATTTCGGTTTGTGACTTACGGCTTCTTGCTTCTCGCTTCTGACTTCTCGCTTCTGGGGGCTTCTTGCTTTAGGCTTCTGGCTCCTGGCTTCTGGCTTCTGGCTTCTCGCTTTCCCGACTTTGCCCTGTTCAAGATTCCCCTAATCGCCTAATATGGGTGCCCTATGGTCGTCTTCACCTTCTGGGACTGGCTGTGGTTGATCCTTTACATCCTCGTCATGGTTTTCAGCGGCGTGCTCTTCTACGCGCTGGGAAAGCGTTCGTCGTCGGACTTTTTTCTGGCGGGCCGCGGGCTCCCTTGGTGGCTCCCTGCTTCTTCGGTATACGCGACACACACAGCGACTGATACGCCGATGTGGATGTCGGGAGTAATCTATCGTCACGGCTTGACCGGAATCTGGTATTCGTTCTTCGCCGCCTGGTGCGCGGTCAGTGCTTACGTTTCGACCCGGATCTTCCGCCGTTCCCTGGCGTACAGCCAGGCGGAATGGCAAACGCTGCGTTTCAGCGGGCTGGGCAGCGAGCTGTTGCGCGGCTGGATCGCAGGCTGGCAGGTTTTCATGAACATGATGATCCTCGGATGGGTGGGGATGGCCATGGGGAAGGTCTGCCATTACGCCTTTGGCTGGGATTCCTGGGTCGGCTTGGTGCTTTTTTCGTCCATCTGTGCCATCTACGTGCTGGCCGCCGGCTATTGGGGCGTGGTGATCGCCGACTTCCAACAGGGAATCGTGGTTTTCCTAGGAATTCTAATTGTCTCCATCTGGGGAGTGTATGAAGCCGGAGGCCCGGCGGGAATCGTTGCCAGACTTGACCAGACGGGCGAAACCTGGAGGGTGAATCCATTTCACTTCAGCGGCTGGTTTACCGGTGATTTTCCGGTGGCGTGGTTCATCACCATGCTTTTCATAGCCCTGCTCGGAGGAATCGGCATGGGAACCACCTTTGACTGGTACGTTGAGGCGCAGCGGATCCAATCGGCCAAGACTGTCCGCGATGCTTCCTACAGTATCTGGGGAGGAACAGCACTGGTTCTGACTCGTAACGCGCTTTGGGCCGCCTGCATTATTGGATTCTACGTTTTGACGCCCGGGATCGAAAACGTAGCAGACTATGAAATGGCCTGGTTCCGAGTCGGTTTTGAAAAGCTTCCGGCAGGAATGGTGGGATTCTTTTTCGCCACCATCGTCGCCATCCATTTATCCACGGTCGCCTCGATCCTGAACCTGGGCGCGCTGTACGCTACCCGCGACCTCTACCAGCATTATCTGAACCCGCACGCGAGCGAAAAGCGCCTGGTTTGGGTCGGAAGGTTCTCAACGATTCTCGTTTTGTTGGGCTCCTTCCTCTACGGCTCGATGATGGAGAACATCACGGAATGGCTGATCTTTGCGATCTGGATCATGGCCGCAGGCATCTGGTTGCCCAATGTGCTTCAGGTTATCTGGTGGCGGTTTAACAGCTGGGGCTACCTGTCGTCGTGGATTGCCAACCTGGGGCTCAGTTGGCTGGTGGTTTGGATACTCCCGAAGGCCGGGCTCTTGCCGGTGCTGCCCGATTACGCCCAGTTTTGGTTGCTCATGCTCCTGGGCCTGCTGATCTACGTCCCGGTTACTTTCATGACCCCACCGGATGACATGGATCATCTTGTCCGCTATTACGTGCAATCGCGCCCTCTCGGTTTCTGGGGACCGGTGAGACGCGAAGCCGAACGCCGGGGACTGATCAGCATAATAGACAAGGAGGAACTCCATGGCGCTATTTCGTAAGGATTGGACTGCCCATGATGCCGACAATTGGACCAAAGAGGACTTCTGGGCCTGCGTTTTCTCGTCGCTGTCCTATGTCTTGCTCATGCTCGGAGTGGCGCTGTGCTTCCTCTTTCCAATTTGGGGAATACTCACTACTCTGGCCGGCGTCGTCTGCGTGTACCTGATGTACCGCGCCATCGATCCCAAGCTCCGCACCATATCGGCGGACTATGAAGCCAAACAGAAGGCGTATCTAAAAGAGCTGGACCGCATAATGAAGTGGGAGGAACAGTAGATGGACCAGGCACAAGCCGTTATTGTGGGAATGGTCGTCGCTTACTTCTTCGCCTTTTTGGGAATGGCTTTCGCGTGGATTGGCTATTACCGCCGCAAGAAAGAGGCCGGGAAAAAGAAATGAACACCGAATTCAGCGTTTTCTGGGGCTTGGTCGTCCCGGGTTCAATCGTAGGTTTTTCCCTGGTAGTCACTCTCTGGCTGTACCGGATGTTCGCCAAGCAGCACGAAGGAGAGAAGCGAGAATAGGCGGTTGTGGGCGAACTCTCCAGATATGGAGTGCACCGGAAAGTGGTCTCTCGACGGCAGGCCGGGAGAGCACGGGGTTTCGGTACACCGCTGAAAAACGCGGCGCTCAACCGCCGTGCTCTCCCGACCCGCTCCCAGCTCCGCGCTTGACCGGTATTCGTACACACTTTATTTGGCCCGCTGCCCTTTCCAACTAACAGCGGCGGGCCTATTTGACCGGTTTACGCCCCTTCGGGGTCGCGGTCAAACTACCGAAATCCTGTTGACCTACGATCGCACGCCGAGCTTCTTGAGGATGGTCATCATCGGGCACCAGTTGGTGAAGGCCGATTGGAAAAGGTTCAGGCCGACGAACGCGGTGAACAACAGCCAGTAGGAATTCACCCAAGTTCCGAGCGCGAGACTCAGCAGCACAAAGAAGCCGGCAATCAGCCGCAAGAAACGTTCTACTGTCATTGGTATTCTCTCCTTTTTGCGAGGTAGTAGAGGATCGGGACCGTCATTCTGGAAAGCAGGAGCGAAGCGACTTCGCCTGCCATGAGCGCAATAGCCAATCCTTGAAAAATGGGATCAAACAGAATCACCGAAGCGCCGACAATAACGGCAAGGGCGGTGAGCATCATCGGCCGGAAGCGCACTGCACCGGCATCGACTACGGCATCCGCCAGGGACATTCCTTCTCGAAGGCGCAACTCCACGAAATCCACGAGAATAATGGAGTTGCGCACCACGATCCCGGCGCCCGCGATGAAGCCGATCATCGAAGTTGCGGTGAAGAAAGCTCCCATGAGCCAGTGAGCCGGCAGAATGCCAACCAATGAAAACGGAATCGCCGCCATGATGACCAGCGGTGTCATGAGCGACTGAAACCATCCGACCACGAGGATGTAAATCAGAACGAGCACAACAACAAACGCCAGCCCGAGGTCCCTGAAGACTTCGTAGGTAATGTGCCACTCGCCGTCCCACTTCATCGCCAGCCGTGCGTCTGACGTCGGTTGTGCGGCAGTGAACTGAGCGATCTCATAACCCTCCGGAATCTCCAGCTTCGAGACCGCTTCGTTCAACTTCAGCATGGCGTAAACCGGGCTCTCTTCACGTCCGGCGACATCTGCGGTCACATAGACGACGGGCTTCAGGTTCTTGTGATAAATGCTCTTTTCCTCGACCGTCTCTTCGACTCGAGTGAGCTCGGCCAGAGAAACCAACGCTCCGTTGCGACCCATGACCTTAAGTTGACGCAGGTCGTCGATGCTGGATCGTTCCTCACGCGCCAGGCGCAGGAATATCGTTACATCTTCCTTTTCCCGGGGTTGGTGGAGCAGTCCGGCACTCATGCCGTGCAGCCCGATCGTCAGCGTCCGCGTCACCTCCTCGGTCGACACGCCGTGAAGGGCTGCTTTCTCGCGGTCTACCACCAGACGGTACTTGGGCTGGTCGTCCTCAATGTACGAGTCGACATCCACGACTCCCTCGGTCTCAAGGAGGATCTTCTCTATCTGGCGCGCAACCTCGATCTGCCGCTGGTAATCAGGGCCATAGATCTCGGCCACGAGCGTTTGCAGGACTGGGGGACCGGGAGGAACTTCCGCAATCTTGACGCGTGCCCCATGGCGCCGGGCGATCTCCTGGATGCCCGGACGCACCCGCTTGGCGATGTCGTGGCTTTGCGCCGACCGTTCCTCCTTCGGTTCGAGGTTCACCTGGATATCTCCCTGATTGGGCGCGCTGCGCAGGAAGTAGTGCCGGACCAGGCCATTGAAGTTGTAGGGGGAGGCAGTTCCCACGTACATCTGGTAATCGGTAACCTCGGGAACCGTGCTCAAGAACGATCCGATATCCAGCGTTGCCGCAGCCGTCTGTTCCAGTGTTGACCCTTCCGGCATGTCGATGATCACCTGGAATTCACTTTTGTTGTCAAAAGGCAGCATCTTGACCCTGACCGCTTTTAGACCGAACAGCCCGATTGCGCCCAGCAGCAGGACAACCACGACGATCAGAAAACCATATCGCCAGACCGGAACATTAATCAGGCGGCCCATGACGCGGCGATAGGTCCTGGTGCTCCAGCCTTCCTTCGCGTGCGGATCCTCCGCATTGGAACTCGAACGGCTATTGCGCTTGAGCAGCCGGATCGATGCCCAAGGGGTGACAATGAAGGCGACGATGAGCGAAAAGAGCATCGCTGCCGAGGCGCCGACCGGGATCGGCCTCATGTAAGGGCCCATGAGACCGCTCACGAAGGCCATGGGGAGAATAGCGGCAATGACCGTAAATGTCGCCAGAATGGTCGGGTTGCCGACTTCGTCGACGGCTTCCACCGCCACATCAAGTATCGGCCGATTCCGGTTTCCGGGCAGCCGGTAATGACGCACGATGTTCTCGACCACGACAATAGCGTCGTCGACCAGGATTCCTATCGAGAAGATCAGCGCAAACAGGGTGACGCGATTGAGCGTGTACCCATAGAAGTAAAAAATGACAAGCGTAAGCGCCAGGGTCACCGGGATCGCAATTGCTACAATCCCCGATTCCCGCAAGCCTAGCGTGAGCCAGATCAGCGCGGCTACCGAGAGAATCGCCAGAAACATGTGGAAGAGCAGCTCGTTTGACTTCTCTGCAGCCGTCTCGCCGTAATTTCGGGTGACGGTCACGTTTACGCCGGCCGGGATCAGCCTTCCTTGCTCTGCTTTAACCCTCTCGATTACCTGGTCGGCAACAACGATGGCATTCGTGCCTTTTCTCTTCGCGATCGAAATTGTTACGGCGGGAAAAGGCGGTTCGCCGACCCCTGAGGGACCGCTAATCGGCGCGGCATGGAGAAGTCCGCTGTCGCGGCCGTCTTCCTTTTTCTGGCTTAGAACATGGTCGCCGCTATCGATCAGCACATGACTGTGTTTCGCGGCCGGCCCAGGACTGAAAAGAACGTAATTGGCAGGCTCCTCCGGACCGTCTTCTATCCGCGCTACATCCCGCAGATAAACCGGACGTCCCTCCCAGACACCTACGACTACCTGTCCCACCTCTTCAGCGCTGTTCAGGAAGCCGCCTGTCTCAACCAGAAATTCCCGGTTACCCGCTGCAAAACTGCCGGATTGCAGCTGCCGGTTCGCCTGTTGAAGCATGCCGAGGATGACGGTTGGAGTTACCTGGTAGGCCGCCATTCGTCCCTCGTCGAGAGTCACCTTGAGCTGGCGCCTCTGGCCACCGATCAATTTCACTTCCGAAACGTCAGGAACCTGTTTGATGACGTCGTGGACCTGGGCCGCGACTCGGCGCAAGTGATAGTGGTCATAGCGGTCGCTCCACAACGTCAACGCCAGGATCGGAACATCGTCAATAGAGCGCGGTTTAATCAACGGCTGGCTGGCGCCTTCGGGAATCAGATCGAAGTTGGCGAACATCTTCTGGTTCAACCGAACAATCGCTTCTTCCTCGTCCTCCCCGACATAAAAACGGACGATGGCCATGGCAAAGCCCGGACTGCTTGTCGAATAGATATACTCGACTCCCGGCACCTCCCAGATGAGTTTCTCCATCGGTTTGGTGACGCGCTCTTCCACTTCTTTAGCACTGGCGCCGGGCATCTGAACGAAAACATCGATCATCGGAACGATGATTTGCGGCTCCTCCTCTCGAGGCAGGAGGATCACGGCGCCGACACCGAGGAGAATCGAAGCAACCACTATGAGCGGAGTCAGCTTGGAGTCAATAAATGCCCTGGCAAGCTTTCCGGCTATTCCTATGCTTTTCATTCCTATGCACCTGTTTGGGATCGTTCTGGAAACAGCATGTTCAGTTCCTACAGCCGGGCGCAGTTGTCATTGCACCCTCACGAGACTCCCGTCTGCGAGCTGCTGGACTCCTTGGGTCACGACTCGCTGGCCCGGCTCGAGACCCGACAGGACCTCGACCCGGTCCGCATAGCGTTTTCCGGTTTTGACGAGACGGAATCTCGCCTTGTCGGAGTCGTCAACGATCATGACTCCTGTCAGTTGCCCTCTCTGAACAATAGCGTTTGACGGAATGCTTATCTTCTCTTGGCGACCGTCGGCAAACCGGGCGCGCCCAAACATTCCCGAACGAAGACCAGGGTTCGCGGGTAGACGGAGCTTCACCATGAAGGAGTGGCTGGCTGGATCCCCGGACGGGACGATTTCATTAACAACTCCCGTCATGTTTTCACCTTGGAGGGCGTCGACGATAACCACCGCCTGATCGCCGATCTTGATGGCGCCGAGTCGTGATTCCTGGACACTTACCTCCAGCTCGTAGTTTCGATTGTCCTCGACAGTGACAAGAGGCTGGCCGGGGACGGACATGGCGCCCGCCTCGACGTGCTTGGCGGTCACGATTCCTGCAAACGGTGCAGTCACGCGAGTGTAAGTCGCGTAAATTTCGGCATTTTTAAGCCCGGCGCGAGCCTGCTCGATCCGGTCGAGGACCTGTCTCTTTCTGGCCTCGAGTGCGAGCAGCTCCTGGTCGGCACGCCGGAGCTCGGCCTGCGCGGCCTTGTACTTAAATTCGACCTCCTCGAATTCCTGCGGACTGACCGACTCGCGTTGAAGCAGCGCTTCAAAGCGCTTGTACGTGGCAGTTGCCAGGCCTGCTCCCGCCTCGGCCGCGGCCTTGGCCGCTTCAGCGGCCCGGAATGATTCTTCGATCTCCTGCAACGCGTTTTGCGCTTCGCTTAACCCGGCCTTTGCACTGGCGAGGTTCGCCTGGGCGTCGCGGTTGTCGATTTCGACGAGAACCTGCCCTGCCTTGACCCGGTCTCCGGGCTCGACATGTGTTGCTATGATCTGCCCCATGACACGGCTTGACACCACGCTGGCAGTTCGCGACCGCACGGTCCCGACCGCCTCGTAGGACAAATCAACGGGACTCACCTGCACACTCTCTACGGCCACCGAGACAGGCGCCTGATCTGCCTTGACCGCATGCTCAGACACCCCATCCCCGCATGACCACAGAACGAGGCCAATCGGAATGAGAACGACTAACAGAAACAGCCTTTTTATGGACATATTCATCAACTCCGGATTCAATTAACGAACTCCTGAACGCCGGCTAGGCGACCAGCAGCCAAAAGAGACTGAGCGTACCCGAGGTAGTAGTCATAGCGGGCGCCGAGCAGGTTCATGCGCGACCTCACCAGGGCCGTCTGCGCCCGAAGCACTTCGGTCACGGTGGTCAAGCCGACGCTATGACGGTCCTGTGTAATGCGGAATGTCTCCGCAGCCTGCTTGACCGCCCCCGAAGCCACCCCGACCCGTTCGCGGGCAGCCAGGAAGTTCTGATACGCCTGGACCACCTCGAGTCGAATCTGGTCCGCCACCCGACGCATGTCGGCTTCGGCTGCCTCACGGGCGGCAACCGCCTGCCGGATTCGCGCGCTTCGGCCAAAGTCAACAATGTTGAAAGTCAGACTCGCCCCCACCGCAAAGTCGGCGCTTCCACTGGCCAGATCACGGCTGCTTTGACCAAAGCTGCCAAAGAGGTTCAGATCCGGGAGATACTGAGCGCGCGCCATGCGGAGATCCTGCTGTCTTGACTCCATTTCCAGGACGGCCTGCTGGTACTCCGGCCTCGATTCAAGCGCCTGCTCGATGAGGATCTCCAATGGCGGCAGGTTGAAGTCGCGATCGATCAGCTGTGCAGTCAATTCCGGCCGGGTCATGAGGGGCTGTGCGAGCACCGTGTTCAAGGCTGCATAAGCAGACACCAAGTCTCCCGCCGCCTGTATCTGCTGTTGGCGGAAATCCGCCAGCTGCACTTCCATGGCCAGCAGATCAGATGCAACCACTGTCCCCTGTTCAAACAGATTGCGGATGCGCGCCACCTCGGCTTCGCTCGAGGTCACGGCCTCGTCGGCCACCTGCTTGCGCGCCTCGGCTACCTGGACGCCGAAGTAAGACTGGATAACACGAAACCGAAGCTGCTGTCGGGTCATGTCGCTGACGGCCTCGGCCGCCTGTTCACCGATCTCGGCCTGTCTGATACGGCCGCTCACCTGCCGCCGGTTGAAGACCGGCAGGCGGAGATTTACGGCGGTCCGGAAGTTTGATATCGAGCCGGGCTGATTCAGGGCCTCCAGTTCAAAGTTCTGAGGGCCGAAGCGGCCCTGCTCCAGCAAAGAACCGAAAACAAAGACGGGATTGTTGCTATTGGTAAAAGTCTCGCTGAACTGTAGTAAAGGCAGGCGTCCGGCTTGCGCTTCATCCAGTCGGGCGTTGGCCGCGGCCCTTCCGGAGTCGGCAGCCGCAATGGCCGGGTTTCTGCTCAATGCGATCTGAGCAGCCTCTTCGAGACTCAACCGGGCGCCTGGCGCCATTTGTGACTGCCCGGCAGCAAGAGCCTCTGCCGTTCCGAACAGGAGCAGGTACAGTAGTAAATGCCGCCCTTGCAATCGAAACCTCATATCGTCCTCTCTTGTTGATCGTCTCCGGTTAAGCAGCACCGGAAGGTTGACTATATGATTATATGCGCATATAGTTGATTGGTGTCAAGTGATTTCTTGAGGTTCTTTTTCTGGCACGGAGCACTGGAATCAGAGATAGCTTATGATTAGTTGTCGGAGCAGATCAAAAGAGAAGAGGAGCAAGGTGGCCAGGAAGCTGTCAGATGAAGCGATAAGGCTGATTGCCGAGCGGTTTAAGGCGCTTAGTGAACCGACGCGCCTGAAGCTTATTATGGCGCTCGAGCATGGCGAAAAGAACGTGAGTCAAATCGTCGAAGAGGTCTCATCCACTCAGGCAAATATTTCCAGGCACCTGCAATACCTCACCGAAGCCGGCATCCTGAAGCGGCGTAAAGACGGACTGCACGTCTACTACTCGATCTCCGATCCCCGGGTGTTCGACCTTTGCCAGGTGGTCTGCGGCAGCCTGGAGCAACATTTCAACAACCAGGCGCAGGCCTTCAAGTAAGATGCGGTCGGAGTCGCGGCATAAGCGCTCATCTGAGGTATCCATCTTACCGGAGTAATTATATCTTTGCGCAGTAGATCAGCCTACTGGTGGCGTTTACTCTCGAGGGAGAAGCGCTCAAACAAGCCCAAAGTCGTACTTCATACACATCCCAGCACCGCTACGTATTGCGAAGTCGGGACGCTCTTATCAGGAGTCCGGCAGCGCATACTCGCGACCGCCGCTATGAGCCGAACTTGTGAGCATAACGGCCAAGCTAGCGAGCGGCAAGGTTGAGGCGAGGCTGGTGGTTGAGTGATTCGCTGTCTTTTGGCGAATCGTATCGAAACCCTGGTGGTTGAGTGACGCGCCCGCCTTCTGGGCGCGTTGTACCGAAACCCCGGCGGTTGAGTGACTCGCCGTTTTGTGGCGAGTTGTATCGAAACCCGCCCGACTCAACCGCTCGGACCGCCTTCGCCAACCCCTCGACCGCGAGCCTGGAGAGCACGGGGTTTCGATACACCGCTGAAATACGCGGCACTCAACCGCCGTGCTCTCCCGGGCCGCTCCGGGCTCCGAGCTTGACCGGTATTCGCACACGGTCCATTTTGCCCGCCACTCTGCTCATTAAGAGGGGAGGGCTTAGTTGAGCTCTCATGCGATACGGGAAATGGTCAAGACAAAGGTAGAGGGGCCGAAATGTCCAGATTCCGGCCGGTCCCGATTCAACCAGTGAAAAATCTAAAGCCAGCTGCGGGCTCAGATCAGGAGCGAGGCTCGAGCTCCGGCGTGATTTCTCTCCAAGAGGAGGTCCTCAGTGGCAAAAGGCTCAAAGCAAGACTAATGGAGTCTCCGCAGAAATCAAAACGCGCGTTGCCGTTGCCTTCAAAGGAAGGGACGTTAAACTGACCTCCTGATACGCTTGCCACTAGCACCCCACCATAGACGTTGGGGGTTCCTATCGTTGAGAAAGAGCCTTCTCCAATTACGAGGATAAGACCGTGGTACGTGAAGTTGCCCCTAAGTTCAAGATTGCCTTTTACGACCAAAATCCCTGCCCCTGAACCCGAGTTCAGTCGAATGTTGCCGTCAATGACGACGATTTTTGGTTTCTCGAGACTCCCGTATTTCGGGTCCTCGTTGACATCACCTGCGAGACTTTTGATCCGGGTTACGAATGTCTGCAGGAAACCGGCGTCCAGGACATTTGCGGCATCGGGATTGTTACTCTCAAGGACAGTCTGGGTATCGTCATATATCGAGGGGGCAGGTCCCAGCCCGACAACCTGATCGCCCCTTTTCCCGAGATGGTTAATAATCGTATCTCTGACTTCTTCGCCTTTGCCGCCCGGTGAAAGAATGCTGATTCCGGCGACCTGAGGAGGCCCCGTATCGCACTGGTTATTTCCGTCGATCCACCAAGCATTCGAACTGAGTTTACTCAGCTCGACGTCGTTAGCAACTATCGACAAAGGAGAATTCAGCTTGAAGGTCATATCCTGGCGGATTTCGGCCTCGATGACCGCGACTGAATTCTTCCGGGCGCTGCCATAGGTCGTTGTTTCACCGGGGAGGCCACGGTGAATCCCGATGACACGAACATACACCATGCCGTCGTTATCGGTGAACGGATCGTCCGCAACACCTTCCGGTTCATCCTCGTTGTCTGTCACCTTGGCGAAATATTGCCCACCGTCTCCGATCGTTTCACTTCCCAAATAACCGTA
>Ga0116188_1003783_pt1 | contig 10943 bp, 9 predicted proteins | sample AD_JPNTR2_MetaG_FD_89807 | JGI IMG/M metagenome (GOLD analysis project Ga0116188, IMG submission 89807) | Active sludge microbial communities of municipal wastewater-treating anaerobic digesters from Japan - AD_JPNTR2_MetaG | ecosystem: Engineered > Bioreactor > Anaerobic > Digestate | place...
TCACTCTCGGTGAAGGGCCGGTCGGCGGAGGTCACGAAAAGAACGAGGTCCGACCGGGGGATAAAATCGAGCGTGATCGCTTCATGCTCCCGAGAAATTGCGTTGGTACCGGGAGTGTCAACAAAATTCACCTCTTCTAGCAGGTCGATGGGTGCAGTCAGTGTGGAGATCGGACCATCTGAAGAACCCTCTGCTGCCGTTCCGTGTTGGATGAACTGGATATTGGTCGTCGTGGGCGTCACCCCTTCCCGGACCAGTTGAAGACCGAGGAGTGCATTGATGAGGGCGCTCTTGCCCGCGTTGAATTCACCGACGATGACAACCAGGAAAAGTTCATCGAGCTGGAGAATGGAGTTCTGGAGGACAACAAGGTCGGCCTCAGCAGTGTCAAATCGGGACAGCGCAAGCTGCAGCCGGCTGAGCGCCTGCCTTTCGTCCGCGAGAACTTTTCGCTGTTCTCGATCCAGAATCCGGGAAATCATGGATAGTCGTAGAGTTAGGTTAGCACTGTTGGAGACTTCTCTCCACAACGCGCTTTTTCAAAGCGCGAGCCTGAGTCGTCCGAGTTATTTCCCGATCACGGATCTTGTTACATGGCCGTCGGAATCGGGGGAATCGGCGGAACACGCAGTTTCTCACTGCGGTGCTTTTCGAAGGCCGCAACCAGCTCGGCCGTATCACCCTCAACTGCCACCAGATAGAAAAGGTCCGGCCCGCGCAGCAAAAGAGTTCGTCCGTTCGGGCGAAGTGCGTTGAAAGCATAGAACCGGGGGCGTGGGATCTGCTGCCTGAAGTAGCGGTATTGGTCGGCGACAGCAGCCGTCCCGAGGGTGAGATTGGGTCCGATTTGATACTGGAGAAAGGCCCCGGCTTCCATGTCACTCAGATCCCGTATTTCTTCAAGGTCGTCAAATTCTATCCGGACGTCCCAGCGCGGGTTCCGGCTCCCTCCCATCACTCGCATCATGTTGGGAAAGACGAGCCCATTACCTTCCAACCTGAAGGGGCGACCGGGTGCAATCCTGCCGGTCACTTTCTTCAGCACCATCAGGAACGGGATCCGGATAATGAGGTAAACGAGAACGACCCCGAACTCGAAGTAAAAGATCCGACTCAGACCCGGCTGCCCATGAGTCCAGTTGTAGGCAAGGATAACGAGAAGAGCTGCCGCCATCAGGATGGGAAGAAGCAGAAAGAACAGGCCCTTGATCAGCATTCTCCATCGTTCGACGTAAGCTAATCCCTTGGCGGCCTGCGCAATCCCGTCAGGTCCCGGCTCATGAGACAACTTCTCCTCGCGGATCTGACGGGCAAGTCGCAGGCTGTAGAAGCCTCCTTCAAGCATGAACAGGCCGATAAGGGGTGCGACCAGCCATCCCCAGTCAGGAAAGTCCTCATTCACTTCCCCTGGAAAGGCATCTAACGACAGAGTGAGGGCGACAAAAAGCAGAAGGGCTCCCCAGGTAATCAGGACCAAGGATCTTACAACTTCGGCGCGTCGGATGCTCCCCATGGCGTTTGCTCCTTTCGCTCAACGGTTGAACTTAGCTCACACTCGCTCGCGAACTTCTGGGGGCGATTTATGCAATTTCCAAGACCCGTCAAGTTGAGACAAAATCATTCAACGCTTTCGCTGGGTTGTCAAGGAGGCCAGCGTTGAGTAGTCGAAAATCTCTCCATGAGCTTAACTGTTTGCCACACGACGCTTGGTATGGAACAATACGGCAGGCGCTTGCGTTGGGAAGCGACCATTTTTGAGGAGCTTCATCATGTCCGACTTCTTCCGGGATTTCCCTTCGGGTGGTCGGAGGGAGCCTTCTGAACCCCCAACTATCGACATCCCGAGTCTGCGCCGCGGACTCGGATGCGTGGCCTGGGGTTTCGCCATCCTTTTGCTGTTGTTTGCCCTGAACTGGTTGCGCTCCTTCTATACCGACTATCTCTGGTATCAAACCCTGGGCTACCAGAGCGTGCTTCTGCGCGTAATCTACACGCAGCTTTGGCTCTTTCTGGCGGGGCTTCTAGTTGCGTCCCTGGTAGCAGTTCCCAACATCTTGGCGGCCCGGGGATTCGACCGGTCGCTCCCTTCACTGGGCTTGCCGACGATCGACCCGCAACTGATCGAGATGATACCGAGAATTCTGTGGATCGGGCTGATTCTGGTCGCCTCGTTAGGTGCTCTGGTCCTGGCTCTGGGGTTGTCCGCACAATGGGACCTGGTCTTGCGGTTTCTACACGCTGTGCCTTTCGGCCAGAATGATCCTTTTTTTGACCGCGATATCTCGTTCTACGTCTTCACGCTGCCACTCCTCCAACTGCTTCGCAACTGGTTGCTGGTTCTTCTTGTCGGACTTTTGGTAGTGGTGGCGGCTTATTATTACGCGAGCCGGGTACTGCGGGGTGAGCCTTTCATCCTGACACCTCAAATCCGCGCGCACTTCGCATTGCTGGCTGCCGGGATTTTCGTCCTGATCGCTGCTGGTTACTGGCTCGGCCGGTACCAACTGCTTTATTCCACGAGTGGCGCTGTTTACGGAATCGGATTCACAGAAGCCCGTTTCTTACTCCCCGCGCTTACAATCCTGACATTCCTCGCGCTGTTTGTCGGCGGATTTATTCTCTTTGCCGCCCGGCAGGCGCGCTTGAAATGGATTGGCTGGGCGTTGGGGATCTGGATTGGCGCGTCAATCCTCGGACAGACCGTCCTTCCTGGGATAGTGCAACGCTTTCAAGTCGAGCCGAACGAACTCGCCGTGGAGCGCGAATACCTGGCTCACCATATCAAGATGACTCGGCAGGCCTATGCGCTCGACCGGATTACCACCCGAAACCATCCGGCGCGAGGCAGCATGGATGCCCGGACGGTAGCGGAGAACCGTGGGACAATTGGAAACGTCCGCCTGTGGGATGAAGGACCGCTACTGCAAAGCTACAACCAGATCCAGTTTTTCCGTCTCTATTATGACTTCCTTTCGGTCACGACCGACCGGTATACCGTGAATGGTGAGCTTCGGCAAGTGATGCTGGCCAGCCGGGAGTTGTCTCCCGAGAAACTGCCACCCGAAGCACAGCGCTGGGTCAACCGTCATCTCCAGTTCACCCATGGGTACGGAGCTGCCATGACCCCCGTAACGGAAGTGGCGGCCGGAGGCAGACCAGCCTTTTTCTTGAAGGATGTACCTCCGCAAGGTGAAATCGAGCTGTCCCGCCCGGAAATCTACTACGGTTTGAAAAGTCTTCCCTTCGTTGTGGCCCCGAGCGCCATGGAGGAATTCAATTACCCGGGGACCGACGGGCCTGTTTATACCCATTACGCAGGAACTGGGGGAGTCGAACTGACTTCTCTTTTGCGACGGATTGTCTACGCCTGGCAGTTCAGAGATCTGAACCTGCTGATTTCAAGCGAGATCGAAAGGGACAGCAAAATTCATTACCGGAGGACAGTAAGCGAGCGCTTTTCGACCATCACTCCTTTCTTTCTGCCGGATGAAGACGTGTACCTGGTCGTAGCGGACGGGCGGCTCTTCTGGATACAAGATGCCTATACCGTCAGCAGCCACTATCCCTATTCGGCTCCCTGGGATCGGAGGCACAATTACATCCGTAACAGCGTAAAGGCTGTCATCGATGCTTACAACGGTACCATTGATTACTACGTGGCTGATCCGAACGATCCGCTCATCCAGACTTACCAGCGAATCTTTCCCGGGCTCTTGAAGCCTCTTGAACAGTTGCCCGAATATCTGAAACCACACCTGAGATATCCGGTCGATTTCTTTTCCGTTCAGACGCGAATGCTCCTGCAGTACCACATGGAGGATCCGGTTGTCTTCTACAACAAAGAAGACCAGTGGGCACTGCCTGTCCAGACCTCGTTTGGAGAGATGCAGGTAATGACCCCTTACTACATAGTGGCGCGCATGCCTGGGGAATCCAGGGAGGAGTTCCTCTTACTGCAGCCGCTGACGCCTAACAATCGACACAACCTTGTCGCCTGGGTAACGGCTCGCAGTGACGCTCCTCACTATGGAGAATTGATACTCTTTCGATTCCCGTCTGGACGACATGTGGACGGACCGAACCAGGTAGACGCCCGTATTGACAACGACGCCGTAATCTCCGAGCAGTTTACGCTCTGGGGTCAGGTTGGGTCGGAAGTCTCCCGCGGAATCCTCCTGGTCATTCCCATCGGGGACTCGATCTTGTATGCAGAACCTGTCTTCCTGCGACCGGAAACCCTTAACTTTCCTGAGCTTCGTCGCATCATTCTGGCGGATGCCGAGCGTGTCGTCATGCACCCGGATATCGAAAGTGCCATAGCCGCCCTTGTCGGTGAAGCGCCTGCCGTGGCGCCGATCGCCGAGACAATCGACACCAGCCGAACCGCGGCTCCCACGGTTCAGCCCAAAGCCCGGGCAGCGCCGGCGCTCGCCCCGGATCAGCTCGACCAGATCCGACGTGATCTCCGGGAAGCAATGGAGAGACTCCGACAGGTACAGGAGCAACTAAACCGGTTGAGCCCTGACGAAACCGGTTCCTCCGGCTCGCCCTGAGCGACCTCGTTGGCAGGTCGGTTTAAGCTCATCAGAGTTCTAATTGCCCCTCGAGTCGCTTGCAAGGAGTGGTTCGAAAGAGTGCGCAGCAAGTATACTCAGGTCGAAAATCATGAGGTGGCCAATGAAATCGAATTTAAACAGACGGCAACTCCTTCAGACTGGAATTGGTCTGGCAACCGTTGCGGGGGCGGGTTCGCATCGAGTCCAGGCGGGTGCAGCGGCACAAAATCCCACGACGGTTCGATTCCCCGAACGTATTCGAGTTGGCATCATTGGCTTTGAGGGGCATTTATCCGAAATCCTGAACGCGACGCGGTCAGTTCCTCAAGTCCAGATCACAGCCATCGCCGATGATCGCGAAGAAGTGCAGGGTCGGATACGAGGAAATCCGCTTCTCCAGCAAGCAAGACTTTACCGAGACTATCGGGAACTGATCGAGCGTGAAAAGCTGGATATCGTGGCGGTCTTCGGAGAAAACGGGCCGCGCGCCTCCATTATCAGGGACTGCGCTTCGCTCAAAGTGCCGATTGTTGCCGAAAAGCCTCTTGCCCTGACTCTGGAGGAACTTGAAAGCGTGAGATCGGCAATCGTATCCGCCTCGGTTCCCCTGACCGTGCTCCTTCCCATGAGGTTCGATCCACAGTACCGGCGAATGCGCTCCATTGTCACCAGCGGCGAAATTGGAGAGGTGGTCATGATGGCCGCTCAGAAATCCTATAAATTGGGCTCGCGCCCATCCTGGATGAAGGAGAGGGCAAAGTTCGGCGGCACGATTCCCTACATTGGAATTCACATGGTGGACCTCATGCTTTTCGTTGGAGGCCGCGACTTTAAATCGGTAGCGGCGTTTCATTCGCAGGTCGGATTTCCGGAAATGCGTGAGATGGAGAACAATGCGGTCCTTGCCTTTCAACTCGACAACCGCGGAACTGCTTCCTTACGCCTGGATTATTTGCGTCCGCAAACAGCACCCACCCACGGAGATGATCGCCTGCGAATCGCCGGCACGAAAGGGATTATCGAGTATCAGGAAAGCAGGCCGTTGACGCTGATGACAGGCGAAGTGAGTCCCAAATCGGTTACCGACTTGCCGGCGCCGAAAATGTTATTTGTCGATTTTTTGGAGTCGATATACGGCAACACGACTCACGCTCTCTCATTCGAGGAAATCTACAGGGTCAACGAGATTGTGCTAAAGGCCCGAGAGGCGGCGGATCGCGGGCAGGTGATCAGGCTGTAGCGGCCAGAAAGGACGCAAGGGACTAAAAGGACTAAAAGGACAAAAGGGAACTAAAAGACGCTCTTGCTGAAAGCGTTGTCGTTGGTTTCTTTGCTGTCCTTCGCTGTCCTTTGCGTCCTTTGAGTCCTTTGAGTCCTTTGAGTCCTTTGGGTCCTTTCTGCTATCTGCGAGCCGGTTCCTCTTCTCGCTGTCTCTCTTTCCCCGCCTCCTGGATTTCAAGTCGGCGACGGCGCGCGGTACGTTCAGGAGCCGGCATCGTTATTTCGAGCACTCCGTCGCGGAAGCTGGCCTGCGCTTCATCGGCTTTAACGTCTTCCGGCAGAGGAATGGAGCGGTAGAAGGTGCCATAACTGCGTTCGCTGCGATAGTAGCCTCCTTTTTCTTCTTCGTGCTCGTGACGCCGCTCGCCCTGAATAATGACCTCGTTGTCTGTTATCTCGACGTTCACGTCCTCACGCCGCAACCCCGGTAAATCAGCACAAATTACGAACTTGCCTTCACGTTCAAAAACCTCAATGTCGGGCGACCACATACCGCGAAACTCGCCGAAACCACGGGGCATAGGCCAACTCCGTCGTCTGTGACCAAAGCCAAAGTCTTCAAAGAGCCGATCCATTTCCTCGGCGAAACGGTTCATTAAAGCAAATGGGCCACCTCTCCAGCGGAAGGGCAGCCGCTCCAGCCGTTCGAGTCCTTCCTTCTCTCTTTCCTCCGATCTCTTCTTTTCGGCCATAGTCGTAAACCTCCTTGTTCGATGTTCGACGTCTGGCCCCTGAGGGGACAGTCTCTGATGGGGTCATATTTCTGAGTCGTGGTGGTTTGCGCCGCTCTTCAGTTTAGGTGGATCAAGGGAAGCGGCGCTGAAGAAGATCCGATAGAGTCAATACTATAAGCCCGGTAAAGGACAGTCAATACAAGCGCGCCTTGCAGGTCTAGCGGCTCCTCGTTGGCAGGGGGAGTCAGGGACAGTCCCTTACTTACGAGTCTCTTACTTAGAGTCTCGAACCGCGCCGAGGGTACGCGTAAGTGGTTTGCCACTCGAAATGCCGAGAAGCGCCATGGGGTCTACTCTCGCGTTGCAGAGGCGCACCGACCAATGAAGATGCGGCCCTTCGACTCGTCCGGATTTTCCGCTGAGGGCAACGACCTGGCCCCGTTCCACCATGTCGCCGGGCTTAACTCGGAATTCCGACAGGTGAGCCATAATCGAATAAAGCCCCAGCCCGTGATCGATAATCACGCAATTGCCGGAAAAGTAGAGCTCTTTTGCCAGGACAACCAGGCCGGCGGCAGGCGCCTTCACCGGAGTTCCCATGGGCGCACGCAAATCAACCCCAGAATGCCGGCCGCGCGGTTGGCCGTTTAGCACACTTCGCTTTCCGAAAGCACTGATTACTTTCCCGGGCACCGGTCGGATAAACGTCCCGTCCCAGAGGCGCTTATCCGAGACAGTGAGAAAGATCTGTTTCATTTCTTCGGCTTCGGCCGCGATTCTGCGCTGCACCGACTCCGGGGGATCCACGAACTTTTTCGGGAGTGTCAGATATCGGGTCGGAAACGTCTTTTCGTTAATTTCCAGTGTATGACAATGCCGCGCCTGCTCGCCCATTGGATCGACGACGGTCATCTCGATGGTGTATTCACCTGCCTCAACCTCAACGTCTACGCCTATGAGCGCCTGCCAGACCGTCAGGTCGTCCGTCGGAAAGAAGTGAATCTCGTTTCCAAAAGCTTGCCCGGTCAGGCTCAGAACCGGCTCCTCAAGATTCACGGTCAGCAGCATAACCTCGCCCGGCTGCTGGGCCCGAGCCTGAAGAGAAACCTGAAGAGGCGTCCCTGCCAGACTTTGAGCTACAACAAGGAGCCATAACCCGGGTAAGAAGAACAATCCTCGGCCCATATCCCCTGCCGTCCTTTCAGGGGTTGGGCTATAACGCAAAAAGCAGGCGGTGCTGTGTGACCCGGAACACAGCTACTGATTTCTTGTCTGGCTTTCCTGATCCGGGCAGCCGATCACCGGCGTACCGTTTCGCTTGCCGTTCAGTTCGCTTGGCTCGTCGTAAACTGGGGGTATGAGAATTCACCAGGATATTTTTGCGAACAGCCGACCTCTTTGGGAAAAGATGCTCGATCATCCGTTCCTGCGAGAGACGGCAGCCGGCTCGATTCCTTTTGACGTTTTCGCGAATTGGCTCAACCAGGACTACCTCTTTGTCCGGGAGGCTATTCCGTTCATTGCCATCATGGTGTCACGAGCGCCACACGCTCTCCGTCCCGGCCTTGCGGCCGCGATCCCGGCTTTGCAGTCAGAACTGGAGCTATTTGAGCGAATGGCTCGTGAAAAAGGTGTTTCACTTCGAGAAGAGATGACACCAATCTGCCACGCCTATGTTCAATACCTGATCGCCACTGCTCACTCACGAAGTTTCGAGGAAGGGTTCACCCTCCTCTACTGCGCTGAAAAGGCGTACTTCGACTGCTGGTCGACCGTTCGTCGCACGCTGACCAGCGCCTCGCCATGGAAGGACTTTATAGACCGATGGTCGAATGAGAGTTTTGCTGCCTGGGTCAAGTGGTTGGAGGATGAAATCGATAAGCTACTCGAGCGGGCGTCAGAAACGCTGCGCCAGCAAATGGCCGCAGTCTTCCTGACAACAACCCGCTACGAGTATCTTTTCTGGGACATCGCCTTCCAGGGTGAATCCTGGCCGGACGCCTAGTGCTCGAGCGTACCTAGGTTTCGTCCTTTTCCTTGCCGGCCTCCTTTTCCTTCCGGGCACCCTTTCGTTTAGGCTTCGCTTCCGCATCAGCCTCCGATGGTGCCGCGGCAAGGCCGGCCTCTTCTGATTTCGGGGAGCCGGCCAAGCGGGCGATTTCTTTCAATTTCGCGTCCAAATCGGCGATAATCCGGTCGCTTTCCGCATCGCGTTTCTTGGCTCGGGCAATTGGTTCCTCCAGTTCTGCAACAACCGAAAGCAGAACCGATGCCTCTACTTCGCTGTGGGGCCGGATCTCAATCTGATAGTTGCCAATAGACTTAATCGGCTGATCCAGAAGGATCTTGCGTCGATCGATATGGATGCCGTTGCTTTCGAGCAAATCGGCCAGATCCTTGGAGGTAACCGAACCGAACAGAGCGCCGCTTTCTCCAGCCTTGCGGCTCACGATCAGGTGAAGCTGGTTCAGCTCTCCAGCCAGCAGGAGAGCTTCTTCCTTAAACTTGGCCTCCTTCTTGGCCAGGGCCAGCTTCTGCTGCTCGATCATTTTCAGATTGCCTGGCGTGACAGGGACTGCGAGGCGTCTAGGAATCAGGTAATTGCGCCCGTATCCGTCCGCCACCTTAACAACGTCACCGCGTTTGCCCAGTTCGAAAACGTCGTCGGTCAAAATTACTTGCATATCTGTAGCCCTCGCGGTTCTTCTTAATCTGCAACGTACGGGAGCAGAGCCAAATGGCGCGCTCGCTTGATAGCCTTGGCAAGCTTGCGTTGATGAGTCGCGCATACTCCCGAAATCCTTCGTGGCAATATGCGAGCTCGTTCAGGCACAAACTGACCTAACAGCCGGGTATCCTTGAAGTCGATGTAATCGATCTTCTCGGCGCAGAACTTGCAGAATTTCCTTCGTCTCACCATATTCGCTACTCCTCTTCCGCCTCGGTCGGCTCCGCTGCAGCCAAAGCCTCTTCCATTTCCTGATAAGCCGCATGTTCCCGGGGTGGGGCGGGTCTCTTCGCGCGTCGCGCCTCACGTTCCTTCTTGAACTTTTCGGCACGCTTCAGGTCAAGATCGGTCCGGACTGAGAGGAAGCGGATCACCGAATCGGAGACTTTGAAACGGCGTTCCAGCTCCGCCACTGCCGCGCCACTCGGCTCTTCCAGGGTCAACACAACATAATAGCCGTCGGTGTGTTTTCCGACACGAAAGGCCAGGCGCCGTTTTCCCCACTTGTCAACGCTGATAACTTCGGCCCCCTTGTCTCTGGCTGTCTTGGTAAAGCTTTCGATCGCCTGCTCTACCTCATCATCAGTCAGGGTGGGAGCGAGAACGAACACGACTTCGTATCGTCTCATGGACATCTTCTCCTTACTTGAAAACGGTTATTCTAACACAACCTGTGGCGCATGCTATCGCGTTTGCTGCGCGGAGGATAACGACCCTGGAATGATGGCGCTCAGCCGGGCAGGACAGCTGCGCCACGCCCGGGCACCCGACTCATGTGAGCAACGGGCAGGCTATCAGGGCGGAGACGGCCATTAGCCTCACCAGCACGATCACGGCGGGACCACAAGCGTCCTTAAGGGGATCGCCAACCAGTTCCCCGGTGTATGCTGCCACAAACTGGTCTGCGCTCCCCGAACCCGCACCAAGTGCAAGGAAATTTCTGGCGTTATCCCAGGCGGTGCCTGAATGAGTCATGAACAATGCCAAAAGGACTGCCGACGTCAGCGAACCTGCCATCATTCCAGCAAGCGTCGATCGGCCCAGGACTAGCGCGATTATTATCGGAGATGCCACGGAAACCAAAAGCGGCAGCGGCATTTCCTTAAGTGCCGCCCACGCCCCGATGGCCGCAAACCGAGCGCTGTCCGGTGACTGGGTTCCCTCGCGAAGCCCCGCTATTTCCTCAAACTGGCGTCGTGACTCTTCAATCTGGAGAAATGTCGTCTTTCCGATGGAGGTAATGATCGCATCGGAAAGGAAAAACGGAAGGATGCCACCCAGGAAGAATCCGACGATGACCGTCGGATTGACCAGATCAATCGACGGTAGACCGACCAATCGAGAGTAAGCGGCAAGCAGTGCCATAGCCGCAAGCGTGCTGGCCCCGACAATCAGCGATTTGCCGATAGCGGTGTTGGAGTTGCCGGCAAAATGCAGTCGCGCGAGACCGCCGACCCAAGCTGGCTGCGCGCCGGCCAGGCTTGCAACTCCAGTGGCTCCATCCGTGATCGGCCCGTAAGCCGAAACCGTAATCCATCCGGCGAGGGTCGCAAGCATCCCGACAGCGGCGATGCCTATGCCATAGACACCCGCATAATTGTAGGCAATCAGGATTGCACCGGATATGGTGAGGATGGGCAATGCCGTCGACTGCATTCCCACTGTAAATCCCGCCAGTATATTGGTGACGACCCCTGTTGCGGA
>Ga0116188_1003787_pt1 | contig 10933 bp, 9 predicted proteins | sample AD_JPNTR2_MetaG_FD_89807 | JGI IMG/M metagenome (GOLD analysis project Ga0116188, IMG submission 89807) | Active sludge microbial communities of municipal wastewater-treating anaerobic digesters from Japan - AD_JPNTR2_MetaG | ecosystem: Engineered > Bioreactor > Anaerobic > Digestate | place...
CCGAGTGATCTTGTCGCAAAGGGTCGTTCTCGAAGAGGACCATGAAAGACTGTGCAAGGAAACGTGGGATACCATTGCTGAGGGTCAGGTAAGGACAGGTACTGTAAAGGGGATAACGGACTTTGGGGTATTCGTCGATCTAGGCGGCGTGGACGGTCTCTTGCACATATCGGAGCTTTCGTGGGGAAGAGTCAACCATCCATCGGAAGTAGTCAAGGAAGGTCAAGAAATACAGGTCAAGGTTCTCAAAGTGGACAAAGAGCGAGGCAGGATCTCACTTGGAAGAAAACAAGTTCTTCCGGATCCCTGGGACGATGTAGAGGCGAAGTATCCTGTAGGAATCGAGATCAAGGGTGAAGTAACACGGACTGCACCTTTCGGAGCGTTTGTTCAAATTGAACCTGGTGTAGAAGGGCTTGTTCACATATCGGAAATTTCTCAACAGCATATTGCGAAACCTGAGGAAGTAGTAAATTCCGGCGATCAGGTTATGGTCAGGGTATTGAGGACCAGACCTGATGAAAGGAAGATTAGCCTCAGCATTAAGCAAGCAGACCAGACTCTCTTGGAAAGTCATGGGGAAGAATCTCCAGAGACACTTCCTAAGGAAGCGGCAGAAGAAGTCTTGCAGGAGGCAGTAGAAGAGTCTGTGGAACCAAAGGAAGCGCCGGTGGAAGAAGAGATACTCGAAGAGCCAATCGCTGAAGCGGTTGAAGAAGCGAAAGAAGAAGTATCTGAAGAGGAACCGGTGCAAGAAGGGGATTCCGACGAATCTTGCTCTGCCGATAGGGAGGTTCAACAAGACTCCGCGGACGTGAAGGAACCTGAACCCGACAACAAGGAGACAGGAACCGTTTCTCAAGAGGAGTAGTGCTTCAAACCAAATAAGAGCTAATTGTAGGTGTTTTTAAGTAGCAAACTCGCAGGCTTCTCATACCTGCGGGTTTACTTCTTCTTGACCTAATCGAATGGGGGAAGGATAATTAGAAGCACATTGACATATGGGGGTTTTGCTCGTTGATTTGTATGCATGGCGGAGGTTTGGTAAGAAGTGTTGAACCTGGCAGCTTAGCTGAGTACATAAATATTTGTCCGGGAGATAGGATCCTATCTGTTAACGGGCACGTTCTGAGGGATGAAATCGACTTCAAGTTCTACGCTACAGAAGATGACATAACCCTGGAAGTCCTCAAATGCGATTCTACTACAGAGGTTTTTCAAATAGAAAAAGAGCCCGATGATCTTATAGGTGTAACTTTTGATACACCGATTTTCGACGGTATAAGGACCTGTGTTAACAATTGCAGTTTTTGTTTCATATCCCAACTTCCACAAGGTATGCGCAGAAGCCTTTACCTTAGAGACGATGATTACAGACTCTCGTTTCTTTCCGGAAATTTCATATCGCTGACCAATCTATCTGAAGCAGATTGGAGGCGTTTAGATGAACAGAAACTATCCCCCCTTAGGGTTTCACTGCACACGTCTAATCCAGAGGCCAGGGCCTTACTTATGGGTAACCCCAAAGCCTCTTCAGGGATGGAAGATCTACAACATCTAGGTGATATAGGCATCTCTACCCACATTCAGATCGTACTGCTAAAGGGCGTAAATGACGGAGAGATGCTGTTGTCAACCCTCAAAGATCTTGATTCGTTGGGAGAATGCATTCTTTCAGTTGGAGTAGTGCCTGCAGTTTACACAAAGTATAGGCAGGTGCTACCATCTCCTTTAGGAGATCGGAGATGGGCCCTTGACACTTTGACCATGCTCGAAGGATATGCGCGAGAGGTTTATGATAGACGTGGGTTTCACTGGGTCTATGGGGCTGATGAGTTTTACTTTTTGTCGGGAAGAGAGTTCCCGGAGTACGAATTCTATGATGATTTCCCTCAGTTTGAAAACGGCATAGGACTTGTGGCGAATTTTAGGCGGGAACTCAATGAAACAATTTCAAGCATAGACGGCAATGTTGGCGAATCGGGGGATTTGTGTACCTATAAGCGTTCTAGGCGAACGATGTCCGGTACAAGCAGGGTGCTTGCAGTAACCGGGACAATGGCATATCCTGAGATAATTGCTGCAGTGAGGAACCTTGGGCTTGAAGAGAGGGTTTCTGTATTGCCGGTGGAGAACAAGTTCTTTGGGAATTCGGTTACTTGTTCCGGTCTCCTTACAGGCGCCGACATTTCGTCAGCCATTTTGGATTGGAAAACCTCACACGGAGAATGTGACGTAGTGCTCATACCTTCTTATTCAGTGTTTGAAGATAAGTTCTTGGATGATATGACAGTAAAAGAGTTGTCGGAGATTTCACATAGTGCTGTAAGGGTTGTTAGTCCTCTGCCCTATGCCTTACTTGATTCCGAAAGGGAGTAGAGAGATGGATTTTTCTGTAGCGATCGTTGGCAGGCCGAATGTAGGCAAGTCAGCTCTCTTCAATAGAATAGCCGGAACCAGTTCTTCAATCGTGCACAAAGAAAGCGGTGTTACGAGAGATAGGCTATATTCGTGCTGTGAGTGGCAAGGACAAGAGTTCACTTTGATAGACACGGGCGGTTTGGATCTGTTGTCCTCGGGTGAGATGGTAAAAGCCATTATCTCTCAGGTCGAGCAGGCAATTGAAGAAGCGGATATCCTTGTTTTCGTGGTTGACGCGCGGACAGGGATTACACCAGAGGATTTGGAAGTCGCACAGATACTAAGAAAAACGCGAAAACCGATCCTTGTCGCGGCGAACAAATGCGATGCGCTCGGCCAAGAGCAAAGAGCGGTAGAGTTCTATTCTCTCGGGTTTCCCGCTGTGTTTCCCATATCAGCTTCACACGGGCTAGGGATAGGTGATTTGCTTGATGCAATAGTCGAGCAAGCACAGAAACTAGAGGGAGCAGCTCAGAAAGACACTGAAGAGGTTTACGATCAGGCTACACAAGCTATAAGGGTGGCCATTGCAGGCAAGCCTAACGTGGGGAAATCGTCATTGGTAAATCAGATTCTGGGTCAGGACAGAATGACCGTTTCATCAACCCCTGGGACTACTGTAGATTCCGTAGACGTAGAATTCTCCTATGATGGTAGAGATCTCGTGCTTGTGGATACAGCTGGTCTTAGGAGACCTGCCCGGATCGATGAAAAGCTGGAGGAACTTGCAGTCGGAAGGGCGCTCAGAGCAATCAAAAGGTCCGATGTCGTTTTGCTTCTTATCGACGGAACAGACTACCCTACGTCGCAAGATCGTAGAATCGCCGGCTATATAAGGCGTAATGCAAAGGCGTCCATAATCTTGGTAAATAAAGTCGATCTAGGGCTTGCATATAATATGAGCCAAGAAGAGTACCGACGCCGCGTTTTGCACGAATGCAGGCCTATTTCATACTCAAATGTGTTTTTCATTTCATGCCTTACAGGCAAGGGAATCAATATGGTTTTGCCTGAGGTCATCTGGACCTATGAAGAGTACCACAAGCGAATTGAAACGTCTGTGCTAAATCGAGCGTTATCCGAGATAACTGATTTCAACCCGCCTCCAAGGGAAGGCAAGTTGTTCTACTGCTCTCAAGTTGAGAAAGGGCCGCCTAAAATAGTCTTTTTTGTAAAAGATCCATCTGCGATTCCGGATTCGTACACCAGGTATTTGGAGGCCGAAATCAGAAGGAGATTTGGATTCCGGGGAGTACCAATAATAATGGAATTTCGTCCTAGAAGGTAAGAAGGGATGTTAAAATGATAGATAACTGGGAGTTACTGCTGCAGTTATGCATTTTTGGGTACTTTTTGGGATCGTTTCCGTCAGGGGTAATAGTCTCTCGGCACGCAGGTGTAGATGATATAATGTCTCGCGGCAGTGGCAACATAGGCGCGACGAACGTCTTTCGCGTATTGGGAGCCAAGTATGGGGCAATTGTTCTTGCTCTAGACATGCTTAAAGGCATTATACCTGCTTACCTAGGTTCGAGATGCTTTGGGACTTTGGGTGCGTTAGTAGTGGGAATGTGTGTTATTTTAGGGCATAACTGGTCAATATTTCTGAAATTCAAGGGCGGAAAAGGAATTGCAACAACAGCAGGGGTTGCTCTTGTCGCTTTTCCTAAGACCGTAGCCATAAGCGTAGTTGTGTTTTTGGTGACGATTGCTGTGACGAAGTATGTGTCGCTCGGGAGTCTCTTGGCGGTCTGGGTTGGGTTTTTCTATACGCTTTTCACACCGGCTGCTGTTTCCGAAAAAATACTCGTACTTTGTCTTGCGGCCATTGTTACTTACAAACATAAAAGTAACATAACGAGACTTATTTCTGGTAAAGAACTGAAACTAGGAGACAAAGAACGAAAGGATTGAATCGATGCAATTGAACAGTAAAGCTTGCATTTTGGGTTCAGGGGCTTGGGCGGGAGCTCTGGCTGTTGTTCTATCGGACAATGGTTTCAAAGTCTTGCTTTGGGCACGTAACTCGGACACAGTGGACTGTTTCCAAGCTACTCGCACTTTGCCCAGGCTACCAGGTATTATCTTGCCTTCTACTGTAAGCGTTACTGACAGTGTTGAAGAGGCCCTGTCTGAATCTTCTGTTATAGTTGCCGCCATACCTTCTTCTGCAGTTGCCTCCCTCGCACATAAGGTTGCGTCTGATCTGCCGTCGGAATCCTTGTTGGTTTCAGCTACTAAGGGGTTTGACTATGCGACCTTGCAGAGGCCATCTGAAGTTTGGGCTGAAGCAAATCCCGATCTCAAAGGCAGGATATGTGTTTTGTCGGGTCCGAATTTTGCGGCTGAGATAGGGCGTAGGTTGCCTGCAGCTACAGTAGTAGCTGGGGAAGAAGAGACCGCAAGGCTCATGGCTCAACGGTCGTTTATGACCTCGTACTTCAGGGTGTACACCCACGATGATGTAGCGGGAGTAGAGATGGGTGGCGCGCTTAAGAACGTGATTGCTTTGGCGTGCGGCATGGTTGAAGGCATGGGGCTAGGCGACAATGCGAGAGCCGCCCTTATATCCAGGGGAATAGCGGAAATGGTGCGATTAGGGGTACGTATGGGGGCGGATCCTCTTACTTTCTCAGGCCTTTCGGGGTTAGGCGATTTGGTGCTTACAAGCACAGGGGATCTTTCTCGGAACCGGCAAGCAGGTATCGCTGTAGGGAAAGGCCAATCGATCGATGAGTTCATTGAAGAAACAGGATACACCGTAGAAGGTCTTGAGACGGTTAAGGCCGCAAGAAAACTCTCGGTCATCTACGATGTCCAGATGCCAATAACATGGGTTGTCTACAAAATCTTGTACGAGGGATTGCAGGTTTCCGAAGGAGTGTGCGAAATCATGAGGCGAGAAGGGAAACCAGAATCTGAGAAGTACTTCAAGTAGCACATTGAATCCAGTTATCTTATCCTTTGTGCTCCTCTCCTAGTTATATCTTACACTCGAGATTAATCGAAAAAGAAGGATTCTGACTTACCTCTTGTAGAAATCCCTACGCGGGCAAGGCTTTCTTTCGGGAAGATCTTGCATAAGAACCCTCCTGCTTGGGAGGAGAAGAAGGAGCACAGGGTATGATATACGATTTTGATAAGGTCTACGACAGGAAGAAGTATTTGAGTAGCAAGTGGGCTGTAGAGCAAGTTTTTGGCAGAGGGGACATCATTCCTCTATGGGTTGCCGATATGGATTTTCCAGTAGCGGAGCCTATCGTGAGCGCAATAAAGGAACGCGCAGAACACCCTATCTTTGGCTATACCATGACGAGTCCAGGGCTGTATGAGTCCATTATTGACCGACTCAACGACAAGTTCGGATGGAAAGTGGAAAAGGACTGGATAATCATTACACCAGGAGTTATGCCTGCAGTCAATGCGTCGGTAATTGCGGTGACGGGCCCAAACGATCCAGTTGCACTTCAGAGCCCGGTTTATCCCCCTTTTTGGTCCGCGATAAACAACAACGGCCGTAGACAGTCTGTTAATTTACTCAAGATTGTTGACGGCCGATTTGAAATTGACTTTGATGATCTCAGACAACGTTTTGAGGTGGACGGAGCAAAGGCTATGATCCTCTGCAATCCCCATAATCCTGGCGGTAGGGTATGGTCCAAGGATGAACTCGTTGAGATGGGGAACATTGTGGTAGGTGCCGGCGGAGTCGTGATTTCCGATGAGATCCATTGTGAGCTCCTCTTAAACGGCAACAAGCACATCCCTTTTGCTTCCCTAAATGAAGAATTTGCGATGAATTCTATCACCTGTTTTGCGCCAAGCAAGACCTTCAACATTCCGGGATTCCATACATCTGTGGCGATCATACCCAGCGAGAAATTGCGCGAGAAGTTCAACAGAGCGCGGGGTGGCATAATGGGTTCGCCCGGCATTTTCGGACTGATATCTATGGAAACTGCTTTCAGATACGGCGACGAGTGGCTTGAACAGGTTCTTAGCTATATCGAAGGAAATGTCGATTTTGCTTGTTCATATTTTGAATCGAAGATTCCGGAAATAGTACCCATGCGACCTGAGGGAACATATCTTATATGGTTAGATTGCACCGGATTAGGACTTGGCCACGAGGAGTTGGTGAAGTTCTTTGTCGATGACGCAAGAGTTGGGCTTAATGATGGTGCAACTTTTGGTCCTGGAGGAGATGGGTTCATGCGCCTCAACGTAGCGTGTCCTAGATCTATCCTGCAAGAAGGTCTTGAAAGGATAGAACAAGCAGTTGCCGAAAGGCGCGCATAGCTCGTCGGCTAGGTGTCTTCGCATCGCGAAGGCAGCCCCGCTTTTTCACGGATAACGACTGAGGATGCTGCAACATAGGGAGTAGGCTCGAGATTCACGATCCCTATCTTTTCCCCAAGGGAGGGAAGGTAAGAGACCGGGGCAACTTGAAGACTCGAGCCTATCACCAGCATGAAGTCGGATTTTTGTGCCTCTTTCGGTGGAGATACCCTCTCCTGTAAGTTCTACAGCGTACTTCGCTTCTGGCAGATATTGTGCCAACTGATTGATCGCTGTTTTTGTCTGCATAGTTGACTAGTTAACCATGTGAGGTTAACATTTAGTTAACGTATTAACCAATGCAACAGATATTGGATGTAGTCAAAATGTTGCAAAGAGGAGAAGAGGTAAATGATACTGGTAACTGGTGCTCCCGGGCATCTAGGCAATAACCTGGTTAGGGCTCTGCTTGAAAACGGCGAAACGGTCAGATGCTTGGTTTTGCCCGGAGAAAAGCTGGATTCTCTCAAAGGACTGGATATTGAGATTTTAGAAGGCGACGTGCGCGACATAGATTCTCTGTATAGGGCTTTCGACGGTGCCGAAATAGTGTATCATCTAGCTTCGGTGATAAGCTTGCTGCCTGGGTATTCAGAGATTCTTGAAGAAGTGAACGTAAAAGGCGCGAGAAATGTCGCTGAAGCATGCCTTAGGACAGGCGTCAGACGACTAGTCTATACCAGTTCGATTCATGTTTTGGTTGAGTCTTCTAGCGATGAGGTCATAGACGAGTCGTCGCCATGCGATCCCAAACGCGTAAGCATGGCATATAGCAAGAGCAAAGCTAGAGGCACTCTTGAGGTTCTTGAGGTTATTTCCAAAGGGCTAGATGGGGTGGTGACCCTTCCTACAGGAATCATAGGTCCCTACGATTACAAACCTTCTGAGACGGGGCGTATGATCATAGACTATGTGGCAGGGAAGATTCCGGTTCGTATCAGCGGCGGGTACGATTTTGTGGATGTGAGAGACGTGGCGAAAGGGCATATCCTTGCGGCAGAAAAAGGAAAAACCGGGGACAAATACATCCTTTCGGGTGAGTGGATATCCATGGATGATGTTATGAAAGAAATTTCGGCAATAACTAATGTACCTGTACCGCGGTTTCAGCTGCCGGCAGGGTTGGCTTCTGCAGTAGCCTATGCTCTCACCTTATATAGCGTTGTTACGGGCGCGAAGGTTCTTATGAATCTGGATTCAATATCTACTCTTAGGAGCAATTCTTTAGTCTCATGTGCCAAGGCAAAGCGAGAACTCGGCTATTCGCCACGGCCCATACGAGAGACTATACGCGATACGGTGAGATGGTTCCAGGAGACAGGAGTTTTGTAATTTTGGAAGAATGAGGAGGGTGAAGGGCAGGTGTACGATTTTCAGGTCATCGTTGGGTATGCAAGCAAGATGATTCAAATAGGTAAGACATGCATCAACAAAGCCCTGAAGAGCATAGGGCTAAGCAGTTCAGAGGCGGACGTGCTCATGTTCCTATATGCTAACGGTGACGGTATCAGACAAGATCAGATCGCCGCAGGCGTAGAGGTGAGTAAACCTGCGATTTCAAGAACCATCCGTTCTCTGGAGAAAAAAGGATACATAATACGGGAACAAAGTCCAAAGGACCGCAGGGAATACTACGTCTATTTGTCAGCCAAAGCCCTTCAACATAAGCAGTTCATACAAAAGCAGTATGCTGATATTGTAGAGGCTGCTTGTCGCGGTATTTCAGAAGAAAAGGTGACGGAGATCGTAGGGCTATTTAGGAAAGTTATTGAGAACATGGAGGATTACAGGATTGAGCATGGCGCTTGAACACTTACTCTGAGACGGTATTTGTGATGTGAGTATTTGATGGAGGCTTGAATGATGATTACAGGAGAATTGCTAGAACTTGTCTACGAAGCTGCAAGTATTCAGCGGTGGAATGACCATATGCGGCCGGCTCAGGGTTTTACCGAACTCGACAAGCAAGCCCAGAAAATGGTGTACATGTACGTGTTGGGGAGATTTGAAGAGACTGAAGGTGAACTTGATTTTAACTGGCAGCGACTCATAGAAGGCGGCCTGTTTGAGTTTTTGCATAGGATAAAGCTCACAGACATAAAGCCACCGGTGTTCCACAAAATGATGGAGGAAAAGGGTACCGAGATCAATGAATGGGTCCTGAGTCAATACGAGCCGGTGTTTGAGAATATCGAGCCCCCGATATATGCACGATTCGAAGACTACCTGCTTGATAAAGATTACGCTGAGAATGAGAAAAGGATCCTAAGTGCATCTCACTATCTTGCAACAAATTGGGAATTTGAACACATATACAGATTGAATACAGGCCTTTATGGGTTAGACGAGGAAAAAGAGAGTATAGAAGCCCGTTTAAGCGGATACCGTTCTCTAGTCGGAGTGGTTAATCTGTCTTTTGATAGGCCCATTCAACACTTCATGGACCTAGTAGGTCAACTCCGCTTTCAGCAAAGGTGGGCGCAGTCACCTAGAATACCTCAGACATCGGTATTGGGGCACATGTTAGTCGTTGCCATAATCGCTTACTTTGCTTCCCTTGATATAAATGCATGTCCAAAGCGCGTGTATAATAACTATTTCTGCGGGCTTTTTCACGATTTGCCGGAGGTGCTGACGAGAGATATCATTGCCCCGGTGAAGCGGTCTATACCGAATCTGGATGCCATAATCAAGGATATAGAGTCTTCTTGGGTTGAAGAAAGAATATATCCGTTGCTACCAGAATCTTGGCATAGTGAGATTAGATATCTTATAGAAGACGAATTCGCCAATCGCATCGTCAAAGACGGAAAAAGGATGAATACTGAGGTCACATCCGAGTATAACGATGACATCTACAACCCTCTGGACGGGGCAATAGTTAGAGCATGCGACCGATTGGCAGCATACACAGAAGCATCTCTTTCGATAAGGCACGGTATCAAGTCCAAACACCTAAATGACGGGCTATCCATTTACAAGGAATATGAAGGAGATAAGGGTGTAGTGTCAGGAGCAGACTTTAGACCGGTTTTTGACCACTTTCATTCCTAGACCTTGAAGATGGGTGAAGAACTCGCGATGAATCTGCGTATGGGTAGAGCCAGGTCTAGACAATCCCACCCGCAAAGGTTAAAATAAGCACATGAGTCGGGCTGTGGCGCAGTTTGGTAGCGCGCTTGAATGGGGTTCAAGAGGCCGCAGGTTCAAATCCTGTCAGCCCGACCACTTCCGGTCCCCTCCTTGTGTTACACCCAAAACCTGAGTGATTCTATGCAACACTTTCTGCCTGTGGCGATATTCTACGCATGCCGAGTTTTTTCAACTCCAAATCTCACTTGGAAGAGGACACAGACCCGCAAGTTCCTCCGGCTGTATGGTCCCCGTCCCGATGTACCGACGTGTAAACTATACAAGCCTGTCAAGGGGTCCAAACATGTAAATGCGCCGGGGGGTTCTTGGATCCTTGGCATTCATATCACGCTTGTGAGCAGTATGTTTGGCGCTAAGCCCTCTATTCCGGCGCCTTATTTTGAAAGAGCCTCATAATGCGTAGATTCTCGAGTATTGTCATACAGATGCAGCAATTGTATTATAATGACAGAAACGTTCGTGGAGATTGACTCAACAGTTGATGGGTTGGAAACTTGTTGGAACGAACGCCCAATGAAGATGGTCGTATTTAAGTTGTCAAGGAAGCGGTCACAACAGGTAGCCTCGCCTAGAAGGGATCGCGCAGGACATATGTTGGCGTAACCACTCGCAGAAGGTGAGTCATGGCACCAGGCAGGTTTTCGGAATAGAGGTCTTCTTGAGACTTCTAAGGGGGTGAGACCCTGTAGCCAACACGGGTTAGACCAAGTACAGAATTCTGCTGGGCAGCAATGTGATCGGACGATCGCCGGAGGGTCACTGAACTTGCGGGCGGAGCGAATGCCAGGACCGTTAAGTCCGGTCACAGTCCAAAGAGGGCTACAAATATCTAGGAGTTCTCTGTCAAGTCAATGGTTCGATATTGGCTGCGAAGGCAAAAAATGTGATGAGTGTGCAGAACTGTTTGAAAGGAGTGTGTATCTAGATGAAGAAGGTTTTGTCGATTTTCCTTGTAGCTGCAATTGGCCTTGTGTTGCTTGCGGGTTGCGGACCTAAAGAACCTGAGGTGCCGCCAGAGCCG
>Ga0116188_1003788_pt1 | contig 10932 bp, 10 predicted proteins | sample AD_JPNTR2_MetaG_FD_89807 | JGI IMG/M metagenome (GOLD analysis project Ga0116188, IMG submission 89807) | Active sludge microbial communities of municipal wastewater-treating anaerobic digesters from Japan - AD_JPNTR2_MetaG | ecosystem: Engineered > Bioreactor > Anaerobic > Digestate | place...
AATCGCTGCTCCTGAGTCCGGCATGACAGCCCGAAGATGCTGGCACGCTTGATCCTGCCTGCGGCCCGGCGTCGACTTTGGAGAGTCCGACCACAATAGCAGGAAGCTGCGCTCAAGTCTCCCAAGGGGTTGCCGCTTGCGACCGGCGTGGGCCAAAATATAGGCCACAATAGAGGTTCGGATCGGAGCGGTATGGAAATTCATGTGACTGAGACAGCGATTCCTCCCGTGGTTGTGATTGACACGAATTTTGTTCGAGACGAGCGCGGCTTTTTCATTGAGAGCTACCATCGAAAACGTTTTATCGAGCACGGAATAAAAGACGAGTTTGTGCAGGACAACCATTCGAAATCCCGAAAAGATGTCTTGCGGGGCATTCACTACCAGGACATGCGCGCGCCGATGGGTAAACTGGTCAGATGCACGGCGGGCAGGATCTTAGATGTCGCCGTGGATCTGAGGGTGGGATCACCAACGTTCGGGAAGTGGGTTGGGGTCGAGCTTTCGGCCGAAAACATGCGGCAAATAATGATTCCGGCCGGGTTTGGGCACGCGTTTCTGACGTTGAGCGAGGAGGCCGAGGTCCAATACAAGTGTACGACGTATTACGCCCCCGAGACGGAAGGGGTGATTGCCTGGGACGATCCTGATTTAGCAATCGACTGGCCCTGCCGCAACCCCATCCTTTCCGCGCGCGACCGGAACGGGATGCTGCTCAAGGAGTATTTGAAAAACCCGGCTTTTCGTTACTCTGCAAGGTGAGGCATTCTCGGGGAGGCTACCCCGAGAATTTCTGAGCAATCTCGTCCCAGTCTTTTTGCGGCACCTTCAGGAACTCTTCGACGACCCTTTCATCGAACTGGGTCCCGGCATTGGCAATGATCGCAGTGCGCGCCACATCGGGACTCATCGCCGCCCGGTATGGTCGGTTGGACGTGATGGCATCATAAGCGTCGAGCACGGCGAAAATACGGGCCTCCAAAGGTATCTGCTCACCCTTAAGACCCTGTGGATATCCCGTGCCGTCCCACTTTTCGTGGTGGCACAGGACCATCCAGGCAACGCGGTCAAGGAACTTCACCCCCTGAAGAATCTCGTGCCCGATAGTGGGATGTTTGCGGATGTAGGACCACTCCTCCGGTGTCAACTTGCCCGGTTTCAGCAGGATGCTGTCTGGTACCCCGATCTTGCCGATGTCGTGAAGAAGGGCGCCTCGCGCGAGATCCATCAATTGCAGCGTGTCGAAGTCAAACTGCTGGGCAAGGCGCAAGGTGTACGCTTGAACCCGTTGAGAATGACATTGCGTCTCGTGCCCACGGGCGTCAAGAGCCTTGATCAGGACCTCCAAAGTAGTCTTGTGCTGATCCTTTAAGTCGTGCAGGGCAGTGGATAAAGCAAACGCCTTCTTGCGGACCAGAGCCTCCAGGTTTTGGGAAATGCGTTTGCTTTCGAGTCTGGTGCGTCGAAGCTGGAGGGCCCGTTTGACACTTTCGGCCACCTGCTCAAGGTTGAAGGGCTTAATGATGTAATCATAAGCGCCCTGTTTCATTGTGTAGATGGCCGTATCTATGTCGGCAATCGCCGTCACGACGATCGTGGCGACATCGGGAAATCGCTGTGCGATTCCTTCTAAGAGCTGAAGCCCGTTCAATTCCGGCATCCGAATATCGGCGATTACCAAAGAAAAGGAGCCGTTGGCGAGCTTCATGAGAGCATCTCGCCCGCTGTTCGCCAAATCGCATTCGTAACCTCCATGGCAAAGGTATTCGGAAAGCAGATTCCGGACGAGGGGTTCGTCGTCTACGACGAGTATTCGTTCCTGGGACATACTCAGAGATCCGGTCTGCGGATAATTCATAGCCTCCTTGTCCTCAAGAGAATCTCGAGGGAGAAAATGGACGCGCCCAACAATCCTCCCCGCAAGAGCATGACAGAGGTATTGCCCGCTTCAGGCCACGCAAGAAAATAACCCTTTTCGCCCATTCAAGCAAGCCGTATTTGTGATTTTGATCTCTCATTTCAATGGTTCGTCTTCTATCTTCACGATTTCCGGGTTTTGTATCCATCGCCCGTCAGCGGTCCTCGGCCTTTGCCGATGGTTGATTCACGCCAAGCCGAGAACGGGGTCCCTCAGTAAGATAGGATAAGATAGAAGGCGCGATTTTCCATAAAGGCGCTATTTCCATCGCCGCCCCGAGTTTGATCGCTTCCTTTGGCATGCCAAAAACCACGCATGTTTCTTCATCCTGGGCCACTGTTATGCCGCCGACTTCCCGGATGGCAAGCAATCCCTTGGCGCCATCCGCCCCCATTCCCGTTAAAAGGACGCCAATGGCGTTGGCACCGGCCGCGGAAGCAACAGAATAAAACAGGACATCGACGCTAGGCCTCTGGTGGTGAACCATAGCGCCTTCTTTGACCCGCACGATGTAACCACCCCCATCCTGCTGGATCAGGAGGTGGCGATTTCCCGGGGCGACCAGGGCCAGCCCGGGAAGCAATCGATCCCCGTCACGCGCCTCGCGGACTTCCATCGGGCAGAACTCGTTCAGTCTTTCAGCGAACGTGGCGGTGAAGTGTTCAGACATATGCTGCACGATGGCAATGCCCGGGCAGTTGGCCGGCAGACCACGCAGGATTCTTTCAATCGCCTGGGTCCCCCCCGTCGAAGCTCCTATGGCAATGATCCGGTTGTCTGGAATGGGTGGGAGGGCCAGTGGCGTCGCGGTTTGGCACGGCTCCTCGTCTTGAGACGAACGGACTTTGGGCCGCGCGCTGGCTGCAATCCTGATGGCCCGTACCAGTTGCCGCCCAACGTCCGGAACAGAGTAGCGCGATCCGGGCTTACTAATCACTTCCACGGCGCCGAGTTCTAAGGCGCGAATAGCTGATGCACTGCCCTCAGGTGTCTGGGAACTGACGATGACAACAGGTGTGGGGTAGTGCTTCATCAGTTTGGCGAGGAAAGAAAGGCCGTCCATTCGAGGCATCTCGACGTCGAGCGTGATGACATCCGGGTGAAGCTTGACAATCTTGTCCCGCGCGACGTACGGATCGATCGCCGTACCTACGACTTCGATGTCGCGATACTTCGACAGCTCGTCTGAGAGGACCTTACGAACTAGAGCGGAATCGTCAACGATGAGGACACGTACCATGAATTATTCCAGCGGCTCGGTCAAATAGAGGAGCAGATCCGCGCGTCCTTCTTCGAGGCCGACCTGCACTTCTGCAGCCGGCTTCATATCAGGGTCGGGAAACAGCGGTTCACCCGGCGCCAGCGCTCCAGGAGTCCTAAGTTGAAACACCTCTTTCGGGCCCGCGAGCGCCGGAAGAAGATTGCCACAGATTATATTGGCGATTTCTCCCAGTGCGTCCCGCTGCAGTCGCTGGTCAGGAGGCTCCAGCTCTCCCATCATGTTGGCCGCCAGGACAGGTAATACTCCTCCGCACATGCGCACCACCAAACGCCCGGTGCGAGGGCCTTCGAAATCGACGTATCCCAATGCGTCCGGGGTAGCGTACTTTTGAAGCGGATCCAGATCGGATGAAGGAAACATAAAGCCAAGTTCTTCAAAAGTCATAGCCGCTGCCCGATACAGGGCTTTTGCTATCTGATCGGTCATCGATAACTCCTGTCGCACGAAGAATTGCCTGTCTAAGTGTTTCAGGGGTGAAAGGCTTGTGCACGAACGCCACTCCTCGCCTTTGCACCTTTTCTATTCGGGTTTCGCTACTTTCTGTGGAGACCACAATGATTGAAAGATCGGATGTTTCCGGGTTCTGGCGGACCCGCTCAATCAGGTCCATCCCATCCAGCACCGGCATATTAATATCGATGAGCGCGAGGTCTACCCAGTTCTCGTCCAAGACCCTCAGGGCTTGCTCTCCATCCTTGGCCTCGTAAATCTGTCCGAGAGCAACGCCGCTGAGGTGCAGCGTCTTTATAACGATCGCGCGCATTACTGCGCTGTCGTCTACCACAAGGACGTTCAACGCCATCTTTTACCCCCTTTGCCGGTCGTCGACTGCCGTAATCGACAGTCCCCGTATTGTAACCGGCAATGTAACCTGATAATCGATACGACGGTGGGCCGTCAGCGACTATAAAACCTTTTCGATTCCATTCGCCTTCACCCGGAGTTGTCCGGTTCTGATATCAAGAGCCAAAGTCCGGGAGTGATGTCCGCCCACGTCATAAGCGTTCAGCAAGAGCCCGTTCCGCCAAAGCAATTTTCTGAGCACCAGGAAGTTACGTTTACCTATCTCAAAGCGGTCTTCGACGCTGCCGCTGACGTTCGCCCCCCCGGCGACTTTGATCAACAGCCGCTCCCGACGCGCTCCAGCCTCGTAGCACTGATGGAACAGCATCGGAACCCCTGTGTCTACAAACATGCAGGGATTTTCCTTGGCCTTGACCGGATCAATCGTAGACAGAGGGAGCATCACATGCAAGAGCCCCCCGATTCGTGTCGAAGGATCATAAATCGCGATTCCCAGGCAGCTGCCGAGAGCATAAGTCACGAGCGTATCATCCGGGTCTTGTGAAATTCTCATCTCCGCGATACCGACGATATGCTTCAAGGCTTCGACCTCAGTCATTGCCTGACAGGCGACCATCATTTTACGTAAACCGCCGGTTGGGCGTAGTGAAACTTATGAGGAAAAGTTGTCAGACTCTCGGAGTGTCCGACAAGTAACAGTCCCCCAGGCGCCAGTAGTTCCCAGAAACGTCCGACCAATTTTTCCTGAGTCGGCTTATCGAAGTAAATCATCACATTACGACACAAGATGGCGTCAAAGAATCCGGCCATGGGCCAGTCGTCCATCAGGTTCAGCCTTGCCAGACGTACCATGCGCCGGATATCGTCGCAAACCTTGTAAAGGCGGGGCTCCCTGCTGAGACACACGAAGTATTTTTGTCTCCATAACGGCGGCACTTCCCGGAGGCTTTCCTCTTCGAAGACGGCTTCTCGCGCCTTTGCCAGCATGCGAGTGGAAATATCGGTGGCAAGAATTCGGACATCCCAGCGTTTCCGATCGGGTAATTCCTCGTTCAACAGGATCGCCAGCGAGTACGCCTCTTCACCTGATGAACAGCCGGCGCTCCAGAACCGGATTCGGCAAGACCTCTGTTTATACTTTGGAAGGAATTCCTCGCGCAGATAGTTGAAGTGATGGATTTCCCGAAAGAAATTCGTTTTGTTGGTCGTTAGACAATCGACCATTGTCGTCAATTCTGCCGGGTTTACCTTCAGGAAGTTCAGATACTCGTCGAAGCTTTTCAGGCCCAACGCTCGAAGTCTCTTGGTGAGTCGGGTCTTAACGAGACCTTCCTTGCCCGGCGCCAGGTTGATACCGCAGAGTCGATAGAGAATGTCCCGGATCGTGTCGAATTGCGCAGCCGTCAGACTCGGATTCAGAATCTCTGCATTAACAAACGAAATCTCAGGTTGCATCGCGATCACAATCATCGGACAAGGGTGGGAAGTGCGTCCGCCCCTTGTTCCTCTTTTCTATCTAGAACTCCTGCAAGATTCGGGTATCGGCGTCGTCCAACGGGATCAGTTTGCTGGGCTCCGGCGGGGCGCCGGCAGCGGGCTTGGACGTGGCCGGCCGTGGCGGGGGGAGAACGTGAGGCCGTTTGGCTGATATTTTTGCCGTAGTCTTTGCCGCCTCGGTCGAAGCTGGCGCCGGAGTCGGAGCCGCATTCAAAGCCGCTTGCTTGGGCGCCGGGTTCAGGCTCAAGCGGTATCGGGAGAGAACGCGCTTCATCTCCTCCGCCTGATCAGCCAACTGCTGCGCCGCGCTGGCCGATTCCTCGGAGTTAGCGGCCGTCTGTTGCGTGAGCAGGTTCATCCGTTCGACGGCGATAGTGATCTGATCGATTCCCTCGCTCTGCTGGTCGGAGGCGGCCGCCATCTCGGCCATTACATCGCTGACCTTACGGACCTGCTGGTTAATCTCCTCGAGATTGTTCAGAACCTCCTGATTGATGGAAACACCGCCTTCGGCGTTCTTAACAGATTCTTCTATCAGGTTGGCCGTTGTCTTCGCGGCTTCTGCACTCCGCATGGCCAGGTTGCGCACCTCTTCGGCGACTACGGCAAACCCCTTTCCGGCATCGCCGGCACGCGCCGCTTCAACGGCTGCGTTCAGGGCCAGCAGGTTGGTTTGAAAAGCGATTTCGTCAATGGTCTTAACGATCTTTGCCGTTTCGTCGCTGGACGCTTTAATGCGGTCGATGGCAGCCGACAGCCGCCGCATGCTTTCCACACCCCGATCTGCGCTGTGACGGGCGGCATCGGTAAGACTCTTGGCCTCTTTGGCGTTGCCGGTCGCCTGTTTGGTCATTGCCGCCATCTGCCGCAGGCTGCTCGAGATCTCCTCGAGCGAACTGGCCTGATCCGAGGCGCTTTGTGCCAGACCGTGGCTGCTGTTGCTGATCCCGCCGGCCGCCGCCGCTACTTGCTCGGCGGAAGTTGCGACTTGCGAAAACCCTTCCTCCAACCGGTTCATGGCCGCGTTCAAGGCTTCCTTTATCCGAATCAAGTCGCCCCTGTATTCGGACTTAACTCTGACGGTTGAATCCCCTCCGGCGAGAGTCGTAAGAACCGCCGCGGCATCGTTTAAAGGCAGGAGGAGGGATTCCAGGGCACTATGAACAGACTGAATGATATCGCGATAAAACCCTTTTGCCTGCTCGTAGTTGACAGCGCCGGCGATCCGTCCCTCGGCGGCGTACCTGCTCAAGCGCTGTACCTGGGTGCCGACGTTGCGCACCGAATCTACGATTTTGCTGACGGAAAGGGTCAACTGATCCCGGTCGCCTCTCGGCTTAAGGTCAATCGAGATATCGCCCTCGGCAACCTTGTTCAGGACTTCCTGAACCTGCTGAAAGTCGTCGGCCAGCGAGTCGACCAGGTTGGCCAGGGTTCCAATCTCATCGTTGCGCCTGTACCTAAGGCGCTTGGTGGTGCGCCCGAGAGTGACTTCCTGGAGGGTGGCTACCGCCTGTACGAGAGGTTGAGCGAGTGAGCGCGACAGCAGGTATCCGCCCACGATGATTATCCCGCAGACCACCAAAGTGGCCCACAGGACAGCGGTTTGTGCTGTCTCCTGCCGTGATTTAAGTTCGGTCGCCTTTTCGGCAAGGTTGGAGCCACCTGCTGTATCCAGCTGAGCGATAGTCTCTCCCATACTGGTGAGGCCGCTATAGGCAATGAATCCGATCAAAGCGGCGGCGAGAGCCACGCATAGGAAGCCACAAATCAGTTTCACTTCGACTCTCAAGTTGTTCATGACAGCTAACCCCTCCCCCGCGAATTGACGTCTTGCGATTGCCCCACTGAATTGTCCGTGGCATACACGATGAAGTCGAATTCAACCGCCAGAAAACCCGTTTGCCAATTCGCGACGTTATGTGTCAATTGCCTTGATCGGACGCGGCCTCACTGGCTACCGCGACCGAGCGCACGTCAATCACTTCCTGGCTGGACAACACCTTGTCGATATCAAGCAGCAATCTGACCTTTTCCCCGGATTTGCCGATTCCCAGCAGGTAATCAGTCTGGACATCGGGGCCGAAGTTGGGAGGATCGTCAATATCCTGCCCGGCTATGTCCAGAACCTCAGAGACTTTGTCCACGATGATACCCATCTCCACGCCTTGAGCCTGAACGACGATGATGCAGGTCTCTTCAGTCTCCTCTTTTTCGTCCATAGCGAACTTCAGCCGCAGATCGACGACCGGGATCACCTTGCCGCGCAAGTTAATGACCCCGCGGATGAAATGCGGCGTACGTGGAACCCGGGTGATTGGCATCATCCCTATGATTTCATGGACTTTAAGGATTTCCAGGCCATACTCCTCGCTGGCCAGGAAAAAAGTCAGGAACTTGCCCCCCGGTTTCCCCGTCTTGGGGGCACGACTTGCAGCTCTCTGGTGCTTCGAATCATCGGTGGGCACTCGATTCGGGCTCTCACTCATTGCCACTCTCCTCCACTACACTGTCTCAAGGCTTTATCCCCGTCCAGCTTCTACTCCGGCTGTTTCGAACTCCAGCTTGTCAATACCGCTTCCCACCTGGCGAGCCAGCGATACGATTTCGTTGGTATCGAGAATAAGGCCGACACGGCCGTCTCCCAGAATCGCTCCTCCGGAGATTCCTTGTATCTTGCCAAGCCCTCGTCCCAGGGATTTCGCAACGACCTGTTGTTGACCGAGGAGTTCGTCGACAAGAAGCGCACAACGGCCATTTCCGTCACCAACTACGACCAGCAGCCCCTTGGTCGGATCCTCCTGTGCGCCTTTCACGTCAAAAAGTCGATGGAGCCGGAACATCGCCAGCAATTCTCCACGCAACATGACCAGTTCTCCGCGACCAGCCACGGTGAACAGACTCGAGGGGGTCGGACGGAAGCTAACCTGGATGTTGACCGTAGGAACGATATAGTGTTCATTTCCGACCCTGACCTGCATACCATCAGTGATAGCCAGTGTCAGCGGAAGCCGGAGCGAGAACTTGCTGCCTTTGCCGGGAGACGAACTGATTTCAATTCTCCCGCGCAAGGCTTCGACGTTGCGTTTCACGACGTCCAGCCCGACACCGCGTCCGGAAAGGTCGGTTACTTCCGCCGCAGTCGAAAAGCCTGGCGCGAAGATGAAATTGTAGACGTCGGTGTCTGTCAGACCCCTGTCCGATTCGATAAGGCCCATCTGTATCGCTCGGCGGATGATCTTGTCCCGATCCAGTCCGCGCCCGTCGTCGCTCAGTTCGACTATCACATTTCCGCCGGAGTGAAAGGCTCTGACCCGAATGACGCCGGCCGGCGGTTTCCCGACCTTCTCTCTTTCCTCTGGTGATTCGATTCCGTGATCCACGGCATTACGGACCATGTGTGTCAGCGGATCGGTAATGAGGTCCACCATGTTCCGGTCGATCTCGGTCTCTTCCCCCTGCACCTCAAAATCGACCAGTTTCCCGCTTTTCCTGGAAAGGTCGCGCACCAGCCGTGCCGTTTTCTGAAAGGTGGCGCGAAAGGGGACCATCCGCATCGACATGCTCAGATCTTGGAGATCACGCACGATCTTTCCGACATGGCTGATCTTCTTCGCGAGTTCGTGGTGAACTCCGTCGTGGACAACGGCGTCCTGGGCTACCATCGATTGTGCGATGACCAGTTCTCCCACCATGTCAATGAGGCGATGGAGCCTTTCGGTCCGGACTCGAACCGTCGACTCAGCCGTCTTCTCCCCTGCGCCCATTCTCTGCTGGACTCGCAAGGCCTTCGCCACATCGGAAAGAGAGGCGGCTTTAGAGCGGACAAGACGCATCCCGATCGGCTCGGGTCCTTGCTGTGCAGCCACTTCGTCGACCTTCTCGCGGTCCGCGAGCTGCGCGGCCACGAGTATGTCGCCCACCCGCAGCCCTTCGACTGGCGCCTCCACCGGTATTTCAGGAAGCGGCTCAATGTCTGCTTTCTGAAGGAGCCTCAGGATCTCCTGGTATGCTCCAGGCAGTTGGGCGGCCTCGCCCTTTATCGCTCGATCGACCTGTTCGATCAGCGCTTTTAAAGTGTCAACGGAACGTAACGCGAGGTCTGCATAACCGCCACCGAACTGGATTTCGTGGTTCCGTACTCTGCTCAAGAGGGATTCGGCGTGATGTGCGAGCTCCGTCACTGCCGCGAGCCCCAGGAACCCCGAAGTCCCCTTGATTGTATGAAAAGCCCTGAAAACCGTGTTGACGGCTTCCATGTTCTCTGGATCGATTTCCAGCGAAAGGAGGGCTGATTCTGCCTCGGTGATGAACTCCAGGCTTTCGGTGACAAATTCGCCCAGCAGTTCGAGATCCGCATCTGGTGGGAGTCGAAGTTCTGTGTCCGTAGCCTCTGGTTCAGGTTCGGGACTGGGTGCAGTCAACTCCACATGGTCTTCACCGCTGGTCGCCTTGTCAAGGGCGGCAGCCACTTCCCGCAGTACACTCTCGGCGTCTTCACCTGGTGAGTCAGCGAGAGCGAGCAGTTTGGCTGCTGCCTCACCGAGCAGCGCCGCGGTCTCCGGCACAGGATGGCCGGCGGCAAGATTCTGCAGTTCGGCGCCGAGCCGGGCGCAGCCTGTCAGGTTATCGCGGTCGAGTTGGACCAGCTGTGCGGCAATGTCGTGGAGGGTCATTTCGCCCGCGCTCGCGGCAATCGGCGGTGAAACTGGTGTATCAGGGCGCTCCTTTCCGGTTTTTTCCAGTGCGTCGAGGTTCTCAGCGAGGACTTGCAGACATTCCTCAAGGAGAGCCAGGCTGTCACGCGGAACGTTGGCCGGGTCAAGCTTCAGTCGCTCGAGCACCAGCCGCGCGGCGTCGGCAGCGTTCTCGACCTTCTGAAGGCCAAGGAGTTCGGCATTATGCTTAATCGTCTGAAGTGAGGTCGAGAACCCTGACAGCAGCTCTTCCGAGGCGGGGTCCGCCGGGGACGCCGAACACCATTGCTGGAGTCGCAAGAGCTCCTGTCGAGTCTCGTTCAGGAACTTCTCGATGTTGTCGTTCATATGCTGAGCCCCTCATCCCGTCGATGTTTGGGACTGTCCGAGCTGACGGTGCTCAGTATATGTATTCGAAACCGAAAGCGCTAGAAAAAGAAAGCGGGAAGCCCCGAGCAAGAAGCAAGAAGCCAGAGCAAGAAGCAAGAAGCCAGAAGCCAGAATGGGTTGGGTAGAGGTGGGGAAGTTGTTACAAGGAAAAAAGCCAGAAGCCAGAATGGGGGGCCAGGAGTTAGCAAAATTCATCCTGGGCGACTCTCTAACCTCCGGAGTCCGGCGACATCTTCCGGCTCCTAGCCCGGATTTCTCACAACCCGAACGCTCGGCGGGCAAATTGACCATTTTTCGGGGGCTAGAAGGGGGACGATAAGGCTTGTTTGCTTCTTTCGCTTGGT
>Ga0116188_1003798_pt1 | contig 10917 bp, 8 predicted proteins | sample AD_JPNTR2_MetaG_FD_89807 | JGI IMG/M metagenome (GOLD analysis project Ga0116188, IMG submission 89807) | Active sludge microbial communities of municipal wastewater-treating anaerobic digesters from Japan - AD_JPNTR2_MetaG | ecosystem: Engineered > Bioreactor > Anaerobic > Digestate | place...
ATCATAGCCATATTATTGGCTAAACCGCTACATATGAACCTTCTCGGCGCAATATTGATAATTATATTTGGTTTTCTATTCTCAACTGTTTCCTCGCGTCTTACAGGTGAAATTGGTTCTTCATCAAATCCAATATCAGGGATGACGGTCGCAACATTATTATTGACCTGCCTGATTTTTCTTATGTTAGGCTGGACAGACCCAAGTTATCAGGTAACAGCGCTTTCAGTCGGTGGAATAGTCTGTATCGCTTCTTCAAATGCTGGCACAACTTCCCAGGACTTAAAAACCGGCTTTCTCATTGGCGCGACACCTCGCCTACAACAAATTGCAATCCTCGCAGGCGCATTTAGTTCAGCCCTTGTATTAGGTCCAATTCTATTAACATTGAATCAAACCGGAACAGTTTATGTTCCGCAATACACTTACGAAATTATTCAACATCCAATTAAAATCGATAATTTGCAAAACCTCGGCGCCTTTTCTCCTTTTACCAATGCGCCTGCGAACTGGAAAAACCCGCCATACCAAATCTTAAAAATCAACGAAGAGTTTCAAGTTTCCGAAAAAGTAAAATTAAAACCCGGCAATTACATAGTCGATAAAAATGGCGAACTCGTCTTTAAAATTAAACAAAACTTTGCTGACGACTTAATAGCGCCACGTGAAGCATTGGTAAAAAAAGAAACACTTCAAGGCCCACAATCGGCAAATGACCCAAAAGAATATTATGTCTGGCACAAAACAAACAACAAAGGCGGTCCTCCCGGAAAATATCTCGTAGATGAAAATGGCAAGCCTGTATATTATGTTGACCCCGGAATTAACGGGACTCACTCAACAAGACCGGACGGTTCGGTCGTAACCAAATTTGACGCGCCAAAAGCAACATTAATGTCCTATATCATAAAAGGAATCCTCAGTCGTGAATTGCCCTGGGGGTTGGTAATCCTCGGCATAATGATTTCCGTTGTCCTTGAATTAGCCTCTGTGCCGTCGCTTGCCTTTGCAGTCGGCGTTTACCTGCCCATTTCCTCTTCAATGCCAATCTTTATAGGCGGTATGGTGCGATGGCTTGTTGACCATTATCTTGCGGCTAAAAAGGCTAATCAAAACCTATCACATGACCAACTTGCTGCGGAAAGCGACCGTAGTCCCGGTGTGCTAATGGCTTCAGGCTATATTGCTGGCGGCGCTATTGCAGGAATTGTTATTGCATTTTTAGTTGGCGTGTTTGGTGATTTCGCAAGAAAAATTGAAGAATGGTCTTCTCTTAACAATCCGCTCTACGACGGCAGATATGCAGACGCACTCTCTTTAATCCCGTTCCTCATTATCGCTGTCATATTATATTTTGCAGGCAGGGGACTTTTGTTTTCTAATAAAATCAAGCAATAAAAAAGCCGGGACTTTCGCCCCGGCAATCAGCAGGTAGTCTATGAAAACTCTAACAATTTAATATTAATCACCAAAACGAATTGTTGAAAAGGAATATTTTAAATTATTTTAATCGTGATACAGAGTTAATCGGGCAATACCCAAGTTCAATTCGGTCGGATAGTAATTTTTCTGATAGTGTTCCTAAAGAAGTTCTTGAAGATTTTGAGAGCGCTTTTAAGTGCTTTGAATTTAGTGAATATAGGGCATCAGTTGCTATGTGCCGAAGGGCTTTACAATCAAGCATATTGGAACAAAGAGCCAATCCTGAAAAAAATTTAATCGAACAAATTGAAGAATTAAATAAGACGAGACCAGATAGGTTTACTAATGATATAAAAGATTGGGCACACAATATCAGGATACCCAACTGCTTTTTTCTTGCCTTCCGCTGTTTCTGGTCTATCAGCTTTTAGCCCGATTTGGTTTAAAGCATCAATCATAAATGGTTCAATGTGATTACCAACCTCATTTTCTCTCCTTGTAGTTATTCCTTTTAAATTCGCATTCCTTACATCTATTTTTGTTGCCGCAATCAAATCATTTAAAAGTTGTCCGTCATCTGGATTATTTTTATCAAAAGGAATCACATTACAACCAGACATTGCTTTAATAGCTATTTTAAAAGGAATATCCTTTAATGGCTTTAAAAATTGAGAAACTACCGATTCTAATTCCTTTATATATTTTTCCTATTCATCCATTTGAGTCTGTTTCACAAATCCTTAAACTAACAAGAATATAAAGCCGGTTTATAATCTAATGATTAACCAGCCGTAGGCTGGCATTCTTCAACTCCGTCAGGAGTGGCAGGATTATAGTATAGAAATTAATATAGAATAAAACCACGACAGTGGTGACAGAGCGATAATTTAAATAATGGCTCTGTCACCGCTTTCAGCGGTTTAAGATATTTTTGCATTGCTATTGCTATAATCCTGCCACCTGCTTTCGCAGGTTGTAGAATGTGTTTATTTTGTTGTTTTACAAACCACTATCTATTGCTTTCTATTTACTCTCTGCTATATCCTATCTATCCCTGTTAAATAAAAATATCCTGTAAATCCTTTATTTATTTATGGTTAAATTTATTTGCGCAACAGGCTCATTTACCCAACTATTATTCAGTGATGTGTATTTTCCAATCCTATAACTATATTTAATTGCAGTGTGGCTATATATTTTTGCCTTTTCTATTGCTTTGTCGAGACGCAAACCAAGGGCAAGATAGGCGCAAATTGCGGAAGATAGTGTGCAACCAGTGCCATGCGTATGAACATTTTTAATCCTCGACGAGGAAAATGTTAACTCCTTTTTCCCATCATAAAATAAATCAATAACGGCTGAACGTCTTTTCAAATGTCCGCCTTTAAGCAGGACAGGGCATTTGTATTTTTTATATAAATCATAAGCCGATTGTTTGAATTCTTCCTCAGTGTCAATTTTTTTATTAAGCAGCATAGATGCCTCGTCTAAATTTGGCGTTATCAAATCTGCAAGCGGAAATAATTTGTTTACAAGGGCTGAAATCGCTTCCGGCTTTAGGAGGGTTGCTCCGCTTGTTGATACCATTACGGGGTCAATAATAAGTGGACAAGGTTTATTTTTTAAATAGTCAGCCACAGCATTTATAATTTGTTCAGAAAACAACATCCCTGTTTTGGCTGCCGCTGGGTTTAACTCTTCAAAAACGGATTGCATTTGTTTAATAACGATTTCTGGTAAAATTTCTTGAACTGCAAGGACTGTCTTTGGGTTCTGGGCTGTGATGCAGGTAATAACTGTTGCGCCGTGAACCCCAAGAGCGGTAAAGGTTTTTAAGTCTGCTTGGATTCCCGCGCCGCCGCCGCTATCTGAACCGGCAATTGTTACTGCAACTGGCAATTTTCGCTTTTGCATAATTGATTTTACTAATGGTTATTATATAAATCAATAATTCCCACTTGAATACAATTAAGATGGGAATAATCTTATTATTGTGATTGGATTGAGTGAAAAAGGCAGTTTTTTAATCGCTATTGTTCTATACGGGATTAGCCTGATATACGGGATATTCCTGATACGCGCCGGTTTTAGACGAGATGACCGCATCAATTATTTGATTTTGTTCGCGGGATTTTGTTTTCAGACTCTAACGATGTTTATGCGCGGTCTCTCTTTTTCTCATTGCCCGGTCCACAACCTTTATGAGGCAATTTTGTTTGTCTCCTGGTCAGTTTTGTTAGGTTATTTGTTTCTTGGACTTGTTCCGCGTCTCCGTTTTCTCGGAGTATATGTGGCGCCGCTTGTTTTTGTTCTTGGACTTCTGGCGTATATGCCGGGGATGGATAATCATACGCAGAATCTATTTGGCGGCAATTCTCGTTTATGGGTGAACTTGCACGCAACGATAATATTATTGGCTTACGGATTGTTCGGGCTTTCAGGCTTATGCGGAATAATGTATTTAAGTTACGCTCATAATCTTAAATTCAACAAGGTTTCAGCCTTTTTTTCTAATTTGCCGTCAATGGAACGGCTCGGAAAGGTGATGTTTGAGACTATGGTAGCGGGAATTATTTTATTAACGATAGGTCTTTTTATTGGCGCATTTGCTTTGAAACCGCCGGAAGGATTAACTTTTAGGGGCGATCCTAAAGTTCAATGGGCAATATTTGTCTGGTTAGTGTATCTCTTTTTAATTTTGATGTATCGGTTTTTCTCCTGGGGAACCAGACGGCTTGCGCTTGGCGCTATTGGAAGTTTTGCGTTTGTAATGCTTACTTTCTGGGGAGTCAATCTAATGTCAAAGATTCATAATCCGTAGATTATATTTCGTAAGATTGTAAGGTTTTTAAAAATGTCGATAGTAGTTGCAGGATTAAATCATCGTTCGGCGCCTGTTGAGATGCGCGAGAAATTTGCATTCTCAGACGCAGAACTGCCACAGGCTCTTGAGTCATTCCGCTCAGGCGGAATAGTCTCAGAAGCTGTTATTCTCTCAACCTGCAATCGTGTGGAAGTTTACGCGGCGGGCAATAAACCAGAAGGTCAGTTGATTGATACAACAGTTAATTTTCTCATAAAATCCCGTAATATTTACACCCAATTGAACGGCGAAATTTATACTATGGGCGAACCAGATAGTCTCATTCATCTTTTCCGCGTGGCTTCCGGGCTTGATTCAATGGTTCTTGGTGAAACCGAAATTCTTGGTCAGCTGAAAAAAGCTTACGATATCGCTTTATCCGGGAAACACACTGGAAATTTTCTTAATCGTTCCTTTCAACGCGCTTTTAATGTTGCTAAAAAGATACGGTCTGAAACTAATATTCAAAAGGGGAGTATCTCTGTGGCTTCTGTGGCGGTGGAACTTGCCGAAAAAATATTTGAAACCATTAAATCCAGAAAAGTATTGGTAATTGGTGCTGGCGATACAGCGGAAAAATCCGCTCGCGCGCTCGCATCTCGCGGAGCTTCGGGAATTGTTTTTACAAATCGTTCAATTGAAAAAGCCCGTCTTCTGGCGTCAGAATTAAATGGAACCGTGATTCCTTTTGAAGATTTTATAGATAAAATTAGCGATGTTGATATCATTATAAGCAGCACTTCATCTCCCGAATATATCCTGAACCGTCATAAAATATCCAATGCAGTTCAAAAACGGAAGAATCGTTCGTTGTTTATTGTTGACCTTGCAGTTCCGCGAGATATAAATCCCGACGTTACAGGGTTTGAAAATGTCTATTTGTATGACATCGACGATTTGCAAGAAATTGCAGAAAATTATTTAAAACAACGTTTGGCGGACATACAAAATTGTGAAAAAATTATAAGGGAAAAAGTAGGTGAACTTTTGCGTCATATAAATTCAAAACACGGTTGAGGGGATTTAACATTGAAAACTGAACCAATAATAATTGCCACGAAGGGAAGCGCTTTGGCATTAGCGCAGACTGAAATCGTCCGAGAACAATGCAGAAAATGTTTCCCGAATCTGCTGTTTGAGGTAAAAATAATCAAGACAACAGGGGATAAATTGCAGCGAGCATCTATGGCGCAAGGCGCTGTGGGACTGCCAAAAGGGCTGTTTACAAAAGAACTTGAAGTGGCTTTAATAAAAGGAAAAGCCGATATAGCTGTTCATAGTCTAAAAGACCTTCCCACAGATTTACCTGCCAATTTAAAACTTGGCGCAGTATTAAAAAGGGCAGATGTTCGCGACACCATCATTTATCGTCAGGGAGAATTTGAGAATAATTGCGGCGGCGCTTTGAAATTTGAAGATTTGCCTTCTGGCGCTGTTGTTGCCACCACGAGCACCCGCAGGGCAGTTCAGATATTGGCAAAAAATCCAGGACTCATTATTAAACCAATTCGCGGAAATATTGTAACACGACTTGAAAAAATCGCACAACAAAAGGAAATTTCGGCAATGCTCCTTGCTTACGCCGGATTGGAACGATTGAATTTTACAATTGATAGCAATGGACGATTGTTAGGCGATGCCGTTCCTGACGGTCTTCTTGCGCGAAGGCTTGAACTTGATGAGATGCTTCCGGCTGCAGGTCAAGGCGCCATCGGGATTGAGATTCGCGCCGATGATGGGCGAATTGAAGAGATATGTCGGCTTTTGAATCATTACAATACATTCCAATGTGTGATGGCTGAGAGGTCGTTTTTGCGGGCAATGGGTGGAGGATGTCAATCGCCTGTGGCAGTGTGCGCCGAAGTTGAACGCGAAGTTATTACAATCCGCGCAATTTCATTCCATCACACACCGCCCAGGTTTGCAAAAGAAAAAGGTGATATCCGAAATCCGGTCGAACTTGGCGAAAGAGTTGCTGAGATTCTAAAATAAAATTCAAATAAGTTCACCTGCTCAATTAAACAAGTGTATCTATTTATTTCGTATAGTTGGTTACTATTGTTCTGTAAAACGAATTGTAACTGGGATTTCGTTTGTATAGACATTTTTACCGCCATAAGCAACACCGCCACTGTCCACTGCTTTTATGATTAGATTTACTTCTCGTGCAATTCCTCTGCCTTTAAAGCTCAATATACCTTGAGGTGAAACTCTTGGTTGATTGTAAAACATAGTCATATTTGTATTGTTTAGAACCTGAAATGTGACGGTTTGTTTATATTCATCACCGGGCCCTGGTGAAATATTTTTGATTATTTGGTATTCTTTTAGATTTGTATCAATCTTGGGCAATTCAATCAAATCTTTTACTATATCAAATGATGGAGGGTCATTTACTGCCCTTACAGTAATTCTAAAAGTTTTGATTGGGGTTCTATCTTTGCCGCCATTATCTATTCCACCATCGTCTTGAACATAAACAAATACATTTGCATAGCCATTAGAGTTCGCAGCAGGTTCAAATGTTAATGTGCCGTCAATAGGATTAATTGATGGCAATGTCGCAAACAGATTCTCATTATCAGTAGATAAAATTATTTCAACGCTTTGATCTGATTCATTAGCAGGACCGGGTGTTATTCCAGTTGCCCAGCCTTCAAAAGTTTGAAGACCACAATCTTCATTGACAGTCAAACTTCTCCCCAACTTTATCGTTGGCATATCGTTTACGGGCAAGACGTCAATAGTAAATTCACCTGTTGCTTCATCAACACCGTCGTTCGCAGTGCCGCCAGTGTCTTTAAGAGTCACTCTAATTGTTGCGGTGCCAAAAGCATCTTTTGCCGGCATAAACACAAGCCTTCCTAAAACTGTCATATAAGGCTGAATCCGAAAGAGGCTCGGATTATTATTCTCTAAAATAAACCGTAATCCTTGTCCTTTTTCATTTAAAGCGCCTTTTAATATATCTCTGGCAAAGTTGTTGATAATCTGCTGCGGGACATCTTCCAAAACTGTTACTTTATCATTAATAAGCGTGAAAGAAGGCGCATCATTAACAGGAACAACAACTATGTTTGCTATCGCTTCAACAGAAGTAATTTCCCCATCGCTTACGTTGTATTTAAATGAATCACTGCCGAAATAGTCTGGATCTGGTGTATAAATTAAATTCGGCGCACTTCCAGAAAGAGTTCCATGAACCGGATCTTTAGTAATATTATAAGTTAAACCAATTAAATCAGTAGTATTAAGTGTCACTGATATGTCATTATCTTCAAATCCTCTGGCGCTTGTTGGAAGGGCGACCGGGGTTTCGTTGATAAGAACCGAAACATCAGAAGAATCCTGATTTGCAACAAGGACATCTATAACATCATCGCCATTTAAATCGCCAACGGCAATGGCTACAGGTGTCGACCCTGCATCAGAAGAAACTCCTGTTGCAAAATAATTACCTATTGATTGAAAAAATGTGACAACTGAACCTGTTGTATCGGTCACAACAAAATCTTGCTTTTTGTCATAGTCAAAATCAGCAACAAGGATAAATTTTGGCGATGTTGTAGAGATTGTTTTTGTGCTCAAGTTGAATCCCCCAAATTTGTTGTTTAAAAGAATAGTAATTGTATCTCCGACTTCTTTTGCTACAAGCAAATCAAGGTCTCCGTCTTTATCAACATCAACCGCTCCAAGGGAGACAGGGTTGCTTCCGGATCCTGCGTTAAAAGTTTGAGGTGGTGTGAATGTGCCATCGCCATAACCTAAAAGTATTGAAACGGAATTATCATCATAATTTGCAATTGCAAGGTCTTTTTTCCAGTCTCCATTTAAACTGCAGGCAATAATAAATGAAGGATTATTACCAACAGCATAGCTATCGACGTTGATCAATGTGCCGTCATATTGTCCCATAAATATGGTTACTGTGTTGTTATTATTTATCGTCGCAATATCATTTATTGAATCGTAATTGAAGTCAGTAACCACAAATTTTGTTGGAGTTATCCCTTCGCCCGGAGTAAAATTTACTGGCGTTAGAAATGTTCCATCGCCCTTGCCAACCAATACGGTAATCGACTTTGAATCCGAATTTGCCGCAACAATATCAAGAATGCCATCAAAGTTCATATCAACTAACGCAATATCGGTTATTCTTCCGCCAACATTTATCTCCACTGGTTCAGAAAACGTTCCATCGCCGTTGCCAAATCTTAATGCTATTTCTTGAGCGCCATCATTCGAATGTGAAACAACATAGTCGTTGAAACCATCGCCGTTGACGTCTCCAATAGCAATTGAAGATGGGCGATTTCCTGTGGTTGTGGTTGTGGTTGCGTCATAGTCAACGTTATGCGGCAATTTTAATTTTGACACAGGGACCTGGCAAAATACATTTAGAGTAAGAAACAGAAATGCAGAAAGGCATATAAAAATTGTATAATTGCGTTTTGGGGACACATTTATAAAGTTTGACACTTCCACCACCTGCGATTCATTTAATTTTTTCATAATGTCTTCGTTGTTGTAGTTGAAACAAAAACGCTCTGACTGAGTATCATCAGCACTATTTTTGTCTCAATATTTCACATTTCTTGAACATTTGCAAGCCTTAAAACATTAAATTAATGATTTTAATTTAACTATTGAGACTTGATTTGAAATATAATTCTTTTTTAATATCTCAGAAATGAAAATCAAGCATTTAATTAAAAAAACTTTTTCAAATATCATACAAATCTGCTTGCGTGTTAATCTTTTTGGCAAGTTCATAGATTTTCTTTCTTATGAAAGGCTGCGTCAAAGACGACGTTTAACTGAACAAAGGTTGAAAAGGCTTGGATTACTCGGCAATGAAGTAACATTTGGACCATTTAAGGGAATGAAATATGATGAACGATGGGCTTCAAATAAGTTTGAGAAGATTATTGGCGCATACGAGGCATACTTGCATCCACTAATAGAAAAAATATGTAGTAAACAATACAGTGAAATCATTGATGTCGGCTGCGCCGAAGGCTATTATGTAATCGGATTTGCATTGAGAAAGCCTGATACTATCATTTATGGATTTGATATTCAGCAACCGTTAATTGACGATTGCCTTGCGCTTGCAAAATTAAATCGCGTTGATGACCATATAAAATTGGGCAATTTTTGTAAGCCAGAAACACTTCAATCAATCCCTGTTAAATCAAAGGCGCTTGTATTCAGTGATTGCGAAGGTTATGAACTTGAACTGTTGGACCCGAATAAAGCGCCAATGTTAAAAAAAGCCGACATTTTAGTCGAAGTCCATAACTTTAAAAACCGAACAATTTCACCGACCTTGCGAGAACGTTTCAAGGAAACACATAATTTGACTGTAATTCAAACCGAAGGTTTAAAATATAGCAATTATCCGATTTTGCGGAATTTAACTTTTCCAGAAATTCATTCTCTCACGAACGAAGAGAGAACTGAAATAATGGAATGGTTCTTTTTTGAATCCAAAGCGTGATTTAATATCAAAGCCGATAAATTCAGTATTAATTGATAGTCAGCCAAAAAATTAACAATATTTATTTCAATGAACAAAAAAGAAACGATGACTTCACGTGAACGTTTGTTAAGGACGCTCAATCACCAAATCCCCGACCGTGTGCCAATTGACCTCGGCGGAAACCAAACTGGCATCCATAGGATAGCTTATGAAAGATTGATAGATTATTTAGGGATAAGAGATGAAATTAAGATAATGGACGCTGTCCAGCAGTTAGCCCGTCCCTGTGAAGCGGTTCTTGAACGATTTCATATCGATACTCGGTATATTTTTGCAAAGGCGAGTTCATCATTCAAAGGGGAGATTGTTAAAACAGTGCGCGATGGTAAGGTATGGTTTGACCTTGTAGATGAATTCGGGGTGCGTTGGTCTATGCCTGAGGATAGCCCGCTTTATATGGATATCACTTACCATCCATTGGCTAACGCTACACTTGATGACATTAAGAAATATCCATTCCCAAAAGGTGATGACCCGACACGATTTGAAGGACTGCGCGAACAAGCCTTGATGTTAAGAAAAGAAACGCCCTACGCGGTTGTCAGCGGAATTTCAGGTGTTGTTTACGAGACTTGCTGGTATTTGCGCGGATTAGAACAATGGATGTGCGACCTTGTGCAACAACCGGAATTTTGCGAGGCGTTGCTTGACCAAACTCTTCAATTCTGGCTTGACTGGTTTCGCCTGTTTCTTAAAGAAGTGGGTGATGTTGTTGATGTCATTATGATTGGCGACGATTTGGCAGGGCAAAAAGGACCGTTGTTTAGCCCAAATATTTATAGAAGGATTGTTAAACCACGTCAGAAAAAATTGGTTCAATATATACGATGCAATACTAATGCAAAAATTTGGTATCACACTTGCGGCTCCTGTATTGAATATATTCCCGATTTAATAGACAACGGAATAGATATTTTGAACCCGGTTCAGACCAGTGCAAAAAATATGGATCCGAAGGTATTGAAACAGCAATTTGGGGATAAGCTCGTTTTTTGGGGAGGCGGATGCGACGCGCAACATATTCTACCACGCAGTAGACCGGAAGAAGTAGCGCAGAATGTCCGCGAACATATCTTTACGTTTAAACCCG
>Ga0116188_1003799_pt1 | contig 10916 bp, 10 predicted proteins | sample AD_JPNTR2_MetaG_FD_89807 | JGI IMG/M metagenome (GOLD analysis project Ga0116188, IMG submission 89807) | Active sludge microbial communities of municipal wastewater-treating anaerobic digesters from Japan - AD_JPNTR2_MetaG | ecosystem: Engineered > Bioreactor > Anaerobic > Digestate | place...
GGGGACTGGTTTGTTCTTCCGGACCAAGCGAAAGAAGCCAACAAGCCTTATCGTCCCCCTTCTAGCCCCCGAAAAATGGTCAATTTGCCCGCCGAGCGTTCGGTTGTGAGAAATCCGGGTTAGCCGGGCAGTTGCCCAGCGGTCAATTGTTGCTATATGAACGATTTAAGGCCCGCCTGAAGCCGGAACTACAAACAGGGGACCCAGGCGGCGGTTGAAGTTCCCGTCTTTTATCGCGGCCGGACTCTCCAGAGTCCGGCATGGCAGGAGGATGCTGGCACCATTGATCCTGCCTGTGGCCCGGTGTCGAACTCTGGAGAGTCCGACCACAATGAGTCTGCGCCGACATGATCGAACGTCTCCCATGCACTGTTACACAAGCAGGTTGCCAAAGATCCTGCAGGTAGGATAACCTACCTCATGCGCTTCGTTGGGGTTGTACCGGCGCGTTTTGCGTCCACCAGGTTGCCGGGGAAACCCCTCCTTCAAATCGCGGGTAAACCGCTCATCCAGTGGGTCTTCGAAAGCGCTTCCCAAGCCAGGTGCCTTGAACGGATTCTGGTTGCGACCGACGACGAACGTATCTACCGCACGGTGATTGGTTTCGGCGGTGAGGCGGTCATGACCAGGGCGGATCATCAGTCCGGAACCGACCGGGTGGCGGAGGTGGCCGCGCGTGTTGACGCCGACGTCTACATCAACATACAGGGCGATGAGCCCTTGATTGCCGGAGCCACTATTGACGCGGTTTGCAGGCCGTTCCTCTCAGACGCGGAACTGCTGATTGCGACCGCGAAAATCCGTCTGCACGACCCAGAGGAGGCGGCCAAACCACAGGTTGTAAAAGTTGTCGCCGATGCGGCTGGCAACGCCCTGTATTTCTCTCGCTCGCTGATCCCTTTCCCTCGCCGGGAACCTGTCGTCTGGTATAAACACGTAGGGATTTACGCTTACCGTAGAAGCTTTCTGCTCTCGCTCAAAAATCTGCAGCCGTCCCAGCTGGAGGCAGTCGAAAGCCTGGAGCAGCTGCGGTTTCTTGAGAATGGATACGCCATAAAAGTGGTCGAAGTGACCGAAGAAAGCATCGGAGTCGACACACCTGAGGATGTCGAACGTGTCATACCCCTTTTGCAGAATAGGAAGGTTGACAGCTCGAACGCCGAGCATCATCAGCCTGGGAAATCACTAAACGGAATGGAGGATTGATGCCGCCAAAGTTTATTTTCGTCACCGGCGGGGTGGTCAGTTCTTTGGGGAAGGGACTGGCTTCCGCTTCCATCGGATGTCTTCTTGAGGCTCGCGGTTTCAGAGTCTCTCTTCTGAAGCTTGACCCTTACATAAACGTGGATCCCGGGACGATGAGCCCGTTTCAACATGGTGAGGTCTTCGTCACCGACGATGGAGCGGAAACCGACCTCGACCTGGGGCATTATGAGCGGTTCACAAATGTCAAACTCTCACAACACAACAATTCCACCGCCGGCAGAATTTACCAGTCGGTGATCGAGAAAGAACGCCGCGGCGATTATCTGGGCAAGACCGTCCAGGTTATTCCTCACGTTACCAACGAGATCAAGGCGACCATCAAGAGACTCACCAACGGCATTGATGTGACGATTGTGGAGATTGGCGGCACGGTAGGCGACATCGAGAGCCTCCCCTTTATCGAGGCCATCCGGCAAATGCGCAATGAAGTTGGGAAAGAGAATTCGGTGTTCATACACCTTACTCTGGTTCCATTCATAGAGACGGCCGGGGAACTGAAGACGAAACCCACCCAGCATTCGGTCAAGGAACTGCTTGAGATCGGGGTTCAACCAGACATTCTCTTGTGCCGCACCGACCGGTTTCTGCCGAAAGACATCAAAGACAAGATCTCGCTGTTCTGTAACGTTCCGCCCGAAGCCGTAATAACCGCAAAAGACGTCGAGAATATTTACGAAGTTCCGCTGGTTCTGCAAAAAGAAGGGCTGGATGACATACTCGTAAAGCTTCTGGATCTGCCCGAGACTCCTTCCGATATGTCCCGCTGGAGAGAACTGGTCGAGACGGCCCGTTCCCCTGTCGACTCCGTGACCGTCGGGATAGTGGGCAAGTATGTCCAGCATCGTGATTCTTACAAGAGCCTGAATGAGGCGCTTTTTCACGGTGGTTTGGCTCACAATGTCGCAGTCGACCTGAGGTGGATTGAATCCGAAGGTGTGACTGACGATTGTCCCGATCAGTTGGCGGATCTCGACTGCATCCTCGTGCCCGGAGGGTTTGGACCTCGAGGCATCGAAGGGATGATTCGGTCCATTCAGTACGCCCGCGTGAACAGGGTCCCGTACTTCGGCATCTGTCTTGGGATGCAGTGCGCGGTCATCGAGTTTGCCCGGAACGTGTGTTCGCTTCAGGCCAACAGTTCCGAGTTCGATCCCGCCTGCCCGCACCGCGTGATATATAAGTTGCGGGAGCTGCTTGGAGTCGAAGACATGGGGGGTACGATGCGCCTGGGCGCCTATCCGTGTGTTCTCGAGGAGGACTCCCTGGCGTATTCAATCTACGGGCAGCGGGAAATCTCCGAGCGTCACCGACATCGCTACGAATTTAATCGGGAGTACGAGAGTTTGCTGACCAGCTACGGATTGAAGATTTCAGGCAACTCGCCCGACCGAAACTTCGCGGAGATCATCGAGCTTCCTGATCACCCCTGGTTTCTGGCCTGCCAGTTCCATCCGGAATTCAAATCCAAGCCACTTAAGCCTCATCCGCTGTTTGTCGGATTTATTGGCGCCGGCTTGGAATACAAACGCAAGCGCCGGAGAGCAGGCAATTTGGAGCAGCCCCGGGAGACGAGCCGCGTAGTCTCGGGCCGCGAGATGGCGGTCGAAGGGTAGGGAGGGCGCTTATCCTGCTTGTGCGGCGCGCGGCATTACCGCATCATCGAGTCGATCCATGAACCAAGTTCGAATACGTGATCATTGTGTTGGTGGAAACACCCCGTTCTTTCTGATTGCCGGTCCGTGCGTTATCGAGAGCGAACAGCACTGTCTTGATCTGGCCGGATTCCTAAGAGAATTAACGCAGCGTCTCGGCCTTTTCTTCGTCTTCAAGGCATCCTTTGACAAGGCGAACCGCAGCTCCATTCATTCTTATCGGGGCCCCGGCTTTGAAAAAGGCCTGGAGATCTTGGAGAAGGTCAGGACTCGCTGCGCTGTCCCGGTAATCTCCGACATTCACGAGGTCTGGCAGGCGTCGCTTGCTGGGCAGGTTCTGGATATTATCCAAATACCGGCTTTCCTGTGCCGCCAGACCGACCTGGTTTTGGCGGCAGCGTCAACCGGACGAGTGGTGAACGTTAAAAAAGGGCAGTTCCTGGCGCCCTGGGACGTTCGCAACGTCGTGGAAAAGATCCGCCAGGTTGATGGCGCGCAATTAATATTAACGGAGCGAGGATCGAGCTTCGGCTACAATAATCTGGTCGTCGACTTCAAAGGTCTGCCGGTGATGAGAGAGTTGGGCTGGCCGGTGGTGTTCGACGCAACTCACAGCGTGCAGCTCCCCGGAGGTAGCGGCCGAATCAGCGGAGGGCAGTCGGAGTATATCCCGCATCTGGCTCGTGCCGCGGTTGCCGTGGGGATTGACGGGCTCTTTCTGGAGGTTCATGACCGCCCGCTTGAAGCCCTCTCGGATGGTGCGAATTCGCTGCCGCTTGACAAGTTGGAATCTCTGCTGGTTTTGCTTCAACAGATAGATCGATTGGTGAAAGTGTCCGTATGACGTCAAGTTCTCAGAGTTCTCCAGGAAGGTCCTTGGAAAGCGGTAAAAAAGTCCTCCAGATCGAGGCCAACGCGATACTGAACCTGATTCCCCGGTTGGGAGAAAGCTTCGAAAAAGCAGTCGATTTGCTTGTCGGATGCCGGGGGCGGGTTGTGACTACAGGAATGGGAAAGTCCGGAATTGTCTGCAAGAAGGTGGCGGCAACGCTGGCCAGCATGGGAACTCCAGCGCTCTTCCTCCATCCTGCCGAGGCCATTCACGGCGATCTGGGGATGCTTATGTCCGGCGATGTTGTTCTCGCGCTGTCAAACAGCGGCGAAACGGCTGAATTGATCAGTCTGCTGGCGACGATAAAACGCCTGGGCCTCCCCCTGATCTCGTTCGTTGGGAACACTAACTCTACCATCGCCCGGAATTCGGACGTTGTCCTGGACGTAAGTGTCGACCAGGAGGCCTGTTCCTTCGGACTGGCGCCGACCGCATCTACGACCGCCGCCCTGGCCCTGGGAGACGCTCTGGCCGTGACGGTTTCCGAGAAGAAGGGGTTTCGGCCGGAGGATTTCGCTCGTTTGCATCCCGGTGGGAGGTTGGGAAAGCGATTGATGCAGGTCAAGGAACTGATGCACACCGGAGATGCGATCCCACGCGTCGGCGTGAATGCCGGTATGGACGAGGTGATTTACGAGATGTCCAGGAAGGGGTTGGGAATCACGAGTGTGGTCGACTCCGAGGAACGTCTGGTCGGTGTGATTTCAGATGGTGATCTGAGGCGGCTTCTTCAAAAGAACCGTGAGACAGTCCTTTCCCTGACGGCTGGGGAATGTTTGACCCCGAATCCGGTTACCATATGCGAGGACGAACTGGCCACCCGTGCACTTAACCTGCTCGAGCAGCGTAAGATTACTTCTCTAATGGTAACCGACAAGAACGGACAATTCGTCGGCGTGGTTCATCTCCACGATTTGTGGGGCACTGAAATGTTCTGAAGCAATCATATGTCTGAATCACGCGCTCTGGAACAGCGCCTCCAGAAAATCCGCCTTCTTCTTACTGATGTGGATGGTGTCCTCACCGATGGGAAGATCGCCAGATTGCCCGATGGGGATGAACTCAAGTTCTTCTCGATCTATGACGGACTCGCCGTGCGGCTGGCGCAGCGGCATGGCATTGAGGTCGGGTTCATGAGCGGCCGCGAAAGCCGCCAGGTTGCGCTTCGCGCTGCCGAGTTGGGAGTCAGGCTGCTGTTACAGGGAACGGCCAATAAACTCCAGGCGCTGGATGAAGTTTGTCGCCAGAGGAAGCTGAGTCTTGAGGAAGTGGGCTATATCGGTGACGATCTGCCGGACATCCGGGTTCTTCTGGCTACGGGCTTTTCGGCTGCCCCGGCCAACGCTGCGGATGCTGTCAAGCAGGTGGTCGGCTACGTGGCTCGAACGCGTGGTGGAGAAGGTGTCCTGCGCGAGATTGTTGAACTGATTCTGTGCGCCCAGGGCAAGTGGCCGCAGATCATCCAGGAATATCGCGAGGAGTGAAGCCGCGGGTTTTTCATCCAATGAGCCTGACTAGAGCAGTCTGGCGAGTGCATCGATCCCGAAGTGGAAGGTCCGGGCGGGAGTCAGGAGGCTTACGACGATAAAGGCCTCATCCTCGAAATCGTAGAAGTATCCTGGATGGACCAATATCCCGTGCTCTTCGAGCAGTTCCATTACCCACTGTTCTTCAGTCTTAACTCGGGGAAGTCGCACCACGGCATTCCATCCCGCTGCTGCCGGAAGAACCTCGCCGGCTGTGTCTTTGAGAGCCGCGCGTAAAGCAGCGAGATTTTCGGCGAGCCGGACGCAAATCTCCTGCTGAATTTGCGCGCGAGAGGCAAGAAGATCCGGGAGGGCATGTTGAATCGGGGTGCCGACTGACAAATAGGTGTCGGCGACGATCTCGAGCCTTTCGAGTGCCTGTTCGCGAAATTCCGTCGGGCCGACCACCACGATCCAGGCGAGCTTTAACTGCGGCAGCGCGACGGTTTTCGAGAGGCCGTTCAAGACGAAGGCGGCGACGTCGGGATCTGACAAGGGGTCACGGATGAAATCCCGGTGATCAAGCGGATAATCATGAAACACCTCGTCCCAGATAAAGGGGATTCTGCGGGCCGACAAAAAGTCAGCCAGCCATTTCCAATCGTCGCTTTCCAGGACCGAACCGGTGGGGTTGTTGGGCGAAACGAACACAACCGCCCTCGTCTTGTCGCTGACCGAAGCTTCGAAAGCGGGGCGATCGAGGCGCCAGGCGCCCTCGTAGACCAGTGGGAATTGAACGGTACGAACGTCGTTAAGTCGAGCCAGGAAATCGAAGAGTGGGTAGCTGGGGCGGGGAATCAGGATCTCGTCCCCCGGATCCGCAAGCAGCTTGAACAGAAAGGAGTAGGCTTCACTGGTACTCGCTGTAAGCACTACCTGACACGGATCCACGATTTGGCCCCGGTCTCGGTAGTAAGCCGCAACCGCCTCCCGCCCGGCTGCGAGCCCGAAGGGAGCGGGCTCGTAAAGCAGGCCGCGAGGGTCGGTCAGTGCTTTCAGGATCCGTGCCCGGTCATAATGAAAACCTGCGACCGTGGGGTTCGATTCGGTCAGGTCTAAAATCGGCAAGCCCTTTTGGCGTCGGGCTTCAATAGCTAGCGTGAGGGGGTTTTTGGTGACAGTGAAGGATGTGCGCTCGGAAAACACGCGAACATTTTACACGTGGCGCTTGGGACTAGAACGCTGGCTTTCCGGAGCTCGTTGAGCAATTTTGCCTGCCTTTTTATGCATCCTGAGTTTCTCCACTGTCAGCGAGGCGTGTGTGTCAGTGTGTCAAGATTTCCTCAGCTTGGTGAGGTTCGCGGCTCGCTCGAAGGCTTACACGGACCGCTTTTCTCGCGTTGCCTCCTCGGCCGACCGCCAGAAAGATCCCGTTAAGCAGAGTTTTGGCGAGCCATACGGCAAAACCCGCGTAAGCGATTAAGAACAGCATCCAGAAAAGCAGTTCTGACATTTACTAAGACTCCTTTCGAATACATGTTTGTATTAAGCACTGCCCGTGCCAAACGCAGATCCACCGGCGACGGAGAGAGTGCGGCGTCAGGAAATGGGGAGGAGGGAAAATTTACCTGCCCCTTTTCCTACATGACAAACAGACAAGTGCCGATAGGCGCGGCTTTCTTTGACAGGCAAACTTATCGTAATCACGAGATCGTCCGATGTTGTGGGTCATTTCAGCTGTGCTGCTCATCCTCTGGCTGCTCGGCCTGATAGGGGATTACAGGCTGGGTGGTCTCATTCACATACTGCTTGTGCTGGCGGTAATCGTCTTGGTGCTCAGGCTCGTACAAGGGCGCTCCGTCATCTAGACCGACTCTGAGAGGTTTATGCAATTCATGGTTGATGAGAAGGCGGTGGATTCTCGTCTGCCCAAGCGTCTGTTTATCACCACTGATTCTATCGGCGACACGTGGCTGTATTCAGCAGCCCTGGCACGGAGTCTCGGTCAGCGCGGAACAGGGGTTGCCCTGGTGACATTCGGTCCGGCATTGTCGGATGCGGAAAAAGGATGGGTCGAACGAACGCGCGGGATCGAGCTGTTCGAAAGCGGGTTCCCGCTGGAATGGACATGGCGGTACTGGTCGGAACAAGAGCAAGCGGGGAACTGGTTGCTTCGTCTCGCGAGCAGATTTCGCCCGGATCTTGTGCACTTGAATGGACTGGCGTTTGCAGGCCTGGAATTGGAATGGCCGGTTCTGGTTGCGGTACATCGCTCGCAGGAGGCCCGGTGGCTCGATGTAGAAAGGCGGCCCCTGCCAAAACCATGGGAGTTTTACCGGGATCGGGTGGCGGAGGGCTTGCGGTCCGCCGCAGTCGTCATCGCTCCGACCCACGCGGCCCTGGCTTCTTTGCGAGCCCGCTACGGGCATTTCAGGTCCGGCCGGGTAATTCCTTTCGGATGGCACCCTTCCAAGCAGTCGAAAGAAGACAAGAAGGGTTTTATTGTGGCGGCCCAGCAATTGTGGGACGAGAGTTTCAACCTGCAGGCACTTGAACGGTGTGCCCCGTATCTGGGCTGGCCTATCTTCTGTATCGGCGAACGACTTGATTCCGCAGGTGAAAGAGCCAGGGTACAGGCCAGGAACATCTGCTGTCTGGGCGCGTTGGGCGAAGAAGAATTGGAGGAATGGTTGCAGCAGTCTTCCATTTATGTGGCCCCCGGTCGTTTTCCCGACGGCCAGATCTCTATCCTGCGGGCCGCCTTTGCGGGTTGCGCGATGGTCTTAGGTAACCACCCGGATTTGAAGGAAATCTGGAGTGAGGCTGCGGTTTTCGTGCCTCCCGAGGAGCCCGAGCCGATTCGCCTTGCTCTTGAGCGTTTGATTCAAGACGCGCATTGGCGCTCGGCCTTGGCCGAAAAGGCTCGTCAACGCGCTCACGAGTTGTCATTCTCAGCTATGACCGGTAAGTACTGCGTCGCTTACAACGACGTTTTGCACCCCGGAGTCCGAAGTCCGAATGTCCTTTCCGGCGCCATTGGCGCTTAAACGTAAATTCTAGATTTAGGAGCATTGTCTATGAAGATGGAAAACCTGGAAAATCTTTATCTCCACACTTTGCAGGATCTGCATAGCGCCGAGCAGCAGTTAATCGAGAACCTTCCCAAAATGGCCAACGCTGCCTCGTCGCAAGAACTGAAGCGGGCGTTCAACGAGCATTTGGAAGAGACGAAACGTCAACTTCAGAGAGTAGAGGGTCTGTTTAAAGACTTGGGCGAGAAGCCGGGAAACACCAAATGCAAGGGAATGGAAGGAATCATTCGCGAAGGCGAAGAGTTACTGAAGGAGAAGGGGACTGAGAAAGCGGTATTAGATGCCGCCCTGATTTGTGCCGCACAAAAGGCGGAGCATTATGAAATCGCAACCTATGGAACAGCCCGCACCTTCGCGCACGAGCTGGGACATGACGAAGCCGCCAAGACTCTTGATCAGATCCTGACCGAGGAATCAAAGACCAACGAGAAGTTAACCAAGATCGCTGAGAACACAGTGAATCGACAGGCGGCAAAGGTGTAGAGAAGCAGGAGGGAAGCGACCGGGGTTCTTTTAGAGGGAAGGCGGGGGCGGTTTGGATTCCCAGCCAGCCCCGTTTCTCAAAGGACTCAAACGACGCAAAGGACTTAAAGGACCCAAAAGGACAATAAGAACACAAAGAACAAAAAGGGCTCCACGGACGAGCAACTTCACCTGTCCTTTACGTCTTTTGTGTCTTTTGTGTCCTTTGGGTCCTTTCCGTCTTTTCGCCTTTTCGCTCACTGCTTAAGAAGTAAAACCTTTCGCCAGCCGGACAGCTTCATCGAAAACCCTTCCATCCGCTTCGCCATTGCGGATCCAGTTGCGCCCTGCCTCCTTCCGGATATATCCTCGCCGGAGGAGGCATCCCGGTATGATTCATCGACTTGCTGAAGTCATGCTCGTCACCGCGCTCTGCGGGATTCCGGCGCTGGCACAGGAAGGTTCTGCGGACCTCGTTGTCCTTTCGGGAAAGATCATCACAGTTGATCCTTCCTTCACTATCGCCGAAGCCATGGCGGTTCGCGGCGATCGGATTGTCGCGGTGGGAACCACAGAACAGATAAGGAGACTTGCCGCTCCTGGTTCGAAGATCATTAATCTGAATGGCAAAACGGTCCTCCCCGGTTTGATCGATTCTCACGTGCACCCGGTCTCTGCCTCGATGTACGAATTCGATCACCAAGTTCCGGAAATGGAAACCATCGCTGACGTTCTGAAATACATCCGGTCAAGAGCCGAACTGCTCGAGGACGGGGAATGGATTTCGGTATCCCAGGTTTTCATCACCCGGTTGCGCGAACAGCGCTACCCCACCAAAGCCGAGCTTGATGAAGCGGCGCCTCGGAACCCGGTGGTATTTCGTACCGGGCCTGACGCTGCTCTGAATTCACTCGCTTTGAAACTCAGCGGCATTGACCGCGATTTTGAAATAACGGACGGACAACCCGGGCGGGTTGAAAAGGATTCGAATGGCGAGCCGACCGGAATTCTCCGCTCGTGCTCGCGGTTTATCAAGTTTGTCAGTCCCGGAAAGAAACCGAGCCAGGAGGATCGGCTGGCGCGGCTGAAGCAATTGCTGGCTGACTACAATTCAGTTGGAATTACCAGCATCGTTGACGGCGACGCCGCGGACGACGAGCTGGAACTCTACCGGATTTTGAAGGATCGGGGTGAGCTGTCGTGTCGCACATTTGTCGCTCTTTCGGTCGATGCTCAGATGCCGATGGAGCAAATCCGGGAACGCCTGAGAAAGGCCGCGTCGAGTCCACTCCATCAGTACGACAACATGCTTTGGCTGCGTGGAGCCAAGTCCTATCTGGACGGCGGTATGCTAACCGGCAGCGCCCGCATGCGCGAGCCTTGGGGGGTCAGCAAGGTTTATTCAATTGAAGACCCGGAGTACCGGGGGATGTTGTACATTGAGCCCGACAGACTGTACGAGATCATGAAGGAGGCTCTCGCCAATGATCTACAGTTCACCGCGCACTCGGTCGGTGACGGTGCGGTTCATGCTTTCATAGAGGCGGCCGAACGGATCGACCGCACTGATTTCCGAATCCGCGACAAGCGCCCTTGCATAACGCACTCAAACTTCATGAGTCTGGAAGCAGTAGAGAAGATGGCGAAGCTGGGTGTCGTCGCAAACCTGCAGCCCGCCTGGCTTTGGCTTGACGCTGCCACGCTTTTGAAGCAGTTCGGGCAAGACCGGCTGGCGTACTTTCAGCCTTACAAGACAATCTTCGAGTTAGGAACCACTGTCGGAGGAGGCTCCGATCACATGCAAAAGATCGGGAGCCTCAGGTCGATCAATCCGTACAATCCCTTTCTCGGAATGTGGATCACGCTGACGCGAAAGGGAAGGTGGATGGAGGGCGCCTTACATCCGGAACAGCGGATAGCCCGACAGCAGGCTATTCAACTGTATACCATCAATAACGCATTTCTAACCTTCGAGGAAAAAGAAAAGGGGTCGCTCGAACCGGGCAAACTTGCCGATTTCATCGTGCTGGACCGCGACATCCTGACCTGCCCGGTTGATGACATCCGCTCGACGACCGTCGAGCAA
>Ga0116188_1003800_pt1 | contig 10914 bp, 11 predicted proteins | sample AD_JPNTR2_MetaG_FD_89807 | JGI IMG/M metagenome (GOLD analysis project Ga0116188, IMG submission 89807) | Active sludge microbial communities of municipal wastewater-treating anaerobic digesters from Japan - AD_JPNTR2_MetaG | ecosystem: Engineered > Bioreactor > Anaerobic > Digestate | place...
CCTCGAAGTAATCCTCGATTTCCGCCAGACGCTGGGGAGAGAGGATCTTCAGAGGACGAGCCGGGTAGCGGACTTCTCCGTGGCTGCCCCGGCTTTCCAAGTGCCACTGGTTACCGGGGTAAGGACGCGTAGGCGTGTTTACTTGAATCTCGTTCGGTTCCATCCGTTGCAGTAACGGTAGGTAAGCCTCGACAGGATCCCTGGAATTCGGAAGGAACATGATCTGGACTCCGAGCCATCCCCGGTATTCCCGGCGAAACTGTTCGGCCCCGGACACCACGCTTTCGAGAGTGATCCCCTCGACCGGGCGGTTAATGCGCCGAAAGGTGGTTTCGGTCGCCGCGTCGAGTTTGACGAAAACCCGGTCGGCCCGCGCCGCGTCTCGGCGTACTTGGGTGTCGTGTAAGAGGGTCCCGTTGGTCAGAATAACTTGCGGCTTGCCCGTCAGGTCGCGTGCCGCCTCGACGGCCTCTCCCAGGTTCAGAGCCAAGGTCGGTTCTCCGCTTCCCGAGAATGTCACCACGTCGGCTTTCCGCCAATCGCTCCGGACTAAGTCCTGGCGAACCTGGTGAGTGGGGACGAACAGCTTGCGCTCCAACGTGTGCACGCGGATTCTACCCAGTTGGCAGTAGACGCAGTTGAACGAGCAGATGCTGTTGACCAGTATCAGATCAACCCCCAACGACCACCCGACCCGCCAGCTGTGCACCGGTCCGTATATCGTCGAGGGTGCGGAACCCCCCTCCGGGAACGCCGGTTTCTCTTGTTCTTCGTCCATTCCCGCCATTGTAGCTTCTATGCGCGGTGTTGAGCGGTTTGCACCGCTGTGGCGGAAACCTACCGCCTTGGTACGCCCAGCTCCTCGAGGATCCGAGCGAGGTCAGGTCCCGCCGTTTGAGGATTCACCTCCCGCACCACTTGGAGAATCTTTCCTTCCTTCCCGATAATGAATGTCCAGCGCCGAGCGTAGCCGCCGGACTCGTGGAGGACGCCGAAGGCCTTGGCCGTCTCTTTGGTCGGATCGCTGAGTATGGGGTAGGAGAGGTTCAGGGATTCGGCGAAGTTTCGGTTGGTCTCGGGGTCGTCCACGCTTGCCGCAAACAATGCTATATCGAACTGCTGTAGTTCCCGGCCGCTATCCCGTAGCGACTTGCATTCCAATGTTCAGCCCCCGGTAAACGCCTTGGGAAACCAAGCCAAAACAATCACCTGTTTGCCCAGGTGGTCTTCGAGACGATGGCTCTCGCCGTCCGAGCCGTGCAAAGCGAAGCGCGGTGCAGGATCGCCCACGTCCAATGCCCAAGCCGTACTTGAAAGACCGCCGAGAAGAGTCAGTCCAATCAAAGTTCGATGCATGTTCGGTGTTCCTTTCGTTCTCGACGAACCTTGCACGCTATGGTAGCGTCTTATATACAGAGATTCACAAATAAGCGAGTGGAACGCATGGGAACTTTTATTTTAGTCGTATTTTTCATCGTACTCTGGGTCGTGCTGCAAGCTTGGCTGTTGCCCAGGCTCGGAGTTCCCACTTGAATGAGCGGGGCGTGCGAGTTGCCGCGCGCTGATCGCAAAGATGCAGGTGTGGGAGCAGGTGCTGAAACGCCGTCGGGAGAGAAAGGTCGGGTGTAGGCTTACTTCCGGCCGTCTGGCATTGTCTCCTCTGTAGGAAAGCGGGCGGAATCAGGCGGCTTTTTCCTGCCGGAGGGGTTTCCGGGCACCTCGGGGCGTCTTTTTTTAACCTTGCCCACCGCAAAGAATTCCAAACGATTGTGAAGTGTTTGAGAGGTCTTTGTTGGGAATGAGCGGCGAGAAAGGAGCGAGGCGGGAAGATGGCGGAAGTATGGGACGTAGTCTGTGGGATGAAGGGAGACACCGATCGTTGGGACACAAGCGTCGTCTATCAAGGCAAGCGCTACTACTTCTGTTGCCGGGGCTGTCGCGGAGCCTTCGAGCGAAGCCCGGAGTACCATTTGGAGAACTTTCGTGAGGAGCATCCCGAAGTGGAGCCCGGCTTGCCCGCGGGAGAACGTCTTTGAACTGACTTCTTGGCGTCCGGGGACGGTGTCCGGGGCGATCCGGAGCAGGGGGATGAGTGTGGGAAGAGTTGCCCTTAAGGGACGTGCCGGTACCGAGGGACCCGAACCTTCCGGTTTAAAAGCTCTTGGTGAGGATCGAGGGTCTCGCGTTCCTGCCGGCGGATCAGAAGAACAGCATTCCCGACTGCAAGACAGACGGTTGTGCAGATGCCGCCTGATGTGCCGGGAGGTGGACTTGGACTTCCCGTTGCAGTACCGGGGTCCCCGGAGTGGCCCTCGGTAGCCGAAGGTCGAGGGGAAGGTGATTGCGTCAATCCTATGTTTCCACAATCCTTTATGGGTCTTCTTTTCGGCCTTTGATATACTTTCTCCTCTATCTGGGCGGTTAGCTCAGCTGGCTAGAGCGCTGGCCTTACAAGCCGGAGGCCGCTGGTTCGAGTCCAGCACCGCCCACCAACCGGTTTCTGTTCACGGACGAGGTGACTGCGAAACACGGATTCCGGCTGAGCGCCTCAGCGCCGGCATTTCCCGCCGAAGGCGAGCCGAAGAAGGCTGGTCAAATTCACTGCGGCCTTTTGTTTGTTCCCTGTCATAAGTAGTCGAAGGTTGCCCCTTCGGGCTGATGGCGCGTAGTATGGTTAGAGGTTCGATTCGCGGGTCTGCCCGGATCACTCGTGAGCAAATCCGTGGAGAAGGAGGCGGCGATTGCGTTCGCGTCTAAGTCGCGTGGTTGGGGGATTCACCCGCTTTCTTCGGTCGTCGATGGAGGGCGGGGCCGTGCCGCTCAGGAAAGTGCGGCAGGGCCGGCCTCTGGTTTGGGGGGTACTTGTGTCGGGCTTCCCCGCACTCATGTTTCACGTTGCGACAGTCGCGGGTTTCGCCCAGGGTCTGCAGGATTCACGCTCGCCGGCCACGAGCCATCAGCCTCGAAACGCACTGGTGCAAGAGGTTATCCTTTCGGGAGAGGTCGTTACGGACGACGGCAGCCCGTTGCCGGAGTTGCTGCAAGTACAGCTCGTCTGCAGCGGGCGGATAAACCAACAGACGGTAGTTACTTCAGACGGGAGCTTCAGCTTTGTGTTGGGCACCCCACGCACGGAAGATTGGTTGGATCCGACGATCGGCGGAAGTCTGGGAGGCACTCTCGAGTCGGTCGTCAAAGTAGCCCCGCCCGGAAGAAGTGCCAAGCTGGATGAGGTCCCGTCTTTGGGAGTGGGACGGGCCAACTTGCGGGGTTGCGAGATCCGTCTTTCCCCGACTCCCGGTTTTGCCTCCAACAGTATCGCGTTGGACACCCGGAATGCCTTGGAAAATCCCGACGTGGGGAGGATCATCCTCCAGCGGCTTGGAGATGGTAGGGCAACCACCGTCAGTGTGAGCTTTTTGGCGGCTCCAAGGAAGGCGAGGGACCGGTACGACAAGGCGGCTGCGGAGTTGCGGCGGGACGTGCCGGACTTTGAGAAAGCTGAGAAAGCGTTGCGGGAAGCCGTCAAGGTTTATCCCGAGTTTGCTGCGGCTTGGGACCTGCTGGGACGGATTCAGATGTCCCAACAGAAGCGAGAGGAGGGAAAGGCCTCTTTGCGGAAAGCGGTGGAGTTGGAACCAGGCTTTCTCGCTCCCCGGGAAGCTCTGGCCCAAGCGGCCGTGCAGGAATCGAATTGGCAGGAAGTGAAACGGATTTCCGCTGAGATTCTGGAACTGGTGCCGGACCACCCTGCGGCTTTGTATTGGAACGGGATGTCCTGCTTCTATCTGCAGGACTTTGCCGCCGGCGTCGAACGGCTGAGGCGCCTATACAGTGGCGGAAACGAGGAACGGTTTCCCTTCGGACTGCTGTTGCTCGGGGTGATGGAAGCCAACCTGGGCGACCTCCCTTCAGCGGCCGTATCACTGCGCAAGTACCTGGAGTTGATGCCCCCCGACGAAGTTCCGCCTGATCAGAGAAGCGAACTGGAGCGCCAGTTGGCTCAGTGGCAGACGGACGGTCTCCTGCCGGTTCCCGAGTAGGGTGGAAAATCGGTGCCGGAGGGCCTCGACACTGGTGATAACTGGTGAGACGCGGGAATATCGCCCGCAAATGCCCACGAATGTGCCTTCCAAAATTGGTGCGTGCCCCCAATTTCAGAAATACATCGATTGCTGCCCCTCCGGATTCTGAGACCGAGCGTAGGCCAACCCTTGTCCCATGGGTAGTTTGATAAACCGACCCGGGTAACTTCCTGAGACGGGCTGACCGCCTGTACTCAGTTGCGCGAATAATTAGTTCAACTCATTCTCCTTCTTCGAAGCGCCCGGACGGCTTCCGTGACGACGGTCCAAGCCCATCCGACTATTCTGGAAGTCTTTCCGATTCCATCAGACGTTCCGCAATGTCGGCTCCCTCCTCTGTGATGTCCAGCCAGCACAACTCCCAAAGCACGGGAAGCCTCCCCAGGGCATCCCACTCGCGTTCCAGCTTTTCCAAAGCTTCGTCAACGGACAAGCCCCACTCCGCAAAGCCCCCCGGACCCACGACATCCACGTCGCCGATCTTCATCCATCCGCGCTCGAGCACCTCACGAATCATTCGCAAGAACAGCTCGCGAATCCCTTTCTCGTCCTTCGCTTTACCTACCGACACGGCAACCCAAACGACCTCCGCCGCATCGACCCAATCGTCTAAGCCACACTTTAACAATTCACAGACACAAGGGTCCGGTTTCATGGTTGCACATGCACCTTCCATCTCGCGCCATCGGCCAAGGTAACATCGATGGCGGGCCCAGCACCCGAACGCCAACTGGAGTGGGCTCGCATACCGACCAGGGTGCTGTCGGGTAGCCGGACAAATCGGCCGCGATAACTCGGCACTCCAAACGGCCTGCCTCCAGCGCTCAAGCGGGCAAAAAGTGCGCGGAGCTCGCCCACCGACCGCACAATCTTTACGTGCGGACTTCTCCCGTTCTGCAGGCCGGAAAGCAGCGCCATGACCCGCGGCTGGTTCATCACTCCCGCCGTGGCCAATCCCAGCGTCACGATGCTCGGCGATCCGACAACCACGCCCGTTGCAAATCCCCCAGCCCCGGCGCCCGTCGCCGTGCCCGCGAACCCGATGGTCAACCCCGCCAACGTGCGTACCGTCGGACCGGCCAGGCGTTCCACCGAACCGAATACGAACCGCATCCGCGCTTCGTCGTTCGCCCACGCCACCGGATCCTCCGCCACCACCTCCGCGTCGGCCTTCGCCGTCCCCGCCATCACTCCCGAAAACCGCTCGTAGTCCTCCCGGTTCACTTCGGCACAACTCTGACCACCGCTGTCGTCGTCGTACGTCGTCCCGTTAGGACGCTGACGACACGCCCGGCCCGTCGGATCGACAAAGCGCAGCGGATTGTTGCGGACGTAATCGAACAGGTTCCAGCTCCGGGGATCGCCCGACGATTGGTCGGCTCCGGCAATGTCCGGATGCGCAAACCTCCCCAGCGTATTCGCGTAGTACCTGGCGCCGAAATAGCCGAGCTGGGTGTCGTCGTCCCGTTCCTTGCCGGTAAACTCGTACTTGACCGGGTCGGTCTTCACGTTCACCCGTTCACCGAAAGGAAAGTAGTGCAACCGCGTGCCGGCGATCGCCTGGCCCGAGGCGTTACTCTTCACCCGCACCGTCCCCAGATGATCCGCGTGCAACCACACCGTCGACGGATTCATCGCCGCCGTGTTCGTGAACACCAGCTTCCCGTTGAAGTACAAATCGTAGGTCTCCCACTGGGTCGTGTACTCCCAGACCGGGTTCCCCAAGGGATCGTAGTAGTAATACCTCGTCTGACCGTCCGCCGTCTTCTTCACCCGCCGCCCCTGCCCGTCGTACGCATAGGTCACCGTCGCCGCTCCGCCCGTCGACTGGATCCGGCTCTCCGCGTCGTACTGATAGGTCATCGCCCCCCGACCCGTCCAGGCGTCCGCCGGCTCCGCCACGAGGTTCCCCGCCTCGTCGTACATGTAGCCGCTCGACGAGATCCGGTTCTTATCGTAACTCCCGGTCAGAAACGACAGCGGCTTGTGCGGACCCGCGCCGGTGGCCGCCTGGCTCTTGTTCCCCCACCGGTCGTACGTCATCTGCAGCAGCACCGACCCAGGACCCGACGAACTCACCAACCGGTTCAAGTAGTCGTAGGTGTAGGTGAAGTTTCCATTGGTGTCAAACGCATCGGTCACCTGGAACACGTTGCCGTTGTTGCGTCCCGACGGCCCCGAAAACGACGCCGCGAGGTTCAGCACCCCGGGGACGCTGCGCGAGGTGGGCTGCAGCCGCTCGTCGTAGCTCACCGTCTCCACCGTCCCGTTGCCGAAGTTCGTCGTCTCCTGGGCGCCGGTCGCCGTATAGACCATCGTGTAGCCCGCCACCATCTGCTGCCAGGCCGTACCCCCCGAGCCGCCGCTCGGGTGGTTGCTCCACCAGGCCGTCGTCTGCCGTCCCTGGTGGGCGTAGCTCCACCAGATCGCCAGCGGCGTGCCGGCGTAGTCATAGATCCCCGGATAGGCCGCCTTCTTGATCCCGCCCAGATAGTTGTAGGTGTAGTCGGCCGTTACCGCCGGCCGCGGAGCGGTCGAAGGAGGCGTCGTACGTTCGTGCAGCTCGCGCGGACGGCGGGAGACCGGGCACTATCGGCCAGCGTTCTGTAGAACATGGGCCGAATCCCCTTCGTTCGAAAAAATTCGTACCAGACCTCACTGTCGAAGCTTTGTTTTCAATGACTTAGAACCGAAATTCGAGCGTGTCACCAATTTTCTGGTACTAATTCTCCCAGTTTTGCCGCGTGACTTCTTGCGAGCCCATCGATTCTTCCGCGTGCTCCTATGGACGGCCGTCCTCCGGTCCGGCAACCTTTCTATAAATGACATCCGCGCCGCGAGGAACGGAGCACCCGCGAAAGCGGACCACAAAACGCCGTACCCGGCTCTCGCGCGATAGACGCGGCACACGCTGGGGCTCGTCCGCCAGAGACATAGAAACCTTGGTGGGTTCTCGTCTCTTGGCCGCTTCTCCTGCACGTTATGCCCTCAGTACGGCTCAGTCGGTGCGGGCCGGCCGCCGCGTTTCCATAAGGGCCAGCAGGCGTTGAGCGTTTTCCTCAGGTGGGCGGCGCCCGTCCAAAAGCACGTCGGCGGAAGCTCGCGAAGGAGCCACCCAGCGACGGTACATGGGGGCTACCGAGCTGACGTACTGCCGAAGGACGGAGGCGGTACTCCGGCCACGCTCACGGCGGTCGCGGTCAAGACGGCGCAGCAGGCGTGTCCATTCCGGCGCCGTGAGAAAGACGCGCAGATCGGCTTGCTCCGCCGCCTCTCGTCGGACCAACAGCAGCGTCCCCTCCAGCACGATCAGGTCGGAAACCGGCCCGACCTTGCGGTAACCTCTGCGCGCATGCTGCGTGAAATCGTAAATCGGTACGGCTGCAGGCTCTCCATGTCGCAGCCGCGCCAACGTGCGCTCGAGTTCGTCCCAGTCAATCCGATCAGGATGGTCGAAATTCAGCCGGTTGCGGAGTCGCAAATCGAGATGCGACAGATCCTGGTAAAAGCTGTCCTGGCTCAGAGTCAAACAGCGATCCCGCCCTTGCAGGCGCTGAATCTGCGTAGCGACAGCCGTCTTTCCGGAACCGCTCCCTCCGGCTATGAGCAGAAGTTTGGGACTGCTCATGGTGCGTTCTCTCTGGTTCGAGGTCAAAACGGATGGTACCTGATTCCAGACCAGGGCGTCGCTCTTTATTGACGGGTACCAAAGCTGGTCTGTCGCCTGTTTGTTCTGCTTGCTCGAGGGAGCATCCGTGGAAATTGAGCCATGATCCGCTCCACTTCTTGCGGAGCAGCGCCCGGTCCGGCGGTCGCCGCACGCGTCACGCACCACGTAGTGCAGTCACGGGCAAGGATGAGGGCGTTTCAGGAAGGCTTCGTCCGCCAACCGTCCTACGAGACATTGTGGGGCGGGTTAGCGGAGTGCCGATTAGGAGTGGCCTCTGCTGCCAAATTGGATATTTGAGACGCAGGCGTCCTTGCCTGCGACCGAAAATCCCCCGTGCCGGTGCTCTTCAGGGTCGCCGTGCCCGGCCCTTGCTTCGGGGTTGCAGACCTCCGGCTGTAGCCGTTCAAACCTGCGCCTTGGGTATGCCGAGACCTGCAAACCCTGGTCACCCCTGGTCACGCGTGGTTTACCGGCGGTCGGCTTTCAGGTTTGCCTGGGCTTGCGCGTAACGCGGGTCGGAACGGGTGAGGTGCCGCAACATGGCCTCGCCGGCCGACTGTTCATCGCCCGAGGCCACGGCTCGTAGGATCTCGGCGTGTTCCTGAAGAGTGAGGTCGTCGAGCCCGGGGACCCGCAACAGACTGGGATAACGTTCAAACAGCCATTGCAGCAGTGCTTCGCTGACGGCGGTAAATAGAGGGTTACCCGAGACGGCGGCGATTGCGTTGTGAAAGGCGACGTCGGCGGCGACAAAGGCCGGCGGATCTCCTTTCGCTGAAGCCTGTCGTTCCCACGCGGCCTGCAGTCGTTCAAGGTCGGCAGGTTCCGCCTTACGCGCCGCCAGACGGACCATACCCAACTCAAAAAGCAAGCGGGCCTCACGCAAATGATCGCGCAGCTCCGGCGACCGCACCATCAGGTGGCGGACGGTTCGATCTATCGTGTCCAAGACGGTGGAGGGACCCAGCCGGGCCAGCTTGGCTCGCTGTCCGTGCTGAATCTCGATCACTCCCATCATTTCGAGACGTTGCAAGGCTTCCCGGACGGCGGGACGTCCCACCCCAAAATGCTGCATCAACTCCCGCTCGGAGGGCACGAAATCCCCCGCCTGCAATTCGCCGGTTTCCAACATGCGGAGCAGGCGATCGAAGACTTCATCCGCCAGTTTCCGTCGTTCAATCTTTTCCATCGAAAGGCATTGACTCACTGGTATGATGAGTATATCATCACTCGTGCCGTGAAAACACTTCGTTTCGCCATGATCGGGTCCGGTTTCTGGGCCCGCTTCCAGCTGGCCGGATGGTTGGAGGCCGGCGGCTGTCAGTGCGTCGCCGTGTACAACCGAACTCGTGCCAAGGCGGAGGCCCTCGCCCGAGAATTCAATATCCCCAAGGTCTACGACGACCCGGGCGTCATGCTGCGGGAAACCCGCCCTGATTTCGCCGATATCGTCACGGATGTCACGACGCATCACCGATTCACCCTACTGGCCGCCGGACTCGGAATCCCCGTAGTCTGCCAAAAACCCATGGCCGCATCGCTGAGAGAAGCGGAAGAGATGGTGACATTCTGCCGCGAACGGGGCGTTCCGTTGCTCATCAACGAGAACTGGCGTTGGCAACCACCTATCCGCGAATTCTACCGGCTCCTCCGTCGAGCCGACATCGGCAAGATCTTCCGTGCCCGGATTCGCATGGTTTCAGGATTCCCTGTTTTTCAGAATCAACCTTTCCTGCGGGAAATCGAACAGTTCATTCTGACCGACGTGGGTAGCCACGTGCTCGACGTGGCGCGCTGGATGTTCGGTGAACCGGTTTCGCTGTACTGCCACACCTATCAGGCTCACGAGGATATCCGCGGCGAAGACGTGGCGACGGTCATGCTGAAGACGGAGGCCGGTGCCACCGTCCTCGTGGAGATGGGGTACGCCGAGAATTACTTGGAACACGACCGCTTCCCGGAAACGACCATCTTTGTCGAAGCCGCCAGGGGCTCCGCGGAACTTGCCTTCGATTACCGGCTTCGCGTAACGACAGCCGACGGAACTTGGTCGCGACGTTGCCCTCCCCCCCACTACCAGTGGGCCGACCCCCAATACGACGTCGTCCACGCCGGCATTGTACCTTGCCACGCCAATCTGCTGGCCGCCTTGCGGGGGGAAGGGGAAGCCGAGACCACGGGAGAGGACAACCTGAAGACTGTTCGCCTGGTGTTTGCCGCCTACGATTCGGCGACACGTGATCAAGTTTGCCGTCTGAGGGACTGAATGGCTCAGGAGGCGTTGCACTTTCACGCTGGACCTTGGGCAGTGTGGTGGACGGCCGCAGCGGGCTTACGTCACCTGCGTTTTGGCTCCGCCGAGATCTTGGAACGGGTTTACCCAACCGTCCGGGATCGGAATTGGGGAACCGTCGAGGGGCGTATCGAGGAAATTCAGACAAGCGAGGGGGACTCCTCTTTCGAGGTGAGGTTTCGTTCCACCCATCGTGCAGGCCCGATAGATTTTGTTTGGAGCGTCGTTTGTCGGGCCGATGCCGAGGGTGTCTTTACGGTGGATTTGAGCGGCGAAGCACAGTCCTCGTTTTGGCGGAACCGCCTGGGTCTTTCCGTGCATCATCCTCTTGAAAACTGTCTAGGAAACTTCTGTACCGTAGAGACCGTCGACGGGTCCCGCCTTCGCAGCCGCTTCCCCGTTGAAGTGGCCCCCTGGCAACCGTTTGTATCGATCCGATCCCTGGTCTACCGCCCGGAACCGGAACTTCAAGTCGAACTGGAGTTCTCCGGTGACGTGTTTGAAACCGAAGACCACCGGAACTGGACGGACAACAACTACAAGACTTACTGTACGCCGCTGGCCCAACCTTTTCCTGTCTATGTACCGGCAGGCACCCGCATTGAGCAGCACCTGCTCGTGCGGGTCGGCGGCGCGCCGCGCATAGCCTTCCTCCCTCCTCCCGATCGTGAGGGAGCGTGTGCCGGGGACGTAGGACACCCCCCTTGCGTTCCCGGCGTAGTGAAAGGAGCCCTAGTTCGAAGCTCCTCCGATCGGAGGGTGGTGCACACCCAGGGCGGGATGTACCCCCGTCCCGCCCTGGGACTTGTTTGGAACACGCGTCGGCTCCCGACGACCGTCGAGATAGAGCGCCTTCGCCGGCTTCG
>Ga0116188_1003806_pt1 | contig 10902 bp, 9 predicted proteins | sample AD_JPNTR2_MetaG_FD_89807 | JGI IMG/M metagenome (GOLD analysis project Ga0116188, IMG submission 89807) | Active sludge microbial communities of municipal wastewater-treating anaerobic digesters from Japan - AD_JPNTR2_MetaG | ecosystem: Engineered > Bioreactor > Anaerobic > Digestate | place...
AGGGTGAACTGAGAGACGATTAGGAAAGCTCCTCCCACGTCCCGGATACTGAGGTTCATCTTTCCTTCCTCGTCATTGAACACCCTCAAGTTCAGTAGCTTACGCGTCATGAACTCGAGATCACTCAAGCCGTCGTCTTGCTGGACGGCCAACAGGACCAGAAGTCCGCGGCCGATCCGCCCCACCGTCTCTCCGGCAACCGTCACGCTGGCGAAATCCACCCGCTGTACAACAGCTCGCATAATCCGCCGTCACTCTACTCTAATGGATGTCACTGTCGAAGCCTTTTCCCCACCGTTCTTTGAGTACACGGTCGAAACGGGGGAGCAAGACGAGATCGAACGTGGCGTCCTTCCCGGGAAACGCCCTGACGACCTTACTTCGAAAGCCTCGGACAAGGTCACGGGCTTTGGAAAGATCCAGGCGCGGATCCTGGTACAAAACCGCCACCAGTAGATCGGTTTCCAAACGGAGACGTCGGAGACGGCGGTTTTCCTCCCGGATGAGTTCCTCTCGTTCTTTCTCAGGAAGCTCCATGGAATCGTTCATATCCTTACCTTTCCAGCAGGGTTCTCGCTTTCTAGAAAGCACCGGCTTCGCATTCTCACCGGATAGACGCTGATCCACCCTGCCGCCGTAAGCACAGCCGGTATCTCCTCCTCATCTAATTTACTGGAACTTTCCCTCGGGCTGCCGGGCCGTCGGTGGAAGGCTGGTTTTGTCGAATCAATCTGTGAGATTGCGAGTCGCCTACCCTCTCCAAAAGCCTCAGCCGCAAAATCCACAGAGACTGCTTGACATTTCACCTTTTCTTCACCACAATGGGGGCTCATAAGGAGGCATTATGCCCTTGACCCCTCGTCAAAAGGAGGTTTTGGACTTTTTGAGCCGTTACCTTGAGGACCATGGGTATGCTCCCTCGCTTGAGGAGATTCGTGTCCATTTCGGGATGGCGTCCTTGAATGCCGTTCACAAGCATCTCTGCCGGCTGAAGGAGAAGGGTTTCATCGACCGCTTGGCGGGGAGGTCACGATCGATTCGATTGATTGAGCCGGAGAGTTTTTCCCGCCGGACCGTGCCGCTGCTGGGTCGCATTGCGGCCGGAATGCCTATTGAAGCGGTGGCGGATCCCGAACAGGTGGAGATTCCCGAATTCCTGCTTTCAAAGCGGCCGAACTACGTGCTCCAGGTGGAAGGCGATTCGATGATCGACGAGCAGATTCGGGATGGGGATCTAATCATCGTGGAACAGCGCGACGAGGTTCGGCAGGGTGAGACGGTGGTCGCTCTAATTGACGAAGAGCGGGCGACGCTTAAGAAGTTTTACCGCGAAGAAGGGATGATTCGCCTGCAGCCGGCCAACCCGACGCTACAGCCGATCTGGGTGGAGCCGGAGCGGGTCCGGATCCAGGGTGTCGTCGTCGGTTTGATGCGCCGATATTGAGGTCGGACCGACGGGAATCGGCTGTCTTGTTGGGTGCTGGGCGGTTCGACGCGGTGATCGAGAGGACCTTCCAGCAGGTGAGGATGGTAAGTGGAAAGCGACGTGGAAGGAAAGGTGCTGCCAATGCGGTATCAAGTGCGGGTCGAAGGAAGGATTTTCGCCGGTGACAACGTGCGTGAGTTGCTGCGCCGAGCCGTGGAGGCGAAGAGAGCCGCCGTCAATGCGCGCAGGCTGGTGCGATTCTGTGCCGATGAAGCTTTGCGAAAGAACGGGGAATTGCTTCCGCCCAGGAACTGACGTCCGGGGGAGGGGCGTACTGGATGCGCGGTCCCCTGTATCGCCGGCATCCGTGCCCGTGGCCGGATTACCTGCCACGTACTTGGTGCGGCGTACGGCGTTTTCTATGCTGCGATCCGGTGTCCCGTGTCGCGTTCGGCGTTCCCTGAGGCAGTATCCCGTACAGGATGCGCCGGACCCGATGCATGACAGCGTACCGGATGCGCGATGCCTCCGGTGGGAAGGCGGGCCGCTGGGAGGATTCGGCACCAACGTCCGGACGGACGACCGAGACGGAACTCGATGGGATACCCCGGGGTCGCCGGACGCTCCCGCTTCGGCACTGCCGTGTTGTTTCCGGCTCCCGGGATGAGGATCAAAAGCCTTCAACGGTAGACGCGGAAAAGAATCGGGCGACCCATTCCCACCTCTTCACCGGCAGCGTAAGAAAGGACGCGGAAGCGGAAAGTCGTGTCAGCGCTCCGATCCCGCCCGAGGGCTCCCAGCCTCCGGCTCCCGGTACTCAATCCGTATGCTCCGGATGATCTGTTTGCCGGCGGGCCGGTTTTTCATGGCAGGATGAGGGTCTTTGGTCAACGGGGCGCGTGAGATTTCATCCGCCACTTCGATTCCCTCGACGACTCTGCCGAAAACGTTGTACTGGCCGTCCCACTGCGGAGTTCGCTGTAAGACGATGAAGAATTGGCAGCTTCCCCCGTTGTCGGAGTCCGCCGCTCGGCCCATGGCCACGATACCACGATCTACGGGGACGTCACTGAACTCTTGGGGCAGGTAGTACCCGGCGGTTCCTTGGCCGTCGTTATAAGGATCGCTGTCTCTCGAGTTGGGATCTCCCCCTTGGATCATTCGGTCCTTCATGATGCGATGGAAGGTCGTCCGGTTGTAGAAGCCCAGTTCGGCCAGTTGAATGAAATTCTCTACGGTTTTCGGTGCGAGCTCGGGCAAAAGTTCAATCACGATGTCGCCCTTGTCGGTTTCCACCACGGCGAAGGGTTTACCCTGAGGGGGTGCCGGAGTCGTCGTCTCCACGGCGGTGGCTGTCTCCTCGGCGGGAGCACCTCCGCCCTCGGGTCGACACGAGACGCCAAGTACGACAGTTCCCAAGACTAGCAAGACGGTCCGCATCGGGCAATTTCTCATGACTTCAATTATGGGCGGTACCCCGTTCAAAACCAAACGGCCGGCCGAACGGGTGCCAGTCACGCGGATGACGCACGTCCGGTCGACTGCTCTTTCGCGAATCGCCGCGACACCGGGTCATTCGGTTCGACCCGGTACCGGTGACCCGGACCGGCTGCTTGCCGCGAGGGGCAAAGGGCGCGCTTTCGCGCGCGTGTTAAAATTGGGTCCGTTGGTTAGCTTCCAGGGTTAGGAAGGAGACTAATTGCATGTCGGGTCACTCCAAGTGGCATTCGATTCGTCACAAGAAGGCCGCGGTAGACGCAAAACGGGGCAAGATTTTTACAAAACTCATCAAAGAGATCAGTGTGGCGGCCCGATTGGGCGGCGGTGACCCCGACGCCAATCCCCGTCTGCGTGCAGCGGTTCAGGCCGCCAAAGCCGCCAACATGCCGCAAGACAACATCAAGCGGGCCATCCAAAAGGGAACCGGAGAGCTCCCGGGACAGAGTTACGAGGAAGTTACCTACGAGGGATACGGACCCGGAGGGGTTGCCGTTTTCGTCGAGGCACTTACGGACAATAGGAACCGGACCGTGGCTGAGATTCGGCGTTTATTCAGTAAGCACGGAGGAAGTCTGGGTGAGGCGGGAAGCGTGCAGTGGATGTTCGAACGCAAAGGCTACATCGGCGTGGCGAAAGATGCGGTTGAAGAAGAGAGACTGCTGGAGATCGTCCTAGAGGCCGGAGCTGAGGATCTAGAGTCCGATGGAGACCTGTTTGCCGTTTACACGCCCTTCGAAAGCTTTGACGCGGTCCGGGACGCCGTCGAGAAGGCGGGCATTCCGATCGAAGAGAGTTCTTTGATCATGATTCCCCACACTGAGATCAAAGTGGAAGGGAAAACCGCCTCCCAAGTTCTAGGCCTCATGGAGGCTCTAGAGGATCATGACGACGTTCAGCACGTTTACTCCAACTTCGACATCGACCGGGAAGCCCTGGAATCGTTTGTCTCCTCCTGAAATACGTGAGGCTCCCGTACCTGACGAATGAATCGGATGGAAAAGGATTGTTGGGGAAAAGAGTCCGCCCTATCCTTTCAGCGGGCTCGGGTCCTGCTGAGTTCATCGTGTGAGAAACCGTCGCAATAGTGGCGTTGGGGAGTTGGTAGGGACCGCCGGGTTCTAATAGCGTCATGGGAACCAGCATCGTTTTGGGATTGGATCCCGGGAGTCGGGTTACCGGCTACGGTGTCGTCGGTGTCCAAGGCAACCGCATCTATTGTATAGACTACGGGGCTGTCCGGCTGGTCCAAAGCGGTACTGCGCCGCTGGTGGCGCAACGTCTCGTGACCCTCTACGAGCGGCTGATGGAATTGACGGGGCGGTTTCGGCCGGAAGCCGTGGCGGTGGAGAGCATCTTCCACGCAACCAACGTAAAAAGTGCCCTGACCCTGGGGCACGCTCGGGGTGTTGTCCTGCTCGTAGCCGCGAAAGCCGCCGTGCCGATCCATGAGTACGCTCCCTTGGAGGTGAAGCAGTCCGTTACAGGTTATGGGCGTGCCGACAAGCAGCAGGTCCAAGAGATGGTGAGGCGTTTGCTGGGCCTGCGTGAAAAGCCTACGCCTTTCGACGCTTCCGACGCCCTGGCAGTGGCACTGTGTGACGCTCTGCGCAGCAACTTTGCAGTTCACTTCGAAGGCCCGGCATCCGGCAAGGAAACGGGGCCGGCCGCTCCGCGAAAGCGGCCGGCCCGCTCGTGGCGCAAACGGACGTAGTTCGCCTGTGCGGGTCTCTCCTTACACCTCGATCGTCTCGGCGGGGGTAAAGATCAGCTGTTCCGATGCCGAGTCGCAATCTACGATTACCTTCTGTCCGTCTTTCAGTTGTCCTGCGACCAGCATGCGGGCCAACGGATTCTCCACCTCGCGCTGGATGGCTCGCTTCAAAGGTCGAGCGCCGTAGACCGGGTCGTAACCTACCCGAACCAAGTGTTCAACAGCCTTGTCGGTTAGCTCCAGTTCGATTCTTCGATCCTCCAAACGCTCACTCAGCCGACCCAGCTGGATTCGCACAATCTGCCGAAGGTGCTCCTCGGAAAGGGCATGGAAAACGATGATTTCGTCGACCCGGTTCAGGAATTCGGGGCGAAAATGTCTCCGCAATTCCTCCAGCACCGTCGCCTTCATGCGCTCGTAAGCCTCACTAGCGAAGCCGCCCTCGAACTCCAGGATTCTCTGGCTGCCGATGTTCGACGTCATGATGAGAATCGTGTTCCGGAAATCCACCGTGTGGCCCTTGCCGTCCGTCAGCCTACCGTCGTCGAGAATCTGGAGCAGTAGATTGAAGACGTCGTAATGAGCTTTTTCGATCTCGTCAAAGAGAATCACGGAATACGGTCGACGGCGGACGGCTTCGGTCAGTTGGCCGCCTTCTTCGTAGCCGACGTAGCCGGGAGGGGCTCCGATTAGCCGGGCGACCGTATGCTTCTCCTGGTATTCCGACATGTCGATCCGGATCAACGCACGTTCGTCATCGAACAGGAACTCCGCCAGGGCGCGAGCCAGCTCGGTCTTTCCGACCCCGGTAGGGCCGAGGAAGATAAAGCTGCCGATAGGCCGGTTCGGATCCTTGAGACCAGACCGAGCGCGAATTACCGCCTCGGACACCGCGCGGACCGCCTCATCCTGTCCGATCACGCGTCGATGCAGCTCCTCTTCCAAGTGGAGCAGCTTCTCCATCTCGCCTTCCAGTAGGCGAGAGACCGGAATGCCGGTCCAGCGGCTCACGATCTCCGCGATGTCTTCCTCATCGACTTCTTCCCTGAGGAGGCGGGTTTTGTGAGCGGCCAGCTGCTGTTCTTTCTCTCTGAGCTTGCGCTCGAGCTCCGCCAGTTTCCCATACCTCAGTTCCGCCACCCGGTTAAGGTCGTAGCTTCGCTCGGCGCGCTCAATCTCTATCCTGGTTCGTTCGATCTCTTCGCGCAGTGCGCGGAGCTCCTGGACGGCCTTCTTTTCCTCTTGCCATCGAGCCTTCAGCGCGTCGGCTTTCTCGCGGAGTTCAGCCAGCTCGCGCTCGAGCTTTTCCAGCCGCTCTTTGGAAGCTTCGTCTTTCTCTTTCCGCAAAGCCTGGCGTTCGATCTCCAGTTGCATGGCGCGCCGCTCCAGCTCGTCAAGCTCGCTCGGCATCGAGTCGATTTCCGTGCGGAGCTTCGCGGCCGCTTCATCCACCAGGTCGATGGCCTTGTCCGGGAGGAACCGGTCGGTGATATACCGATTGGAGAGGACCGCCGCGGCTACGAGGGCTGAGTCCTTGATCCGGACACCATGATGAACCTCATACCGTTCCTTCAATCCCCGCAGGATGGAGATGGTGTCCTCCACACTGGGCTGATCGATCAAAATCGGCTGGAAGCGACGCTCAAGAGCCTTGTCTTTCTCGATGTATTTTCGATACTCGTCCAGGGTGGTGGCGCCGATACAATGGAGCTCGCCCCGAGCCAACATCGGTTTGAGCAAGTTGCCGGCGTCGACGGCTCCTTCCGCCTTCCCGGCTCCCACGACGGTATGGAGTTCGTCGATGAAGAGAATGACTTCTCCTTCCGCCGCCTGAACCTCCTTGAGCACGGCCTTCAATCGTTCTTCGAACTCTCCGCGGTACTTGGCTCCCGCGATGAGCGCTCCCATGTCCAGAGCCACAATCCGCTTGTTCTTCAACCCCTCCGGTACGTCACCCCGAACGATCCGCTGGGCTAACCCTTCCACAACGGCGGTCTTGCCCACTCCGGGATCCCCGATCAGCACCGGATTGTTCTTGGTTCTCCGCGACAGTACCTGAATGACGCGCCGGATTTCCTCGTCCCGCCCGATAACGGGATCCAGCTTGCCGCTTGCGGCTTCTTTGGTCAGATCGCGGCCGTATTTCTCAAGAGCTTCGTAGGTCGCCTCCGGATTCTCCGACGTCACGCGCTGATTTCCACGGATCTCCCGCAGCGCGTGCATGATCCCGTCCCGGCTGAGACCCAGCTGTTTCAGAAACTTGCCTACCTCGCCCCGGTCCTCGAGCATGGCCAACAGGACGTGCTCGACCGAGACATATTCGTCCTTCAGTTTGGTGGCTTCCTCCTCCGCCCGCGCTAGAACCCGGTTGAGGGCGGCGGACAGGTAAGCTTGAGAAGGCTCTCCACCGGTAATGGTAGGTTTACGTTCCACCATATCCCGGACTCGCTCCGCTACGGTTGTCGGATCGAGGCCGGTGCGTCGTAAAATGGATAAAGCCAGGCCCCCTTCCTGCTCGAGCAAAGCAAGCAGCAAGTGAGCTACGTCTATTTCCGGATGTTGTTTGTTTACCGCCAGCGAGTGAGCCGAGGCCAACGCCTCCCGCACTCGCTCCGTCATCTTGTTCACGTTCATGTTGTTGCTATAAGACCGGGGAGAAGGAGAGACAAGGCGAAGCGAGCGAAGCAAGACCCTCCCCGATTCGGGTGGGTTCGGTCAAGAAGGAGACGCCCCGATTATTGTTGTTCCGGCTCCACGACCTCAAGGATCTGATCGGGGGAGACGTTCTCGAGTGTCTGCACGATTCCGCTGGGCCAACTGATTCGGATTTCCTCAATCAGGGAATCTTGCCCCAGACCGAAATGCACCCGTTTGTCGGAAGCACACCCGTACCCTACGGCGGTATTGACGTGATTGTACTGGTACCCGGAAGCGGTCTTGATGCGGATCTTCGCACCCACCCCGTCTCGATTGCTGCGAGTACCGCGGGTCGATATCAGGATCCAGTGATTCTTAGGATTTGAAACGTTCCGCCAGACTTCCGTGGGGCCCTCCAGCGCGGTCACCACGACATCGATCCGGCCGTCGTTGTCTAGATCACCGAAGGCCATGCCTCGATGGATCTTCACGGCTTGCAAAAAGTCAGGTCCGGCGGTGGGTCCGGCGTCCTCGAACTTACCGTTCCGAAGGTTGACGAACAGAGTGTTGGGCTGCGGGACCCGGTCCTTAAAGGCTCCCTCGGGATGCATGACATCACCGCTGGCGATCATCAGATCTTTCCAGCCGTCGTTGTTAAGATCGAAGATGCCGTTGCTCCAACCCGTTCGGTCACGAGTCATCATGGCCAGGCGGCTCCGCGCCGTGGCCTCGTCGAACATCAGTCCTCCCAGGTTGATGTAAAACGGCATCGCCTCGTTGGTCATTGCAGCGACAAAAATGTCAGGGAGACCGTCGTTGTTGACGTCCTTGGCATCTACGCCCATGCCGGAGACCGCGTGTCCGGAATACGTGTACGCCGCCCCACTCTCGAAAGCGATTTCCCGAAACGTTCCGTCTCCCTGGTTGTGGAACAGGAAGGCCGGAACGGTGTCGTTGCCCACGTAGATGTCGACCCAACCGTCGTCGTCGAAATCAGCCACACCCAGGCCCATGCCTTTCCCGATGTGCCGGCGGATACCGGCCTGTTCCGAGACGTCGGTGAAGGTGCCGTCGCCGTTGTTACGGTACAAGGAGTTAGGCAAACCTTCATAGTGCTGAGGATGACAATAATCCGGAGTGTTGACCGGTCCGCAAATCGGTTCGGTCCTGGGTTCCCATACACAGTAGTTGGAGACGAAGAGATCGAGCCAACCGTCTCGGTCGTAATCGAGGAACGCTGCGGTTACCGACCACAGCGTCCCGTATTTCGGATCCGGGTCGGCCAAGCCGGCTTCCGCCGTGACCTCCGTGAAGGTGCCGTCGCCGTTGTTCCGGTACAAGATATTTTCCCGAAGGCCTACGACAAAAAGATCTTGATCGCCGTCGTTGTCGTAATCTCCTACCGCACAACCATGGGTGTACCCACGCCCGCTGACGCCCGCTTGTTCGGTGACGTCGACAAAGGTGAGGTCTCCTTTACCTTTGTAGAGCCTGTTCCAATGGGCTGGCAGCTCCTTCTTCAGGCCGGGCATCGTTCCCCCGCTGACCAAATAGAGATCCATGATCCCGTCATTGTCGTAATCGAAAACCGCCGCCCCCGAAATCATGGTCTCCGGCTGATGCCGCCGCGAGGTACGACTCGGCTCGATGTAGAAGTCCACGCCCGAGTTCTTGATCAGCTCGAAGACAATGGGCTCATATTCGAACCGCTGGTCGTTGGCGGGTAAGAGCCATCTTCCCAGAGCCAGCGTTACCCCGAGAAGGCAGGGAGCTAGGAAAGCTCGTCGTAACACGTTGCCGTCTCCTGTCGTCACTTAGGTTCTTCCACGACCAGAACCTGATCGGCCTCCAGGTTGGTGAGCTGTTGTCTGATCCCCCTCGGCCACTCGATCTCAAGCTCCGCGATCCGCTCGTCGGGGCCCAGTCCGAAGTGGATCTTTCGTTCCGAAGTCGACATGAAACCGACACTGGTCGACATATGATTGTACATGACCCGCCCCGAAGCAGTCGTCAGTTTGACGAAGGCGCCGATAGCGTCACAAGGACTCTGGCGGCCGCGCAGATCCAACATGAGCCAGTGATTGCCGTTGTCGGCGGAGCTGATCAGGATCCGAGGCTTCTTGCCGAGCGAGGTGACCACAAGGTCAAGAAACCCGTCCCGGTTCAGATCGACGAAGGCCGAACCGCGCTGGTAGCCCATGCGCAAGAAGTCGGGACCCAGTGTGTCCGAAACGTCCTCGAACTTGAGACCTTCCAGGTTCCGAAACATCGTATCGTGTTGCTGCGAGTTGTCTCCCAAGTAGTCCACGTCGCCGTTCGCGGAGTAAATGTCCTTCCATCCGTCGTTGTCGTAATCGATAAACCCGTTGCTCCAGCCCGAAAACTTGCGGCTTAGGCGGGCGATATTGGTGGAAGGGCTGACATAGTCAAAGAAGTCACCCTCCCGGTTCAGGAACAAGGCATGAATCTGGTTTTGTAGGTTGTTGTAGAAGATATCGATCCAACCGTCGTTATTGAAGTCGCGCACGTCGGCCCCCATGCCGGACACGCGAGAGGCTTCCGCATTGTAGGCGACTCCGTACAAGAGGGAAACTTCGTCGAACGTTCCGTTTCCTTGGTTCAGGTAGAGAAAGTTCTGCACCGTATCATTGGCGATGAAGACATCGAGCCAGCCGTCCCGGTTAAAGTCCGCAATGCCGATGCCCATCCCCTTTCCAAGAGCTTTCGCGAACCCGGACGGTTCCGTAACGTCCTCGAACCTGCCGTTCCCCAGGTTGTGATAGAGCGTATGAGGTACGCTCACCACGGTCTGGGGATTACAGTAGAACTCCGTTCCATCAGCCATAAAGCAGGCTTGGTCGGTGTGAGGATTCCAGTACGTGTACTGCGAGACGACCAGGTCCAATAACCCGTCTCGGTCATAGTCGAACCAGGCCGCTTCGACGCTCAGCAGATCCTTCGGCTTGGTGTCCAGTCCGGAGCCCTCCGTCACGTCCGTGAAGGTCCCGTCGCCGTTGTTCCGATAGAGGGCGTTGGGTCCGGCGTTGCAGACAAACAAGTCCGTGTCGCCGTCGTTGTCGTAATCACCGGCCGCCACTCCGAAGCAAAAGTCCAGGTGAGCGCCGGTCAAGCCGGCTTCCTTGGTAACGTCTGCGAAGGTCCCGTCGCCGAGATTCCGCAACAGACAGTTGTAGTAGGTCTCGTCGATTTTCTTTAACTCGGGGAGCTTCGCTCCGTTTGTGAAGAAGATGTCTTGCAGACCGTCGCCGTCGTAGTCGAGAACGGCCACCCCGCCGCACATCGGTTGCGGGAAGTACTTCCTCCCCGTGTAATCGTTGTTGGTGTAGTAGCTGAAAGTGGATGAAGGTGCGACATCGACGTAACGGATCTCCGGAAGAGGAGGCTGATCGCTTTCCGCGGTCACGAGCATCCAGAATGCGCCGGCCGACAACCCCGTCCGCACCGCCACGCGCGATACCTTGGTCCATCGCCGTCGGCCGTCAGAAGGTCGGCGGTGACAGAGCATAAACCCTCCTATCACTCGGATGAATCGCCCGACGCCGGAACTTCGTCAGACAAGCGGACACCTAGAATTTCATCGACACACACCTTAGCCTCGGCCTATTAT
>Ga0116188_1003812_pt1 | contig 10895 bp, 8 predicted proteins | sample AD_JPNTR2_MetaG_FD_89807 | JGI IMG/M metagenome (GOLD analysis project Ga0116188, IMG submission 89807) | Active sludge microbial communities of municipal wastewater-treating anaerobic digesters from Japan - AD_JPNTR2_MetaG | ecosystem: Engineered > Bioreactor > Anaerobic > Digestate | place...
TGAAAAAGATCCCCATGTCCTTCACCCTTTGAATGAGCTCGACAGACATGGGAGCCCCCCCGGAATTCAAATAGCGGATTTTCTCCGGCAGATTCATCTCCGAGGCCCTGGGATCATCGATAATGGCCTTGATCATGGTCGGTACTGTGGGGAAGAACGTTATCTGCTCGAAACGGGCAAAAGCGCCCAGCAGTTCATCCATATCGAAGCGGGGCAGCTGAATCTGGGTCGCCATGCTCAAAAACGACCAGTTCATGCAGCAGATATTGCCGTAAACGTGGAAATAAGGGATGATGCCCAGAACCGTCCGCTTCTCATACGGGTTGTAAGGAATAGTCGAGTTCCCCCACTGCAGGCACTGGAAGGTCGCTGCAACAACATTGCTATGGGACAGGAGCGCTCCCTTGGGCATTCCTGTCGTGCCGCCGGTAAACTGGATCAGCGCCGGGTCATCGGGGCTGAAGGCAACAGAGGGAACCTTCGTATCTGTAGATCCGGCCAGAAGTTCCGAAAAATGGCTCCACCCTCTTTCAAGTTCCAGATCCCTGGCCGTACTCACATCAAAAGCCTTGATGTAATCCGTGAGTTTTGTCACGATCACCTGCTTGATCCCCAGTTCAAGGGCCAGGGGGCGCATGGTTGCAAGGGCGCCGTCGAAGGTTACCAGGGTTTCCAGTCCCGTGTTTTCCATCATGAACTTGAGTTCATCATGGGTGTATAAAGGGTTCATATTGACCACAACGGCCCCTGCGGAGAGAGCCGCATAGTAAGCAATGACATACTGGGGACAGTTCGGGAGGGCGATGCCGACCCGGTCGCCCTTCTTCACACCGGAGCGGATGAAGGCGTTGGCCAGGCGCAGGACGGAATCGCGTACTTGTTTGAAAGACAACTCCGATCCATAAAAGTCCACAGCGGCCTTTTGGGGGAACTGCGCCGCCGCCAGGTGGACCATGTTCTGGATAGGGAATTTCGGATAGCGGATAGAAACGGGAACATTATAATCATAATTTTTTTGCCAGAAACATTTTTCCAACGGTACCCTCCTTCTCTATAGATCAATCATTTCACGGCAGCCAGAGGTCATGAAAGACACCGTGATAAAAGCTACTTCACCGGTTTTCCACCCATCGAAGCCGTGTTCCGGGCAAACATGAAAACAGGCCGCCCTTATGCAAGCGCTTGTGTTGTCAAAGCCGCAATGCATTCATCGTACCAGCATGCACCGTGTTTTTAAGCCATTGTATCTATTGATACTTTAATGATTTACCTTGATTAATTTCATTTTTTATGTTTCTTTATGTTTCATGTATGTTTCATTGCCACCCGGCTTATGAAACATTGTTGAAACCAAGCATTGGGATCTTCTGTTGGGAAGGAGCGATAAAGATGGCCGTACAGAAAACCCGGTCGAAACATCCGTTGTCCAACGAGGCGATCACATTCAGATTAGACCCAATCTATGAAGAGCGGTACAGGAAAACCCGTGCGGAGTGGAACAAGTACATCAAAGGGGCTGGAAATATCGATCCCGCCGTTGTTCCCAGAGAGATTCTGGACTCCTGGAATCGCTGCCGCAGGCTGGGCGTCGACCCCATAAGCAAACCGGACCACAACAAACTGACGGACAGCGAGCTGCAAACATTGCTTCAAGACAACAAGGAGTTCATTTCCATCAGCAAACCCTTTTTGCTCAACCTCTACCGCTTTGTGAAAGGGTCCAGATTCGTTGTCGGCTTGTTCGACCACCAGGGATACATTCTCGACGTCCTGCAGGACGACGATGAAGCCATGAAGGAAAATCTCTTTCTGGAATGGGTTCCGGGTGTTCAATGGGATGAAAAAAGCGCCGGCAACAATGCCGCAGGAACGGTTCTCGCTTTGAAAAAACCCATCAGGATTTTCGGAGCCCAGCATTACAACAAGACATTTCATAAGCTGACAGTTTCCAGCGCGCCAGTTTTCAATCCCGACGGGAAATTGATAGGCGGCCTCACCCTGACTGCTTTTTATTACGGCACAAATCCCCACACCCTGGGCATGGCTGTTGCCGCAGCCCAGGCCATTGAAAACGAACTCCGGACACAGAGGGCGCTCAGGGAGTGCAAGGCGGCCTTCGCAGAAAAAGAGATGGCCTTCGGCCTGCAGAAATCCGTTATCGAGTGTATCCCGGATGCGCTGATCGCGTTGGACTGCAGGGGATGCATTTCCATCATCAACGACAAAGCGCGGGACAAGTTTTCTCTCGAGGAACGAGAGGTGGAAGGAATACCTATCCGGGATATCAGCGGAGATGTAAATCACCGTTTCCTGAGCATGATCGAGAGGGACGAAGCCTTCGCTGATGCCGAGGTCAGGATCTTCACGAAAAACGGATACAGCGACTACTCCCTTACCTGCAATCTCATACAGTCCCCCACCGGGACGATCATGGGGAAAATACTCATTTTCTCCGAAATCAAAAGGATCAAAACCCTGGTTACGAAAATGATCGGAGCCAAAGCAAAAGTCCGCTTCGATGACATCTGCGGACAGAACCCCCGGTTTCTCATGACCATGGAGCAGGCGCGCCTGATCTCTCAAAACAGCTCCAATGCGCTGCTTCTCGGAGAAAGCGGCACTGGGAAAGACATCTTTGCCCAGGCCATTCATAATGCAAGCTTGAGGAAAGACGGGCCCTATGTGGCCATCAACTGTGCGGCGATCCCGAGGGATCTCATCACCAGTGAACTTTTCGGCTATTCCGAAGGCGCATTCACGGGCTCAAAGCGAGGCGGGAATCAGGGCAAATTCGAACTGGCTGACGGGGGCACGATCTTTCTCGATGAAATCGCCGAAACTCCTCTCGAATTGCAGGCGGTGCTTCTTCGTGTCATCGAGGATAAATCCATCATCCGCATCGGCGGCAGCAGAATCCGCCCGATAGATGTGCGAATCATCGCCGCAACGAACAAAGACCTTCTGGAAGAAGTGCGCAAAGGAAACTTCAGGAAAGATCTGTACTATCGCTTGAATGTGTTCACAATCCACATGCTGCCCCTGACGCAGCGGGGCGACGATATTCCCCTTCTGGTGGACGTCTTCGTAAAGAAATACGGAAAAACTCTGGATAAAAGAATCCGCCGCATAGACGAGAAGGTGATAGATGCCTTCCTGCGCTATTCATGGCCAGGCAATGTTCGGGAGCTGCAAAATGTGATCGAACGGATGATGAATTATGCCCGGTCAGATGAGCTCACCGCCGATCTCATCCCGCCGGAAATCCTCAACACATTCCATACCCATGGTCCGGGTTTGGACATGGAATCCCCTGTCGATGCGGAAAAGAAATTGATCGACCGGATGCTGACCCTGAAGTTCCCCAAAAAAAAGATTGCCGAACGGATGAAAATCTCCCGGACCACGTTATTTCGGAAGATGAAAAAATATGGTTTGGCATGATTTCCCAAGCAATCGACTGTCAGTAGCGAGGACGACAACGATTCCGGCGCGTGGGTGTCATAAGGCGGTTGATCAGCGGTGGCGAAGGCGACCCGCGAAGAAGTGGGGCCTTAGCGGCTTACTTTCCGATGCCCCATCAACATGCAGGTCATTTTTCGACATAACAATAAAAGATTGCCGCCCCGGCTGTATCTCGAAACTGACGATCTGCCAGTGGGGAGTTTTGGCTGAAAATAGCATGCGGCCCCTCTTCACCGGTATGCCGGCGGGGAGGAGCCGCTTTTGTGACTGATCTTACGAGCCCTTGTTCTTGTCCTGCAGGCCCTTGAGGAGCTCGCCGAGATTTGTGCCGACCTTCTCGGTTCCCTTCTCGTGGGTCGCCACGACCTTCTTGTCCTGTGCCTCTTCCAAGGCCTTGATCGAAAGGCCGATCTTCTTGTTTTCCGGGCTCAGGCGCAGCACCATCGCTTCCACCTCCTGCCCTACCGTGAGGACCGAAGAGAGGTTGTCGATCTTGTTGCTGCTCACCTCGGAGATGTGGATCATCCCCTCCACCCCTTCTCGGATCTCGACAAAGGCGCCGAAATCCGTCAGCGATGTCACTCTGCCCTTGATCACGGAGCCCACAGGATGCTCGTTGGCCACCTGCGTCCATGGATCAGGGCTCAGCTGCTTCAGACCCAGGGAGAACTTCTCGTTTTCCGGGTCTACGGTGAGGACCTTGGCCTGAACCACGTCGCCCTTCTTATAGAGCTCGCGCGGATTCTTGACCTTGGGGTCCCACGTCAGGTCGGAGACGTGGATGAGCCCGTCGATATCGATGTTCTCATCGACGCTGACGAACAGCCCGAAGTCCGTCACGTTCTTCACCGTGGCATTGACCACGGTGCCCGGAGGATAATAATCGTAGAGCATGTCCCAGGGATTGGGCGACGCCTGCTTGAGGCCGAGCGAGATCCTTCTGTTCTCCTGATCGACGCCCAGGACCACTACATCGACCTCCTGGCCTTCCTCGAGGATGGTGGACGGATGCCGCATTCTCTTGGTCCAGAACATCTCGGAGATGTGAACCAGCCCCTCGACCCCTTCCTCGATCTCGACAAAGGCGCCGTAATTCGTGATCGAGGTCACCTTGCCGGATATCTTCTTGCCGATGGGATACCGGTACTCCAGCCCCTCCCATGGATCGGGGGTGAGCTGCTTGAGGCCGAGCGAGATCTTTTCCGTCTCCGGATCGAACTCGATTACCTTGACCTTGATCACATCGCCCGGCGACACCTTGTCCTTGGGGTCTTTCAGCTTGCCCCAGGACATATCGGTGATATGGAGCAGTCCGTCGATTCCGCCGATATCCACAAAGGCCCCGTAGGCCATGATATTCTTGACCGTGCCTTCCACCACGTCACCCTTGGACAACGTGGCGATGAGCTTCTTGCTCTCTTCCCTCAGACGCTCCAGGACCTCTCTATGACTCACCACCACGTTGTTCTTCTTGCGGTTGAACTTGATGATGGAGACCTCGATGGTTTTCCCCACCATCTTTTCCAGCTCGGATTCCGAGACGGGATTGAGTGTGGCCTGGGAGGTGGGAAGAAACGCGGGAACACCGATGTCCACCGTGAGCCCGCCCTTGATCCGCTCGGTTACCGTGCCTTGCAGGTACATGTTTTCCTGGTAGGCCTTGACGATATCGTCCCAGATCTTGATGCGCCGGGCCTTTTCCTTGCTGAGCCTGATGATTCCCTTGGAGGGATTGATGCTCTCGACGAGCACCTCCACCTCATCGCCAACGGATATGGTAATGACCCCGTGCTCGTCGATGAACTCGCGGATCGGAGCCTGCCCCTCCATCTTCCTGCCGATGTCGATCATGATATGGTCAGTTCCCACCTGAACAACCGTGCCTGTCACTACGGAGCCTGTGGAAACGCGTTTATCTATCGTCTCCTCATAGAGAGCCGCCAACTCCAGATTCTGATCGAATTCTTCCGATTCTTCCCGAGTTTCCTTGCTCTCAGTCATTGCCTCCTTGATCGCATTTTCGTCTTTGTGATCTGTTTTGGTTTCTTCTAGACTATACATCGCTACCCCCTGTCCGTCGTTCCTTATTCCTCAATAAGTTGGCATCCTATACAATATAGATATGCAAAAGACAAGCCTTTAATCAGATCCCCGGGCAGATTGATGATATCGGAGGGCACTGGTGACGTTTCCGGATCTTCGAGGTGTGAAGGAAATCTTTCATCCCCGCGCGGAACAGCGGAATGAACCCGGAACGGGTTCTTTTTGCAGAGGGCCTTCAATCGAGCGGGTTCTTTTTTTTCTGGAGCCTCGAAGGGTCTTTCAGCGCCTTCTCCAGGTCGCTGAAGACGCGCTTTTTATCCCGGCTGTCTCCCAGAGTCTTTTCGATCTCCTTGAGCTTTGACTCCTGACGGCTCTGAAACTGGGTTATCTCATCGACGATGCTCGGGGCCTGCGCCTGCCGCGGCAGGTCTTCGATCCGCATGTGATCGCCGATACCGTAGCGGCACTCGGAGCCTGATACGATTTCCGTGACGATTTTCTCGTCGCTGAGCTTCCTGGCCACGAGCGAGAGCTCTTCCTCGGACACCTTCAGAATCTGGGCGAGGCCAGCAAGAGTCGGGGGCCTGCCGTGGAGGTGCTCATGGACACGTATCCCGGCGACAAACAGATGAGCGCCTTGGTAGAGGTCTCTGAACATCATGGATTATGATGTATAGCAAAGCGATTTCGGATGCAACAATGATTCAAGAATCACGGTGATGCCGCCGATAGTGTTTTCAAATAACGCCGCCCTTAAAGGAGGAACTGAGTTGAAAAAAACAGCCTCTCTCTTCATCGGCCTTCTTGCCGTCTTTTTTGCATTCGCGCCCCTGTGGGCAGACGATACCGTGCATACCGTAAAAAAGGGCGATACCCTCTGGGATATCACCAGAACATACCTGGAAACCCCATGGAAGTGGCCTCTCGTCTGGGCGAACAATCATGACATAACCAACCCCCATCTCATATTTCCGAACGACAGGGTGGTCATCTCCAGAAAAGGCGGCAAAACGACCATCACCATCATTCCTGCCGATCAGCAGAACGACCGCATCGAAGCGCCGGCCGAGCCGGTCGTCTATACGCCTCAGGAGATCGCCCGGGAAGAGGAAAAATCCGTGGTCATCTCTCCGCGGTATTCCACCTACATCTACAGCCCCAATATACTCACAGGGTCCGGGCATGTATCCAAGAAGCTCGAGATCGGGGACCTGGCCTCAAGAAGCGAGAACGTGTTCATAAAGTCCGAGTCCGGGCTGACTTTGAGCCGGGGGGTAACCATTGTCTCGAAGGTGGCCGATATCAGGAATCTCGATGAAAAGATTGTAGGATATCTCTACAAGGCCATCGCCGTCGCGCGGGTGGAAGACGCATCGAAGGACATGTACAAGGCCAGTGTGGTCTACTCAAACCAGGAAGTCCGGTCGGGAGATATCATCTTCGACGACCTCCAGAGTCTGGAGCCCCTCACGCTGAAGATCAGCGAGCCCTCTCTTGAACACAGCGGCCGGGTGATCGACATCTACGGGGGCATCAGCGGAAGCAGCTATCTGGATTTCGTATTCCTGGACCTCGGCAAGGAGAACGGGATAGAGCAGGGTTCGCTCATTACTATTTATGAAGAGAGCCCTGCGGACCGGAAAGACATGGCGATGAAGGAGTATCAGGGGACCGCTCTGGTGCTGCAGTCGCTCGACAGGAGCTCTATGGCGCTGATCATGGATTCCAGGGGACCCATACGCAAAAATTTCCTCGCCGCAGGTGTCGAATAGGAGAGAACGAAACGCCCGGTGCTCTTCATCGGGAGGGCGCCGGGTGCCTAAAAGGGGATTCCCTGATAGGAGAGCAGCATATCCAGCCCCTTGTCGTCCGACCGGGTGAAAACAACCGCAATTCCGGATTCCGTCTTTCTGACGATGCGCCCCTGAACCCAGATGATCTTTCCGAATTCCTCGGCATCGATGCTCGCGATAAGATACCCGTCGAGGTCGTCCGGTGGGTGATCGGTGAGAATGAGCATACCGCCTCTGCTGATATCGATCACCCTGCCCATCTTGTAGACATACCCGTTATCGCGGTATGCGACTTTCATATTCACTTTGGCTCTTTTGTAGGCCCGCTGTTCTTCCATGATCTCGACGCCGTCAGCCGGGAAGACATCATCCCGGGTAAAAGTTTTCATGAACGCTGACATTATAATGAAAAGTACCGCGACATTCAAGTATTCACCGGTAAGGCGTGCTCATCATGAAAAAACATTGGAATACGGCTCGCATTCCCATTTCTCCGGGATTATTTCCCGGGCAGGCGAACAACTGGTAAACCGATGATTATCTTATGAAAACAATCAATCTTTCCGAACACTGCGTTGACACCCCCCATTCAATAGGATATAGATTCACCCCATGAAGGTCCTCTTTTCGAACAGTCAGATTTCAGAAAAGGTCGAGGAACTGGGAAAAAAGATTACCGCCGATTACCAGGGCAGCGAGCTTTTCGTGATCGGCATTCTGAAAGGGGGCTTCATGTTCGTGTCCGATCTGGTGCGGCATCTGGATCTGCCGGTGAGGATCGAGTTCGTCCGCCTCTCCAGCTACGGATCTTCGGACCGCCCCGAATGCGAGGTCAAGATCTTCGACGAAACCGGGGATATCGTGAAGGGCAGGCATATTCTGATCGTGGACGATATCATGGATACTGGTCAGAGCATTGTCGCCTTCAAGAAACACCTCCAGGCAAAGGGGCCTGCATCGGTGAAGATCTGTACGATGATCAACAAAACGTGCCGGAGAACTCAGGACATCGAGCCGGACTATTACGGGTTTGCCATCACCGATGGCTTTATCGTGGGATACGGGCTTGATTTTGCCGAAAGCTACCGAACGCTTCCCGATATATACGTACTCGAACCAAGCGACAGGAGGGACAACCCTTGACAGTTGTCGAATGCCCAAGTTGCCGCAGCCGGTTCAAGATAGAAAAAAGCGCTCTTCCGAAGAAGACCGTAAAGATGCGCTGCAGCGTATGTTCACACGTCTTTTCCTACTCCGTGGCCGAAGAAGGCCCCCTGGAGCAGGATTTCGACAGCATCATCGGAACTCAGGACAGGCATATTGAGGAAGATTTCTCACAGGCTTCCCTGGCGGCCGACCTCACCGAAGGAATCTCCGAAGGCAGTGAAAGTGACGAGCCTTCCGGAAAAGAATCAATCCAGGGAGAGATCCAGCCCGAATCAGTCATCAAAGAGATAGATTCCATTCTCGGAGCCGGGGAAGAGGTCGCCGGAGAGAGCGAGCAGACGCCGCGTCGCAAGACCGGGAAGAGCCCTGTGTTCCGTGTTCTCGTTTCCGTGCTGCTTCTCGTCCTCATTTTCGCCGGCATCGGGCTGTGGATTATGAAAGACAGCCTGCCCATCTTCAGAAAGAGCCCCGGGGCCATGGACCAGACGTTTCTGGAGAGAGGGCCGTTCTTCGCCATACCCGAAGAGAGCATCACCTACGAGATGTTCGTGAACAACAACGAGGGAGCGGTCCTCGTGGTCAAGGGCATCATTCGAAAGCTCACGTCGAAGCCGCTCAAGTCGGTGATGGTGCAGGCGCGGGTGTACGACAGGAACAACAACCTCATCGAGAGCAGGAACGCCTATGCCGGAATCATCCCTGAATCCGCCGAGCTCGTCCGGCGGAAGGGCTCGGATATCGAGACGCTTCTCTCGGCCGAGCCGGAAACGATGGGTGTCCTATCCACTTCCCCCGATATTCCCTTCGCCGTAGCCTTCTTCGGCAGGCCCGCCCGGGAGGGATTTTCGTTCCAGGTGGAAGTGAAAGAGTTTCACTGGAAGTAAGAGCCCTGTTTCAGGCTCCTCACGTCGATGCTCTATAGAATCGGGATAAGGTGTCGATGTATTTCTTGCGGCCCGGGAAAGACAAGACATGGAACCAACCGCGCGACTCAGGAAGATCTTGAAGTCTTTTCTCTTTCCCCTGCCGCCGGATAGACGGCGGTGAAAGGCCGTCTCCGAGGCGTGCCGGGGCTCGATCCGCCTGCGGGTTTGCATTTCGCCCGTAGTTTGTAGTATGTAGAGGAGTTACGATACCATGATCCATGCAAAAAACAGGAGCATGCCGAGAAAACATGAGGCCGGTGGAGAAAACAGCTGTTCAGTTGCAGATGACTCGGCTCCCCTTATCACTCTATCTATGCCCCCACATGAGGGGAGCGAAAATCCACTCGCGGGAAATCCATAAACGGTAGCGGGGACATGCGCATCATGGGCGTTGACTATGGGACAAGGCGAATCGGGGTAGCCATCAGCGATCCATCAGGCACCATGGCTCATCCCCTGGAAACGATCCCTGTACTCGGGGACGGCTCTCACCTGAAGCAGCTCGAAAAGGTCGTCCGGGATTACGGGATCGTGAAGGTCGTTGTAGGTCTGCCCGTCAATATGGACGGCAGTCTGGGGGAAAGCGCCCTGAAGGTGAAAGAGTGGGCGCAGACGCTTGAGCGGTTCTTGGGCGTGCCGGTTGAGCTCTGGGATGAGCGGCTCACCACGAGCGAAGCCCACGACCTTCTTATCAGGCTGAAAGTAAAAGGGAAAAAGAGAAGGCACATTGTCGACAAGATAGCCGCCGGCATTATTCTTCAGGATTATCTGGAGGCCCAATGCCGGTGAGGACCATTCTCTATACCATCATTGTCGTTTTCATGTGCGTCTCGATCCTGACCGTCACCCACACCTACACGTTCATCACCACCCCCTCCAGCCCCCCACGGTCTCTACTCGTGGAAATCAGTCCGGGGACCAGCGCATGGGAAATTTCCCGCCAGCTCGAGGCTAAAGGCATCATCACCGATGCATCCATGTTCATGATCATCGCCACCCTCACCGGTAAGGTCACCCACCTCCAGGCCGGCACATACGTGTTCGAGGGAAGGCATTACCCCATGGACATCATGCATATCCTGTTCAAGGGCAGAACGCTCAAATACCGGGTCACCATTCCCGAGGGGTGCACCATCTTCGATGTCGCCTCCATTGTGGCGGAAACAGGGCTCCTTACCAGGGAGGAATTCTTCCTCAGCGCACAGGATCCAGAAACCACAGCGTTTTTCGGCATCGATGTCCCCTCGATGGAGGGATTTCTCTATCCGGATACCTACTACCTCGCCCCTCATATGACACCGAAGGAAATCATGGGCAAGATGGTGGACAGGTTCCACGAAGTCTTTACCAACGACATGCTCAGGCGGGCCCATGAGCTGGATATGAGCGTGGCTCAGGTGGTGACTCTGGCCTCTATCATCGAGAAAGAGGCGGTTATGTCGTCGGAGAAGCCCATTATTTCATCGGTCTTTCACAACCGGCTGAAACGGAAAATGCGCCTCCA
>Ga0116188_1003815_pt1 | contig 10892 bp, 10 predicted proteins | sample AD_JPNTR2_MetaG_FD_89807 | JGI IMG/M metagenome (GOLD analysis project Ga0116188, IMG submission 89807) | Active sludge microbial communities of municipal wastewater-treating anaerobic digesters from Japan - AD_JPNTR2_MetaG | ecosystem: Engineered > Bioreactor > Anaerobic > Digestate | place...
ATGGCGCAGTGCCGGAGCGAGACCTGCAGCAGGCGAGTGTGGGGTCAAAGACCAGGTCAGCCGAATAAGCTTTATTTTTGTTTTACACCATTCGTTTTTTTGCTTCATATTTTTTCTTTTTGGGGTTAAAGTTGACATTAAAGTAATGATAATGAGCATAATTCGACATGGATTTATCCACAGGTTCTGGACGCATTATTCACACTTAGTACCACAGAAACATGGGTTATTCACATACTTATGCACATTATCCACATTTTTTGTTTCCACAAAGCTTAACAATCAACTATCAAAATACTTAACTTTAACAATTTGGTGGTGGTAATATTTTTGTATTTTCCTGCGAATAGTTTTAATTGGACACAATTGGATATAAATATAATAAAAGATTATAATAAAATTAACACCGCAATATTAATAAACAACACTGTAATCTGGCATGTCAATTCTCAAAAACCATTACATTATGAGAGGAGCTGGATTTTATGCGTATCATTACTAGCGGGAAAAACATGGAAATAACCGATGCCTTGAGGGACACCATTGAACGGAAGCTGGGAAAGCTGGGAAAGTTTTTCCAAAAGGATACCGAGGCCCAGGTAACGCTCAACGTTGAAAAAAACCGGCATATAATAGAGGTTACCATCCCCTTTGACGGTGTACTGATAAGGGCAGAAGAATGCACCGACGATATGTACACGTCCATAGACAAGGCAGTGGATAAACTGGAGCGCCAGATTAGCAAGCATAAAACCAAGCTGGAAAAGAGATTCCGCGGAAGCAAGATGCTTTTTGAAAATATAGAGGCTGCAGAGAAAGAGGACCCGGACAGGCCGAAGGTGGTAAGGACCAAGAGATTTGCCATGAAACCTATGCCTGTTGAGGAGGCTATCTTACAGATGGAACTTTTGGGTCACAACTTCTTTGTTTTTTCAAATGGTGATACCGAAGAGGTGAACGTTGTATATAAAAGAAAGGACGGAAACTACGGTTTGATTGAGCCCATGTTCTAGTCGAAATGAAAGGACCCAAGCAGTGGAATTTATATTCCGCTGCCTTTTTATTTTTGTTGGTAAAATAAAGGAATCTATGAATTTAAGTCGAATAGATAAATATCCGGTTTGGAATAGGAATCGGTGCAGTTGACGGTAGACTGATTAAAAGGAAAATATGCCGGCTTACCATAACTGTCGAAGAGAGGGAAAACAATGGCACAAAAGCAGAATGTCACGGAGACTGCCTTACAGGAACTCATTAATGATATTGAGGGGATTGTTTCTTCCAAGGTCAAGCTGGATGATATGGGTAACCTGGTGGAAATACATGCACTGGCCGACAAGTCCAGGAACGCCAAGCAGATAGTGAGGGATATTCAGTCGGCTGTTACTGCCAAATTTGACCTGGAGCTTGACCATAGGATAATAAGTATTGCCCAGCTGAACTGTGACAGCGTAGTGCACAGGGAAATGCGTATTGTATTTAAGGGAATGGAGGTCGCCAGCAAGGGGCTGGAAATTGATGTGAAGGTTATCCTTTCTCATGGGGAGAAGGATTACTGCGGCAGTCAAAAGGGTATCAACACAACTACCAGCATAAACAGAACCATAGCCCAGGCGACACTAAAAGCCTTGACAGACTTTTTAAATATTGGGGAAATTTTTGTGGTGGAGGATGTGGGGACTCTCAACATAGCCAAAACAAATGTGGTGGTGGTAGCTGTTACGTGTGTCGATAAAAACGGGGAGCAGCTCCTTATAGGTTCTTCTATGAATTTGGGGGATATAAAAGAAGCAGTGGTCAAAGCAACTTTAGACGCAGTAAACAGAAGAATAGCCAAATTGATGGGCAGGTAACTCTTTAATTCAGGCCGGCACAGATAGCTTAAGCGGAGATGGTATAGCTGGCTTAGTTAGCGGAAGGGCGGACAAAAGGGTAAGGGAGGCTATATCCATGGCAAAGGTAGTAAGCGTTCTGTTGTCGTTGATGGCTCTTGTACTTGCCGGCGGCGCCGGCTGGAGTTGGAAATAAACCTATTATGCCGGCCTGAATTGGAGTTATGTCAGCCTAAGGAGAATAAACAATGGACAGACTTCCTGTGAAAGTGAAATTGATAATTGGAGCAACTGTTATTATTGCAATAATATTAGGGATATATTCTTTTAACGTATGGGGACTGGAAAAAGATATTGGAGAAGTAGTGTTTTTTGTTGTTTTGGCTACAATAGGCGAGTCATTAAGCATCGCTTTACCTAACCAAATCAGCGTTTCTGTGGTGTTCGCAATATTTGTTTGCATTGTAATGCTGTTCAATCCTCTGACGGCAGGCTTCATTATCGGGGCCAGCTATTTAATGTCGGTGTATAAGAGAGAAGGAAAAATCGGGCACTTATTCAATACCCCCTTTTATAAAACAGTCTTTAATGTATGCACTGCTTTCGTTTCATCGGTTGTATCCGGTATAGTATACAGCTACCTATATGTGCCCGGGGGATATATAAACCTGGCAAGTGTTATACTGCCGGTTTCAATAGCGTCTTTTGTTTACCTGGCGGCAAATGCAACATCCGTAATACTATTGATTTCAAATCTGTTGAACAAGACCATCAGGTCTATTTGGAAACAGAATGTTAATTGGGTAGTGCAGAATTACCTAATAATGTCACCTCTTGGGATAATACTGGCTATTGCTTACCAAAACTACGGGTACTTTGGAATACTCTTATTTTTTGGCCCGCTGCTCATGGCAAGATACTCCTTTAAACTGTATATAGACTTGAAGCGCAGCTACCTTGAAACCATACAGGCCCTGTCCAGAACACTGGAGGCCAAGGACCCGGTGACCAGCGGCCATGCCGAGCGGGTAAGCTTTTATTCGACAGTTATAGCCCGGGGGATGGGACTTTCGGAAGCCAGGATAGACAATATAATGTATGCGGGACTTCTCCACGATATCGGCAAGATAGGCATATCCGACAATGTTTTGCAAAAACCGGGCAGGCTTACTACCGATGAATATGATAAAATAAAGGAGCACTCCGCCATAGGGGCGGATATATTAAGGGACATTGACTTCTTGAGGGATGCTTCCAAAATAATCCGGCATCACCATGAGCGGTATGACGGCAAAGGATATCCGGACGGTGTAGGCGGAGAAGAGGTGCCGATTGAATCATATATCCTTGGAGTGGCCGATGCCTTTGATGCCATGACCAACGACAGGCCGTACAGAAAGGCGTTGACGGCGGAAGAAGCCCGGGATGTGATTAAAGAACAGGCGGGAAAGCAGTTCCATCCCCGGGTGGCAGAAACTTTTGTTAAACTATTTGATAAGGGGTTGTTGAAACGTGTTGATTGAAGGCGTCCTGCTTTCGCTAATAATAGGCAAATTGCGTGGGGGAAAGTTTAAGAGCTTGGGGCAGGTGACAATACACCACCCATGGATGTTTATCCTGGCCTTTGCCATAGAATTCGGAACCCTGTTTGCTGCAGCAGCCGGTATAGAGGTCGTAAGGGACTTCAGCCTATACCTTCATTCCTTGTCATACTTTATCCTATTTATAGCGATAATATCCAACAGGGAGCATCCGGCCATGTGGATTCTTTTCTTAGGTGTGCTGTTAAATTTCATTGTGATATTCATAAACGGAGGGGCAATGCCCATATCCATAGAAGGCCTGCAGAGGGCAGGACTGGAAAAAGAAGCACAGATTATATCAGCCGGCGGTATCATTACGCACCAGCCCCTTACCCTGGAAACCAAGCTTCCTTTTCTTGCGGATGTAATAGTTCTTCCTCCGCCATATCCTTTCCCCAAGCTGATGAGCATAGGCGACTTCATTATTTGCCTTGGGGTAATACTGTTTGTCCAAAAGGCAATGCTGCAAGAAAAAATAGCGAGGCAGAGCCGGATGATAAGGTTTAAATATAAAAGCAGAATCTAAATATCGCCCCGTTAAGGGGTTTTTTTAATGTGCCGCCTCACCTTAATTAAAGAGGTATGCCACATTTCTCTTAATTGCCTATTGCTTTATTTCATGATAGAATTTACTTTGAATTAGAGACGAGGTGTTGGATATGGCAAACTTTTTATCAAAAATCCTGGGAAATACCAATGAAAGGGAAATTAAGAGGCTGAACAAAACGGTGGAAGCGATAGAGGCGCTGGAGGGCCGGATGAAAGCCTCAGTGATGAACAGCTTAGGCAAAAGACCGATGAGTTCAAAAAAAGGCTGGCTGCGGGAGAAACCCTCGACGACCTGTTGGTGGAAGCCTTTGCGGTGGTAAGGGAGGCGTCGGTCAGGGTTCTTAATATGAGGCATTTCCCGGTGCAGCTTATGGGGGGTATCGTGCTGCACCAGGGCAGGATTGCCGAAATGAAAACCGGTGAAGGTAAAACCCTGGTGGCGACACTGCCGGGTTACCTTAACGCCCTTTCCGGGAAAGGGGTTCATATAGTAACCGTGAACGATTACCTGGCCACAAGGGACAGCCAATGGATGGGAGAGGTGTACAGGTTCCTGGGGCTGGAGGTCGGGCTTATCGTGCACGGCCTGGACTTTGAACAGCGTAAAAAATCCTATAACGCTGACATAACCTACGGCACCAATAACGAGTTTGGCTTTGACTACCTGAGGGATAACATGGTTATCTACAAGGAGCAGATGGTGCAAAGGGGACTTAACTATGCCATAATAGACGAGGTGGACAGCATACTGATAGACGAGGCCAGGACCCCACTTATAATATCCGGTATCGGCGAGAAGTCCACAAAGCTTTATTCGGTGGTGGACACCTTTGTAAGGGGCTTAAGACTGGAGGAGCACTTCACGGTGGACGAAAAGGCCAACACCGTGACGCTGACCGAAGAGGGGGTAAGGAAGGCGGAGCAGTATTTCAACCTGGAAAACCTGGCGGACCCGGAGAACATGGAGATATCCCACCATATAAACCAGGCTCTTAAGGCTCACCGGCTTATGTCCCGTGATATTGACTACGTGGTCAAGGACAACCAGGTTATAATAGTTGACGAGTTCACCGGAAGGCTGATGTTCGGGAGACGGTACAGCGACGGGCTGCACCAGGCCATAGAAGCCAAGGAGAGGGTTACGGTTGAAAGGGAATCCAAAACCCTGGCCACCATAACCTTCCAGAATTATTTCAGGATGTACAGCAAGCTGGCGGGGATGACGGGTACCGCCAAGACCGAGGAGGAGGAATTCAGGGCCATCTATGGCATGGACGTTGTGGAGATACCCACCAACATGCCCATGATAAGGAACGACCTGCCGGATATTGTCTACCGAACCACAGAGGGAAAATTTAAGGCGGTGGTGGAAGACATTATACAAAGGCATGCGGCTGGGCAGCCTATACTTGTGGGCACCATAAGCATAGAAAAATCCGAGCTTTTGAGCAGGATGCTGCAAAAAAAGGGCGTGCCCCACGAGGTTCTTAACGCCAAGTACCATGAGAAGGAAGCCCAGATCATAGCAAAGGCGGGTCAGCGGGGTGCGGTGACCATTTCCACCAACATGGCGGGCAGGGGTACCGACATAGTCCTCGGCGAAGGTGTTAAGGAACTGGGCGGGCTGCATGTAATAGGCACCGAGCGGCATGAGAGCAGGAGGATTGACAACCAGCTTCGAGGCCGGTCGGGAAGGCAGGGGGACCCCGGTTCTTCGCAGTTTTACATTTCCATGGAAGATGAACTGATGAGGCTGTTCGGGTCGGAGCGGATAATGGGCATGATAGACAAACTGGGTTTTGATGATTCGGCGCCCATTGAACATCCCATCCTGAGCAAGTCTATAGAGAATGCCCAGAAGAAGGTGGAGGCACGAAACTTTGATATAAGGAAACATGTGCTTCAGTACGACGATGTGATGAACAAGCAGAGGGAAGTGATTTATGCACAGCGCAGAAGGGTGCTGGAGGGGGAGAACCTAAAAGAACAGGTCCTGGAGATGATAAGCGACGTCATAGATTCAATGCTGGATATATATACCTCACACAGCCAGTACCCCGAGGAATGGGACTTAAAGGGCCTTGAAACCTACGCGAAAAAGGTGTTTGTAATAAAAGACCCTCTGTTCTTTGGAAACCCCGAGGACCTAACCCGAGAGATTCTAAAGGATATGCTTATGAAAAAGGCCCTTGAAATTTATAACGAGAAGGAAGAAAAGATTGGCTTCGAACAGATGAGGGAACTGGAAAGGGTAATACTGCTCCGGGTCGTGGACATGAAGTGGATGGAAAACATAGACAACATGGACCAGCTGAGACAGGGTATAGGCCTTAGGGCGTACGGGCAGGAGGACCCGGTTATAGCGTACCAGAAGGAAGGCTATGAAATGTTCCAGGAAATGATAAATTCAATTAAGGAAGACACGGTAAGCTACCTGTTCGGGGTTAGGATAGAGCAAGTACCCAAAAGGGAGAGGGTGGCCCAGCCGGTGGAGGCAAGCCATGGGGAGACAGCCAAAAAACCGGTCAAAAAAGAGGGCAAGGTGGGCAGGAACGACCCCTGTCCCTGCGGAAGCGGCAAGAAATACAAAAAGTGCTGTGGTAGGTAAGGAGTGAGATGTATGTTGGAATTGGAACAATACAGCCAGCAGATGGAAAAGCTTGAAAAGGATATGCAGGAAATGAGTGTTTCACTTTGACGTGGATAATGCCGTTCAAAGAATTGCGGAGCTGGAAAAGGAAATGGCGGACCCCGGTTTCTGGAACGACAGCGACAGGGCTGCTGCCACGATAGACAGTTTAAAGGGTCTGAAGTCGAGAGTGGACAAATACAACGCCGTTTATAAAGAATTTGAAGATTTAAAGGTATTGCTTGAGCTGGCGGCTGAGGAACAGGACGATGGTGCACTGGCATCAGAGATACAGGATAGTTTTGCCGGGTTTGCTGAACGCCTGGAGCGGCTTAAGATTGAAACGCTGCTTAACGGCAAATACGATAACAAAAACGCAATACTTTCGCTGCACTCGGGGGCCGGCGGGCTGGAGGCCCAGGACTGGGCGGAAATGCTAATGAGGATGTATACCCGGTGGGCGGAGGACAAGGGCTATAAAGTCAAGGTACTGGACCTTTTGGCGGACGACGAGGGAGGAATTAAAAGCGCCACGCTGCTGGTGGAGGGGGAAAACGCCTACGGTTACCTGAAGGCGGAGAAGGGCGTGCACCGGCTGGTTCGGATTTCCCCCTTTGATGCATCCGGCAGGAGGCATACTTCCTTTGCTTCGCTGGATGTAATGCCGGAACTGGACGACACGGTGGAGGTGGATATAAACCCGGACGACCTGAGGATTGATACCTATAGGTCCAGCGGCGCCGGCGGGCAGCACGTGAACAAAACCGATTCCGCCGTTAGGATAACCCATATTCCCACCGGCATAGTAGTGCAGTGCCAGAACGAAAGGTCCCAGCACAGCAATCGCGAAACCGCCATGAGGATGCTCAAGTCAAAACTTATAGAATTGAAGGAGCGGGAACAAAAAGAAAAGATAGAGGACCTGCAGGGCGAGTACAACCAGATTGCCTGGGGCAGCCAGATAAGGTCCTATGTATTTCACCCCTACAGCATGGTCAAGGACCACAGGACCAACGTGGAGGTGGGGAATGTAAACAGGGTAATGGACGGGGACTTGGACCCGTTTATATTTGCTTATCTTAGGGCGCAAAAGGACAGCGTGGATTAAGGAGGAGAGCCTTTGAAGCATCATTCGAGATTGCCTATGGGGTATGGGTACAGGTGGTTGGTATGGGGCACCATGTGCCTGGCCTATGTCATAGTGTTTTTCCACAGGATTGCCACCGGTGTGGTGGCGGACAACCTGATGTCCGAGTTCGGGGTCACAGGGACTGCCCTCGGTAGCTTGGGAGCGGTGTACTTTTATGTCTATACCTTTATGCAGATACCCTCGGGCGTCCTCGCGGATACGCTGGGGGCAAGGAAAACGGTTTCTGCCGGGGCGCTGGTGGCGGGCATCGGCTCAATTATATTCGGCAGGGCTGCGGGTATAGAAATGGGATACGTCGGACGGTTCCTGGTGGGTCTTGGCGTGTCGGTGGTGTTTGTAGCCATACTTAAGGTGCAGTCCCAGTGGTTCAAGGAGAGCGAGTTTGCTACCATATCCGGCCTTACCGCATTCGTTGGCAACGGCGGAGCGCTGCTGGCGGGTACACCCCTAGCCCTGGCGGTGGCAAGTTTCAGTTGGAGAACGGTGTTCGCAGGTATGGGCGTAATTTCAATAATGATTGCAATGCTGTGCTACATGGTGGTAAGAAACAAGCCGGAAGACAGGGGCCTGCCGAGCATGGCCGAAGTTGAAGGAAAGAAGTCCGGGGCTCCCCCGGACAGGCCGCGGGTATTAAGCAGCATCGGGACGGTTATTGCCAACAAACGCACCTGGCCGGGGTTTATTGCCTTTGCCGGGCTTTCGGGGTCTATACTTTCCTTCAGCGGCATGTGGGGCGTGCCCTATATAATGACTGTCTACGGCGTGAACAAGGCAGCGGCCTCCTCCTATGTGATGGCGGCAACGGCGGGGGTAATGATCGGAAGCCTTGCTTCCGGCCTTATTTCCGATAAGATGGGGAAGAGGAAGGGCCCCCTATTGGCATTTTGCCTGGCAAACCTTGCCGTATGGTCGGTACTGGTGCTGTGTAATAATGGAAAGCCGCCCGTTGAATTCCTTTACCCGCTGCTTTTTATGCTGGGTTTTACTGCCACCGGGTATGTTATCACCTGGGCCTATGCAAAGGAGGTAAACCCGCCGCATATTGCCGGGATAGCTCTGGGCACCTTTAATATAGCAGGTTTCCTGGGTCCGTCCATACTGCAGCCCCTTATGGGGTTTGTGCTTGACATGAACTGGGCAGGCCAGATGATGGGCGGGACCAGGGTGTATTCCCAGGCTGCCTATGCAAAGGCGCTGTCGCTTTGCGTTGCGGCGGTATTTGTATCGGCGGTGGGAGCCGCCTTTGTTAGAGAAACCAATGGCCGGAATGTTTATAACGCAGAGGAGCGGCTCATGGACAAAAACGGGGGTGTTATCCGATGATGTTAATTAAGGGCGGAAAGGTTTATACAATGGAGGGAGAAATCCTCGATAGAGGATTTGTACTTATAGAAAAGGGCAGGATATCCAAAGTGGGGCGGGGAGAACCGCCGGGGCGGTACCTTGATACGGCACAGGTGATTGACGCCGAAGGAATGTATATAATGCCGGGGTTTGTTGATGCCCACTGCCATATTGGCCTGTTTGAGGACGGCATAGGCTTTGAAGGGGAGGATGGCAACGAGGCCACCGACCCGATAACGCCCCATTTGAGGGCCATAGATGCAATAAACCCCATGGACAGGGCTTTCGAGGAAGCGGTTCGGGGCGGTGTAACCACGGCGGTGACCGGGCCCGGCAGCGCAAACGTGCTGGGCGGTGAGTTTGTGGCGGTAAAGACGGTGGGTGGCAGCGTTGAGGACATGGTTATAAAAAACCCCGTCGCCATTAAGTGTGCCTTCGGGGAGAACCCAAAAAGGGTGTACTATGAGAAAAAGGCCGCTCCGATGACCCGGATGGCAACGGCTGCACTGCTGCGGGAAGCCCTTATGAAGGCAAAGAGGTACATGGAAAGAAAGGAACGGGTCAAGGAGGAGGACAAGCAGCCGGAACTGGATGTCAAAATGGAATCGCTTGTAAGGGTGCTAAAAAAAGAGCTGCCGCTCAAGGCCCATGCCCACAGGGCGGATGATATAATGACTGCCCTAAGGATAGCCCGGGAGTTTGACATAGACATGACCATAGAACACTGCACCGAGGGGCATAGGATAACAGAAACGCTGGTGCGGGAGGGACGAGGCATTGTGGTGGGTCCCGGTCTTACCTCCCGGTCCAAGTACGAACTTAGAGACCTTACCTTCAAAACGCCGGGCATCCTGTCGGCCGCCGGCCTGGATATAGCCATTATGACCGACCACCCGGTTATACCCATACAATACCTGCCGGTGTGCGCGGCCCTTGCGGTGAAGGAAGGTATGGACGAGTACAAGGCCCTGGAGGCCATTACCATAAATGCGGCCAGGATTTCCGGCATAGCCGACAGGGTAGGGAGCCTGTTGCCGGGGAAGGATGCGGATATAGCCATTTTTGACGGGCACCCCTTCAACTATACCACCAAGACCCGGTATGTAATAGTAAACGGTAACGTAGTGTATAGTAATTAGTGAACTGTTACCGGCTGAAGACTATGAATATGGACTGGAAGTGGGCGTATGAGATATTCATTTGTAAGCAAGAGCCCGGAGGATACCTTGGAGTTTGGCGTACGCCTGGGAAAGCAATTGGGACCCGGGGACGTGGTATGCCTCGAAGGGGAGCTTGGAGCCGGCAAAACGGTATTAACCGTCGGTATAGCCAAGGGATTGGGCATAAAAACCGGTGTGACCAGCCCTACCTTTACAATTATAAACGAGTACCCGGGAGAGATACCCCTTTACCACATTGACCTTTACCGGCTGGAGGACGGGGACGAGTTTTACTATATAGGCGGGGAGGACCTTCTGTACGGGCAGGGGGTATCGGTGGTCGAATGGGCATCCCGGGCAGAGGGGATTCTGCCGGAGGACTGCCTGTGGATCCGCCTCAAAATGCTTGACGAATCGGAAGATTTTAGGCTTATAGAACTTACGGTTACCGAAAAACACAGGGACCTTTTGGAGAGGGTGTCAAAAAGTGAAAATACTGGCTATTGATACTTCCTCAATGGTGGCTTCCGCCGCCGTGATGGATGGGCAAAAACTTTTGGCCGAGTACATAGTAAACCATAAAAGGACCCATTCGGAGCAGCTTATGCCCATTATAGAGAAAGTGCTTGAAAGCAGCGGTACCAG
>Ga0116188_1003818_pt1 | contig 10889 bp, 11 predicted proteins | sample AD_JPNTR2_MetaG_FD_89807 | JGI IMG/M metagenome (GOLD analysis project Ga0116188, IMG submission 89807) | Active sludge microbial communities of municipal wastewater-treating anaerobic digesters from Japan - AD_JPNTR2_MetaG | ecosystem: Engineered > Bioreactor > Anaerobic > Digestate | place...
CGGGCGGGGTACGGCCACGCGGTGCAGCCGAGGAGGAACTTCGTCTGCTGGACCATGATCGGCGCGCGGGTCCCGGCCTTCGGACACCCCTCGTGACCGTGGCCGAGCAGGTGGCCGACCTCGTGGTTGATCACGTAGGTCCGATAGCTCGCCAGGTCGGTGCCGTACGTCTGGCTCCCGCTCATCCAGCGGTACAGGTTGATGATGGCGCGATGGCCGGTGGAACAGCTGACCTTCTGGACGCCGGTCAGCTGTGGAGCACACAGGGCGTTCGTCGTCGTTGGGCTCGCTAGGGTGACCCGGACGTCGGCGCTTCGCCCCGCGGCAACGTCCGCTGGGGAGAGGTTGACGAAGCGGACCCCGTCGACGCCCTCCCAGCCGCGACTCCCATGGAGTACGGACTCGACGATCCGGGCGAACTCCTGGGTGTCGACATTGATCCCGCCCTCGGCCTCGACCGTGAAGCGCACGATGCGACCCGTGGCGCGTCCCGTACCGGCTGGGACCTCGAGGACAGCAAGGCGTCCGGTCCCTCGCTCCACCACGTCGACTGGAGCCCACCCGGCCGGTTTGACGGTCGAGCTCGTGGGCGACGGTGACGTGCTCACCAGTCCGCGGGCAGCAGCCGCCCCCGGCGGGACCTGGGTCGTGGCGGGTGCGGTGGCTGGGGAGGTCGGGGAGCTCGTCGCGCCGACTCCGGAGGGCGCGGCGACCGGTGCGGTTGCCGGCTGCGGGCGGGGTGCGCCGACCCGGGCCACGACCGTGCCGGCTAGGAGCAGCCCGACCAGGAGCCCGATGCTCCGGCGCAGCCGGCGGATGCGGCGCTGATGGCGCAGTCGTCTGGTCCGGCTTGTCTCGGTCCGGGGCGGTGCGCTGTCGGTTCGACGCGGGGTCGACGTCCCCCCGAGGTGGGTCATGGACCGAGCGACCCGATGAGCCGGGCGCCGCCGATGCTCCGAGCCTCTGGTGCCTGTCAGCGAGGCTGCGGAGCCGCGCCGCGTCGAGCTGGGGTCCTCGTTCACGGCGCACCTCCCTTCACCCGTCGAGCAACACTTCTTCCCCAGACTCTCTCACGCCCGCGGGTGAGCCTGCTCGTAGGACGCGCGCAGCCGCTCGGCACTGACATGGGTGTAGATCTGGGTCGTCGCCAGGCTGGCATGGCCGAGCAGCTCCTGGACGATCCGCAGGTCGGCACCACCGTCGAGCAGGTGGGTGGCCGCGCTGTGACGTAGTCCGTGCGGTCCGAGGTCTGGGGCGTCGGCGACATGGGCGAGCAGTGCATGGACGAGCCGCCGGACGGTGCGCTGGTCGATCCGGGCGCCCCGCGCCCCCAGGAAGGCCGCGGGCCCGCTGCCGGGCCGGGCCACTCGGCCACGCACCCCAAACCACGCGTCGAGGGCCCGGGCCGCGGGAGCGCCATACGGAACGAAGCGCTCCTTGGCGCCCTTGCCCATGACCCGCACCAGCCGGTCGTGCCGCGAGATGTCGTCGACGTCCAGCCCGCAGAGCTCGCCGACCCGGATCCCGGTGGCATAGAGCAGCGCGAGGAGCGCTGCATCCCGACGCCGGAGTGGACTCCCGTCGTCGGCGGCCAGTGCAGCGACGTCGAGCAGCGCGCCGGCCTGCGGCGCAGAGAGCACCCCGGGCAGCGTCCGGTGCCGCTTGGGCGCGACGAGTCGCGATGCGGGGTCGCTCTGGGCCCGTCCCGTGCGCGCCGCCCATCGGAAGAAGCTCCGTATGGCGGCCGCCCGCCGGGCCAGTGTCGCCCTCGAAGACCCCGAGGCGGCCAAGTCGGCCAACCAGGCACGCAGCTCGGGTAGGTCAACATCGTCGAGCGAGCCGGCGGGGGCATGGCCGTCGAGGTACCCGAAGAAGGACTCGATATCGCCGCGGTAGGCCCGTCGGGTGTGCGGGGAGGTCGAGCGTTCCAGGGCGAGGTGGCGCTCGAAGGCGTCCAGCAGCTCCTCGACGTCCATGACCTCACGGTGACCTACCCCGGCCTCCGATGCCATGAGCCACGCGGACAGCGCACCGCCCAACCTGCGACGAGCTGGGTCGCCTCACCCGCTGGGACATCGTCGCCAGCCACCCTCGACCCGCTCGACCAGCCCGACGAGCTGCATGGCCCCGAGGGCGGCCCGGACCTCGCCCTCGCTGCGGCCACTCGACCTCGCCAGCGCGGCCAGCGGCGCGGGACGACGCAGCGGGAGCGCCGCGAAGACCTGACGCGCCGATGGGTCGAGGCCGTCCTCGGGCCGCACCGGGCCCTGGCGCACCGGGGCGAGCTCACCCATCGCACCGACCAGCTCGACGACCTCGTCGGCGTCGGTGACAAGGACGGCATATCCGTCGCGGACCGCCTGGTGACAGCCCGCAGAGGACATCGACGTCACCGGACCGGGGACGACGCCGACCTGGCGGCCCAACGTGCGGGCCCATCGCGCAGTGTTGAGCGAGCCGGACCGCAGCGCCGCCTCGACGACGACGGTCCCCTGGGTGAGCACCGCGATGAGCCGGTTGCGAGTGAGAAAGCGGGACCGGGTCGGCGCGCACCCCGGCGGCACCTCGGAGACGACCGCACCTCGCCGAGCGATCTCGTCGATCAGCCGGGCGTGCCCGGTCGGGTAGAGCCGGTCCACGCCGCCTGCGACGACCGCGACGGTGAGCCCACCCCCTGCGAGAGCGCCCCGGTGCGCGGCACCGTCAATCCCGTATGCCGCACCGGAAACCACGGTGAAGCCGCGCTCGGCCAAGCCGGCACCGAGCTCCTCGGCCACCCGCTCGCCATACGCCGTGGCGGCCCGCGACCCGACGATCGCCACTGAGCGGCCAAGACGGTCCAGGCCGCCGCCGCGGACCCACAGGCAGTACGGCGGCACGGTGAGCTCGTCGAGGGCCGCCGGCCAGAGGTCGTCGCCGGGGACCAGGATCTGCGCCCCCGCGTCGTCGGCCCGCTCCAGGTCCGCATCGACATCGAGCGAGGCGACCCGAGCCGACAACGACCCGGCGCCCGAAGCCCCCGCCCGGACCATCGCCAGAGCCGCCTCGGGGCCGTGCTCGCGGACCAGCCTGCCGGCGAGCGGATCGGCGGGCTCGGCGAGCCGCGACCAGGCCACCCGGGCCCGAAAGGTCGGGTCGCCCGCCCGCCGCCGCAGCGGGGCGCCGCCGGCCCAGTCCTCCCGGCTGTCCGGATAGGGCGTCATGCGGCTTCCTCGGTGCTGCACCGCAGGGTGAGCGCGGACGCGATGTCATCGGCGGTCGGCGTGCCCCCGCCGTCGAGGTCACGAAGCGTCCACGCCATCCGCAGGCAGCGGTCGTACCCCCGCAGGCTCAGCCGGCCCCGGTCCAGAGCCTGGTCGAGCACTGCCGTCCGGGCGCGCGGAAGAGAGAGCGGCCCGGTCCGCAGCACAGAGCCGGGCACATCGCGGTTGAGCGACCAGCCCCAGGGAGCCAGCCGCTCCCCCTGGATGGCCCGGGCCTCCCGCACTCGTGCCGCCACGACCTCGGTCGGCTCCCCTGGCGGGCCGGTCAGCTGGGCGCGGGTGGGCCGGTCGACGTAGACCTGGATGTCGAGGCGGTCGACGAGGGGCCCGCCCAGCCGAGTGAGATAGCGCCGCCGCTCGTGCGGTCGACAGGTGCACCGCAGTCCCTTGCCGGAGCCGTGACCACACGGGCAGGGGTTGGCGGCGATGACGAGCTGGAAGCGCGCCGGGAAGCGGAACGCCCCGTTGGCGCGGGCGACGGTGACCTCGCCGGCCTCCATGGGCTGGCGAAGCGCCTGGAGAACGGCGGCAGCGAACTCGGGGGCCTCGTCGAGGAAGAGCACCCCGTGGTGGGACAGGCTCACCGCTCCCGGGCGGGCCGTCCCACTGCCACCGCCGACCATCGCCGCCATCGACGCGCCGTGGTGCGGGGCGACGAAGGGCGCCTGGTGCGAGAGCACCCGGCCGCCGGCAGGGAGGACCCCGAGCACCGAGGCGACCGTGGCGACCTCAAGGGCCTGTTCCTCGGTCAGCCGCGGCAGCAGGCCGGGCAGACGTTCGGCGAGCATCGTCTTCCCGGCGCCGGGTGGTCCGACCAGCGCCAGATGGTGACCCCCGGCAGCTGCCATGGCGAGGGCATGTCGAGCGTCGTCCTGACCGACGACCTCGGCGAGGTCCGGCGGCACGACGGACTGCGTCGCCTCCGCAGCCGGCGGGTCGGCCAGCTCGACCGGGCAGCGGCCCTGGTCGAGGTCGTGGTACCGCGTGATGAGCCCCCCAAGGTCCCGCACCCCGACCACCTCGATCCCCGAGACCAGCCGGGCCTCGGGGACATTCGCCCACGGGACGACGACCGTCGGGAAGCCCGCAGCCCGGGCGCCCAGGACGAGCGGGAGGACACCCCGGATGCCGCGCACCGTCCCGTCCAGCGCCAGCTCACCGAGGTGGACGACCCCGTCGACCAGGGCCGCCGGCACCGCCCGGGCCGCGGCGAGGACCGCGACGGCGATGGCCAGGTCGAAGCCCGACCCGCTCTTGGGCACCGAGGCCGGCGACAGGTTGATCGTCACCCGCCGCGGCGGGAAGGGCACCCCGCTGTATGCCGTTGCGGACCTGACCCGCTCCCCCGCCTCCCGGACCGCGGGGTCGACGGTGCCGCTGAAGACGATCTTCGGCAGCCCAGGGGTGATATCGACCTCGACGTCGACGAGCATCCCTCGGATGCCCACGAGCCCGACCGACCGGGTCCGCCCGAGGTGCATCAGAGCACCCCGACGAGATGGTCGACGATGCCGGGACCGGACCGGGGCCGGAGCACCCCGACGATGTCGACCCGGATGTCGTCATACGGGCCGGGGTTGAGGGCCAGCCACATCGCCGCGAGCCGGCGCAGCCGGGCGAGCTTGCGCCAGGGCACCTGCTCGACCGGCAGACCGAAGTCCGCGGACCGCCGCGTCTTCACTTCGACGACGACCAGGCAGCGCCCGTCGACCGCGACGATGTCGATCTCCCCGGCGGGGCAGCGCCAGTTCGTGGCGAGGACCTCGAGACCGCGCCGCTGCAGGTGGCGCACCGCGAGCCGTTCGCCGTAGGCCCCGACGGCACGGGTCACGGCGGCGCGCGGCGCGGGGTCGTGTCGTTCCACTCCCCCAGCCTGGGGCGACGACCGGCCGCGCGCCGAGCCCTGGCTCGGAGCCTGTGGAGGATGGGACGAGCGGGTGACTCCCTGTGGACAACCCGAAGGCGAGCAGGAGAGCGTCAGCGGGAGAACGGACCGCCCTTGGGCAGCTCGATCTCGGACTTGGCGAGCTCCTCGATGTTGACATCCTTGAAGGTCACCACGCGGACGTTCTTGACAAACCGGGCGGGGCGGTAGATGTCCCAGACCCAGGCATCCTGCATGGTGATATCGAAGAAGACCTCACCGCCGTCGCTGCGGACCTTCACATCAACCGAGTTGGCCAGGTAGAACCGCCGTTCGGTCTCGACGACGTGGGTGAAGAGCGAGACGACGTCGCGGTACTCCCGGTAGAGCTGGAGCTCCATGTCGGTCTCGTACTTCTCGAGGTCTTCAGCGCTCATGGTCCGTCCTTGTCGTCGCCGCAGCCACCGCGGCATCCGGGTCACCATCATCCCCCACCACCGGGAGGCGCCACGACCGCCGGTGCTGCGGCGTGACCCCGAGCTGGCGCAGGGCGTCGAGGTGCTCGGGGGCGGCATACCCCTTGTTGAGCTGCCAGCCGTAGCCGGGGTGGTCGCCGGCCAGCCGGATCATCATCGCGTCGCGCTCCACCTTGGCCAGCACGCTCGCCGAGGCCACCGTCGAGCAGCGCAGGTCCGCCTTGACCATCGTGTGGACCGGTGGAGTGGTCGGCGCCCCGTCGAGCCCGTCGGCGAAGGCGAACAGCCCGACCTCCTCGGGTGCGGTGAGCCAGTCGTGCGACCCGTCGAGGATGACGAGGTCAGGTATGACGTCCAGCGCCGCCAGCGCCCGGCGACCGGCGAGCCGTAGCGCCGCGATGATGCCGACGGCGTCGATCTCGTCCGCGCTGGCATGCCCGACCGCAGAGGCCCCCGCCCAGCGGCGGATCCGCGGGACGAGGGCCTCGCGCGCAGCGGGAGTGAGCAGCTTGGAGTCCCTGACCCCGGAGGGTGCCGAGCGGGCCGACTCGCCGAGGACGACGACGCCGACCGAGACCGGACCCGCCAGCGCCCCCCGGCCGACCTCGTCCATGCCGGCGAGGACGGGATACCCAGTGCGCTGCAGCCCACGTTCGGTGCGCAGCGAGGGCGCACGACGCCGCGAGGTCGAGGGCACGGTGGGCTACGGGGTGACGGCGGGGTTCGGCACCTTGGCGAAGACCTCGGTGGGCTGCCCCAGCCCGGTCCACCGGTCCAACGGCCAGACGAGCAGGACGGCACGGCCGGTGATCTTGTCGATCGGGACCGAGCCCTGGCTGCCGTCGCCGCCGACGGGGTGCCACCGGGAGTCGGCAGAGTCACTTCGGTGGTCGCCCATGACCCAGACCTTGCCGGCCGGCACGTGGATGTCGAAGGCCATCGTGCTCGGGGCGTTGCCGGGCTTGAGGTAGGGCTCGGCGATGGCGACCCCGTTGACCTTGATCGGGCCCTTGCCGTCGCAGGTGACGTGGTCGCCGGGCAGGCCGATGACCCGCTTGATGAGGTGGTTCTGCGAGTCGTCGGGGAGCAGGCCGATGAAGGTCAAGACGTTGTGCGTCACCGCGTTGAGCCCGCGCCGCGGGGCGTGCGAGGGCTCGGTGATCCACGGGCTGGCCGGCGCGCCGGGGTCCTCGAAGACGACGATGTCGCCGCGCTTGAGGTCGAACGGGCCGGGCGTGAGCTTGCTGACGATGACCCGGTCGTCGGTGAGCAGGGTGTCCTCCATCGACCCGGAGGGGATGTAGAAGGCCTGGACGAGCCAGGTCTTGATGACGAAGGAGAGGACCGACGCCATGACGACGACGATGACGATCTCCTTGACCACGGCGAGGATGGTCGACACCACCGTGGGTGACACCGAGCCTGCGGTGCGGTCGCTGCCGAAGACCTCCTCGGCGTGCGGGTCGCCGGACACCGGGTCGACCCCGGCGGGTTCACCCGGGAGGGGGTCGACCGTCGGCGCCGGGGCCTGGAACGTCCCGTGCTCCTCAGCCATCCGCCATCGCTCCTGGGATCCCACTCGGTGCCGAGGCCAGCTGCCCCAGTCGTTGCGTCGGCCAGTATCGCACCCAGACCTTACCGACGACACGATCAAAGCCGACGAGTCCCCCGCCCGGGTCACCGAGGTGGCGCCGGGAGTCGTCGGATCGGTCCCGGGCGTCCCCCATGAGCCACAGGTGCTCCGGAGTGACCGTGACCGAGAAGGTGGTGGCGCTGGGCTGCAGGCCGGCGGCGAGCCAGGGCTCGGCGAGCGGCTCCCCGTCGATGGTCACCGCGCCGGTGTCGGTGCAGCAGGCGACGGTCTGACCCGGTATGCCGAGCACCCGCTTGACGACCTCGGCGCCCTCCCCCCACGGACTGTCGACAACGACAACGTCCCCGACCCGAAGCGAGGCCGGACCGGCGCGACGGTCGACGAGGAGTCGGTCCCCGACCACCAGGGTCGGCTCCATCGAGGTCGACGAGACGACGACCGCGCGGACGACATACCGGTCCAGGAGGACGATGACCAGCGCCAGCGCGAGCAGCGCGGCGACCGCGACGAGCAGGCGACGGCGCCCCCGCGTCACTTCGCGGTGGACTCGCGCTTCTCTTTGATCTTGGCGGCCTTGCCGCGCAGGTCGCGCAGGTAGTAGAGCTTGGCGCGCCGGACGTCACCGCGGGTGAGGACCTCGATCTTCTCGACGATCGGGGTGTGCACGGGGAAGGTCCGCTCGACGCCGACGCCGAAGGACACCTTGCGGACCGTGAAGGTCTCGCCGATGCCGCCGCCGTGGCGACGGATGACCACGCCCTGGAAGACCTGGATCCGGGAGCGGTTGCCTTCGATGACCTTGACGTGCACCTTGATGGTGTCGCCGGCGCGGAAGTCCGGGATGTCGTCGCGCAGCGAGGCCTTGTTGACGTCGTCGAGGTTGTGCATCGGATTCTGCTTCCTTGCCGCGCCACAGGTCGCCGCTGCTGGGTCTGTCGGTTGGGCGCCGGGCCGGGCCGCGCGGACTGCCTCCGCTCCCCCTGTGGCAGGGGCCGCTGCTGATGCCTGACGCAACGGGTCATTCTGCCAGACCGCCGGCCCAGGCCGAAATCCGGCGGGCCTCGCAGCACCCCCGACCCCGGCATAGGCTCGACGCCGTGCAGACCTTCACGATGCCGGACGGCCGCGACCTCGAGGTCGTCGTCAGCGGGCCCGCGGACGGCATACCGCTGGTCTACCACCACGGGACGCCGGGCTCGGCCCACCAGTCCCGGTCCACGGCCCGGGCCGCGCACGCGCTCGGCCTGCGCCTGGTCACCTTCTCCCGCCCCGGGTATGGCGGGTCGCACCGTCGGGCCGGGCGCGCCGTGGCCGATGTCGCCGAGGAGGTCACCGCCATCCTCGACGCCCTCGGAGCGGACCGGTGCCTGACGGCCGGCTGGTCCGGGGGCGGGCCGCACGCCCTGGCCACTGCAGCCGTGCTCGGCGACCGGGTCGCCGGAGCACTGGTCATCGCCGGGGTGATGCCGGCCGACGTCCCCGGGACTGAGCTCACCGCCGGGATGGGTGACCAGAATGTCGAGGAGTTCGCCCTGGCGAGTACCGGGGAGACGGCGCTGCGGCCCTACCTCGAGGCCGAGGCCCCCGGCCTTCGCGGCGCGAGTGCGGCCGAGCTCATCGCGGCGCTGGCCTCGCTGCTGCCAGAGGTTGACCGCGCCTGTCTGACCGACGAGTACGGCGAGGATCTCGCGGCCGACTTCTCCGCCGCGCTGGCCCACGGCGTCGACGGCTGGCTCGACGACGACCTGGCTTTCACCCGGCCCTGGGGCTTCGACCTGGCCTCGATCGCGACCCCGACCTTCCTCTGGCAGGGCACCGAGGACCTCATGGTGCCGCTGGCCCACGGGGAATGGCTGGCCGGGGAGATTCCGGGGATCCGGGCGCACCTGGTCCCGGGCGAGGGGCACCTGTCGATCGGTGTCGGACGTCTCCCGCAGATTCTCGGCGAGCTCGCGGCCGTCCTGCGCTGACCGTCTGGCGCCCGGTCGGTTGGGTATGCTGTGCCCACCTCGGGCACCGCCCCGTCCCTTACCGTGCCGTACCGCACCGCCGGTCCCTGGCGCCGGAGATCTCATGAGCACCAGCCACGCCGTCCGCTTCGGCCGCACCGCCCCCGGCATCGTCGTCACCGACCTGGCCACCGCGCTGGACTTCTACTGCGGGGTCCTCGGGATGACGAAGACCTTCGAGAACGGCGACCCGGTCGGCTTCGTCATCGTCGAACGCGACGCCGCCGAGCTCCACCTGAGCCTCGACCCGTCCCATCGGCCGAGCACCATCAATGTCGCGCACCTCATCGTCGACGACGCGACCGCCCTGCACGACCACCTCGTCGCCGCGGGCGTGCGCATCGTCAAGGGCGTCCGCGACCACGACTTCGGGCTGCGCGCCTTCGTCCTGGCCGACCCCTTCGGGAACCGGATCGACGTCGGCGAGCCGATCTGACGCTGCCCCCGTGTGGCTCTCGCCCGGGGGCTAGCTCCCGAGCGGGTCGCACTCCGCAAGACCGTCCTGGGTGAGCTCGAGCCGCCGGGTCAGGCCGAGCTCGCCGAGGAAGGTCTCGTCGTGGCTGACGACGAGCAGTGCCCCGCGGTATGCCGAAAGGGCCTCGCCGAGCCGGGCGACCGAGGCGAGGTCGAGGTTGTTCGTCGGCTCGTCGAGCAGCAGCAGCTGCGGTGGCGGCTCGGCGAGCAGCAGCGCGGCCAGGGTGGCCCGGAAGCGTTCACCGCCGCTCAGCGTCTCCACGGGCTGCTCCACGGAGCGCCCCCGCAGGTGCAGCCGGGCCAGCCGGGCCCGGACCTGACCGGGTGTGCTGGTGGGGGCCAGGGTGCTCAGGGCGTCGAGGACCGAGCGGGACGGGTCGAGCAGGTCGACCGACTGCGGGAGGTAGCCGACCGGGACCGGCGTGAGGCAGACCCCCTCGACGGTGAGCTGACCGGCCACGGACCGCAGCAGTGTGGTCTTGCCGACCCCGTTCGCGCCGACGAGGGCGACCCGTTCCGGGCCGCGCAGCTCGAGGTCGACGACCTGGCCCGTGGGCAGGTGGAGGTCCGACAGTCGCAGGGTGGTGCGCCCCGCGGGGACGACTGTGCCGGGCAGGTCGACCCGGATGGGGGCGTCGTCGCGCAGCGCCTCCTCGGCGGCCTCCAGCGCCTGCTTGGCCTTGGCCACCCTGTCCTCATGGACACCCCCGATCCGGGCGGCGCTCTCCTGCGCCCGGCGCTTGCGTGCGTCGGCCATCATCTTCGGCATCCCGGAGCGTTTGGCGTCGAGGCGGCCGTACCGGTCCCGCCGGGCCTGTTTGGTCACCTGGTCCTGGAGGTCGCGGCGCTCCCGACGGACCGCGGCATCCGCGGTCCGCACCCGCTGCTCGGCGGTTGCTTGCTCCTGCTCGACCACCTCGAGGTATGCCGAGTAGGTGCCTCCGACGATGCGCACCCGGCCCGATCGCAGCTCGGCGACCTGGTCGACGTGCTCGAGCAGCTCACGGTCGTGGCTGACGACGAGGAGGACGCCCCGGAACGCCTCGACGGCATCGATGAGGTGCGCCCTGGCCCGCCGGTCGAGGTTGTTCGTCGGTTCGTCGAGAAGCAGGACGTCGGGCCGGCGGAGCAGCCGGGCGCCGAGGGCAGCGAGGACCCGTTCGCCACCGGAGAGGGTGTCGACCGGGCGGTCGAGGTCGAGGTGGCCGA
>Ga0116188_1003823_pt1 | contig 10879 bp, 11 predicted proteins | sample AD_JPNTR2_MetaG_FD_89807 | JGI IMG/M metagenome (GOLD analysis project Ga0116188, IMG submission 89807) | Active sludge microbial communities of municipal wastewater-treating anaerobic digesters from Japan - AD_JPNTR2_MetaG | ecosystem: Engineered > Bioreactor > Anaerobic > Digestate | place...
CGAACGTCGTATAGGTCTCTACCTTCCCCATAATAGACCGCAAAGTCGGCGGTCACCGAAGCATGTTGCAGTAGCCGCTCCAGGAGGGACACTCGTTTGTCATTCTCGGTCAGGAGGTAATGTCCGAGCTTATGCGCGACCGCCAGCGACCGAAGCGAACGAATGGTGTCGGCGAACAGCGAATGCGGGCCGTTGAAAGAGTAAATAAACCCGCGGCCGTCCGCAATTCGAGTCCATCTGGCCGCCTGGACCGCACCGCTGCATTTCAGAGCGACCCGGTAGGACTCGATTTCCCCGTCCGATGCCTCGATTCGCCCTTCCCGGGCCAGTCGCAGCAGGTTTCCATAGGTGCTTACGTTATTGAAACCATGATCGTGGACCCCCAAGTGAGTCAAATGGGGGGCCATTAACGTCTGGATCTTGTGACGGGCATAATCCAGGAACCACGCGTCAGACGTGGCATCGAACTGCAGAAGGGCCGATCCGAACTGGAACCCTTGGGTCCATTCAGTCCAGCCGCGAGTCGTGTACTGCCCAGCCACTGTAAAAACCGGCGTTCCCCTGGCTGGGTCCCATCGTTTCTCGAGGATCTTGATTTTTTCCGCAGAAAGTTCAAACAGTCGGTTGATTTTTGGTTTTAGTGCGTCGATAGTCAGGGAATTATTGATCAGCATTGTTCACAGTCGGTGAAGATGGAATCCTCCATCTACGTTAAAGACTTCGCCTGTCGAGAAAGGAAATCGGTCTTCAGCGATGGCTCTGACCGCGTACCCTATGTCTGACGGCTGGCCCCAGCGCCGAATGGGAGTCAAGCCGTCCGAGATTAATTTGTCGTATTTCTCTTTCACCGGCCCGGTCATGTCCGTTGCAATAATGCCAGGCCTGATCTCGTAGACATTGATGCCGTAATCTGCCAACCGCGCCGCGTAGAGCTTGGTGAGCATTCCGAGGGCCGCTTTGGTTAGGCAGTAATCCCCCCGGTTGGTGCTTGCCGTGTAGGCAGACATCGAAGAGATGATTACGATTCTCGGTTTAGGTCGATCGGGTTCGACTGAATTCATCCCCTTAATCCACCAGTTGGAAAATGCCTGGCAGAGGAAGAAAGGGCCTTTGAGGTTGATGCCAATGAGACGATCAAAGCTTTCTTCGCTCGCCTCGAGGAGATCGGCTCGAACCTTGGGAGCAACTCCCGCGTTGCTCACCAGCATGTCGACCCACCTGAACTTCTCCTCGGCGAAGGCCAACAGCCGGGCACGGTCCGCCGCCTTGGAAACGTCTGCCTGAACAACGTGGAAGGTGGCTTGCGCCGAAGGCGGTGAGGAAGAGCGGCACAGTTCCAAGCACTCCAAGGCAGCTTGCTGATCCGAGACGTAATTGATCAGCACACTCCATCCTCCCTTTGCCAGTTCAATCGCAATACCCCGGCCAATTCCTCGGGACGATCCTGTAACTACAGCAACACGTGCGTTCATAAAGCCTCTCTCATTGCGTGAACGTTTTCGTCCGGTGTTCCTCTTGGAATCTCGCAGCCGGCCGCTGCTATGTAGCGGGGGCCGGCTTCTTGACGGCACCGCCTGAGTTCTTCCTGGATCAGCATAGGAGTGCCATTGCGTACGATCCTTACGGGGTCAAGGTTCCCTGCCAGCACCTGCTCGGCTCCCATGGCCGCCCGCGCGGCCGCGATCGATACCGGGTAATCGAGATCCACCATCTCGCATCCGAGCTGGCCCATTTCCCGGACCAGGGCGTGCGTGTTTCCGCAGATATGGAGCCTCACCTTGGCGCCGCTATTCTGAAGTCCTTGAACCAGCTGTTTTTCGAACGGCCAGACGAATTCGCGATAAAGATCCGGACCCACCAGCGAGGCGGCCGCATCTCCAATCCCAATCAGATCACATCCTGCGTCGATCTGCGCCCGTCCAAAAGCCAGTTCCATCTCGACAACAAAGGTGAAGAGATCGCGAACGAAGCCCGGGTCGTCAAAGAAATCAAGCATTAAGTTGTTGATACCGCGCAGGTCCGCGGCTTGAGCGCACGGTCCCTCGACCCAGCCCTCGATCAGTTTCTCGTGGCCGATCTCCTTGCGGAACAGTTCGGCTGCCTTGACGCGGTCGTGCATGCGGCCAGGGCCGCTGATGTCAGGGACTTTGAGGCCGAGCAGCACGCTTTTGTCAAGCAGCAGGGCCTGGGTCTCAACAATGGCCGGCGGCTGGTCGTCGAAATAACGGATATGGGCGCCGCAGTCGGCTGCCTCACGGGCAGGATCGGAAATGCACGAGACGTAGTCGAAGTCGAACTTCCGGGAAGTATAGATCTGGGCTTGTACCAGCACCCGGTAATCACGGGCGTATTCCCCATACTTGACCCCGGCCTGATCGGCGGCGAACATCATGGTGATGGGCATGAAGGGAACCCGGTCGGTCGGCTTTCCTTCAAACATGGCAAGGATGCGCTCGCGTCCAGTCATACCATCTCTCCCGGCAAATGAAGCAGCTTAATCGTCAAGCCGTGGCCTCTTTCGCTTTCGCGTCTTTCGGGCTGACCCAAATTCCTAATCCTTGTTTCCAGGTCCATCCGGCGGTTGTCTTTACGACCGGCTTTAGCCGCGGCCAGCCTTCACTGATGCGCTTCTCGACCACTTCCCAGCGAGGAATTCCGCTGGTGGCATCCGCGTGCTCGACATTACAGGCGCCGACTCCGACTGCGCGGATCATGGCGTCTGGAGCATTCAAGCCTTTGAGCAGAGCGGCCAGGAAACCGGCGATCGTGCAGTCGCCGGAGCCGGTGGTGCCTGCCACCTTGACCTCGAAGCAGGGGGCGAAAAGCTCGCGGCCCATCCACTCGGCAAGATTCGAAGGACAGGCGGCGCCGAAGCGTTTCCATCTTTCCGGATCGGCGGTTGTCTGGAGGTAAAGTCCGGAGTCGCCGAGCTTGAGTCCGACGGCTGCCGTCCCCATGCCGAGGAGTGTTGAGGCAACCTCCTCTAGAAGCGCAGTGTCCACTACAGAAAAGACATTTTCGGAACCGGCTTGTACAAGCAATGACTCAAATCGGGACCGATCCAGCATATAGAGGATTTCTTCCAGGCTCGGAAGGAAGACGTCGACAAACGGCAGGACATTGGTGAGCAGGGTGCGCCAGGGTGCCCGGCCGGCCTCGCTGTTGGGATCGGGTTTTACCATGTCCAGCGAAGTCGTCAGGCCCAGGAGTTTGGCCTGTTCGAGGATCTGCCTCAGTTCGGCACCGTCGTCTTTCCACATGCGCCGCATGATGGGCGGGTATCCAAAGTGGAAAAGCCTTGCTCCCTGCAGTTGTGACACTGTAATGTCGGTCGCCTGAAAAGTATGGTTGGCGCCGGGGCAATGAAGAAAAAGGCGATCGGTTCCGGGCGGACTGATGACTACGGTGTAAGATGTAGTCTCACCCGGAGAAACGATCATTCCGGCAGCCAGCGAAGCATCACGCTTGCCCACAAGATCAATGACAGCCCTTCCGAAAAGATCGTCACCCACCTTGGCAACCAGGCGCGTCGGGATCCCGAGACTATGTAACGCCAGGCCGGTGTTGGAAACGGCGCCACCGGTTGAGAGAACCGCTGGTCCCACCTCTGTGAGCGTGCCGGGGACAAGCATCTGCGAGGCCGCGCCGGCCTTTTCAGGAATGACTGGAATCAGGTCAAGACAGATATGGCCTGCTACAACGACGTCAAACACGGCGGTCATGATGATAGCATCAATTCCTTCGGATTTTCCCGTGCAATCCCTGTGAAGCTTAACTTTACCGACGTCGACAGGCAGGATTGCGTCGGCTCAACTGGCCGGTGTTGACCATCTCTTCAGGTCCGGAAGATCGATCCCGAAGAGTCCCAAGGTGCGGCCGATAGTGTGATTGATCAGGTCGTCTATCGACTGCGGTGCGTGGTAGAAGCTGGGGATGGGAGGAGCGATGATGGCCCCGATCTCCGCCGCTTCAACCATTCTGCGCAGATGCCCCAAATGAAGCGGCGATTCGCGAAGCATCAGCACCAGCGGGCGTTTTTCTTTTAAAGTGACATCGGCGACACGAGTCAGCAGGTCCTTGGTGAAGCTTGCGGCAATGGAGGAAAGCGTGTTTATCGAGCACGGGGCGATAAGCATACCGATCGTCTGGAACGAACCGCTCGATACGGCCGCTTCCATCTGATCGGGGGAGTAAGTCACGCAGGCCAGACGCGACACTTCCTCGAGCGTTCGGCCCGTTTCCAGGGCAATAGTCCGCTCGGCGGTTCGGGTGTAGACGAGGTGTGTCTCCACGTCAGGATGTTCGTGCAGCAGCTCGAGTGTTCGAATGCCATAAATAGGTGCGGATGCGCCGGATATCCCGACAACCAGCCTTCGCTTGCTCATGACAGAGTTTAGGCACAGAGTCCTGCAGAGTGTCAAACGATCTCAGAATTGGAAGCCGAGGCGTCCGTGGTTTCCGCTAAGACCTCCGAGTATAGGGAAGCTCGTCCACGTCCGAGATGTTTGGAGCGGTACAGCGCCTGGTCAGCATGCTCGACGATCTCGCTGAGCGTTTCGCCGTCTTCAGGGAAGGTCGCGCAGCCGATGCTGAGCGAAAAGCCAGAGAGGTCTCCGACCTTGCGCCTCGCAGCTGCTTCCAGCAGGCGTCTGCACAGGACGAGAGCGTCACGGCTGCCTGTCTCTGGGAGTACAATCGCAAATTCGTCTCCTCCAAGCCGGCCCGCGAGGTCCACCTGGCGGCGGATATTTGATCGGAGAATTTCGCTTAGTGCTTGCAGAACCTGGTCGCCGACTCGATGTCCCGCGCCGTCGTTGATCTTCTTGAAGTGATCCAGGTCGATCAGGAGCAGGGACAAATGATGGTTCATACGGCTGGCCCTGGCCAACTCGTCCTCAAATCTTTCGTAAAAATACCTGTGGTTGGCCAGTTCGGTGAGACCATCGGTTCGAGCCTGGCACTCAAGTTCCGCCCTGAGGCTGGCATTCCTGAGAGCCATGACTGATTGACCCACCAGGAAACGAAATTGTTTCTTGCTGTACTCGCTCCAGTTGTGCTTCTTCTCGGAAAAGAGCGCCATGACGCAGGAGCGTCCTTGCTGTATGGGCCAATGCTTGCCCAGATACGAGCGGTAATGGTACAGGGCAAAATCCTTTTTCTGAGTGAATCCTGGATCCTCCTGCATCGCAGTCGAAGCAAACACATCGGCGGACAAGATAGCTCTATCGTGCACGCTTTGGTTGATTTCAATATCGACGTACTCGCGGCAATGATGCCCCGGAAGAAATCGTCGCACGATTTTGTTCCCCTCGATCAAGGCCAATTCACAGTTATCTGCGCCCATGATGGCAGCGACCAGGCGGGGGATGCGTGCTTCCGCGTCGAGGCCGTCCAGGCTCGAAATCGTGTCACCAAACTCAAAGAGTCCTTCTGTATAAACGGTGCCTGCGTGCACTTTGTCCTTGTAACCTCGTTGAAGATTCGCGAGATATCCGCAGTACAGGCCACACCCGATCAGCAGTAAGACACTAAGCCAGTGAACCTCCTGGAGGGGCTCGCCGCTGAGCGCGACCATGACCGGGTAGCACAGCGCCAACAGGACGCCTCCTGCAGCCTGCCAGTTCAGGTCTGAAAAAGCCGCGACGACGATCAGAAGCAGGAAGAGCAGAATGTAGAAGGCTGAGTTGGGGGGATTTGACATCCATACAGCCAGGCATGGACCCAGAATGTTCGAGATCACGAGCAGAAAGGTCCAACGCACGTCCTTTGATCGGCGCCAGTAGGACAGAGTTAGTGCGAAGTGCACCCCAAGCAGCAGCAGAATCAGCCAGTTGTTCGGAGAAAAGCCGGGAACCGGGTCACCAAAGTGAAGAACTGCTAATGTCAGGGCGACAACCGACCAGTGGAGCCAGAGGATCCAGATCCGCTTCTCAAAGAAAATGGTCGGCATAGACGCAAACAGGACGTGTAAGCCTATTCAAGAAACAGACCAATTGGAGAGCAACGCCAGAGTCTGTCGGCTATTTTGGCATTGCCCTTGTAAAATCCATCAGTTTCGAGCACCCGAACCGCGTACTGCGAACAGGAGGGGGTGAAGCGGCACGTCGCAACGTGCCGCATGATTGGCGATCCAACCCGCTGGTAACCCCGGATCGCGATGATCTCAGCACGGCAAAGCCAGCCGTGGAAAAAGATCATTACAAACGAAACGCCTATGGCACCCAGAATAACCAGTTTGCGAGTCTTCTCTATTGCCATTTGTTGGCGTAGTCGGTAATCACCGGCAGCACCAGCCGTTCACCGCGGAGGGCTTTCATGATTGCCACTATGTGGATGGCAAGGATGCCCAACCAGACAATGAATGTTACTCCGCATCCCAAAACGGCGCTGACCAGTCCGCCGATTCCCGGTATAGCAGCCAGGACAAAAGTGACGATCTGCAAAGCAATCCAGAAAATAACCTCGGCTACGGTCAAAACGATGCCGTGCTTTGCATGCCATTGTACTTCTGGGTCCTCTTTTTCCACGAGCAACGGGACCAAGGCCAGGATCCAGAGGTAACTTAGAACTAGCATCAACGTCCGGTTGGATGATGGTTGAGACGGTGTTGGCGGTATCGGCGGCGGAGTAGGTGTTTGAGCCACAATTCCTCCTTTAGAGATTCGGTCAAAAGTTGCAGGTCACCCCAGTTTCTCCAAGAACCACATTAGTCGTAGCACAGGTCGATCCGCGACACAAGAGTATTTGACGGGTGATGGATCATTGCTTCGAGCCGCTACGGCGGGTGAACGGCGCTTCAGCTGTCCGTGATTCAATTATTTGCCGGGCTTGGAGATCCGGACCTTGCCGGGAGCGATGAATTTGACCGTCTCGCCCTCTTCGGCCAGGGCAAGACTGCTGTTGTTGAAGTCATCAGCCAGGTGGATGAGCCTCATCTTCTGGCGAATTTCAGGGGGAAGGGCCAGAAGTTCCGACTCCGAAGTGTGTGCGCCTCCTTCAGCACGTTCGACCTCGTGGTAAACGAGATCGCTTGTCCAAAGCCAGTCGCCGGCCAGCTTCTCATAGCGGTCAGCTTCCAACACTCCTCGCTCGAAAAGGCTTTTCAGCAACGACGGCCTATAGCACGTGTCTCCGCTGATTCCGACTGCTCCGAAACGCGAGATCAGTTTCAGGCCGAGTGTCGGAGTCGGGTGCCAGTTGTACCTGAATTCGATCTTGACGTCCTCATCCAGATGGTTTTCCCCATCTTCAGTCAGTTCCTGGAAGTCCGCGTACTCTTCGAGTTCGGTTTCGATGATCTGGGTGAGATCGGGAGTAAAGGTCGCGGAGAAACTTGGGAAGAACCTGGATTTCAGCGCCTCCCACACCGGCCTCCCCGTGCATATTGTCACTCTCGACTGGGTGACGTACCTTTTCCAGAGAAGGAGTGTCTCGAGACCTGCGATGTGGTCGCCGTGAATATGAGTGACAACCACCTTGTCGATCCGAGCCGGATCGATTCCGTATTCACGCAGCATGCCGAACAAACCCTGCGGGCAATCCACAAGCACCAGTTGCCGCGACCTGATCAGAAAACTGGTGTTGTAGTATCGGGACGTGAAGGCGTTTCCGATTCCGAGAACCTGTATCTCCATCCGAGCTCCCCGCTGTCATGCCTCCTACGGCAAGTCTTAGGCTGCGACGGAATTATCCTCATGATAGCCCGAAGTTTGCTCGGTGCCAACCGCCCGGCAGCCGCCCCGCAGAGGATCGTACCGCCGTCTCCCGGCCTCTGACCAGTCTGGCGAAAAGCCCCTGCGCTCAGTCTCAGTGGGCTGACCCCTCCTTGACCCTTAACGGTTTCACTAATAGAATTTCAACTTTCAAGGAGGTTAGCGAATGTTTCCGATCGTGTCTCGCCTCAGGCGGGAATGTCGTCGCGTCAGTGATACGAAAGTCGCTGTTCTGTGTCTGATTCTGGTTTTTGCCTGCGCCTCTGTTAGGGCTGATGTCAAAATGAACGAGAAGTCCCAGGTGAAGTTCGGAGGGGTCCTGGGCAAGATGATGAGCCTGTTTGGCGGGAAGCAGGCCAAAGAGGGGCTGACGAGCTCCGTGGCCATCAAGGGTGATCGGAAACTCGTTCTCACCGACAATAATGGTGAGATCATCGACTTGAACGAAGAGAAAAAGTACGAATTCGATCTGAAGAAGAAGACGTACCGGGTCGTCACGTTCGAGGAGATGCGCCGTGAATTCGAGGAAGCCCGCCGAAAAGCCGAAAAAGAGGCGGCGAAGTCAAAGGACAGCAAGGGTCAAGCTCCCGAGCTTGAGATAGATTTCGACATAAAAGACACCGGGCAGACCAAGGTCGTGGGCAATCACAATTGCCGCCAGGTGATTATGACGATCACGACGCGCCAGAAGGGCAAGACCATCGACGAAGCCGGCGGGCTTGTCATGACCGTTGATATGTGGATTGCACCGGATGTAACGGCCGGCAAAGAAGTCGCCGATTTCGATCGACGTTATTTCGAAAAAGTACAGGGATCCGTCGATACGCAAATGATTCAGGCGATGGCTATGTATCCCGGTCTCGACCAGGCCTTCGCGCGGATGAAAGAAAAGTCCGTCGATCTCGACGGGACCGCCATGGCGACCGTGACGACAGTCGAAGCGATTCCCAGCAAGGAGCAGCGTGCCGCTCAGCAGAAAGAGGAGCGGGAGCAGGGTGGTGGCGGCGGGCTGCTTGGCGGCTTTGCCAAGCGCCTGGCTCGCAAGGACAGCGATGATCAGTCGGGCGAAGCTTCGAAACCAAACGTCGTCATGACTATGAATCATGAGATTCTGCAACTCTCACCAACCGTGACGGACGAGGACGTTGCTCTTCCGGCAGGACTGAAGCTGAAGAAGTAGCGATCGTTTTCAGTGGTGACCCCTTAGGACGACAAGACCAAGAATCATACAGGCCCCTGGAGTCGGCGGAAGCACAGTTCGGCCGGCGTCCAGGGGGCTTAACCTATTGGCGGAACACCCGCACATCCAGCAACAACGCATAATTCTGGTGTTATACTGAGACGGCATGACCAAGACGCAGTTGAATCTCGGGCCGGTCCCGCATGCACAACTCCCTACAAAATTCGGCAATTTTGAGATTTTCGGGTTCGAAAATCCTGAAGATGGCGAGGAAGCAGTCGCAGTCGTCAAGGGCGTTCTTTCGCCCGATTCAATCCCCCTCGTTCGCATTCATTCTCAATGTTTGACCGGCGATGTTTTCCACTCGCTGCGGTGCGATTGCGGTGATCAGCTTCAAGAGGCGCTGATCAAGATTCACGGCTCGGGTTGTGGTCTGCTGATTTACCAGATGCAGGAAGGCCGAGGCATCGGCTTAATTAACAAGCTTTACGCATACGAGTTGCAGGATCGGGGTATCGATACCGTCGAAGCAAACGTCAAGTTGGGCTTCGAAGCCGATCAGAGGTCCTATGCCTTTTGTGCCAGAATTCTCAGATATTTTGGCCTGACGCGGATTCGCCTTTTGTCGAACAATCCCGAGAAGATCCGGGGAGTCGAGGAACATGGAATCGAGGTGGTTGAGCGCGTGCCCCTCGTGGTCAAGCCGTCGGCAATCTCCGAAAAGTATTTGAAGACAAAAAAGGAGAAAATGGGCCACCTATTGTGAGCGCCACAATGCATCAGGCACGCGGGGCGCCGGCGACAGAAAGCGATACGCTGCGGCTTCGACGCCTGATAAATCGAAACGCGGACCGATCGAAAGAAGATCTCCCTCTTCTTTCAATCTCTCAATCGACAGTCTGAAATTTCGCGCCCACAACGCTCTTTTTGTGCTCGCCCGGACTCCGCTCTCCTAGCAGCCACTGCAGGGCTGTATTGGCAGCGATTAGACCGAAGATCCCGGTTATAGTCGGCAGGCTTCCCAGGACTGATCGTTTTCTCCCCCGCCGCAGGGACTCTTCCTCTTCCGCCCGATCGAAACTGATCGCGCCAGCGGGCAACCTTTCTGTCGTTTCTGTCGAGTAGACACAGCACACGTCCAGAGGCAGACCTCTGCGTCTCAATTCTTTGCGTACCCGCCTTCCCAGCGGACAACACCGAACCTCGGCCAGTCTGCCCACGCGGATCTGAAACGGGTCGGTTCGTAGGGCCGCGCCCATACAGGAAATCATCCGGATTCCGCGGGTAATTGTCTGAGATAGCAGCTCAATCTTAGGTCCAACCGAATCAATGGCGTCGATGACAAGATCCAGGGGGCCTCCGAGGATGGTCTCGAGCGTTTGTGGGTCTGCGAAGAGCGGGAGCGCTTCGACGCAGCAATCGGGATTGATTTCGAGAACCCGCTCTCTGGCTACTTCACATTTCAGCCTGCCGATGTTGGATTCCAGCGCGTAGAGTTGCCGGTTGATATTGCTGTGACGAACCAAATCGAAGTCCACCAGGCGCAAGTGCCCTACACCGGCGCGGGCGAGTGCTTCCGTGGCATGGCCCCCGACGGCGCCTAGCCCAATGACTGCCACGTGTGATTCCTTGAGCAGTGCCAGACCCTCACTGCCGATAAGTTGCCGGATGCGGGTGAATCGGTCGTTTATCATGACCTGCCTTGATTATGAAGAAGAAGCGAGATTAAGTCCGGGAATCGACGCGAGAAACCGGCAGGCGTTTTCCCAGGCATTTCGAGCCAATTGGGCCGATGTCTCCCCCCTGAGTGCCGCGATCGCCGGCAGGGTAGCGGATAGATTGGCCGGTTCGTTTCGGTAGCGGCCCGACGAACCTGGGCGGGCGGGAACCCTGAAGCCCTCCGGTGGGGCCAGGTCGGGCGAGTCAGTTTCCAGCAGCAGTCGATCGGCAGGCACACTAACCAGGGCGTTGCGCATCCGGACCTTAC